>Ga0182030_10008986_pt1 | contig 20551 bp, 18 predicted proteins | sample 812S3MmetaG_FD_121299 | JGI IMG/M metagenome (GOLD analysis project Ga0182030, IMG submission 121299) | Permafrost microbial communities from Stordalen Mire, Sweden - 812S3M metaG (Illumina Assembly) | ecosystem: Environmental > Terrestrial > Soil > Wetlands > Permafrost | place: Sweden... | reverse complement strand
GCCCGCCACCGCCCAGGAGACGAGGCGCGCGAACGGCTTCAGGCCCAGCGCAGCCGCCTTCTCCGGGTGGGTGACGATGCACACCGCCGCGCCGTCGTTCTGCCCGCTCGAGTTTCCAGCGGTCACCGTCGCCTGCGGGTCGCTGCGGCCCATGATCGCCCGCAGTCCCGCAAGACGCTCAAGCGTTGTGTCCGCCCGCGGGTGCTCGTCGAGGTCGATCAGCTTCTCCTCCTTGCGACTCTTGACCAGCACGGGCACGATCTCCTGCGCGAACGTGCCGTCCTGCTGCGCCGCCACCGCCAGCCGGTGGGAGCGCAGCGCAAACTCGTCCTGCTCCTCACGCGCGATTCCGTACTGGCGGCGAAGGTTCTCCGCCGTTTCGATCATGCCACCGGGAATCTGGTGATCGATCCCACCCGCCGTCACTCGCCCGCGCGCGAGGCGATCCTCCAGCATCACGCCGCCGCCCTTCACGCCCCAGCGCATCCCAGTCCCGTAGAACTCCGCCTGGCTCATGCTCTCAGCACCGCCCGCCAGCACCAGATCGGCGGCGCCCGTCTGCACCTCCATGCAGCCCAGCATGATCGCCTGCAGCCCCGCGCCACAACGCCTGTCGACCTGAAGACCTGGCACCTCGATCGGCAGGCCGGCGTCGAGCGCGGCCACACGGCCGAGCGCAGGCGCCTCGCCGTTGGGGTAGCCCTGTCCGAGGATCACGTCCTCGATCTCAGACGGCGGCAGCGATGTGCGCGCCACCAGCTCGCGAATCACGGTCGCAGCCAGCACCGTCACGGGAACGTCGCGGAACACGCCGCCGAAGCCGCCGACGGCGGTGCGCAGCGGCTCGCAGATGACGGCGTCTCGCATCTCGGCAGAGCCTACAACTAGACCTCGACCTTCCGGGGCCCGCTCACCGTCGGCGTCGCGCCCCGCCCGTGCAGCTTCAACGCGCCGGCCGTCCGTGCGCGCGCCACCAGCAACGCAAAGAGATCTCGCTCGGCACGCACGGGAAACGGCAGCGGCAGCCCGATGCTGAACATCGTCACGTTCGCCTGTCGATAGGTGAAGCCCAGCAGATCGATGTAGAACGGGACGTGCACTTCGTCGGCGCTGAACTCGCCCGTCATGCGCCACCCGTACGCGCCCGATGTGCCCGGCGCCGACGGCACGCCTTTGGAGATCGACACGATCTGTGGCTTCGCTCCGTCGTGCGTCTCCGCCGCCAGCACCCCTGCGACGAAACCGCGCAGGCAGCCCTGCGTCTTGCCGGCACTCATCAGCTTCAGTTCGCTCTCTGCCTGCGCCGGCGTCTTTGCGATCTTCACGCTGGAGCTGACCGTCACGTCGAAGATCTTGGCGCGCCGTTGGAATGTCTTCGAGCTGGCCTGCCCTAACGCGCTCGCCAAGCTGCCGCCCCCCATGCACGCTCGCAGCTTGACTTCCAGGCCGTGTTCCACCGCTGAGGAATGCTTCGCTTCGCTTGCCACGCTGAAACCCGGCAAATCTGAAGCTTGGAGGTTCAGCGCCTGCGCAAGCGTGCGTGCCTGCGCCGGTGTGCTTGCCTGCCCCTCGCCTGCGCCCGATCCCCCCGAGCCCGTCTGCGCACTCGAATGCGAGGGCAGGCCAGCGCTCTTGCCGCAGCCGACTACAGCGATGCTCGCCGCGCAGGACGCGAGCGTGATGGCCAGCCGGCGCACAGTCCCGGCATTGTCGCAGAGGGTGCTATTCCAGCAGGAGCTGTCCGTAACCCACCGTGAGTGCCGCACCGCCAACTTCCACGGCCGCGATCCGCTCCACCGAGCCCTGCACCTTCGCGTACAGGCGCGAGGGGCGACCGATCTCCACGCCCTGCACGATCTCGATCTCCTGCCCAAACTCGATCCGGCCGTGGCGCGCGAGATGCAGCGCCAGCGGGCCGGCCGCGGAACCCGTGGCAGGGTCCTCCGGCACGCCCAGCGCCGGGGCGAACATCCTCGTCTTCCAGCGTGTGCCGCCGCCGACGAAGCAGTTCGCCTCCACCTCGCCCAGCCTCACGAGCGCTCCCAGGTCTGGGGCCAGCTCGGCGACGGCGGACTCGCTGTCCAGCGCCACGTACACGTGGTGCGGCCCGTTGTCGTAGATCTCCACCGGCAGCAGCGAGCCGGCCACGCCGAGCGCGCCCAGCAGCTCGCGCTCGCGCGCGTAGGGCTGCCATGTGGGTATCGGCTGCTGCATCCAGCCGAAGGCGGTGCCCGCGGCCTCAGACAGGCGCACGGGCACCAGGCCGCGGGGCGTCTCGAGCGTGACCGACTGCAGTCCCAGCGCGGCGCCCACGAGGATCGCCGTGCCCAGCACCGGGTGTCCCGCAAACGGGAGCTCTCCGCCGGGCGTGAAGATCCGAATGCGAACGTCTCCCCCACGCTCGGGCGCGAGTATGAACACGGTCTCTGAGAGATGCAGCTCCGAGGCGATCCGCTGCATGTCCTGCTCCTGCACTGCGCGAGCGTCGGTGACTACAGCCAGCTGATTGCCCTCGAAGCGTTTGTCCGTGAACACGTCCAGCAGCGTGTAGACCACCGCCCGCCCCGAGACCGAGGGCGCCCGCTGGGCGAGGAGGCGATCGAGGTTGTCCGTCACGCCCCCAGGCTATGCGATCGAGCGCCTCGCTCTACGGATACAGAGAGTCGAGAGGGTCGGCGTCCGCACCGGGAGACATGGGGGTTTCTTCGTGTTGTCTCGGAGACCTGTCGCGATGGGGGCTGCCCGTGATGCGCCGCGCCACGCGTCCGCTGTCCAGGTCCGCCAGGTAGTACAGCACGGCAAAAGCCACCAGATCCTCGATCGGCACGCCCAACCTTGCGCTCTCCTCCTCGACCGCCTCCCAGGCAAAGGCATCCATCGGCACGACCAGCGATCGGCCCGCCTGGCCGTCAAGCGGCGTCGGCGGCTCTCCGGTGATCCTCAACGGTCGTTCGATCGCGGGCACCCCCATTCAACGGGCGAGCCCCGCCTTCACTCGCGCGCACGGGGGTACACAGAGGACTAAAAAAGTCTTGGCTTGCCGGGCCGCGGACGTATCGGCGCATGGAACTGCACCGCCAGCGCGCATTGGGCGAGGGCTGTCTAGGATGTGCGGAGTTAGAGACACAAACCACTGATTGGAACGGTTTCCTGTAGACAAAACACCGCTGGCATGGAATGATCTGGTCTCGCCAGGCCCCTGACATAGCGATCGTTTGGCGAGAGAGATCAAATCGGGGAGGACGAATGGAATCGCGAGGCAGGTCGTCGACAACCCAGCGCGCGGGGGGCGCTGGACATAAACCGGGCGCGCCCATGGTGGCGCCCCTATACAAGCGCCTGCCGCACGGTCCGCACAGAATGCCGCGTACGGAGGTCGTGCGCCACCAGCGGGCACGTATCCATGGCGCGATGATCGAGGCCGTCGCCGAGCACGGCTACGACGACACGAGCGTGAAGCAGGTGATTGCGCTCGCCGGCGTCTCGCGACGCTCCTTCTACGAGCAGTTCGCCAACAAGCAGGAGAGCTTCCTCGCCACGTTCGACCTGCTCGTCCACAAGGAGGCGCGCAGCGCGCTCGATGCCTTCGCGACGGCCGGCGGCGGACTGGAAGATCGCCTGCGCGCATCCTTCGCATCTCTTGACCGACACACAAGGGAGGAACCCAAGCCCGCGATCCTCGTGCTGGTTGAGGCCCAGACGGCCGGAGTGGCGGGGACGCTGCGCGTCTGCAAGGCGACCACCATGTGCGAACAGATGTTGTCGAGGAGCTTTGCCGAAGCACCGGGAGCGGCCGCGCTGCCGGCGCCGATCGTGCGCGGCATCACCGGCGGTCTGCACGGAGCCGTCTCGCAGGTCGTACGCACCCATGCCCTCAACGAGCACCCCGAGCTCACCGAGGAAATGCTGCGCTGGACGATGCAATTCCAGACGCCCACCGTGACGCAGATGTCCAAGCGCATGACCGCGCAGCTGGGCAAGCGCATGCGCGAGATTTCCTGTGCGAGCGCACACGCCGCCCGTGCCGCGCCCGCCCCACGCGGTGGAGCGCGTAAGCGCCTGCTGCACAACATGCTCAGGCTCGCCGCCGCCCACGACTATCGCGAACTGACCGCGCCGCAGATCGCCGACGAGGCCGGTGTGCCGATCGACGCGTTCCTCGAGCACTTCGCCGATCGCGACCGGTGCTTCCTCGACGCGCTTAACATGATCGGCGCGGACCTCCTGGAGATCGCCGCCAACCCCGATCCTTCTGCGGGCGACTGGCCGCGGGCGGTCAGGAGCACCGTCAGGCAGCTGCTGGACTATCTCGCCGAGCGTCCACTGTATGCGCGCACGATCGCGCAGTCGGCCTACTTCGCGGGCCCCAACGCCGTCGCGCGCGACCTCGAGCTTGCACGCGAACTCGCCGCGCTGCTCACGGCCGACGCGCCATCGGCGCCGCTGGTGAGCAACGCACTGGACGCCGTCGACGGCGTGGCCTGCGCGATCTGGCACACGATCCGCTGCCAGGTGGTGGCCGATCGCACGCAGCTGCTCGGCGCGCTCTCCGACTACGTCTCCTTCATCGTGCTCACGCCCTTCATCGGCGCAGATGCAGCGATCGAGATCGTGGCCGAGGGATCTCCGCTCTAGCAAGGCCCCGGTACACCGAGCGTTCTGGCGGCGCAGCTACCGTCGCCGCCCAGCAGCGACGGCGTACTCAGCGGCGTTTGCGCGCCGCGCGTTCGAGGAAGTGCGTAAGCACGATCCCCACCAGCAGCGACAGCACGATCACCACGATCAGCGGCGCATTGCCCGAGCCGAAGATCCAGTCGACCTTCACCTGTTTGAGGTTCAGCACCGCAAACAGCGTGATCAGCACCGTCAGCACCGCCACCGCACCCGCGCGGGCCGTCTCCCCCCGCCCGCGCTTGAGCGACTTCTTCTGCTTCTCGTTGAGCGGCGGTAGCTGGGTTGAGGATGCTGTCATGCGCTTACCGTGATCGTAGCGCGCACTTCCTGCCGATAGCAGAGGATCGAGCGCTATCGGGCAGGCACATCGTCCAGCTCCGCACGCACCCACGCACAGCCAACCGACAGCTCCTCCACACCGAGCGCCGCCGCCACGTTGAGCGCCATGCCGTGGCGGAAGAAGTCGTCCAGCCGTTCCTGCTCTGCGCCGGACAGCTGGCCCGCCAGGTCCACCAGCTGTGCGTAGCCGTGACGCACGCTCGCGCGCACGAGCTCGTCGTCGCAGGCCGCATAGCACTGGTGCTGGAGCATCAGATGCTCGCGTCTGTTCACCAGCAGTTCCTTGTATGCGAGGCCCATCGCCTCCAGCGCATCCGTGCAACCCTCCGGCGCACGACCCGCCTCGAACTCCGCCGCCGCCTGCTCGAACGTTTCGGCGACCACGCTGAAGCTGCGCTGCACAGCCGCCAGAAACAGCTCGCGCTTGTTGGAGAACAGGCTGAACACGTACGGCTGCGCCACGCCCGCCGCGCGGGCCACGCGCTCCACCGGCGTGCCATGCAGACCGCCGCGTGCGAACTCGTGCACCGCCGCCGCAATCAACTCCTCGCGCCGCTGTGCCGCCGGTACACGCTTGCGGGCAGGCACAGCGTCCTGGTGGGGCTGCGCGCTCACAACGACTCCGTCGCCAGCACAGCCATCTGCGCCCCGGCCGGGGCGGTGAGACCCGCCTCGCCCTGCGTGCCGGCCGCGTCGCCGACCACCGCCGCCTGCTTGCCGAACGGGAACGCCAATACCGCCAGCGCACCGGTGACGAGCACCGCCACGCCCACCCACATCGCCGGCTGCAGGCCCGCGATGAAGGCATGCGGCGAGGAGTAGCCACCGGAGCCCGTGAACACCGACGCCAGCACCGCCACGCCCAGCACGCCCCCGACCTCGCGGATCGCGTTGTTGGCGCCCGAGGCCTGACCCGCCTGCTGCGCCGTCACCGACGACAGCACCGCGTTGGCCGAGGGGGCGAACACCAGCGCCATGCCCGAGCCGGCCATCACGAATGGGACGATCATGTGCGAGTAGGCGAGGTGAGTGGAGATCATGCTTGCAAGCCACGCCAGTGCTCCCGCCTGAAGCGTCAGGCCTGCGGCCATGAACGGGCGGCTGCCGAAGCGCTCTGAGAATACGCCCGCAAGCGGCGCCACCACCATCGAGGCGCCAGTCCACACAAGCAGCTTCAGGCCCGCCTGCAGTGGCGTGTTGCCGAGTACGTTCTGCATGTACTGCGAGAGGAAGAAGATCGAGCCGAACATGCCGAAGTACATGGACAGCGACACCACGTTCGTGACTGCGAAGGAGCGTTTGCCGAAGAACGCCATCGGCAACATCGGCTCGCTCGCGCGCAGCTCCCACAGCACGAAGCCGCACAGCAGCAGCGCACCGCCAACCAGGCTCACCAGCACGCTCGCGCTCGTCCACCCCAGCGACTGCGCACGCACGAGGCCGAACACCACGCCGAACGCACCGGTAGAGCCGAGCGCGAGGCCCGGCAGGTCGAGCGTGCCGTACGGCCCGCGGCTCTCGCTCAGCACCCGTGCAGACAGCGGCAGCACGCACAGCCCGATCGGTACGTTGATCCAGAAGATCCAGTGCCAGGAGATGCCCTGCACGACCGCGCCGCCCACCAGCGGCCCCAGCGCCACCGCGATCCCGCTGATCCCCGACCACACGCCGATCGCCATGCCCCTGCGCTCCGCCGGGAACGCCTCCGCCAAGAGCGTCAACGTCAGCGGCGTCACGATCGCGGCGCCCGAGCCCTGCACCGCGCGCGCCGCAACCAGCAGCCCCGTGGACGGCGCCAGCGCGGCCGCCGCGGATGCCGCGGTGAACACCGCCATGCCGATCACGAACATGCGCTTGCGCCCGAAGCGATCGCCCAGCGCAGCGCCCGTCAGCAGCAGCACCGCGTAGGAGAGCACGTACGCGTTCACCGTCCACTCCAACGACTGGATCGACGCGCCCAGATCGCGGTGGATCGTGGGCAGCGCCACGCTCACAACGAGGTTGTCCAGCACAACCATGAACAGAGCCGTCGAGACGATCCCAAGGGTCCAGCCGTTGCGTCGCGTGCCACTCATGCGCTCCAACTCCTCAACTCGTGTGCAGGATTTCACGATATTAGCAGTGACTAATAAGTTATTCAACTGGAGGGTGGCCCGGCGGGCGGCGAATACCATCACTGCCATGAGACTTCATACGTTGCCCCCGCTCGCACTCTGCCTCGTAGGCGCCGCCCTCTTGGCCGGATGCGGCAGCTCGCAGACAAAGACGGTGGACGCCACCAACGCGCCCGCGGTGAGCACCGCCGAAACCACGGCCAGCACAGCCACCACGCAGACCACTGCCACCGCGCCCACCACCACCTCCACCAGCACGAGCAGCTCGCCCGCCACCGGCGCCGGTGGCGGCACGCCCGCGCCGAGCACAGCGCACACCGCCCCCGAGCCCGCCTTCACGCAGCAGGAACAGCACGCCGAAGGAGCGAGCGCAGCCGCCGAACTCGTGCGCGCGCATGGCTACACGCCCAACGAAGTCTCCGAATACCACGCAAACCAAACGCTGCGCGTGCTCGTGGGCACCCGCACCGGCTCCGCCGACGGCTACGGCCAGCAGGCGTTCTTCTTCGTGGGCGGCCGCTACATCGGCACCGACACCAAGGAACCCAGCGCAACCGTGAGGGTGCTGTCCCAGAGCGCCACCGAAGTGACGCTCGCCTACCCGCTGTATCGCAAGGAAGACTCGCTCGGCTCGCCCTCCGGCGGGCAGGCGACCGTGCGCTTCCAGCTCGACAACGGAAAACTCACGCCGCTCGGCACCATCCCCTCGGGGAGCGCCAGCGGCGAACCAAGCCGCAGATAGCCCCGCGTCGAACTCGCGGCGAGCTGCCGTGCGAGCCACCATGCCCGCGCGCGGGCGGCAAGGCCCTATCTTGGAGTGCACAGCACACGACGAGAAAGAGGGTGCAGCCGATGAGCGTAAAGATCGAAGGACGAGCGGAGGAGCTCCTGAAGGGCAAGAACTTCTGCCACGTGGCCACGCTGCGCGCGGACGGCTCCGTGCAGACGGCGCCCGTATGGGTGGATGTGCAGGACGGCCGGCCGGTCGTCAACTCAGCCGAGGGGCGCGCATGGCCGGCCAACCTCGCGCGCGACCCGCGCGTGACGCTCACCATCCAGAACATGGAGAACCCCTACGAGTACCTGGAGGTGCGTGGCAAGGTGGCCGAGCGCACGCACGACGGCGCGGACGAGCACATCGACGTGATGGCCAAGAAGTACATGGACAAGGACTCCTACCCCTTCCGCCAGCCCGGCGAACAGCGGGTCATCATCCGCATCGACCCCGAGTACGCGCGCGTCTGGGGCGGCTGACTGCAACCTAGATTCAACAATCTAGTCACACACGACGCAGCAGCCGCCGCCACAGCGACGGGCTTCGCTGCTGCGTGCGCGCCCAATCCTCGCGCAGCAGCAGCGCGCCGCTGGCGCGCGCCCCCAGCACGCAGGCGGTGTGCGCGTGGCGCCGTCTGCGGCTGTCCCCTTCAGGTGAGATCAACACGTGCTCGCTGATCGCAGGCAGCAGATGACCGCAGATGGGACAGCGGTACGTCGACGGCTTGGTGCTGCGCGCAGGGCGTACCGTCCACCATGGCGCAAGCGGCAGTTTGGACACCGCTCCATTGTGGCGCCCCTGACCGCCACGGTCGCCGCAACAGTGGCCGTCGGCGCCGGGTTCATGCTGACTCGTGCCAGCAGGGCGCGCGGCGAGGCGGGACCGGACGAGGGCGGACTCGGGCTGCAGCCGGGCGAGCCCCTCTCCAGCGCCCTCAAGCGCACGGCGCTTGCGCAGATCGACATCGCGCTCGAGCATCTTCCCGGCGACGGAGCCACCCCGGACGCCACCGCCGTGCATGAGACGCGCAAGGCGCTCAAGCGCGCACGCGCGCTGCTGAGACTGGTTGAACACGAACTCCAGGAGGGCACCTTCGCCCGCGAAGACGCCGCGCTACGACGCGCCGGGCGGCAGCTTGCGGACACGCGCGACGCGGAGGTGATGATGAGCACACTCGACGCCCTCATCGCCCGCCACCCACGCAAACTGGGCGCTCGCAAGGGAGTGCGCAGGGCGCGTGCGGCGCTGCTGGCACGGCGCGAGCGCGAGCAGCGCAGGGCACAGCTCGAGGCGGGCAGCGCCGGCGCGATCGCGGAGTTGCGCGCCGCGCGGGCGCGCATGCAGATGTGGCAGCTGCCGGAGATGGGCGAGACTCAGCTCCTGCAGACGGGACTCGCGCGGCTCTACAGACGTGGCCGCGTGCGCCACCGTCGCGCCGCACGCGCATCTGGCTCCGACAGCGAGACGATGCACGAGTGGCGCAAGCACGTCAAGCACCTTCGCTACAGCGCGGAAATGCTTGAGCGCAGCACGACCGCGCAGACGCCGCGCAGCAAGCGCGCGCTACAGCTGCTAGCCGTGGCGAAGCAGGCCGACGAGCTTGGGGAAATGCTCGGCGAGGAGCACGACCTGAGCGTGCTCGCCGCTTGGGTGCGGGCGAACGGCGCGCGCAAGCGCGGACATCGACCGCGCGTACGACGCTCAGAACGGATTGGCCGCGGCACGCGCAAGCTGCTGCTGCGCGCGATCGCCAGCCGTCGCGCTGAACTGCGGCGAAAAGCGCTACGCAGGGGCAAGCGGCTTTACAAGCACAGCCCCGAGCGCTTCGTGCAGACGCTCAGCTGACGCTTACAACCGTCAGCGTGCGCTTGCCCTTGGGCAGCGACACCGACGTCTCCTCGCCCGGAGCGCGGCCGAACAGCGCAACCGCCACGGGCGATTCCGCGGACAGCAGGCCGTTGCCGGGCGCCGCGTCGTGGGAGCTGACGATCCGCCAGGTCTTCTCCACGCCCTCCTGATCGCGAACGACCACGGTGGAGCCGAAACCGACCACGCCTCCGTTACCGGCAGCGTCCTCCTCCACGATCACCGCTTGGGCGATCTTCTCGCGCAGGCGTGCGATCTTCGTCTCCAGATGCGCCTGCTCGTTCTTTGCGTCGTGGTACTCGCTGTTCTCCTTCAAGTCGCCCCATTCGCGCGCCGTCTTGATGCGCTCGGCGATGTCGCGACGTCCAGCACCCTCCAGCACCTCAAGTTCCGCCTTCAGGACCTCAAGCCCCTCGGCCGTGGTCAGATTGCCAGCCTCTTGCATATAAAGAGCCTACTCCTCCCCGCGCCAGCGCCGAGCGACTGGCGCACAGGCGCTGGCCAGAGATCGCTCAAAAGTAGGTGCTTGCAGGCGATGCGAGCAGCGCGTACACCTGCACGATCGCGGCCTGATAGAGCAGCTGAGTCGACGGCGGCGAGCCGGAGACGAACAGGTTGTCGCGCAGGCGCAGGTGGTCCCACGCGTTGTTCACGTAGTTCTGCGCCACGATTGCGCCTGAGCTTTCGTGCGTGATCGAGTCCAGGTACAGCAGGTCGCGGAAGTACACAGATGGAAAGAACGGGTTTTCGCCGGCCAGTCGTTCGGGCGTGAAGTAGGAGAGCGCAGCCGCAGCCGTCTGGCGCGCCTGGTTGAGATAGCTGATGTTGCCCGTCGCTCGGTACAGCAGCGCGCCCGCGCCGATCATCGCGCCCTGGTTGTAGCTCCACAGCATCGGTTCCACCACGCCCGTGCGGTTGATGTGGTCCGCATACAGCGCGTTCGGCTGCAGCAGGCAGCTTCGCACCCACTGGTAGGCCATTTCCGCGAACTGCAGGTACGCGTGTTCGCCCGTCTCCTGGTAGAGCTGCACCGCCAGCTCCACAGCGGGCGCCGTCGTGACGGTGTTGCGATCGGAGTTGTTCGGTTCGTTGTCGAACGGCAGGCCGCCGGGGCACGCGAGTTCCGGACTCGTCTGCCAGCCCTGCATCTCGAAGGCCATGATCCCCTCTGCCGTGCCCAGCGCCCCAGCTTCACGGGTGAGCTTGTACAGCCGCACCAACTCGATCCCCACCCAGTCGTTGTCGTCGTAGAACTTCGTCCCGCCTGGGCCAGTCGGCGGCGCAATCGTCCCATCGTAGGCGGGCAGCGAGCTCGTGAACGTCCCTTCCTCCGTGCCCGAGTTGTCGAGATCCAGATAGGAGCGCAACCCGTACATGCGCACGTTCAATTCACGGCGCATCGACACCCCCAGGTGGGGGATGTTGGCCACGCTCACCGTCGCCGCCAGCGCCTGCGAGAACGGCCACAGGTAGGAGAACGGTTCGCCTTCATAGAGTCCCGAGCCGCGCACGTAGAAGTGTTCCTGCATCGCTTCGAACGCAACCAGCGCCCGTGCGGGGTTGCCGCGCAGCTTCGGCTTCTTCGCCGCCTTCCTGTGCGATCTGGCGCCTTTCGAGCCGGGGGCAGCGGCGCCGCCGGTGCCGGCGGCCGCGCGTGCGAATTCAGACGGCCGCGCTCGCTTCTGCACGCGCGTCGCAGCCGCCGGATAGGTGGATGGGGCGGCGGTGGAGTGGCGTGGCGCACGACGGTTCGCTGCGCCACTCCCCTGCGCCCACGATGGCGGAGCAGCGGCGAGCGCGACCAACGTCGCCACCAACGCCATGGCGCCCAATGGACCGGCCGTGCTTTGTCGATCGAGTGGAGACTTCATCGCTTTCAAGTACCAACAACAGTTGGCGAGGTCGTTCGATTTGGTATACGCATACGGTGCTCCACAGGTTCACCGCAGCCAGCCGCCAGGGGCCGTCGCGCGCCATCCTCGCACAGCGATGGCGCGCATCTTGAAAGCCGACTTGCACGCGACCTACACCACCGTGGGACACGTCACGGTGGACGTGATGCAGGACGGCTCCCGCCAGCCGGGTGGAGCCGCTTTCTACAGCGCGCTGCAGGCTGCCCGTCTCGGGCTGCGCGCCCGCATCCTCACCCGCGGAGAGCCAGAGGAGCTCCAAACGCTGCTCGCACCTTTCCGCGAGGAGATCGAGTGCCAGATCCAGCCTGCTCCGCAGACCACCACGCTGCTCACAGCCGGCGAAGGGCTGCAGCGCACACAGCAGATGCTCGCGTGGGCTGGATCGATCGAGCAGGAGCCGCACCTGAACAGCGCGATTCTGCATCTTGCGCCTGTGGCGCAGGAGATCCCCATGCAGTGGAGCGCAGGCGACGCTTTCGTGGGACTCACACCGCAGGGCCTGCTGCGACGGTGGTCGGGGGCCGCGAGGCAGATCGAGCTGACGTCCGCCTCCCACGCCGCGGTGGAGCTTGCCGCCCGCTGCAACGCGCTCGTGATCAGCTCCTATGAGCGAGCCAGCAGCGCGGAGCTGACCGAGAGCGCCTTAGCCCATGGCGCGACAGTGCTCGTCACCGACGGCGCTCAACCGAACACGCTGCTGCTGAGCGGTGGCAGCTCACAGCTTCTGCCTGTGCCCGCGCTCGCCGTACACCGCCAGGACATCGGCGCGGGCGACGTGTTCGCGGCCGCCTTCTTCGTCGCGCTGTGGGAAGGCGAGCAGCCCGCTGAAGCGGTCAACTTCGCAAATGCCGCAGCAGCTGTGCGCATGAGCGGCGATGGCGCACACGCGATCGGCGACAGAGCGGCGCTGCGGGCGCGCATGCACGCCGTGGAGAGCACCGCCAGCTGAACTGAGCGCGACCGCTTCCGGAGATGGTGTTCAGGAATCGAGCGCAGCGGCCAGCAGCGACTGCAACTGCTGGCTGTCCACCCGCTCGGCGCAGCCGCTCGCGCGCGCCGCCAGCAACAGGCTGCCGCCTGCAGGCGCCATCTCCACGCGCTGCACCTGCGCTGCGGGCGCAACCGCGTGAATCGCGCTGACGAGCGGCTCGACGAACACTGGGCCGGCCTTGAAGGCGCTGCCGATCAAACCCACCGGGAACGGCGCCTGCGCCGCCCCCGCCTGCTCGTCCGCGAGGCCCGTTTCTCGGATCACCGCCACGATCTGGCGCGAGAGTTCGCGGGCGCCGCGCCCGAACAGCTCGCGCGCCACCTCATCGCCCTGCTCCGCCAAGCGCGCCGTCTGCACCGCGAACGCCGCAATCTCGCCCTTGGTGAGCGGCTTGGAGTACACGAGGCTCGCCACCGCCTCCACACTCGACTGGCCAAAGAACGACATCGCCGCCTCGCTCAGCGCGGTGGCCGGCCCGGAGGCCTCGCGGTCGCTCAGCGCCGCTTTGATGGACTGCACGCCGAGCCAGTAGCCGGAGCCCTCGTCGCCCAGCACGTGGCCCCATCCACCCGCACGCCACGCACGGCCGCTGCGACCCACCCCGAACACGTTCGAGCCGGTGCCGGAGATCGCTGCCACGCCGGGCTGGGCGCCCGTCGCCGTCGCCCACGCGCCGACCACGTCGTTGACGACGATCCACATATCCGGGCGCGCCGCCCGCACCCGCGCGGCGATCGAGTCGGTATCGGTCCCCGCCACCGCCAGCACCGCCGCCGCGAGCTGCTCAGCCTCGATGCCAGCCTGCCCAAGCGCCGCATCGGCGGCTTCCAGCAGCGCCCCCACCGCCGCCTCCGCGCCAACGGCGTCCTCGTTGCTCGGACCTCCGTGCCCCATGTGCACCGTATTGCTCGCCAGGTCCAGCACAGCGGCGAGTGTCTTCGTGGCGCCGCCGTCGATGCCCATCAGGAAGCGTGCGTCCCTGCTCTCCCCAACCCCGGTGAGCGCGTGCGGCAGCTCGACCAGTGGCGTGCGCTCCATGCGTGGCATCCTCTCAATATGGGCGGACGGGGCTAGCGATGCATGCCACGGCGGTATTCCCGCGCAGCAAGCCTCGGGCGGGCATGTACGAGTCGTTCTACCTGCGCGCCGTCGCAGCGGACGCTCCGCTGGGCGTATGGATCCGCCATACCGTCCACAAGGCGCCCGGGCACTCGCCGCTGGGCGCTGTGTGGTTCACGCTGTTCGACGCGCGCAGCGGCAGGCCGTCGATGCAGAAGCTGAGCGCGCGCGATCTGAGTGTCCCCGCAGGCGGCTGGATCGCGGTGGGTGGCGACGCGAGCATGGGCCCCGCGGGAGCAGAGGGGAACTGCGGGCCGGCGCGCTGGTCGCTCGCCGTCTCATCCCCCGCCCCGGAACTGCACCACCTGAGCCCCCACCTCCTCTATCGCGGCCCGCTGCCGCGCACCAAGCTGACCAGCCCAACGCCCGCCGCCACCTTCGACGGAACGATCGAGCTGGAGGGCCGGCCGTCGATCGACGTGCGCGGCTGGCGCGGCATGGTCGGGCACAACTGGGGCAGCGAGCACGCCGAGCGCTGGATCTGGCTGCACGGCATCGGCTTCGCCGAGGACCCCGACGCCTGGATCGACGTGGCGTTGGGGCGCCTGCTGATCGGCGGACGGCTCACGCCGTGGGTCGCCAACGGCGCCATCCACTGCGACGGCGCCCGCCACCGACTGGGCGGCCTGCTGGCACACGGGTTGCAGGTCTCAGAGACCCCGGCGGGATGCGCTCTGGCGCTCCCCGGCGCAGATGGGCTGTCGGTGCGCGCCCACGCCAGCGTCCCCAGCGAAGCCGCCGCGGGCTGGCGCTACGCGGACCCGGACGGCTCAGAGCACCACGTGGTCAACTGCTCGGTCTCAGCGCTCACACTCGATCTGCAACTGCCATCGGGCGCGCGCAGAAGCCTCTCCAGCGAGCACAGCTGCGTATACGAGCTGGGCATGCGCGAGCAGGACCACGGCGTGCCACTCGCACCGTTCGCCGACGGTTGACCGCGCGGCGCCCAGCGCCGATATCGGCTACCGACGGGCAGTTCGACGTCGCCCGAGCCCACTCATGGAAATGTTGGGCGCTGCCGATGCTATGCACGCACGGGTCTAGCTCATGGAACAAGCCCACTCAATTCAGCATCAGCCGGACGCCGTGCAGGCGGCCGCGCTCGACGTGCAGTCGCTGGCGCTCAGCGCCGAGGCGCTGCTGCGCGAGCACCCCGACGCGCTCGTGTGTGGACTCGCCGGCAACGGCCTGATCGTGCCGGTGCCGCAGACGATCGGCCTGTGGGGGCAGGGCCTGATCGAGGGTCGCGCGCTGATCGACCACGTGGTGGCCTCCGATCGCATCACCGTCACGCGCGTGTGGATACGCGCCCAGGAGGAGGGCGCCGCTTCCGCAAAGATCCGCCTGACGAGCCGCCCTGAGACCTGGACCACGCTCCACTTCCTGGATGTCCGCGAACTGCACGGCGTGCTGCTCGGCGTGATCATCCCCAGCTCCGAGGAGGCCGACGAGTGCGAGGAGCTTGCCGACCACGCCCTCGCCCGCCCGCGGTTCTGCTCGCTGCAGGAGGATGAGAGCGCCAAGGTCCTCGGCTGCGACGACGCCTTCACGGCGATGTTCGGCTACACGCTGGAGGAGCTGCTCGGCAAGTCCGTGCTGGATCAGATCCACCCCGAGGACCAGGGTCGCGCGATCGAGGGATGGCTTGCGGTCCTGTCCACCAACCGCGACCAGCAGACGCGTCTGCGCCGCAAGCGCAAGGACGACACATGGATGTGGGTGGACACCACGCTGCGCAACTACCTCAACCAGCCGGGACGCAACCACGTGCTGGTGGAGATGATCGACATCACAGCAGAGATGCACGCGCAGGAAGCGCTCCAAGAACGCGAGGAGCTGCTGCGTCGACTCACCAACGCCATGCCCGTCGGCCTCTTGCACATCGACACGGATCGGCGTGTCATCTACAACAATGCGCGGCTGCTGGAGATCCTTTACGGCGACGATGCCTGCACACTCGAGGCGGGCCTCGCCCACGCGAGCGGCGCAGACGAGTCTGCCCCGACCCCCGGCTCCGCCGGCACGCTGCTGCAGACCCTCACGGAGGAGAGCAGGGCCGCGTTTGAGGCCGCGCTCGCGGAGGTGTTTGCGGACGGCGTCGATCACGACGTGGAGGCCGACATCGAGCTTCCCTCCGGCGCTGCGCGTCGTGCGCTGTTCAGCCTGCGCGCGCTGCTGCGCGCCAGCGGCGAGGTGAGCGGGGCGATCACATGCGTGCTGGACGTGACCGACAGCGCTCGCGCCCGCGACGAGCTGGAGGTGCGCGCCACCTACGACACGCTCACCAGCACCTACAACCGCTCCTCCATCATCTCCGCGCTGGAGCGCGAGCTGGCACGCGAGGACACCGCGGGCACGGGCGTGGTGTATGTGGATCTCGACAAATTCAAGCCGGTCAACGACACGCTCGGGCACGCCGCCGGCGATGAGCTGCTGGTGATGGTCGCGGAGCGGCTGAAGCTGGCAAGCCGCGACACCGACATCGTGGGACGCCTCGGCGGCGATGAGTTCCTCGTGGTCCTCCATGACGTTCCAAGCACCGACGTGGCCGTGCGGGTGGCAACCCGCATCAGCGAGATGCTGTGCGGACTCTGCGAGCTCTCATGCGGGACCGTCAAAATCGCCGCCAGCATCGGCGTGGCGCGCGCGCTGCACGAGGCGGTCACCGCGGAAGAGATCGTGAAGCTCGCCGACACGGCCATGTACGTGTCAAAGGAGCAGGGCCAGTCCAAGCCGGTCCTCGCGAACGGCGCGCCCTAGCGCCCGCAACAGAGAGCCCCCGTGAACGCCGAAGGGCGGGAAACGAGGCTCTTGCGAGCGCCGCTCCCCGCCCCCTGGACGAGACTGCAACCTAGGCGACGGAACCTTGGCTATTCAAAGCCGAGGTTTCCTCCAGCCACTTCAGCTTCGATTTCGCCTGTGTAGTCACCGCTTTTCGCTTCCGGCTTCTTGAATTCGGCGCACTCGCCTTCGGTGAATTCGTATTCCATGTTCTTGAAGTCCGCTGCGATCAGCAGCTTGTTCTGAAAGCCGCTCGGGAAGGCCTTCAAGTGCGTGCTTTCAACCAGCTCGTTCTGGAAGATGGCCGCCGTGTATTCCGCTTCGGGCTTCCTGATCGCCTTCACCGGCACGACCTGCGCGGGCCAGCTCACGTGGCACTTGATCCCTGAGATCTTCCATTCGACTTCGCCGCCGCCGACTTCAGCGGAGGTTTCTTCGCCTTCTGCGCCCGTTTCGACCCAGCCGTTCGTGTGCAGGCTGTATTCCACGGGGTCGACCATTTTGGTGGTCAGCGTGGCCGGTTCGCCGCCGACCTTGATGGCCGTGACGCACTTGCTGTATTTGGTCGTCAGCTTCAGCGTTTCCATCGAAGCTGCGGTCGCCAAGCCTTTGACAGCCGCCTTTTCGCAAGTGATCTTCACCGGTCCGAATTTGAGTATCTGTTCGCCGCTAGCAACGCCCTTGATCTTGCCCGGCGTCGCTTCGGAAAGTTCCTTGCCGACGATGCTCGCCGTGAAGCTGTGGGCCAGCGCCGCGGGAGCGCTGACCGCCAGCGCACACACCATGGCGGCAAGTCCGACAGTCATTCGTACGCGTGTCATTCTCCTAGGTCCTCGCTTTCGCCCCTCTTGAAGGCTAGTTTCGGCTAGTTGTTGTCAACTTGTAACCGACCCGAGGGTGCTGGTGTTCCCCTCCAAGGACCCCGAGATCGCGGCCGGAGCATACCACAAGGAGGTCGGCGCGCGAACAGCCTTATCGCCGACTTTTCGCCATATATACAGCGCTTTTACATGCCCGACAACGCCTGCGTCCGAGCCGTTTCGAGCTTTGGCGCAGCTCCTTGTCAGCGGTCCGCCGCGGCACCTCCGGGACTCTGGACTTCAGCGTACTATGGTGTTTCGCACCGAGTCGCCAGGTTGCCTTAGCCTCGACTTAGACGCAGGTGGAATCGTTCGCCATGCGAAATCCATGGTGCAGGCGCCCTCCCATCTCAAACGCAATCTCCTGATCGCCGCGGCGATCGCGCTGATCGCCGTCGCGGTCGTGGTGACCGTCTCCTCGGGCGGCTCCCGCTCCACGCACGGGCAGGCAGCCGACTCCAGGACGAGCGCTGGCGTGCGGCGGGCAGCGCACGGCCTGATCGGCGACACGGTCGCCTACCTCGGTATCTCACGCAGGCAGCTGAGCGCGGACAGACGCGCGGGCAGGTCGCTTGCGCAGATCGCGGACGCCACCAGCGGCCGCTCGGCGACGGGCTTGATCGAAACGTTGGTTGGGGCGCGGAAGACCACGCTTGCCAGAGCGGTTGCCAGCGGCACGATGACCTCCGCGCGGGAGGCCAAGGCGCTTGCCAAACTGCAGCGGTCGCTCACAGCGCGGGTGCAACGTGTCCCCGGAGCACGCGCCGGCAAAGCTACTCCCAGCAGGACCTGACCCAGCCCGCGCAGCCGCAGCGATTCCGCTAAGGCAATTACGTCCGTTTGACGAAATGTAAGCAAGAACCAACTGGCGGGCAGTGTCGGTCTGCTCGAATCTTGCACAGGACAGGCAACTCATGGGCGCCAATGAGCCATCGCGGGATGTCGGTGAGTACCGGCTCCGGCGCGATATAGATGCTGCAGCGCGATGGCGCCCGCCACCGTGGTCGCTGTGGCTGCTCGCAGCACTGGCAACGGGGGCCTACGGGGTCCTAACGGCGCTGCACAGCGGCGGCTCGTCTTCCTGGATCGCGTTTGCGGATCTGGGAGAAACGCTCGCGGCGAGCATCGCCATGGCAGCCTGTCTGCGGCGCGCGCACCGCGAGCGGCTGCTCCACGCCGCGTTGCGAGCGCAGCCGACTGGCCCTGGCCTGCAAACGCGCATCGGCATGCAGCACCAGAGCGTGATCGCCTGGAGGCTACTGACGGTGGGCATGCTGTTGTGGGGCGTGGGCTCTGCAATCGTCACGTTCTACGAAGTAATACTCGCCACGCAGGTGCCAGAACCGTCGATCGCAGACGCCGCATTCCTGCTGAGCTACGGCGCCATGATCGCGGGACTGCTGGCATTCGTGCACACGCCGGCCGGCATCCTCTCTCATCTGCGCGGCGCGGTGGAGGGCCTGTTCATCGCCTGCGGCTTTCTGCTGTGCAGTTGGAGCCTCGTGATCGGCTCGGTTGTCGCTGAAAGCGGCACCCTGTCCTGGACGGGCGCCATCAACCTGTCCTATCCGGTGCTGGACGCGGTCACGCTCGCGGCCGTGTTCTTCGTGGCGCTGCAGCGCCGAGACGATCTGCCCGCCGGGCTGGGCGCGCTGGCCGCGGGCATGGCGATGCTCACCGTGGCGGACTCCGCCTGGTGGTATCTGCACGAAATCGATCCCGACTTCCCGAGCGTCTCGCCGTATGAGACAGGCTGGGTCGGTGGTTTCCTGCTGGTGGCACTCGCCGCCGCCAGCAACCACAGGGCGGTGCGGGCGCACTTTCAGGGCAGCAGACGCCTGGCGCTCTCCGCTCCCTCGCTGCCTGCACTGTGCGGCGTGGCGATCGTGCTCTCGCAGCTGCTGTGGCAGGGGCACGTGGAATCGCCGACGATCCTGCTGGGCATCGCCTCCGCCGCGGTGCTGCTCGGGGTCGTGCTGCTGTTGACGATCACATACGAGAACCACGCGCTCACGCAACACCTGGAGCGTCGCGTCGCCAAACGAACGGCGGCGCTGCGACGCACCGAGCGCTACTACCGGACGCTCGTTCAGAACTCCTCCGATCTGGTGATGGTGGTCGACGAGTCGCTGACGGTCCGCTACGTGAGCGACTCCACCGACCGCGTGTTCGGCTTCAGTGCGGAGCGGCTCCTGGGCAGCCGCCTCGATGTGTTCGGCACGGACGCGCTGAACACCCTGCGCGACGCGCTCGATGCGTCGCGGCTGAAGCCCGGCCAGGTCGGGCGCGTCGAGTGGACGCTGACCGATGCCTCCGGACGGCTGCGAAGCGCCGAGTCCACGGTCACCAACCAGCTGGATGACGCCTATCTGCGCGGCTTCGTGCTGAACACGCGCGACGACACCGACAGGACGGCGCTGGCGGAGCAGCTGCGCAGCCAGGCCTTCCACGACCCCCTGACAGCGCTCGCCAATCGCGCGCTGCTGGGCGACCGCGCCGCACAGGCCTTCGCGCGCGCCTCGCGCACGGGCGGCCTCGTGGCGCTGATCATCGTCGACCTCGACGCGTTCAAGCTCGTCAACGACGGATTCGGGCACAAGACAGGAGATGTTGTGCTGTGCCGGGTGGGGGAGCGGCTACAGGCGGCGGTTCGCGCGGAGGACACCGTGGCGCGGCTCGGCGGCGACGAGTTCGTGGTGCTGATGGACTCCACGCCGGACGTGGAGACGGCACTGGCGATGGCCGAGCGCGTGCGCACGGCGGTACTCGCGGAGATCGCGATCGAGGACAGCGCGCACACCGTCAGCGCAAGCGTCGGCGTGGCCGTCGGCTCCGCTTCGCACACGAACTTCGACCAGCTCCTCTCCGACGCGGACGTGGCCCTGTATTCGGTGAAGAGTTCCGGCAGGAACGCCGTGCAGCTGTTCCAGTCCTCCATGCATCACGACGCGCGCGAGCGCCTAGAGCTGCAGGCGGATCTCCGCAGAGCGATCGAGGTGGGCGAGCTGTGCATCTTCTACCAGCCGGAGTTCAATGCGCGCAGCCGACGCCTGGATGGATTTGAGGCGCTGGTCCGCTGGAAACACCCCGAACACGGCCTGATGGGCCCCGATCGGTTC
>Ga0182030_10008985_pt1 | contig 20551 bp, 13 predicted proteins | sample 812S3MmetaG_FD_121299 | JGI IMG/M metagenome (GOLD analysis project Ga0182030, IMG submission 121299) | Permafrost microbial communities from Stordalen Mire, Sweden - 812S3M metaG (Illumina Assembly) | ecosystem: Environmental > Terrestrial > Soil > Wetlands > Permafrost | place: Sweden... | reverse complement strand
TTCGACTTGACTGTAGAATCGCCTTACATGCTGCTGGTCGCGCCGATCAAGGCAGAGTTGCGGCTGCCGGTGCCGGAGGGGGCCGCGGGTTTGGAGTTGTTAAAGCAGGCGCGCTCGACCCTCCCGGCGGTGACGCATGTCGATTACTCGGCGCGAATCCAGACGGTGGCCCGCGCGGACAACCCGCTCCTCTACGAACTGCTGCGTCGTTTTGAGGGCGCCACGCAATGCGGGGTTTTAGTCAATACTTCGTTCAACGTGCGGGGCGAGCCGATTGTCTGCACGCCGGAGGATGCCTGCCGGTGTTTCGTTCACACGGAAATGGATTATCTGGTGTTGGGGAATTTTTTGCTGGAACGGACCGCCCAACCGGCGGGCATGGCCGAACGCCGCGTGGCGCCGCAATTGGATTGACATGAAATTGATACTTAAAGAAGACCCGAAGGAATGGCGCAAGGCGGCTTGGATGACCGCCCTGGGTTTGGGGCTTTTGAGCTGCCTGTTGCGCTGGCGGCGCGTGTTGCCGGCGGGGGCTTGGGAGATGGCGTTGGGTTTGCTGGCGGGGGTGGCTGTGGTTGCAGCACTGCGGCCTGGTTTGTTCAGGGGGTATTATCGCTTTTCCGCCAGGGGAGGATTTTGGATTAGCCGGACGGCGGGGCGGGCTGTGCTGGCGGTTTTGTTTTTCATACTCATTACGCCGTTGGGATTGGTCTTGCGGATATTGGGCAAAGATCCCCTGCGCCTGCGCCGCTCCGGCAAGGCAGAGAGCTATTGGTTGGAAGCGCGGAAGGAATCGCCGTTGGATCGGATGTTTTAAAACACCCGCACAAACGTGCGGTTGAAAGAATACGCAAGAGAAGGCATGCTAAATAACATGAAACTCCAAAACAACTGCGTGAAACAAAACTCTCGACTGATAAAATGGTCGGCTGCCTTAGGGCTGGCGGCACTCCTCCTCGGCGGCACCCAAGCGCGTGCCGTAAGCTTCCTCGGCAATGGCAACGGGGGCTTCGGCGGGTCCATTGGCGAGGGCACCATGACGCTGACGGACGATGGAACGAACATCTCCGGAACAATTACTTTGGGCGGGACTGTCAACATGAACAATGCCCTGGTCATTTACATCGACACTGGCGTGGGCGGCGGTTTTAGTGACACCTCTGGATTCAACGATCAAGCCGATGGAAACCGCATTCCCATATCTGGCGTTCAAACCGGTGAAGGTCGCAGCCTAATGACTTTCGTGAGCGGATTCGCTCCTCAGTACGCCATTTCGCTGGTTCCAGACAGCGGCGTGGGTTACGGTGGCATCTGGAAGCTGGCGGACGGAGGCAATAATAGTCTGCCCTGGATGGGCGGCGTAAACCTCAGTCCGGACAACACTACCGGGCCTTACACGTTTTCGTTTCCTGCGTCTGACCTTGGCCTGACGCCAGGGGTTAAGACGACCATAAAGCTTTTTGGCACTTATATATCCACCACCGGCTATCGTTCGACGGAAGCCCTTCCCGGCAATGATAGCGGCGTAACACAGGGGTGGGTGGCCTTTACGCAAACCACCTTTGCCAGCTATACCTTTGACGCCGGCGCTCCGACTCTCACGCCAGTCACTTTTCAAGTGGATATGACGGAGCAGATAGCAAATGGAAAATTCAATCCAGGAAACGGCGACACGGTCTATGCCTCGGGCTCGTTCCAAACTAATGCCTGGACCGGCTTTCTATTGACGAATAACCCCGCCGCTGCCAATACCAACATTTACAGCGGCACCTATCAGGACGAGAATCCAACCAATACTGCCGAGCAATATAAGTTCTACGAGGTCAGCGGTGGAACCACGAATTACGAGGCTAGTGACAATCGGCTCTTTACTCTGCAACCGGGCGGACAGACACTGTCCCTGGTGTATTTTGCCGACCTGTCACCCTCCCCCAGCGCCACGACCAACAGCGTAACCTTCCAAATAGACATGACCTCGGCGATCACCTTGGGAACTTTCACTCCGGCAACGGAATCTATCGAAGTTTTTGGGACATTCGAATTTCCCACCCAATGGGCGGCGGGCTTTATCCTGACCAACAATCCTGGCGGCAGCAATATCTATCTCTATTCTGGAACGACCAACGATGGCAATTACCCCGGTTCGTGGGAACAATACAAGTATGTCGTTGTGAGCAACGGCGCGAACACCTACGAGTCCATTAACAACAGGGATTTCACCACGCCGACCAACGCCGGGACGCTTCCGCTGGCCTATTTTAACAATGTTAACAACACTGTGTCGGTTCCCATCACCTTCCAAGTGGACATGACCTCGCAAATCGAGACTGGAATTCTCAATCTGGGAGCGGGAGATTCCGTCGGACTGGGAGGCACTTTCCAGGGGGCCATCTTTGCCCCGCTCACCAGCAATCCGAGCGCCGCCAACACCAACGTTTTCTCAGGCACCTTCGTCGTCACTGCGCAACCCGGAGCTGTCATTGGCTATAAATTTTTCGAAGTCAACAGCGGGACCACTAATTACGAGGCTCCGGCCTCCACCGGAACCCAGAACCGCGTGTTTGTCGTGCCCTCCACTGCGGAGACCCTGCCCCTGGTCTTCTGGAGTGACGAGGATCCCAACAATGTTTTGCCGGCTGCGACGGAAGTGACCTTCACCGTCGATATGACAAATAACGCCGGGGGATATGTTTCAGATAAGAATGGGGTTGCCTTTAATCCCGCGACGGACGATGTCGTTATCGCCGGCACCTTCACTTCGCCGGCGTGGGTGTTCAATTGGACAGACGCGTTCCCGGCCTTTGACACGCCAGATTCAGAATACATCTTGAGCGAAGTGGGCTTTTCGTCGCTCTATACCGGAACCTATTTGGTTCCTGCCGGCGCTTCGCTGCAAGTCTTATACAAGTATGGCATTAATCACAATGCGGGTTCGCCTTTGCCCGACGGCGGCACTCTCGATAATGAAGCGGGTTTTGCTGCGAACCATACCCGCTATATCCGGGCGGTGGGCAGCTACTCATTTCCAGTGGATATCTTTGGCCAGCAAGTCACCAACGCCGCCGCAGCCACTGAAATCTCCTTCGGCAACCTGACCGCCAGCCCGTCAACACCGGGCAGCGTGGCCCTGACCTGGCTGGGGCGCCCCGGCGTTTTTCTGCAAGTCAATACGAACCTGAACTCGCCCATCTGGACGACCTACACCAACAGTGGTGGGGGAATCAGCGCCACAAACATCCCAACCAGCGGCGGCCAGGCATTTTTCCGGTTGGTGAACCCATGATTCAAGATCGCCTCCCGGCCGGGCCATTCCGGCCGGGAGCGGTTTGGAACGATTAATATAAAATGAGAAAGCCCCAAGATAAAGGATTCACTCTGATAGAGTTGCTGGTGGTCATTGCCATCATCGCCATTCTGGCCGCCATGCTGTTGCCTACGCTGGCCCATGCCAAGCAAGCGGCCCAGGTGACCAATTGCATGAACAATAAAAAGCAATTGATCGTGGCCTGGGTCATGTACACGGGCGACAATGGCGATACCTTCCCGTATAATTTTGACTACAAAGACCTCGGCGTATATTCTCCGGGCACAACGACCCCGGCCTGGGCGGAAGGTTACCTCGATTGGGACCCAAACAATGGTCAAAACACCAACACGATGTTTCTCACTAATCCTCAATTATCTTTGCTCGGCCCCTACATCGCCAATACATTCCAGATTTTTTGGTGTCCTGCCGATAGCTTCCTCGCCCCCCAGCAGCGGGCGCTCGGCTGGGCCCATCGCTGCCGCAGCGTGACCATGGACGCCGCCATTGGTCCGGGGCAGAAATATTCGACCTTTGGCTGGTCGGCCTACTTTGTGAGTATTTCAAAAATAAGCCAGCTTGTCCGTCCTGGCGTGTCGGATGTCTGGGTCTTTATGGACGAACAACCCGATGCCATGGACGATTCAATACTTTATGCGGACGTCAGTCCTAACGCGATGAATTTGGGCAACGGGGAATTTACGGAAATGCCCGCGGCTTACCACAATAATTCTTGCGGCATCAGCTTTGCCGACGGCCACGCCGAATGCCATCATTGGATGAATTCCCAAACGATTGTTCCCGTGTCATACAAGGCCCATAACGTTCCTTTAAATCAACAGGTGCCAGTGAGCGGAGATAAAGATCTCCAGTGGCTGGCGTTGCATACACCCCATCAGTAGTCACCAGCCGGCCATCCACCATTAGCCGCGCAGGAATTTGACCACGGCCTCGGTCCGGGAATGGACGTGGAGCTTTTCATAGACGGTGCGGACGTAGCTGCGCACGGTGTCGATGCTGATTTTCATGCGATCAGCAATCTCTTTGTAGGCATAGCCTTTGGCCAGTTGCTCCAGGAATTCCTTCTCCCCGGGCGCAAGGCGCGAGACCGGTGAATCGTCCCCGGTCGGCCTGGAAAAAAACTGCACCACCCGGCGGGCCAATTGCGGCGACATGGGCGAACCGCCGGCGTGAACATCCTGGATGGCCTCGATCAAGCGGGCGGAGGCGGTTCGTTTCAGCAGGTAGCCGCTGGCCCCGGCTTTCAAGGAATTGAAAAGGGAATCGCTGTCCTCATATACTGTCAACATGAGAAATTGCGCGTTGGGCAGGATGGATTTCAACTGCCGGACGCATTCCACGCCTTTGATGCCGGGCAGGTTGATGTCCATCAGCACCACGTCCGGCGGATGGGTGGGGATTTCTTTCAGCGCGGTCTCGGCGTCGGGGTAATCGCCGGCCAGGCGCAGGGCCGGGGCGCGGCGGATCAATGTCGCCAGGCTGGCGCGGATGCCTTCGTCATCGTCCACGATGGCGACCTTAATTTGATTTTTTTCGGTCATATATAATAAAGGTGTTGGTTTTGCCCTTCAAGCGGCGGCCTTTCCGTTGCCGCGAGTTTCGGCGAAATGAATTTTCAAACAAACAGTTGTGCCCTGGCCGGGAGCGCTCTCGATGGTCACGCTCTCACCCATCGCCTGGGCGCGCCGGCGCATGTTGCCCAGGCCGTTGCCGCGGCCGCGCCCGTTGATTTCAAATCCCTTGCCGTCGTCATGGACTACAATCTCCAGCGCATCGTCCCTGGCCTCGGCCCGGACGCTGACCTCGCTGGCTGACGCGTGTTTAAAAGCGTTGGTCAGGGCCTCCTTGACGACGAGAAAAATATTGTGGCGAATTTCCGGGGGGAGCGGGCGGGCCGGCAAATCCTGCGGCAAATCCAGCCGGCAATGAACCTTGCCGTCTTCGAAGAGCTCATTGGCAAAATGGGCGATGTACTCCACCAGGCTTTGCAGGGAATCGCTGCCGGGGCGCACGGCCCAGACAATTTCCTCCAAAGCGCGCACAGTTTGATCGGCGGACTGGGAAATTTTGACCGCGTTAAGTTCGACTTGACGCGGGTTGTCGCGGTCGGCCTTGAGCAGGCCGCTGAGCAACGAAATGCGCGCGAGTGACGAACCCAAATCGTCATGCAAGTCGCGGGCGATGCGTTCGCGTTCGTGGGCCAGGGCCCGTTCCCGTTCCAATTGTTCCAGGCGGCGGTGAAGTTTGCGCTTTTCCTGGACCCGCGCCGTAACGGCAATGACAGCAAGCAGACAGAGCGACGCCGGCACGCGAAACCACCACGTTTGCCACAGGTAGGGCCGGACCGTGACACTGATGCTCGCGCCGGTTGTGTTCCAGCCCCCTTTGCCGTTGCCGGCAATGACTTCAAAGCGATAATCGCCGTAAGGCACATAGGGGAAGGAAGCCGAGCGGCTGGAGCCCGCTTCCACCCAATCTGAATCGAGTCCTTCGAGGCGATAGCGGAAGCGGACCCGTTCGGGCGCATCGAAATAAATGCCGGTGTATTGAAATTCCAGGCGGTGCTTGCCCGGTGCCAGACGCAACGAGGACGCCGAATCGGGCACTCCATCGACGAGCGTTTCCTCCAGCACCACGACCGGGGTTGGAGTGCCCGTCAATTGGTGATGCTGGTCGGCCACAACAATGCCCTGCTGGGTGGGAAACCACAGCAGCCCGGATTTCGCGCGAAGGCCAATCGGGAAAAACCCGCTGATGCATTCCTCCGACAACATGCCTTCGGTGCGGCCATAGACTTGGGGATTGGCTGCGGGAATTTTTTGGGCGGCCACGCGCTCCAATTCATGTTTGCTGACCGAAACAAGACCCAGGTCGCCGCCCAGCCAAAGGTTGCCCGCGTCGTCTTCCAGGATTTGTGATATAGTATTGTCAGAGAGACCTTCCCTAGTGGTGAAAGTGGCCATTTTCCCGCCCTCCAACCGGCTCAGTCCCCCCCCGCCTGTGCCGATCCACAGCGTATCTTCAGCGTCCAGATAAAGCGTTCTAACCCAGTCGCTCAATAACCCATTTCGCTTCGACCAAGGCCCGTCCGGCTTGCCTTCAATGCTAAACAATCCATCGCCCGCAGTTCCCACCATGATGGAGCCGTCGCGCTTTGGCGCGATGGCCGTAATGGCGTGGACGCGGGGGCCGCCGCCTCGCGGGCGCCACTGTCCGCCGTCCTGCCACCAAAGCTCCCCTTGCCGGGTGCCTGCCCAGAGGCGGCCTTGCTGGTCCTGGGCCAGGGCGCTGACGTCCACGTTGGTCAGCGACGGGAGTCCGGGGTGGTTTTCCACATCGCGCACATCGCTGAATTGCAGCAACCCCCTCGCTCCGCCCAGCCAGCAACTGCCGTCGGTTGCCTTGAGCAGCGCACCAACCGGTCCGTTGGGCGGCGGCTGGCCTGTGGCCGAAACGGGCCTGAAATATCGGCCATCCCAAAGAAAAAGTCCCTCGCTGGATTTGCTGGCCAAAATTACGCCCGGCGCGACCTCGGCCAAGCCTTGCACAGCGCCGTTGCCAAGGCCTTCGTTGTAGCTGATGACCGAAAGGGTTTTGGGGCGCAGGCGGTTCAACCCACCATGTGTGCCTACCCAAAGTTTTCCTTCGCGATCCACCAGCAGCGCTTCGATTAAATTATCCGACAAACCGCTGCTGGCATTGACGGCCACCAGTTTTCCATGCCGAAATTGGAACAAACCTTCACTGACCGACCCTGCCCAAACGGTGCCGTCCGGATCCTCGGCCAGGGCGCTGACATAATGGCTGGCCAGGTGACGGGGAAAGCGGTAACGCCGCCATTGTTCGCCTTCGGCACACAGCACGGAATCATCGCCCGCACCCACCCAAAGCCGGCCTTCGTGGTCCGCCAGCAGACAATGTGGATCTTCCAGCAAATCGTTGAAGACCGTTTCACGCAATTGCGATAGTTGCCCGTCCCGCAAGCTAAAGATCCCCGCGCCTTTGGCCCCGATCCAGATCGTGCCCCTGCGATTGCTGAACAGCGAAGTAATCGGTTTTCCAGCCAGCATATTGGACCCGCTGAAAGCCTGCAAATGCTTGTCCTGCCAGACGGCCAGGCCCGCCTCGGTGCCGATCCAAATTCGTCCGTCGCTGTCTTCGGCCAGCGCATTGACCGAATCGGAGGGGAGCCCGTCCCGCTTGCCGTAGGCGGTGAAGTGTTCGTTCTGCCAGCGACCCAAGCCGCGGCCGGCGCTGCCAATCCAGAGGGTGCCTTCGCCGTCTCCCAGCAGCGTCTGCACCGGTCCGACTTGGAATCCTTCTGTCAAGCCGAACGACACAAATCTTACGCCGTCGAAACGGCTGACGCCGGCATCGCTTCCCATCCACAGATAGCCGTCCTTCGTCTGGGCCAGGGCGCGAACGAAATTTTGCGGCAATCCCTCCTCGCGCTGCCACTTGCGGAAGGTGAAAGGCAATTGTCCGCGTCCAATGGTCAAACCGGCGTGGCCGGATTTTATCCCGCTTTCGTCCACAACGAAGTCGCTGAACGAGGTGGCGATGGCCATTTCGCTGAAGGTCCACCCGCCGCCGCCGCCGCCGTGGCGCAGGCGGATTTGATTGAATGAGGCGTTGGCAGTTAATTTTGTAGTGAGACTTTCCATCTGCCCGCCTTCCGTCGCGCCGGGGCCGAGGTCGGGATCGAGCCAGACGGTGACCAAATCTTTGCCGCCCGGCTGATATTGCACTTTAAAGACGATGGTGCGTTCAATGCCATTGCGGGGCAACTCGTACAACTCTGAGGTGACTGGCTTGGAGGAATTCAGGTCGATGCCGTAATCGGCGGTGGCGTTGTTCGTCTTGCCGGTTTCGAAAATGTTGAAATTGGTTTTGGCGACCTCATGTACATTGAACGTGCCGTAGGCCCAGGCTTGAAGCGCATTGCCGACAGCGAGCCGCTCCAAATCCCCCTCATACAATTCGAACGCGGCAAAATAAGGCTCCGTTCCCGCGTCGGAAAGGGGGCTGACATGGAATTTAAAGTAAAGGATATCCGTGGCCGCATTGTCCCGCTTTACCGCCCCGCCCAAAATGTCCGAACCGGGTCCTGTGTCGTGCGCCAGGGTTGCTCCCAAATCGCTCCAGATGATGTCCGCCCGGCTGGAAGCCAATGCGAAAAACAACATGGTTACCGCCAGCCATGCCCAACGCCAGCGGCGGAGCCCGAATGCGGCAGGCGTGATCATGCGCCAATATGCGTCAATCGGAGGGCTATGACAAGCGATTGGATTAAGATTCGCCAGACCACAAAACGCCTGATTTTGCTGGATTTTCCCCGGAGAGTTGTTAGGTTGTGTAACGCAAAATCATGAGCCACCAACAGGATACCGCCGGGTATTTTCCAGGGCGACATTCGGGAAGTCCATCGGGATTCACTTTGATAGAGTTGCTGGTGGTTATCGCGATTATTGTCATTTTGGCGGCGCTCCTGCTGCCAGCTCTGGCTAAAGCGAAAGAGGAAGCGCGGCGGATTAATTGCATGAGTAATCTCAAGCAGTTGCAACTCTGCTGGCAGATGTATGCGGATGATTACGCCGGCGTGTTGTGTCCCAATGATTGGATTGCGACGGGCGGAGGAACAGGAATAGTCATTGGAGACATGAAACAAACCTCGTGGTGCCAGGGGGATGCCCGCACGGATACGGATACATCCGGCCTTAAGATAGGGCTCCTCTATCCCTATAATAACTCGCCCGGCATTTACCACTGTCCGTCGGACATGTCCAACATCGTGGACACCAACGGGAATCCGCTGCCCCAGCTTCGAAACCGAAGTTATAACATGAGTCAATCTGTCAACGGTTACGGGATGTTGGTCGACCCCCAGTCTGAGTATTACGTGGACGCGATCCAGCCTTGCTTTACAAAATTTTCGTCCATCACAAATCCCACCCCATCGGGGTTGTTTGTCTTTATCGATGAAAATGAAGGCACGCTCGAGGACGACCAGTTTGGGTATCCCATGATAAATTATGATTATGGATTCTGGTGGGACATGCCGTCCAATCGACATAATCAAGGCGCCATCTTGTCCTTCGCCGAAGGGCACGTTGAGTATTGGCGCTGGAAGGCCCCGGAACTTGCCACCGAGCCTTTCCAGCAAGTGGCTTCCGCCCAATGGCCCGATTATCAGCGCATCGGTAACGCTATGCGGCAGGTTCCGTTCGACTGGGGTGCCGGGGCGCCCGGCAACGCCCAGTGACATTACCGCTATTTGGTGCCGCTGCTGCCGCCGGAAGGATTTTCGATCGGCGCGCCAATCAGGTTGCCATACTCGGTCCAACTGCCGTCGTAATTCTTGACGTTGGCAAGACCAAGCAGGTACTTGAGCACAAACCAAGTGTGGCTGGAGCGTTCCCCAATGCGGCAATAGGCGATGCTGGCCTTCTTCGGGTCGACTCCTTTTTCCTCCACGTAAATCTGATGCAATTCGCCGGCTGATTTAAAGGTGCCGTCCGGATTGACCGCGGTGGACCAGGGGATGTTCTTCGCGCCGGGAATGTGGCCGGCCCGCTGCGCCGTCTCGGGCAAATTCGGCGGAGCGATGATTTTCCCGGTGAATTCATCCACGCTCCGCACGTCCACCAGATTGCGGTCGTGCCGCCCGGAGGCTTTCAGCACCTCGTGCAGCAGGGCGCGGAAGTCCTTGTTTTGCAGGGATATGGTATATTTGACAGGAGTGATTTTGGGCGTTTCCTTGGTCAGGGGGGCGTCCGGCTCGTTGAGCCATTTGACTCGGCCGCCGTTGAGAAGGTGGAGTTTCTCGTGGCCGTAGAGTTTAAAAAGCCAGAAGCCGTACGCGGCGAACCAATTATTATTGTCGCCATACAGAACCACTGTGTCATCGCTGGAAATGCCCGCGCTGCCCGCCAATTTTTCAAAGGCGTCCTTGCTGATGATGTCGCGGTTGATCTGATTCTGCAGTTGTGTGCGCCAGTTGAAGGCCACCGCCCCTGGAATATGGCCGGAGTCATAGGACATGGTGTCCACGTCGATTTCGACGAACTTCACTTGGGGATTGGCCAGGTTGGCCCTGGCCCAGGCAATGTCCACCAGCGCCTCGGGATGACTGTAATTGCTCATATTGTGTCCTTTCGTTTCTCGATTTTGATTGATTTCACGTCGTGGGAAAGTAGCCGAATCCTTCGGCTGCCAGTTCCGGGTGATGTTTGAGCATGCTCGAAACATATTTGTAAATGTTGTCGCAGAAAATCATGACGCCCAGACCGGTTTTGGTCCGCGCCGCCACTTCGCGGGCGCCTTCGAAAATGAGGCCCGAGCTCGGCCCGGCCAGCAGCCCTTCCTGGCGGGCCAAATCCAGGGCGCGCCGGTAGGCCAGTTTGAAATCGATCTCCATGATGTCATCCACCACCGATGAATCAAAAAGTTTGGAGATGTGCAGTTGAGAAATGTTGCGCAGACCGGGAACATCGTGCCCTTCGCTCGGGACGATGGCAATGACCTTGATGGCGGGATTTTTGGATTTGAGAAACCGGCTTGTGCCAGTCACCGTTCCGCAAGTGCCCAAAGCGGCAAAAAAGTGCGTGATCCTGCCTTCTGTTTGCCGCCAAATTTCCGGGCCCGTGGTGCGATAGTGCGCCTCCACGTTGGCCTCGTTCTCGTATTGATTGGGCAGGACATATTCTTTTGGCGAAGCCTTGGCGTGGCTCTTGGCCCGGTTGATTGAACCTTCCCCAAGGCCGGGCGCGGGGCAAACGTCGTCGTTCAAAACTTCGAGGTCCGCGCCGGCGATTTTTAAGAGGGTCTTTTTTTCCTGCGGAATCCGGCCCGGCACAATGGCGCGCAACTTATAGCCGCGCGCGCTGGCCATGGAAGCAAAGGAAAGACCGGTGTTGCCGGAAGTCGGTTCGACCAGATTGATCCCGCGGCCTGCTTTGCCCGCTGCTTCGAGTTGGCGAATCATGCTCCAGGCGGCGCGATCCTTGACAGATCCGAAGGGGTTATACCATTCCAGCTTGGCGTAGAGAACAAATTCCGGGTTGGGATTCAGCTTGCCAATGCGCACCAACGGCGTTGGATTTTCCTCCGAGGGGAGCAATCCAAAAACATCTTCATAAACGCGGCTTGAATGATCCATGGTCAGAAATAAATGACTTATGAAACCATATCGGCAACGACCAAGACGGTATCCCTTTTCTAATTGTCCGCCCTCCGGCGGTTTTTTCAACAGACAACAATACTCTATCATTTTACTCGGAATAATCAAGTATGGAAAAATAGGAGAAATATTGTCCATGAGGAATTATAATTATACACATTTATGCACACGACCAATATTTCGGGCTGGCAACACCGCCATGAATTCTGCGGCGAATTTGCCGCGGCGGAAAAAAGCACGCGCCGTGTCCTGGCTCTCACCGCGGCGATGATGGTGATAGAGATCATCGGGGGCTTGAAGCTGCATTCGATGGCGTTGTTCGCCGACGGTTGCCACATGGGAACGCATGTGGCGGCATTTTTCATCACCGTCGGAGCCTACGCCATGGCCCGCCGGCACGCCGGCGACGCGGCCTTCAGCTTTGGCACCGGAAAAATAGCCGTGCTGGGAGCTTTTAGCAGCGCGATCATTCTGGGCGGCATCGCCGTCTTCATGGCGGGCGAATCGGTTCTTCGTTTATTCCGTCCAGTGCCGATTCATTTCAACGAGGCCATCGCGGTTGCGTGTGTGGGGTTGGCCGTGAACGTGGGCAGCGCCCTCATGCTGAAAGACTGCCATCACCATTCCATCGTGGAAGAGGGCCATTCCCATGAGCATGGCCATTCGCACGACCACGATTATAATTTAAAGGCGGCTTACATCCATGTGCTGGCTGACGCGGTCACTTCCATTCTGGCGATTGGCGCGCTGGTGGGCGGAAAAATATTCGGTTGGAACTGGCTGGACCCGACGATGGGATTGGTCGGGGCCGCAGTGATTTCGCAATGGGCTTATATGCTGATTCGCGATACGCACGTGATACTCCTGGACAAGGAACCAGCCAATTCAGATTTGAACGTTGAAATACACAAAGCCCTCGAGGCGGATGCGGATACCCGCATCGCTGATCTTCACATCTGGCAGGTTGCTGTCAACAAATTCGCGGCCATTATTTCCGTTGTGGCGCATGAGCCGAAACCCCCGCAAGCCTATAAGGAACTTCTTCGTCAACACGAAGAATTAGTGCATGTCACCGTGGAGGTGAATCGCTGCGCGGAGGGCGGCAACTCGGTGCAGGCGGCCTAAACGACTGGCTGGAGCGCGCCTTATTTGGCCATAACGATGTCTTCACGCGGACGAACCTGGTCCTCCTCGGTTGCAATCGCGGGCGCGGCGGGCTGGGGCACCAACAGATTTGCCTTTTCGGGCACCACCTCGTCGGCTTTGTGGAATTTGACGCTGACGATCTTGCTCACGCCGTGTTCCTGCATGGTCACGCCATAAAGAACGTCCGCCATGCCGATGGTCCGTTTATTGTGGGTGATGATGATGAACTGGGAATAGACCATGAACCGCTGCAAAACGCGAAGAAAGCGGTTGATGTTTGATTCATCGAGCGGCGCATCCAATTCATCCAGCACGCAAAACGGGCTGGGCTTGACCTGGTAAATGGAGAAAAGCAGCGCGACCGCTGTCATGGTTTGTTCGCCGCCGGACAGCAGGGAGATGCTCTGCAATTGTTTGCCGGGCGGCCGCGCCACAATGTCGATGCCGCAATCCAGCACATCGCCTTGTTCGACCAAAATCAAATCAGCTTTGCCCCCGCCGAAAATCTCCTCGAACATCAGCCGGAAATTGCCCCGGATTTTCTCGAAGGTTTCAATGAACATCTGCCGCGTTTGCGTATTGATGCGATTGATGACCTCGGTCAACTGGGCCTTGGCTTGGATCAAATCGTCGTTTTGTTTGGTCAGGAACTGAAAGCGCTGTTCGGTTTCCTCGTATTCATCGATGGCCACCAGGTTGACGGGGCCAATCTCGTCAATGCGGGTTTGCAGGCCGGTGACCTGTCGTGCCACCGCTTCCCAATCCGTGGCCGCCCCGCTGGCCGCCATTTCTTCGGGTGTCAAAGTATGCACCTTGGCCGGTCCTTCGTCAGCCAAAGTAATGGTGATGCATTCGCTGCGCACGTTATCCAGTTCCAATTGATATTTTTCGCGGATGCGATCCCTGAGGTTTTGCAGCGCCATGTTTTTCTGGGCCAGCTCGACCTCAATGGCAGCGCGGCGCTCCTGGATTTCATTCAAGGCGCGGCGCTGGTCCCGCAATCCGGCGTCGGCTTCGGCGATCTGTCCTTCCTTGCCTTCCTTGAGAGAAAGCCTCTCCGTCACCTGGGCATTGACCTGCTCGCGCTCGTGCTGGAGGCCTTCAATTTTTTGCCGGGATTCGGCGATTTCCGACTCGGCTTGAAGCGTGCGTTGCAGGAAAGATTGAATCTCGGCACGGCGCGCTTCAGCCAGGTGAGTTACCTCCGCAATGCGCTGTTCCAGCGGCTTTTTCTGGCTGGTGAAGGATGCGCACAATTGGTCCTGGGTGGCCAGTGCCACTTTGGTTTCGGTTAACGAGGCGTTGGCTGAATCGCGCTGCTGGCGCAGGGTTTCCTGCGCGGCGGTCAAGGTGCTGAGGCGGGATTGCCATTCGCCCTCGCGCGTTTCCAATGCGGCGGCTTGGCCGGCCAAACCCTCGCGTTTGCGCACGCCTTCCGCCTCCTGCGCGGCCAGGCTGTTGACTTCATAAATCACCGTCTCAATTTTTTGCTGAAGAAGCCGCGAGGAATTTTGCAAGGCATTAAACTCACCCTGGCGGGTGGCGATGGCCACTTCCTGCGTGCGCAGTTCCGTTTGGGCCTCTTGCAAACTGGCCTGCAATTGGGTTTGCTCGCTGAGCAACGCGCCTTTGCGCCGGCTGATTTCCGCCACATTCTCCTGCAACGCCGCCGCCGCTCCCTGCAACTCGGCGATCTGGTTCTTGCGCCCGAGGATCGAAGCGGGGGCCTTGCCGGAACCGTGGCCATTCAAATATCCGCCTGTGAATATGCCGTGCCGATTCAGCAGGTCGCCCTCCGAGGTGACGAAATCAAAAGCCCCGCTGGAATCCCGCCACGCGGCGGTGGCGGTGGCAAGGTCGGGAACGATAAGCGTTTGGCCCAGCAAACGATTTAGCAAAGGCTGCACCGACGGGTCCGCCTCAATGACACTGGAAGCGCTGACTCCCCGGGTTCGTACCTGGGTCAGGGCCTCGTTCTCCGCCACGGGTTGGGCCTGTCCGGGAAGGGCGGCCAATTGCAACGCCGCCACGCTGGCCCGCCCGGTTTTGTTGCCCCGCAAATCATCCAAAATTTGACGGGCCGCTTCCGGCTGTTCTGTCAAAACTAATTGCAGATGGTGGCCGAGGGCGGTTTCAATTGCCACCACGTGCTGGTCCGGCACGCGGATTTTGTCCGCCAGCGAGCCAAGGACATTGGCCGCGGTTTTAAGCGCGGAAAGTGCGCCCGAGCCAAAACCTTCGTGTTCGGACTGCAATTGCTCCAGCAAGTCCAGCCGGGAACGCTTTTCAGCCTGCAATCTCAAAAGTTCATCCAATTCTTGGGTGGTGCTGGTTAAAGTTCCCTGAATCTCCCGCAATCGCGCCTGGCGCTCCTCCAGAGTGCCGCGATGGGTTTGCGCGTTTAAAATCTCCGCCTCGACGCTCGCCGAAAACTGCTCCAGGCGCTGCGCCAAACCGGTCCGCTCCTCTTCGAGTTGGACTTTCTCGGCGGAGAGTTTTTCCAGGCGGACCGCATTGCCTTCCTTTTGCAAATCAAGGGAAGTGATTTCGTTGCGGGCGCGGCTGAGTTGCTGGGCAGCCTCAAACGCGCGAGTCTGCGCCTCGCGCAACCCTTCCTGATTGGCGCGCAACTGCTCCTCGACGCTTTGCAGCGCCTGGCGTTTGGCGGCCAAAGCTTCCTGATGCGATTGCAAGGCGGCTGCGGCCTCGGTCAGGCGCTGGGTCACAGCATCCAATTCCTGGCTGGCCGCAAGGCGGCGCTCTTCCGCCTGGGCGATCTCGCCAGTCGCGCGCGAATTCTGCGCGGCAAGATCCCGCAGGCGGTCTTCGTTGAATTGAATGCGGCTTTCGTGTCGTTCTGCCTGGCTCTTTAATTCCAAGCCATGCTGCTGCCGCTGGCTGATCTCCTGCTCCTGTTCGGCCAAATCTTCGCGCAGCGCGGCCAGTTCGTTTTCAACGCGCAGGACGTTGGCGGAAAGGGACTCAATTTGCGCGCGAGATTGTTCGAGCTGTTCCTGGCGGGAATGAAGGTCGGCCTGCAAAAGATCGAATTGATGCCGGGCCAATTGCGTGTCCAAATGTTGCAATTCCAGCATCAATTGCTTGTAGCGGCGCGCTTTGCCGGCCTGGCGTTGCAGCGAACCGATCTGGCGCTTCACTTCGCGAATCAGGTCCGCCACGCGCAACAGGTTTTGTTCGGTGGCTTCGAGCTTGCGCAGCGATTCTTTCTTTTGCGCCTTGAATTTGGTGATGCCGGCCGCCTCTTCAAAAATCAGGCGGCGATCCTCCGGCTTGCTGGAAAGTATTTGGGTAATATTGCCTTGGGCCATGATGCTGTAGCTGGTCCGCCCCACCCCTGTGCCCATGAAAAGTTGCTGGATGTCCTTCAGCCGGCACGGTGTTTTGTTCAGAAAATACTCGCTGGCCCCGTCCCGGAAAACCCGCCGTGTCAACGTCACTTCGTTGTAGGCAATCTCCACGCCGGCGGCGCTGAGATGTTCGCCATCGACTCCGCCGATCGTCAGCGAAACCTCCGCCATGCTCAAGGGCTTGCGCGAATCGGTGCCGTTAAAAATGACATCGGCCATTTCATCGCCGCGCATGGCCTTGGCCGATTGCTCGCCCAGAACCCAGCGGATGGAATCCGAGACATTGGACTTGCCGCAGCCATTGGGCCCGACGATGGCCGTGACGCCAGGCTGAAAATTCAGCGACGTCTTGTCCGCGAAGGACTTAAACCCCAAAACAGTCAAATTCTTAAGAAACATGCTGGTGCAAAGGAATCACAATTGGCAGGGGTCTGTAAAGGAAAAACCACCACATATTGCGCTTTTTGGTGTAAAATAGTGCTTGCACTCCTTTGTAAAGTATATGGTTCTAGGCAAACTTATGAAAATGGATAAGATTCGACCCAAGTAATGCATCTTCGGGATAAGAAATTAAGCGGATGGTCCACTCTGTGGTTCATTTTGGCGGCGGTCCTTTTCTTCCATTTGGCATATACCGTTGATTACTGCCCAGTACTGATCCTCGGCTTTCTGTATTGCCTTTTTCGCCTGACGCAGGTTCGAACCACCCGACACGCGTTTTATATCGGCTTGGGAATTGGTCTGGCAATCTACGCGCCCCAACTCAGTTTTTTCTGGAATATTTTTCAAGTGGGAGCGATTCCGCTTTGGCTGGTTCTATCTTTCTGGCTCGCTTTGTTTCTTTTGCTGGGAAGAGTTTGCCTGGAGCGCTTCGGTCTCATCGGGTGGGCTTGTGCCGCCCCTTTTGTGTGGACTGGCTTGGAATATTTTCGCAGCGAACTTTATTATCTCAGGTTTTCCTGGCTGATTCCCGGCTATGTCTTTTCGGGTTCATTTGGCCTGCACTATCTCGCGTGTTACGGCGTGTATGGGATCGGCTTTGTGCTAATGGCCATCGCAGTTTATTTGACAGTTTTCAAAGGACTTGGGCAACGCACCAGAGCTCTTGCCGGAATCGTGCTGACTTTCGTGCTATTGTATCCCCTTGCAGCCCAATCCTCTCAAAGCTCGTCTCAACCAAGCTTGCGCGTTACCGGGGTGCAACTCGAGGTTCCTGGAGCGGGTGATACCGTGTTGGCGTTGTCGCGGGCCATTGACAAATTTCCAGACACGGATTTGTTCGTCCTGAGCGAATACACTTTCACCGGCCCTGTTCCTGATCTTGTCAAGAAGTGGTGTCGCAAACACCGGAAATATCTTGTTGTCGGAGCAGAGGACCCCAGCCCGCCCTCGCAGTATTACAACACGGCATTCGTCATCGGCACCAACGGAGAGGTTGTTTTTCGGCAGGTCAAATGCGTCCCAGTTCAATTCACGAAGGATGGATTGCCTGCGCCTGTGCAGGACTTGTGGAATTCGCCGTGGGGCAAGTTGGGTTTCGGTATTTGTTACGATGCCAGTTATACGCGAGTAACCGACGAATTAATTCGGCAAGGCGCTCAAGGACTAATTTTCCCGACGATGGACAATCAAGATTGGGGAGCGCGACAACACCAATTACACGCCCGCATTGCGCCCATGCGCGCGGCGGAATATGTTGTGCCAGTGTTTCGCCTGTGCAGTTCGGGTATTTCGCAATTTGTCGATCCGACCGGGCGAGTGCTTGAATCAGCCCCTTTCCCGGGGCAGGGAGCGATTATGAGCGCGCAAATGCAATTAGTTACACGCGGGCGGATGCCGCCGGATCGGTGGCTGCCTCGTTTCTCGGTCGGCTTCATCGGCCTGCTCATCGTTTGGCTGGGCGTTGACCGCCTTCGGCGTCGGTCTAAAACTCCAACGCCTCTCGCGTCGTGAAAACGATCCTGCGCTTTTTCTTGCGGCTGCTCTTCGGGTTTCGCGTCCCGGCTTCTCTCGCGCTGGGCGCGGCGGGACCGGTCATGCTCCTGCCCAATCACGTCTCGTGGTTCGATTGGTTGTTTATCGTGGCCTGCATCGACAGCCGGTGGCGGATTGTCACCTCTATCCAGTCCGCCCAAACCAGTTGGGTCCATCGTTTTATCATGATCAACCGCTTCACTTTTCCCGTGGAAACCGATTCCCCCTACGCTGTAAAGAGAATGGCGGAGTACTTGCGCGGCGGGGGGAAATTGGTGCTGTTTCCGGAGGGCCGACTTTCCCGCACGGGTGCCCTGATGAAACTCTACGACGGTACGGGATTTCTCCTTCATAGAACCAACGCCAAAGTTGTCACATGCTATTTGCGCGGCGCACAGCGGCTTCCCTTCTCGCCCAATCCCAACAGGAAAAAATGGTTTCCCCGTGTCAGCATCCACCTGGGCGAAGTGTTGACCCCTCCAACCGTTGCCCACAGCAGCACGATGCGCGCGCGGCAAAAGTTCACCCGCTGGCTCTACGACACCATGGTCAAACAACAATTCGACGTTGAATTGGCTGCCGCTCCAAAAAACGTCCTTGGCGCCATCGTGGAAACAGCGCGGCAATGGCCTTCGGTGGTGATCTTGGGTGATGTGACTCGCCGGAAGCTGACTTACCGGCGCTTGCTGACCGGGGCTGCGGCCATGTCGCGGCAATGGAAACGCTACTTGCCTCGCGACAGCGATGCGCGAATTGGCGTCATGCTGCCCGCTTCAGTCGCCATGCCGGTGACGATGCTCAGCCTGTGGGCGGCGGAAAAGGTTCCGGCGATTTTCAACTTTTCCACCGGCATTCCCACCATGCTGGCCTGCGCCCAACTTGCCGGTGTCAAACAAATTATCACGTCCAAAACTTTTCTGGAGCGGGCCAAAATAGATGTGCAGCCGATGAAAGACGCCGGAATTGAGTTCATGTATTTGGAGGACGTGCGCGCCGGCATTACGCGCTGGCAGCAATGGAGTTCTCTCCTGCGGGTCTCTTTGCACCCGCGGAGTCTGGTTCCTGAGGCGCGTTCTGACGTTGCCGTTGTCCTTTTCACCAGCGGCTCGGAAAGCACGCCCAAAGGGGTGGAACTGACTCACGCCAACCTGCTCGCCAACATCCGCCAGGTCCTGGCCATGTTTGATTTGAATGATGCCGACCGGCTCTTTAACGCCATGCCGCTTTTTCACAGCTTCGGTGTCATCGGCATGGCCCTGCCCTTGATTCATGGCTGCTATGTTTTCCTCTATCCCTCTCCGCTGCATTACCGCGTGATTTCCACACTGATCTACGATTTGAATAGCACCGTGTTTTTCGCCACCAACACATTTTTAAACGGTTACGCGCGCAAGGCGGCCCCGTTTGATTTCCGATCCCTGCGCCTGCTTGTTGCCGCTGCCGAAAAATTGCAGGAATCCACCGCCAATAACTGGGCGCGCCAATTTGGCGAACGCATTTTGGAAGCCTACGGCGCCACCGAATGCAGCCCCTGCATTACCGTCAATACTCCGATTTATCCGCGCTTCGGTTCCGCTGGAAAATTTCTCCCCGGCATGGACTTCAAGTTCGAGCCGGTTGAAGGCGTCGCCGACGGCGGCCGCCTCTGGGTGCGCGGCCCCAATGTCATGCGCGGCTACTTGAACCCCGAAGCCAATCAGAAATTTCTCGCCGGCGGCGGTTGGTACGATACCGGAGACGTCGCCCGTGTGGACGAAGATGGTTTCCTCCACATTCTGGGCCGTCTCAAGCGCTTTGCCAAAGTCAGCGGAGAAATGGTCAGCCTGACCGCCGCGGAAGAAGCATTGGCCGCAGCCTTCCCGCAATACGGTCTCCATTTTCAAATCGCCATCCTATCCCGCCCCGACCCCGACCGCGGCGAAGTCCTGATCGCCGCCAGTAACGAGCCCAAACTGCAACTGGACGAACTTCGCGCTGCCATCAAAGCCAGGGGACTGAGCAACCTCTACGTCCCGAAGGAGCTTCAACACGTGCGAGAGATTCCAAAACTCGGTACCGGCAAAGTCAATCACCGTGAATTGCAGCAAATCCTTTCCGAAATGAAAGCTGCAAAATGACACGGAAAACTGAAGCGGGTCGTTGTGCGCTTGCGTAACTTTTGAAAAAGGGGATAATGCGGTAATGAAGAGCTATACCGCCGTTGTTGAAAGGGACCAGGACACCGGACTGCTCGTAGACTACGTGCCCGGCTTTCCTGGAGCGCATTCGCAGGCAGAATCACTCGAAGAACTCCGGACCAACCTTTGCGAGGTGATTACGATGCTGCTGGAGGACGGCGAGCCTCGGCTCGATGCTGAATTTGTTGGCACCCAAAGCATCGCTGTGGGCTGAATTAGCAAATACCTATTGACAGAGAGGTGCAATTGTTTAGAGCCTTCTAATAATACTAGGTTAAGTAGTCACCCAGAGTTATCGAAGGTTGTCAGGCACCAAGGACACTTACCGGAGAGGTGGATCAGATCCGCCTGAAGCCTCCTGCGGATCATCGGCAAGGTCACA
>Ga0182030_10008983_pt1 | contig 20556 bp, 7 predicted proteins | sample 812S3MmetaG_FD_121299 | JGI IMG/M metagenome (GOLD analysis project Ga0182030, IMG submission 121299) | Permafrost microbial communities from Stordalen Mire, Sweden - 812S3M metaG (Illumina Assembly) | ecosystem: Environmental > Terrestrial > Soil > Wetlands > Permafrost | place: Sweden... | reverse complement strand
CGGTGCCCGAAGCCGTAGTATGCGCAGTTAAAGGCACGTACGCTCCTGTATCATACTGGCAGTACCGCATCGGGCCGGTAACCAGCGGAGCAGCAGGAGTGGTCCTCACACGTATGCCAAGAAACCCTCTGCGGCCAATGCAACTACCTACCTGATGAGCTACCCACACGGTATCGTAACCCGGTATTGATGTATTAATAGTTGACGGGGTTGAAGTGCCCGGGCCTCCCGTGCGGGATGGGTACCATAGTAAATTGGAATCGGGTAATACAGCCCCGGTTACAGAATCTGTAACCTCAAAGGGCAAAAATGTTGTACCCTGGCAGTAGAACGTATCACCGATAATATTAGGCGCGGGCGGCTGCGGTATCAGTTCCGCATCCGTTGTAGCGCTGTCCATACAGCCAAATGGCGTCGTGGTCACCACCTTATAAATGCCGGTATTGCCAGGGCCAAATGATGATATAGTAGGGTCTTCAAGAGCAGATGTAAACGCAGCAGGCCCCGTCCAGCTATAGCCCTCCCCGGCGACAGGCGGCGTTGGTGTAGCAAATAGCGTCAGGGTACCCAAAGGACTCATGCACAGTGGCGAATTGCTTGACGCAGTTACAATTGGTAATGGATGGATGACCACATGCGTACTATCGGTATCATGTACTCCTAATAATGTCCTGATCACATAGTATTCTCCCGTATTTGCAAGGGTGGACGGGTAAATGAACGGATCCTGCATCGTACTGCCGAAGCCGGCAGGGCCTGACCATACATAAGTACAGTCCGTAGAATCACCCTTGCGATACAGGTACAAGGTATCTCCCTGACATGGACCGTTATTTGTGCACTGGTTGCACGTAAGGATCGTCAGGTAAAAAACTTTATTTTGACAATTATGCATTACACCAGGCCCCGAACTGTCTGTGCCGGTGATCGTGTATGTTATAGAAGGTGGCAATACGCTGGATTCAATGGTATCAACCGTACCGATAGTAGAAGTGAGGCCAGTTGATGGCGCCCATGTCCACCTCCCTATCGTCCAGTTACCGGTTGCACCATGTAAAATATCCACTATCACTGTGTCATCACCTGGATGTGCACAAACATTGAAAGTATCATAGCTAGGATTAGGCGAAGGCGCAGTTGGCAGCAAACTATCTTCGACCAATAATTGCGGTGCCGGAAATGCGCTGTCTATACCTTCATCGCCATTAAAAACATATGCATAAGAAACAGCAGTGCTGTCACCTGCGGCTAGAGTCCCAATGTTATATACAAGGCCAATGGCAATATCTCCATTAAGATAGGCTCCCAAAGTATATTCAGCTTCCACGTGATTCGTCCAGCCCGGAACTGTTCCACTCCATACTTCTCCCAGATCAACAGTAGAACCTATAGCCCATGAGGAATATATAAATGCTACGGCCCGGCAATCCTTTGTTGCAAGGGCTATGTAAGTAGAATCAGGGGAATATAGACTACCTTTTGCACACACCATTACATCGTGATCGGCATCTTCATTCTGGTGTACAATATGATTAAAAGTTGAAAAATAATCAAAACCGAAAATTCCAGCAGCGGCGGCATGCGCTTCATCGTCATCCGGGTCACACGACCTCAGGTAATAAATGCCGACTATAGGTAATGCTGAGATATTTTTCATGATAGTAGTAACTACTACAGATGACGCAAATGTATCAATACGTGTTTGCTGGTTAATTACCAGGTTACCGCCGGAAGCAGTACCGGCCCAGTTGGCAATAACACTCCCGCCAGAGTTTGAATAAGATACAACAGATCCTGTAAGTGAGCCGGTACCTACATAATCGCCGGGGCATGAAGTGAAATCCTGAAACGCCTGACTCTGCAAACCAGCGACCTGTATTTCCCACCCTTCAAACGGTGTACCAGGCCAGGTATAGTCGCCCCTGTATGGAGGAGTTCCTACCGTCCATCCATCATGGCCCTGATCATATACCTCAGCAAGCGCCGGCCCTGGAAATGGATGATACCCCGCGGGAGAAGTACACACACCGAATGCACCATTATTAAGTTCCCCGATTTCCAGATACGCACCTTGTAAGAAAGCATTTCCACCTATTATCTGCGCTAAAGACATATTACCGCAAAGGCAAAAAACTCCAAGAACTACTAAAAAGTACAGTTTTTTCATAAATTTATTTATTAGCTAAATATTTTAAATCCATAAATCCTGAAGACCAGAAAATATATAAATTTGTCAAATAACCTGACGAATCTTTTGATAGGCTTGGTATTAGTAAGACAGCGAAAAAATATACTATGGTTGGCAAATCTATATATATTTATCTTAGTAAAGTCAACAGTTTATTATCCGATAAATAAAATTTCCTGCGCTAGTTTCTAGTGCAGGAAATATTATTACCTAAAAATTAAATAAAATAAACTATTTACCTCAACAAGGTTACATTTCCATTGTGGTGTTCTTTTTGTCCGTCCTTAAAAGTTGCATCTATAATGTATACATACACGCCTTCAGGCTGGTCCACACCATTCAGTTTACCGTCCCAGCCGGCTCCGTCAAGGGTGGTGGTCTCAAATATCAACTGGCCCCAGCGGTTGTAAATATTCATTTTAAATGTAGTCAACCCCCGTGTTAGCAGTTGCCGAGGGTAGAAATAATCATTTAGTCCATCACCATTGGGTGTAAACACATTGGGTATGTCCATATAGCAGTCATTCTGCACCAGTATGCTGTCTGTGGAGGTACATCCATCCGTATTCGCAACAACGTAATATAAGCCCGGCGCTACTATAGTGATGGTAGGGGTGGTTTGTCCGGTGTTCCACGTCCAGCTCGCCTGGGAGCTTTGGCCATTTATGTCACCCAGCGTTATTGGCGCACTACCGGCACATATAGATGTATCCCCTCCCAGGTTCACAGAAGGCGATGAATGTATGGTAAAGCTTTTGCTCATTCCGGTATCCCTGCAGGAGCGGAAATGAGCCATTACCGAAACAGTATAAGTGCCTGTAATATCGTAAGCATACGTTACCGGGTTCACATTGACAATACTGTCTCCATTACCGAAATACCACGTTTCCCCAATATTACCTATGCTCGTAAAATTACCAATGAAGGTAATGTCCGAGGCTTTACAGATAACACTGTCCGTTACAGTCATGCTGATAGTGCTGATAGAATCAATAGATATAGTACCCGTTGCCGTATCATGGCAGGGTACAAAGTCCGTTGCAATAAGCTGCACATGGTACACACCCGAATTATGATAGGAATATGACGGGCTGACGTCAGTATCGTCAATGACCCCGTTTCCAAACAGCCATTCGTACGTCAGCCCTGTGCCCATGGAGGTATTTGTAAATACAGCGGTATCCTTCTGGCAGACAATATTGGGAGTAAACGTAAAACCTGCCTTCAACGGATGTACCAGCGGTACCTGCTGTACCATGCTGTCCACGCACTGCGAGGTTATCGCGGTAAGCTCCACGGAAAAGGTATCCTGGAGCAGGTAAACATGCGTTGGGCTGGTAGCGGTGTCACTGGCTCTATCGCCAAACTGCCATACATACCTCGTACCACCTCTTGACGTATTGGTAAATAATACCGTATCCGCTTTACAACCATAGTGTATTACATACGTAAAGGACGGCACCACACTATCCAGCACAGTGATAATAAGAGACTGGCGTGCGCCTTCACAGCTTATAGCGTTTGGTGTAGTATAAGTTATCGTTTGCGTAGCATAAAAAGTATCTGTTCCGGGTATGCCGGTATTTACTATAGGCGCCACCGTACTTCCCACGCCACCCGTTGGGCCGGGGTACCATAATATATTGCTGCCAACGGTAGAGATAGCCACAAATGGCTGCCCCTGGCAATATGGATTAGGGTCAGACAGGGTCGGCGGCACAGGCAACGGCCTGATGATAACGCTATCAGGGATTGGATTACTGTAGCATAAGCCAGGTACTGAGTCAACAACATAATAAACCAGTGTAGTAGCAATAGACGTTGGAGGTATTGGTGCACTAGAGGTTCCGCCACCCAGAGTAGGTGTAGTGTACCAGGTCACAATGGTGTCGGAGCCAGATGATGTGGGTGGAATTAGCGGCACCGCCACGTCGCCCTGACAATAGCTGATTGGCGTGATGCTGGGTGCATTGTATTCGGCGTGCTTTAAATGCAGGTGATAAATAATAGAATCACAACCACCCGCAACATTTGCGCCAATGATAGTGTAATCCATATTATGGTTAATGCTGTCCTTTTGAATCGCAAAGTGCGTGCCGGTTATCGTCTGCACAAACGAATCGGGGAACCATGTCCAGGTATAAAACCCACCTCCAGGGAAATATACATTTATCGAATCACCTGAAAAAGCGCATACATTTACAGAGTCAGTAGAGTCTGCAAGCGTGGTATTTACCTGGAATTGTGGCGTTATAGAGTTAAGAGCGCTATCAATGTAAGTGGCATTAAGGATATAGGCATAGGAAAGAGTTGTACTATCGCCAGGGGCTAAGGTGCCGATATTAAAATCCAACGCAACACCTACGTCCGCTGTGTATGTTGCTCCCTGGGTAGTAGTGTATCCTGTTGCAGTTTGAGCCCACATAGATGCAAGAGTATATTCAGGCGTAAGACCCACATCGAAAATCGTACATACAGCGCGGCAATCTTTTGTGCCGAGGCCGAGATAGGCGTTTGTATAAACAGTGCCGGTTGTTGAGACCAGGACTTTGTTCCCGGGATTAGGAAGCTGGTCGGTGATGGTATTAATTGTCGTGTAATCTCCTGATCTGGTTTGGTCATTATCCGGGTCAACTGTCCTTATGTAATAAATATTAGTAAGTGGCACGGTGCCAGTGTTAGTAAACACCACTGTAACAGTAAAATACAGCTTGGTTGTATCCAATATGGTAGTTTGCCTTATTGCCATCGAACTGTCGGTTCCAGCATAAAGAGTACCACTCCAAACGCCTTGTATTACTCCACCTGAATTGCTGTAACCTACATTCGTACCTGCCAAACCGCCTGTAAAACCAGTAACTGGTGGGGGATGTAATGCTGTCCAATATGCAGGAATATAGGCATCTGATTCCACGCCATTTACCTCTATAGCCCAACCCTCTTGCGGCGTACCCGGCAGATAAAAATCACCGAAAAAAGGTGGTGTGCCTACAGTCCAGCCATCTGCTCCATAATCGGCCACAAATCCAAGAAGGTCCGGGCTGCTTGTCGTTACGGCTCCTGCCCCCGGATCATAGAAAGAGAAAGTAACTCCCGTGCCTAAATATGGGTGGTACCCTGTAGGTGCAGGTAGTGTGCTACCATAGCCACCATTAGGCGCTATACCTATCTCTACAAAGGCCCCTTGCAGGAATACATTATCACCTACCATCTGGGCAAGTGCTGCATGGGTTCCAAACAGGAACAGGAATATCGGCAGGATTAAAGCATAGAATTTTTTCATAAAGCAACTCAGATTATAAGCATATAAAATTACTTATTTTTTTACAAAATAAGGAGAGAAATATTATAGACATTATTTTTAGGTTAAAAGGTTGGTTAGACTCTATATATATTAACTAACGCCATACTGAATGAACAATATGGCGTTGGTTTATGAAAAAAATAAACTATTTATCTCAGTACCGTCACATTACCCTGGTGGTGCTCTTTTTGTCCGTCTTTGAACACCGCATCCAGAACATACACATATACACCCTCCGGCTGGTCCACACCATTGAACTTTCCATCCCAGCCGCGGCCATCAAGAGCTGTACCCTCAAACAATAACTGCCCCCAGCGATTATAAATATCCATTTTAAAGGAAGTGACTCCCTTAGAAAGGTATTGCATCGGGTAGAAGTAGTCATTGATGCCGTCGCCATTCGGGGTAAATACATTCGGTATTTCCATGTAGCAGTCATTGCTCACCCATACTGTATCTGTTGCATAGCAGCCATCAATATCTACTGTTGCTTCATAGTGGCCTGGTGCCGTCACAGTGATACTGGGGGTTGTTTGCCCTGTGTTCCATAGCCAGGTGGCGCCTTTCGTAGTAGCGTTTATCTGGTCAGAAAGCACCAGCGGCGCGCTGCCCGCGCAGATCGATGTATCAGGCCCGAGATTTATTCCAGGCCCGGGATAAATAGTAAATGACTTGCTTGCCGAAGTATCGTCACACTTTCTGTAGCGTGCAGTAGCCGTCACTGTAAAGGTGCCTACGCCGTCAAAAGAGTGAACTACCGGATTTACATTCATAATACTGTCACCGTCTCCGAAGTACCAGGTGATGCCCACATTACCTATATCGCTGTAGATCCCCTTGAAGGTAACAGAGCTGCTCTTGCACAATACACTGTCGGTTACTATCAGCCCCAGGCCGCTGCTGCTATCAATGCTTACAATTAGTGACGCTGTATCATTACAAGGAACAAAATTCGTAGCTATAAGCTGCACCGTATAGGTCCCGGTTTTAGGATAGGTATGCACGGTATTAAAAGTAGTATCCGAGCTGCCATCGCCGAAGAGCCACTCATAAGTAAGTGTTCCGGAGTTCAGCGAGTTCGTAATATTAGTCAGGGTTACCGGCGCGTTTTGGCAATATACAAACGGTGTATCTACAAAACCCGCGTGCAAAGGATGCTCCAGCGAATCCGACATGGAGAATGTAGTATCACAAACATTGTTGTCGGCCTTTAGGGTGATCGTGTACACACCCTGTGCATATATATGCATGGGGTTAGCGTTAGTATCGGTAGCGCCATCGCCAAAGTTCCACACATAGAAGAGTGCACCTGGCGAAGATGACTTATTGATAAACATTACTGTATCCCCATTACACCCAAAATGATTGATATACCCAAAAGAGTCTATAATCGGTGGCGCAACAAGAAATGCCGAACCTAATACTGTAGCCGGGCACTCCCCGACCTTCACTGTAAAATCAGAGTAATTGCCTGCGCACAAGCCGGGGATATATACACTCCCATCAGGCTCTGCAATATTCAGGAATGGCGTCTGCACAACTCCGTTGAACGAATAGAAAACGGTATCAGAAGCATAAGACGCAACATATTGTATAGTAATATTGCCGTCGCAGTAACCACATTGAGACGGGTTAGCAGAGCCGGTAAGATTTATTATTGGAGGAGGCGGTCCCGTTAGCGTCATAGGCCCTGCGGGAGGTGTAGCACATGCCGTACCATAAGAAGCGATGATGTTGGCATAAACACCGACCGTGAGCCGGGATAGTGTTATAGTCCCGGCTGTAGTGCTTGTTGCAATTACGGGTGGTTGGGTGATGCCATTCAACGTATAATTTACAGTGAATGTATAATCAGGATATAGCCCATTCAACACTATGCTGCCATTGTGGCCACCGCAGGAGTCCACATTAGTTGGCGTGAGGCTGCTTATGGAAATCGGAGGATTGACCAATGTAACCGACATTGGGGCCGATACACAAGTTGCCTGCTTGGCAGTAATGTCGCTATAAGCTCCGGCGCAAAGGCCTGTAAGTGTCATGGTACCGCCAGAGGACACAGTGGCGATAAAGGGAGGCTGTGGAACACCTGCCAGGCTATAATTAATCGTATCAACGATTCCAGGGGTTAATCCGCTGATAACCATAATGCCATCACAAGCGCCGCAATGGCTCGGGTTGGTAGTCGCAGCAATTGCCGCGGAGATAGTTGGGGCTACATTTACCGTAAAATATCCAAAAGAAGTATCGGAACAACCTAATGCACCTGCCTTGTAAGTTGTAGTAGCCGTAGGACAAACAATAATAGATATCCCGGTATCTATATACGCACCAGTGGTTGCATTATACCAATAAATTATGGATGAATCGTAAGGGATAGGAGCATAGGCTATTGATGCCACATGATAAGAAATGGAATCTGTTCCAACGATAGAATCAATCGGAAGAACGTAAGGAGTAAAGCGCCATCCTTCATCTGTACATGTATATACCGATGGATAGTCGCGGCCTGGGGCTGCAGTAGCAAGAGTACCGGCAGCATTCTCTACTCCTAACAATGCTAGTCCCGGAATTGTCCCGTACCAGGAAGTACAAATGTCTTTATGACCTACATGCACTTCAACTAAGTTAGATGTTTCATACAATATCATTTGCGTATTTATGTACTGAGTCGTACAACTGTACATGGCTGCCTTGCAAAAAGTAATACTAAATCGCCGGTTGGGCGCAACTCCATCCGTGGAATAAGTAATAGTACCTGCAGTAGGATAAGGGCGGTCTGCCACGTCAATATCACACCAGGGACCACAAATAGAGTTTTCAACGGGTACCTGGCCAAGTAACGGGCCAGTTGCCACCCAGGTCTCAAATGCGCCCGTAAGACCTGGATTGAAACATATTGTCCCGTTTGGGCCAATAAGACATTGAGTATAAGGAAAGCCATAAAAATAGAAAGTAAACCCAATTGGATTATATGCAGCAGGATACTGATCGTCAATCCTTATTCCGGCATCAATAGGTATATCTCCAATTAAATGCGCCGTAAGGGTAGTACACAAATTAGTGCACGTAATAGAGTCGCTGCTGGTTATGGTAACCTGTGCATATGATTTTGCGGACAGCAATAAAAATGCTGCTGCAAAAAGGGAGGTAAAAATATGTTTCATAAACGATGCTTCATGCGTTGTATATAATAGACGGCAATCCGCCAAAAATGGTTTGTAAATTACGTAAAAAAATTAATATGCCATTAATAAAGTTAAGAAAACGGGTCGAAAAATATTTTTTGTTTTGTTGTGATGGGTAAAATACTTAAACACGGGATTACAATGATTTTATCTCAATTATCATATTATAATTTGCGATTTAGTTTACACCATAAAAAGGTGGGATTTTTTTTGCTAATATATAATTATTAAATGAATATAATATTTTCTGCTGCAATAATTGTGCTGGTCTGCCGTAGTTAATAAAAGAAGGCCACATGAGCAGCCTTCCTGAAAAACTTAAAATAACAATTTATCTCTCCAATGTAAACCTCAGCACCCTATTTTCATTATTGCTGATTACTTTCAGGAGGTAAACACTTACTTCGCCTTCTTATATATTGGCACCGTAGAGCACGGCTCTCCATACATCAGCGATTTTACGTATGGCCTTAAATGCTGGGTAATAGCTACATAGGCGGCGTCAGGTATGGGGGTATCACCGCATCCTTTTATAACTACCCGTTTATCGGTGTACTCCGCAGCATCTATTTTTTCAATTCTTTTGTAAATAAGTGACTTCACCAATTCTTCCACACTGCCATAATATACCGATGCAGCTACCGGTTCCAGGTAAGCCGCAGCGAGCATATAAGCCCATACCGGTATTATGGCATCCACGCTGCACAGCACCGCTGTATGTTTACCCTCATATTGTTTCCAGTCATGTGTTTGTAATTCCGCTCTGTAGTCTTTTTCACGCAGTATCATTTCCCTGAATAGAAAAGGTTTCAGGTCAAAGACCGCCACCTCATCTGCCGGGATATAGGGGGCAAGGTCCAGTGTTACAAGACCACTCTCCGCTACTTTATTGACTATCATCTCCATATGCTCGGCACCCTTTTATTTATTACTGTAAAATTACAACAAATCAGCGGCCAGCGCTCAATACTGGCATAGAGATTGGTAATATAAAGTCGGGGCTGCTTAAATACTTTATTGCTGTGACAGGAAATTGGATTTCTATAATACGATTATCTGATCAATGTCACATTGCCATGTTTCGAAAACTGAACACCTGTGCTAGTCACAGCGGATACTTCATAAACATATACACCAAAGGGTTGCGGTGTGCCGTTGTAGGTACCGTCCCATCCTGCATCTATATTAGTACCATCATATACCTGCACCCCCCACCTATCAAATATCCTGAAGTAAAGCAGTGCGGCATTGCCGCTCCTGATGATCTTAAACTGGCTATTGGGCCCGTTACCGGGGGTAAAGGCATTGGGCAGCACAAGTAACGATTCAACATTCACGTATATACTGATGGAGTCCACGGCAATACAGCCCCAGCTTGTTACACCTTGTACGATATAATTGGTACTCAGCTCAGGCGAAGCAACCGGGTCGGAGATATGGGCGTCACTTAAACCAGCCGGAGGGAACCATGAAAACACGGAGCAGTTGGTCATTGGGTTGAGCTGGTAAGTCTCTCCCGGAAACAGCGTCACAGAGTCCCCCAAATTCAGCACAGCACCAGCCAGCACATTAACGTTCACATAAGCTGTATCTGTGCAGTCAAACTGGTTTGTTGCTACGACGGTGTATGTCACGTTTGTTTCTGGTTTTACAGTTATTGACGCACTGGAAGTATCCGTTATGTAGATAGATGGCGCCCAGTGATAATAGGCTATGGGGTCGGTGTCTATTGCCGTTATCGTCAATGTATCATGCGGGCATACAGCCGAATCACTGCTTACGGTTACTACCGGCTTCGCATTCACCACCACTTTAATGGAATCCTCATAACTGGTGCATCCCATCAGCGTCTGCGATGTATAATACCACGCAGTTCCGATATTACTGGTCGGAGGTACGGGGGGTGTCAGGCTACCTGTATCACCTGCAGCATCTGTAGGGTACCAAAGTATGCTATCACCCATAGCTTGCAGGGGTGGCGCATTATAAAACTGGCAGTAGGTGAACCATGGTACTATAGGAGGCGCCGGTGTGAGCCTTACAATCACGGTATCATTCACTACTTCGGAAACGCATCCGTTAAGAAATGCCGTTACCTGGTACACTCCTGCATACTCCATGATCACTGGTGTACGATATGGGTTCTGGTTCAGGGAGAAAAAAGTATACGGTCCTGTCCAGCTATACGTTGCCCCCGGCCCCGAAACAGCCTGAAGGAGTAGAGTATCCTGCACACCGGTGCATACCGGCCCGTTGTTAGTTGCCGTAAGTGGTGGAGTAGGCGTTATGATTACAGATGTAATGGCTGTTGAACTGCATCCGCCAAGTGTCACAGTAATTGTATAAGATCCGGTAGCGGCGGTACTCGCATGTGGTATGAATGGGTTTTCACTGGTAGACGTAAACGCATCCGGGCCTGACCAGCTATACAATACGCCAGCGGTTGATTCAGAAACCGTAAGCTGCAACGTATCTCCCTGGCACTGCGAAGAGCCTGGGGCGCCGGGAGAATTGCTAGTGGCTAAAGGCGTAGCCGGTGTAGAATCCACCACCACAGATGTCAACGTGGCTGTATCAGAAATGCACCCGCCAGGTATACCTGGATAAAAAATCGTAGCATACACAGTATAAGTGCCTGACGCAATAGTAGGCGCCGGGTTGATCGAAGGATTCTGCGAAACAGATGTAAACAGGTTAGGCCCTGTCCAGTTATAATTTGACCCGGTTGTGCTTGTGGCTGTAAGCAGCAAAGGAGTGCCGGAGCATACAGGTGAATTGCTGCCCACTACAGGTAAATAGGGTGTAGAATCTACCACAACCGCAATCGTATTTTGCGCGGTACAGGCAATGTCAACGGTCAATAGCGTTGCTGTCACATTATATGTTCCCGATGCGGGTACATGCACATCCGGAAGTATTTGCGGGTTTTGAAGCAAAGAAGTAAAGCCCGATGGCCCACTCCAGGAGAAAGTTACACCCGAAGTGGCATCACTGGCGGTAAATTTCAAAGTATCCCGTTGCGAGCAGATGGGTGCATTGCTGCCAACTGCCGGCGTCAAAGGGGTGGAGTCCACACGTACAAAGACTGATCCGCTGTCAATACAGCTGTTCAGCGTCGTTATTACTTTGTATAGCCCACCATCTAAAAGTGGAGGCGCCGCCACAAAAGGGTTTTCCAATGTGGATGTAAAGCCATTGGGGCCAGTCCAGCTAAACGTTTCGCCTGTCGGGTCAGGCGCAGCAGTAAGCATGATGGTATTCCCAGCGCCAGAACATACGGGGCTATTGCTGCCTGCGCTGACAACCGGGAGCGGCTTCACCACTACATCAGTAGAATCCGATGAAACCAATCCGTCCAGAGTTTTCACAACGTGGTACTCGCCGGAATCAGCCGGAGTTATATGTGGTAAATATGGATCTTGTAAGGTACTCGTAAACCCTCCCGGGCCAGACCACAAATAAGTAGCACCGGTAGAATCACCCACTGCTTGCAATTTTAAGGTATCGCCTGGGCATAGGGGGCCATTATTTTCTGCGGTAAGGCACCCCGGCACTACAAACGTATCTCTGATAACATAAGTACATTCATATATGTTAACCCAGTAAACGCCGGGAGCGCGAACAATAATCGAGGATGTAGTAGCGCCTGTATTCCATCTCAAAGAATCTGCAAAGGTAGTAGCGCTGCCCAATACAGCGGAATCGCCTAAGCAAAAAGTATAGACAGTATCATTGTGCAATCCTATGTTTACTTCACGTACCCGGTGATTACCGGATATATATATATTGCCGGCAGCATCAAGCGCTATGCCAAACACATCCATACCCGCAGAAACAGGTGAGCCGCCATCGCCTGAAAAAACCGCACTGCCGTCACCAGCCACCGTATGAATGATACCTGTTACCGCATCCACTACTCTTATTCTGAAATCCGCTTCTGTAGCGAGATATATATTGCCCGCGGCATCAGATGCAACAGTTTGGGGCCATTCGATCTCCGCAGTAGTGGCAGGCCCGCAATCGCCGCCATAGCTGGCTATGCCATCTCCCATTTCTGTATGTATGATGCCGGCAAGGTCTATTTTCCTAACCCTGGCATCGCCTGCCTGTGTGCAAAAATAAATCACCCCGGCAGGGTCCTCACAAATACCTGCAGGATCAGTAAATGAAGCCCCGACAGCCGGAGTCCCGTCACAGCAAAAACCACTGAATCCCGTTCCAGCTATGGTAGAAATAAGACCTGTTGCCCCGCTTACTTCGCGCACACGATGATTGCCGAGATCGGTAAATATAATATTCTCAGACCCATCTACCCATACACCAAAAGGATGATCCAACTCCGCAGCGGTGGCGGGTAGCCCATCACCTGCAAATCCCAGGGTACCATTACCTACCACTGTGGTAATAATTCCACCGCTTACTTCTCTTATCCGGTTATTGTCATAGTCGGCTATAAAGAGGTTGCCAGCCGCATCCAGGCAGATAGTTGTAGGGCGGTTCAGCATAGCTGTAAGGGCCGATCCGCCATCACCGCCAAAACCGGCTGTGCCATTTCCCGCAACTGTGCTGATGATACCTGTGGGCGTTACCATTCTTATGGTGTTGCTACCTGTATCAGCTATATAGACATTTCCGGTAGGATCCACCCAAAGCCCCAGGGGGAAATTTAACTCGGCGATGGTGGCGGGGCCACCGTCGCCGGTATACCCTGAAACGCCGGTGCCGGCTATAGTATTGATGATTCCAAACTGAGCATGAGCATTTATGGCAAAGAAGTTTGCCAGTAAGAAACAGACTAAAGAAATACATCTGTTTTGTGCAATAAGCCGTAGCTGCTTTAAGGCAGGCATATGTAGAGGTTATATCGGTTATGCCAAAAATAACAATATTATTGTGAATTTCCCGTATTATTATAGAAGTTATTCTATAATAATTTGATTATTAATCACAAGTTAAAAGCGGCTATTCCAATAGAAATAACCGCTTTTTATGTTTTTTCAAAAAACGATTAAGCCTCAGCTTTCATCATCTTTGCAGACTTCTTCCTGTCTTCTTCGTTGAGTTGTATTTTGCGGAGGCGTATATTTTGCGGCGTTACTTCTATACACTCATCCTGCTGTATATACTCCATGCATTCTTCCAGCGTCATTTGTATCTTAGGCGTTATCCTCACAGAGTCATCTGTTCCACTGGAGCGCATGTTCGTGAGTTTCTTTGTTTCCGCCACATTTACAACAAGGTCTCCCGGCTTAATGTGCTCGCCTATGATCTGCCCTTCATATAGTTCCTGTCCCGGGTCTATAAAGAATGCGCCCCTGTCCTGGAGTTTATCAATAGAATAGCCCGTTGCTTTACCTGCTGACTTAGCCAGTAATACACCATTGCTGCGGCCCGGGATAAATCCTTTCCAGGGCTTATATTCTGCAAAGCGGTGGGCCATTACGGCTTCACCAGCTGTGTTTGTGAGCATTTGCGAACGTAGCCCGATCAATCCTCTTGAAGGTATATCGAACTCCAGGTGCTGCATCTGGCCTTTTGTTTCCATCACATGCATTTCACCTTTACGCTGTGTTACGAGGTCTATCACCTTGCCGCTGAATTCTGCGGGCACATCCACTACCAATATTTCGTAAGGCTCACACTTGCGCCCGTCTATTTCTTTTACTATTACCTGAGGCTGCCCTACGGTGAGCTCGTAACCCTCACGGCGCATGGTCTCTACCAATACACTCAAATGGAGAATGCCGCGGCCATATACTAAAAATTTATCAGCATCATCGGTTTCACTAACACGCAACGCCAGGTTTTTTTCCAGTTCCTTCATTAACCGGTCGCGTATGTGGCGGCTGGTTACAAACTTACCTTCCTTGCCAAAGAAAGGTGAGTTGTTGATGCTGAACTGCATATTCATGGTCGGCTCATCAATTGGGATGATGGTTATTGCCTCCGGGTTGTCAATATCAGCTATTGTTTCGCCTATCTGGAAGCCTTCGATACCTACTATCGCGCAAATATCGCCGCACTGCACTTCAGCAACTTTCTTTTTACCCATGTCCACAAATACATACAGCTCTTTAATACGGCTGCGCTGCATAGTGCCATCTACCTTGCACAGCATTACCGGCTGGTTTTCCTTCATCACGCCGCGGGTTACTTTCCCTATAGCTATACGGCCCAGGAACGAAGAGTAATCAAGTGATGTTATCTGCATTTGCACAGGTCCTTCCACTACTGTGGGGGCAGGTACTTTCTCCAGTATAGTGTCCAGCAATACGGTGATATCCTCGGTGGGCGTTAATGAGGTATTGAACCAGCCTTGCTTGGAAGAACCATAGACAGTAGGGAAGTTCAATTGCTCTTCGGTAGCATCGAGCTGGAAGAACAATTCAAAAACCGCATCATGCACTTCTTCAGGGCGGCAGTTGGGCTTATCTACTTTATTAATAACTACAATAGGGTGCAAGTTTAGGTTTAGTGCTTTTTGCAGCACAAAACGCGTTTGCGGCATAGGCCCTTCAAATGCATCTACCAGCAGCAGCACACCATCTGCCATTTTAAGCACGCGCTCCACCTCTCCGCCAAAGTCGGCGTGACCAGGGGTATCTATCACATTTATTTTTACGCCTTTGTAGGTTACAGAAACGTTTTTTGCCAGGATGGTGATACCACGCTCGCGCTCCAGATCGTTGCTGTCCATGATCAGCTCGCCGGTTTCCTGGTTGTCACGAAATACGTTGGTGGTGTGTAGAATCTTGTCTACCAGCGTTGTCTTTCCGTGGTCAACGTGCGCAATAATGGCAATGTTACGAATATCCATAAAAATTAATCAGTTAATTATTTGATCATTAATTAGTTAAATGGCTGACTGGTTATGGGGAAATCCGGGAAATGGTAAGCAACAAAAAAGGTTAACTCAATAATCCTTTATCTTCACAAAACACTGTAACTAATTAACCCTTTAACCAATGAGCTTTTCTCCTAAAAATTAACCCATCTGACGGAGAAAATCAGGGGTGCTGTTTTTATTCAGGGCGCAAAGGTACGGAAATAACACCTTGCAAAAATCAATATAAGGTTAATTTAATACTAAATGATGGGTGAATATGGATTGATAGCATGGGGTTGCCACCATATGTCAAAACCCGACTTTTTAGGTATGCAAATGGATTAACTTTCACAGGATTTTCTTTTTCTTTCTTCAATGGTTATGAAATGCAATGTATTAACTAAAGACGATAAAGATATGCACTTTCGATACCTTTTTCTTTTAACCGATGGTCGTTTCAATGCTAGCGCACCCCGTTGCATTGCAACTTCGTCACATTCAAAGAATGAAGCAAAACCCCTAGCCATTTCTTATCCGTTTGTTAATGAAAGTTTCTTATTCTAAACTATTCGCTGTTTTCTTACTTTTGCGTCCTAATCTTATTGTATCGATGAGTGTATTGGAAAGAATAGCCGGGTTAAGTATTTGCAAGGCTATTTTTGTTGTAGTGCTTTCCGGGATTTCTTTAACCTGCCACGCACAGCTATTACCGGAAATGATAAAGGTGGAAGGCGGATCCTATACCATGGGTGATGTACTCAACATTGGGGCTGCCAATGAAAAGCCGGTACACAAAGTGAAAGTAAATACATTCTATATGGCGGTAACTGAAACTACCGTGCTCCAATGGAAAACCTATTGTGACGCCACCGGGCACCCTATGCCCACCCAAACGCTGGAAGGCGGCTACTTAGATGATCACCCCATGGTGAATATCAGCTATGACGAGGTACAAGGCTATTGCGACTGGCTAAGCGAGAAAACAGGCAAAATATGCCGGATGCCAACTGAGGCAGAGTGGGAATTTGCCGCTCGCGGTGGCCAGAAAGGAAAAGGTTATAAATATAGCGGCGGTCAGAACCTGGATGTGGTCGCCTGGCACGAAGGTAACTGCAAAAGCAGCGAACAGGTGGCTGCCAAAAAACCTAATGAGCTGGGGCTGTATGACATGAGCGGCAATGCCTGCGAATGGTGCAGTGACTGGTATGGACCTTATAGTGCAGATGATGATGGTGTTGATAACCCAAAAGGCCCTGCCGTGGGCACCACACGCGTGGTGCGTGGGGGAGGATGGTTCAGCAAGGCAGCCAATTGCCGCTCTGCGGTGCGTGCTTTCAGCTTGCCTGATAATAGCAACTCCGGTATAGGCTTCCGGGTAGTATACGGCCAGTAACGCCAGCCCTCAATCAGCCAATGATTACTTTCATCACCCGGATTTTTGGCTTCGGTGAATGATTAATTGCACTAACTTTATCAAATGTCCAGTTCACACGTACGGCCTTCGGGAGACCTGTCTTCGCAGGAAAGGGAGTATGAAAATACCATCCGCCCGCAGACCATAGAAGATTTCTCAGGCCAACCCAAACTGATCGAGAACCTGCGCATATTCATCAAAGCGGCAAATATGCGGGGCGAGGCGCTTGACCATATCCTTTTTCATGGCCCTCCCGGCCTGGGAAAAACTACGCTATCTCGAATAGTAGCCAATGAGCTGGGGGTATCCATAAAAGAAACCAGCGGCCCGGTAATAGAAAAGCCGGCAGACCTGGCCGGTCTGCTTACCAGTTTAGAAACCCGCGATGTGCTGTTCATTGACGAGATACACCGCCTGAGCACTGTAGTGGAAGAATACCTCTATTCTGCAATGGAAGATTTCAGGATAGATATAATGATAGATACCGGGCCATCCGCCCGCTCCATCCAGCTTACCCTCAATCCGTTCACCCTAGTGGGTGCTACTACCCGCAGTGGGCTCCTTACGGCGCCATTGCTTTCGCGCTTTGGCATTAAGTCCCGCCTGGAATATTACACCGCTGATGTATTGCAGCACATCATCCAGCGCTCCGCTGGTGTGCTCAATGTGCGCATCACGTCTGATGCGGCTCAGGAAATAGCTGGCCGCAGCCGCGGAACCCCACGTATAGCTAATGGCCTGCTACGCCGCATGAGAGACTTCGCACAGGTATTGGGTAATGGCGTTATAGACAGGGGCATTGTAGAGCATGGGCTCAAAGCATTGAACGTAGATGAAAGCGGCCTCGATGATATGGACAATAAAATTCTCACCACACTGATTGATAAATTTAAAGGTGGCCCTGTAGGCATCAATAATATTGCTACCTCAGTAAGCGAGGAGGCAGGTACTATAGAAGAAGTGTATGAGCCATTCCTCATACAGGAGGGCTACATCATGCGCACGCCACGTGGCAGGGAGGCTACCGAAAAAGCATATAAACACCTTGGCCGCACAAAAGACATCTCCAATATTACCTTGTTCTAAAGCACACACTCGCTTCTCAGGCAACCGACTTCTTATAATAACAAAACAGGTTGCCCGTATGAGCAACCTGTTTTCTATTTAAGTTGAACCAGTGTTTAGTATTTTACTACTTTCACTTTCTTCATTTCTTCACCTTGTTTTACTTCTATGATATAGATCCCCGGTACAAGGTTCTGGCCTAAAGTAATGTCTGCGTCAACAGCCTGGCCTGGTTTGGTTTCCATTATCCTGCCGGTCACATCATATACTTTTACATCCACATTATCCATCAGGTTGCTCTGGATCTTTACATTCACAGCGCTGTTAAACGGATTAGGGAATGCATTGACAGTAAGCTCATTGATCACTGGCGCTTTCTCATCATCATCGCCTGATTCACGGCCAGATGTGCTGCAGGTACTGCCTACTGGGCCTAAATGGTCTGACGGGCAATGGCTTGGCAAATGGGTGAGCACCTGCGTCGGAGTACAGGAAATTGTTGTCGGCGTACAACCGTAAGCATGGCATAAAAGTACATTGCCGGCGTGGCTGTGATCTACTGCGTCTATCACACATATGGATACAGAGCAGGTTGTCGTGCAGCCAGCGCTGTTGGTAATGGTTACCACATAAGTGTAGTGGCCTGCCAGCGAAGCTGTAAACACAGGGTTCGCAATATGGGTGCTGCTCAGGTTGGTGGTCCCGCTCGTAGATGACCAGGAGTAAGTAAACCCGCTGCCGCCTGTAGCACTGGCTGCAAGCGTTGCGCTTTGAGGGCCATAACCTAAGTAAATGGTTGTCGGCACGCCGCCTGTATACACGGTAGTAGATGGAGTTACACTGATAGCACAGGTCATTGCTGCAGGCTGTGTTATCGTATAAGTACCTGCAGTGGTGCAGCCATGACCGTCTGTAACGGTTACATTATAAGTACCCGCCGTTTTGCCGGCAAGGTTTGCAGTAGTACCGCCGCATGGGCTCCATGCATAGCTGTAAGATAATGTACCGCCGGTTACAGTCGTAGTGATGCTGCCGTTGTTGCCGCCATTGCAGGTCACGTTACCTACCGTTGCGCTAACATTAAGAGCTGCTGCTGGCTGTGTGATCGTATAAACGCCATTGGCTTTGCAGCTATGGGCGTCTGTAACGGTTACACTGTAAGTACCCGCTGCCTTGCCGGTAAGGTTGGCAGTAGTGCAGGTGCCCGGAGTCCAGGCATAGCTGTAAGACGATGTACCGCCCGTTACGCTGGTAGTAATGCTGCCGGTAGTACCGCCGTAGCAAGCTACATTAGTTACAGTACCGCTCACTGCAAGCACTGCTGGCTGTGTAATGGTGTAAGAACCTGTGGTAGTGCAGCTATGCCCGTCAGTAACTGTTACTGAATAAGTGCCTGCTGCCTTGCTGGTAAGGCCTGATGTTGTAGCCGCGCCGGGGCTCCATAAGTAAGAATAGGATAAAGTACCGCCGGTTACACTGGTCGTGATGCTGCCGTTAGTCCCGCCATTACAGCTTACATTAGCTACTGTACCGCTCACGCTGAGCGCTGCTGCTGGTTGTGTGATCGTGTAAGAGCCGCTGATACTGCAGCCATGCGCGTCTGTAACCGTTACATTATAAGTGCCTGCTGATAACCCGGTAGGGTTAGCGCCATGGGCTGAACTGCAGCTCCAGCTATAACTATAGCCTGGTGTGCCGCCACCAACTGTAGTAGTAATGCTCCCGTTGTTGCCGCCGTGGCAACTAACATTGGCAGTGACAGCCGAAAGCGTTAAGGCCGCTGGCTGGGTTATAGTATAAGAGCCGTTAAGAGTGCAGCTATGGGCGTCAGTAACTGTTACCGAATAGGTGCCTGCTGGTGCATAATAAAGGTCATCGTAAGACGCATAACCTATACCACCAGTGTGCCAGCTATAGCTGTAACCCGGAGTACCGCCGGATACATCAGCGTCTATATAACCATTGTAGCCTCCATAGCAGCTTACATTATCAACTGTAGTAGAGAATACCATGGCTGTGGGCTGGCCTACTGTGGCAGAGCCTGTGGTAGTACAGCCATTAAGATCAGTAATCGTTACGCCATAAGTAGCTGGGGCCGTTAAGCCGGTAGCCGGGTTGGTGGTTTCGCTATTGCTCCATAAGTAACTGAGTGTACCTGTACCACCGATTGCGCCATTTACTGTTGCTGTACCATTATTGTGCGTACCGCCATTGCCATTGTTACAGGAAATATTGGTAGCGGTAACTGTTGAATAAGTGATCGCTGTGGGCTGGCCTACTGTGGCAGACCCAGTAGTAGTACAACCATTGCCGTCAGTAACCGTAACACCATAAGTTGCAGTTGCGGTTAAACCTACATCATTCGAACTTGTTTCACCATTGCTCCATAAGTATAAATCACCACCGGTACCTCCGCTAACTGTAGTAGTTATACTACCATCACTATGGCCGTGAACAAGGTCTCCGTTGCCGTTATTGCACGATATATTTTTTGGTGTGATCGCAGTAATGGCAAGTGCTGTTGGCTGACCTATGGTGGCCGAACCTGTAGCAGCAACTTCTGTCGGACAACCT
>Ga0182030_10008981_pt1 | contig 20560 bp, 15 predicted proteins | sample 812S3MmetaG_FD_121299 | JGI IMG/M metagenome (GOLD analysis project Ga0182030, IMG submission 121299) | Permafrost microbial communities from Stordalen Mire, Sweden - 812S3M metaG (Illumina Assembly) | ecosystem: Environmental > Terrestrial > Soil > Wetlands > Permafrost | place: Sweden... | reverse complement strand
GTACCCCCTTTGGTCGTACACGTGTTTCCGACCTTCGCGGTGGGCGGCGCGCAGGTGCGGTTCGCGGCCCTGGCCAACCATTTCGGCCCGGAATTCCGCCACATGGTGGTCGCGCTCGATGGCGAGACGTCCTGCCGGGAACGGCTCGATCCGAGCCTGGACCTGACCTTCCCGACGGTGGAGGCGCCGAAAAACGCCATGCTGGCGAACGCGTGGCGATTCCGGTCGCTGCTGCGGCGCTGGCGGCCGGATGTGCTGGTGACCGGCAACTGGGGCGCGATCGAATTCGCCATGGCCAATCTGCCGCCGCTGACCCGCCATCTGCACGTGGTCGATGGATTCGGCCCGGAGGAACGGGAAACCCAAATTCCGCGCCGCGTGCTGATCCGCCGCCTGGTGCTGGCGCGCGGCCTGGTCGTCGTGCCCTCGCATACGCTGGAACGGATCGCCACCGAGATCTGGAAACTGCCGCCAAGGGTGGTGAGATACGTGCCCAACGGGGTCGATCTGACGCGATTTTCCAACCGCGGCGACCCGTCGCCGGGATTGTCCCTCCGCGACGCGGCGTCGCGCGGCGAAATCCCCGTGATCGGCACCGTCGCCGCCTTGCGCGCGGAGAAGAATCTCGGCCGCCTGATCCGGGCCTTCGCCATGGTGGCGCGCACCCATCCCTGCCGCCTGGTGATCGTCGGGGACGGCGCCGAGCGGTCGTCGCTGACCGAACTCGCCGCCAGTCTGGGCTTGATGGACCGGATCGAGTTCACCGGCCACCGTGACGACACGCCGCCGCTGTACGCCGGGTTCGACGTGTTCGCGCTGACCTCCGACACCGAGCAAATGCCGTTGTCGGTGATCGAGGCGATGGCCAGCGGCCTGCCCGTGGTGTCCACGAATGTCGGCGACGTGCGGGCGATGCTGTCGGCGGACAACGCGCCGTACGTGGGCGCGCGCGACGACGCGGTCATCGCCGGACTGTTTGCGAAGCTGCTGGGGAGCCCGGAGGAGCGCGCCCGGATTGGCGCCGCCAACCGCGCCAAAGCCGAGCGCGATTTCGACCAGGCCACCATGTTCGCCACCTGGCGAGGCCTGTGGACCGGCGCCGCGTGACCGGTCCGGATCTGGCTGTCGTCGTTTCCGAGGTCACCGATTTCGCCACGCTGGAGGCGAGGTGGCGTGACCTGGAAACGCGCTCGGACCCGTCGTTCTTTCAAAGCTGGACCTGGACCGGCTGCCTGGTGGAGGAGCGCTTCCCCGACCCGGTCCTGGTGGAAGCGCGCGAGTCGGGCCGAACCGTGGCTTTGGCGCTGTTCAACCGCCGCGGCGGGACGCTGTATCTGGGGGAGAGCGGCGATCCCACGCTCGATTGCCCCTATATCGAGTTCAACGGCGTGCTGGCCGAAACCGGGCGGGAGGTGGAGCTGACCCTGGCCTGCCTCCGCGCCGCGCGGATCGGTCCCGGCCGCTGGGGCATCGATCGCCCGCGCCTCGGTCGTTGGAGCATCGGCCTTTGGGGGATCGGCCGGCCAAGGTTAGTACTGGGCGGCATCGATGCCTCGACCGAGGCCGCCGCCGCGCTGACCGGCCAACTCCGGCGAATCCGGTCTCTGGCCGCGCCCGTGGTCGATCTCGCCGATCAGAAAAAATGTTTTTTGGACAGGCGCAGCGCCAATACACGCCAGCAGTTGCGGCGTTCCAATCGCGCTTACGCCCAGGCTGGACCCATTACGATCGAGCGCGCCGAGAGCCTGACCCGGGCCGATGCGTTTCTGGAGGGGCTGATCGCGCTGCATCAGGCCGCGTGGACGGCGCGCGGCCAACCCGGGGCATTCGCCGCCCCGTTTTTCAGCCGGTTTCACCGGGCGCTGATCACGCGTGGCCTGGAGCGCGGCGAGATTGCCCTGCTGCGCGTCGCCGCCGGCGATCAAACCATTGGTTTTCTTTATAACTTCATGTATCGCGGGCGTTGTTTGGCGTACCAGAGCGGGTTCGACTACGCTGATGCCGGCCCGCGCCAGAAGCCCGGCCTCACCTGTCACCACGAGGCGATCCGCTTTGCCCATGGGGCGGGGGCGCGGCGTTACGATTTTCTGGCGGGAGACGACCGCTACAAGCGCAGCCTCTCGGATCGCGCGGAAATACTGCATTGGGTGGAGGTCGTGGACCAGTATTCGCCGCGCTTCGTCGTCTGGTGGCTGTGGGATCGGGTGACGAGCGGGGGGCGCCTGCTGGCGCGTGGCCGCGACGGTGGCGCTGGAAGAAGCCCGCTTTCGTCACGCGTTTCGCCAATGTTGACTGATCTGAAACTTTTCTTGCGGCGAGAAGTGTGGTAAGGAACACAAATCGATGGCTTTGCGTGCCTCTTTTTGGGGGCTTTGACCCGCTTTGGGTTGTAAGGATGCCCGGTCAGTCCGGGTCGCGTTTAAAAAATAAGTTGCGTAACGCCAAATGGTACGTTACTATCGACCGCATATTGGGCAGGTATCAGCCGTGAAGTTTTCACTTATTTCCGCGACTTCGATTATCGCGCTATTTTCGGCGGGCATTGGGCCTGTTCACGCGGCTGCCCTGACCGCCGCGCCGAGCCAGAGCAACCTTTACGATCTCGTGCATGACGGGATGACCTCGGCGGACGGCGGCGATGGCACCGTCCCGCTGCAGGATCCGTCGGTCACCGCTTTGCAGGCGTTGGAATCACAGATTGGCGGCCTGCGGACCGCGGGCTTCACCGGCAAGGCGGATGCGCTGATCGCCGCGGGCAACGCCTACCCGGCGGTACCGTTGAACGCCGCGCCCGGCACCAGGACCGTGGACGATTTGGTGACGCCGCCCGTCTCCGCCGGGCAGTATGAGGCACAAAGGAAGGCCCGCGCCATCGGCGAGGAGCGGATGGCCGCGTTGATTGGCACGATCGGCAACGGACCGGCGGCGGACACGAAAAACGGCGGCACCGTGTTCGTCTCCTCGGGGAACTCGGCCGGCTTCAACGATGGCGGCGAGCCGACTGGCGCTCGCTCGTCCTCATCGAATTATGCGTTCGCACCCAGTAGCAGTGGCACGGCAACGATCACGGTGGCTGGGGCGGGGAATTTGTCCCGCCCAGGCAACGCCAACGAGCTCGCGGTGATTGAGGCGAACAGTTTGCGGGCCACGCCGGTGGCCGGGCCGGACGCGACCCCGGCGCTGACAATGACTGACCGCGCGCAACCGACGCTCGGTTATAATTATGCGCCGGCGATTTCCGCCACCGTGAGCCCAGCCGTGAGGACCAACTCGGTGGCCGCGGTGTTCAGCGATGTCGTGACGGCGACCGGGGCGCAGTTCGCCGATCGGGTGGTGCCGGCCGCGATTCAGACCAGCCAGGTTCAGACGGGCGACGGCAAGATCCAGACCAGTCAGGTTCAGACCGGACCCGGCAGAGTGCAGACCAGCCAGATTCAAACGGACAACGGCAAGGTTCAGACCAGTCAGGTGCAACCGGCGCGGTCCGGCCGGGTGCAGACCAGCGAAGCGGCGGCGGCTCTCAGCAAGCTGCTGGACCTGAGCCAGCCCGGCCCTCGCGGGACGAACCAGGCTGATGGCACGCGGACCTTCCTGAGCGCGTCCGTGAGCGCGAATCCAGCCGCGACCGCGGCGCTGTATATGGCGGACGCGGTGAACGCGGCGCCCGGTATCGCCGCCGCCCGTGTATCGGTCGAGGCGTTCCAGATTGGCCCGACACAAGGCGCGAAGACCGAGGCCAGCGCGGCCACCACGGTCGCCGACCCGTTGCATGGCAAAATCCTCGCCAGCGCCGGTCCTTTGAACAGCAACCTGGCGTTGCCATAGGCCGCTGTTTGACGGAACGAGTTCACTCGGCACCCGGTCAAGGCTGACCGCGCGGTCGCTTAAGGGTGGCAAAGCCAGCCGGATCGGGCCAGGTTAAGGGACGATTTGATCCCTCCGCGCCCGAGGCCCCTGATGACCGATCCTTATGCGAAATATACCCGTCTGCGGTTCGATCGCCCGCATCCGTTGGTGCTGCGGATCACCATGGACAACGGCAAGATGAACACCGCCGACAACGCCCTGCATGGCGAACTGGCCGAGATCTGGCGTGACATCGACCGCGACCCCAGCGTCAACGTGGCGATCCTGACCGGTGCCGGTCGCGTGTTCTCGGCCGGCGGCGATTTCGGCATGATCCAGGAGAATATCGCCGATTTCGACGCTCGCGCGCGGCAATGGCGCGAAGCGAAGGACATCGTTTACAACCTGATCAACTGTTCCAAACCCGTCGTCTCCGCCATGCGGGGTGTGGCGGTCGGCGCTGGGCTGGTCTGCGGCATCCTGGCGGACGTTTCGATCGCGACCAAAGAATGCCGCATCATCGACGGGCACACGCGTCTCGGGGTCGCCGCCGGCGATCACGCCGCGATCATTTGGCCATTGCTGTGCGGCCTGGCAAAGGCGAAGTACTACTTGCTCCTGTGCGAGCAGGTGCTTGGTGCCGAAGCTGAACGGATCGGCCTGATCAGCCTGGCGGTCGAGGACTCGGAACTGGACGCCAAAGCAATCGAGGTCGCGACGAAACTGGCCGAGGGCGCGCAATCGGCCATCCGTTGGACCAAGTACGCGCTGAACAACTGGCTGCGGCAGATGGGACCGACGTTCGACGCGTCTTTGGCGCTGGAGTTTCTGGGGTTCAGCGGGCCGGAAGTGAAGGAAGGCGTGGCCTCGCATCTGGAGAAGCGGAAGCCGGCATTTCCCGGCGGATCGGTGGTTTGATACCGACTCCCTCCACCGTCATGGTCCGGCTCGACCGGACCATCAGCCCGACCACACCGGTGAGAGCGAGTTTGGGCACACCGATGGTCCGGTCGATCCCCCGATCAAGTCGGGGGAGGACCATGACGCGTTATCAGCGTTGCCGGCCCATCTGCTAAACCATTTAGCGCGTATGGGCTCAACCGCGGCCCGTCATTCCTTTGGCCCGTTGGTCTGATCTCGTCACCCATTCAACTGCCCCATGGCGAAGCTGAACAGCCGGTCGCGGCCCAGTAGAAACACGCGCCCGCCGCGGGGAAACAACCCCGCGATGGCCCTGTCGCGCACATCCAGCCCGCCGGTGTAAGCGCCAAACGCGGGCATCATCAGCCGTCGCGAATCGACAACGAAACACGGCCGGCTGAGCGTCGTGCCGCGCGCCGGCACGGTGGCTTTCGGATGATGATGGCCGACGATTTCTCCGGCATCCGCGCGCGCCACGGCTTCATGGCGAAACAGGATCGGATGGGTAACGAACTCCTCGACGAACTGCCCGCCGATGCCGTTCGGTGGATGCGGATCGTGATTGCCGAGCACCCAGATGAACCGATGCGCTTCGGTCATCGCGTTCAGCCGGTCACGTTCGCCTTTCGGCAACCGCCCGGCGCCCTCCGGATCGTGAAACGAATCGCCCAACGTCACGACGATGCGAGGCTTCCAGCGGCGTAACAAAAGCGTCAGCCGATCCAGGGTCGCATGCGTGTCCCACGGCGGAATCAAATTGCCTTTGCGAGCCTGAGAAGAACCTTTTTCCAGATGCAGGTCGGACACCGCCAATAACCCGGTCTCCGGCCAGAACAGTCCGCCCATCGGGTCGAGCATCAGTCGCTCTCCCGCCAGGTGTACCGGGGCCGCGGTCATGCGTCGAACAACGAAGCCTGCACGGCACGGCGGCGTTTCACGGGAGGCGGTTCGCGTTCGCCGGTGGCTTCGGCGATGATTGCCTCGGCCTCGGCCAGCAGCGCTTCTTCGGTGTCGCCGGCGCGCACGTTCTCGCGGCCGATTTCCAGCAGGATCGGCACCGACAATGGCGAGACCCGCGATAAGACCATGTGCACGATGCGTCCTTTCACGCGCGCCAGCATGCCGGCGACGCGATTCAAATCGATCAGGCCCGAGGCGGCGTCGGCCCGGGTGGCGCGCAGCAGGATATGATCCGGCTGATGTTTTCGCAGCACCTCATAGATCAGGTCGCTGTTGACGGTCACCTGGCGGCGAGTCTTTTCGGCGCCCGGATGGTGGCGCTCGATCAATCCGGCGATGACCGCCACATTCCGAAATGTCCGTTTCAGCATCGAACTGTCGGCCATCCATTCTTCCAGATCGTCGCCCAGCATGTCCTGATCGAACAGAGCGGCGACATTCATCGGTCGGTTCACCGACCAGATGCCGATCACGTAGTCGGTGGCGACGAAGCCTAGCGGGGCGAAGCCGGCGCGCTCCATTCGTTTCGTTATCAGCATGCCCAAAGTCTGATGCGCGTTGCGGCCTTCGAAGCAGTAGGCGACCATGTACCAGCGGTCGCCGCGCGGAAACGTTTCGATCAGTAAATCGTCACGGCCAGGCAGGCGGGAGACAGCTCGTTGCATTTGCAACCACTCGCGCACCGGCTCCGGAAACGTGTCCCACGCGGCGGGGTCGCGCAGCAGATCGCGTACCCGGTCGGCGAGGTTGGTGGTCAACGGCAGGCGGCCGCCTTCGTAGGCCGGCACCATCGGTTCCCCGTCACCACCTTCCATGCATTCGACGGCCATCTCCCGCAGCCGGACGAAGCGCAGCAACCGGCCGGCGAACATGAAGGTGTCGCCGGGGCGCAGCAAGCCGACGAAATACTCTTCAATTTCGCCCAGAACCGGGCCGAACGAGCCGCGCTTGCCGACCAGCCGCACTTTGATCATCGGCGCTTCGACGATGGTGCCGATGTTCATGCGATGGCGCAGCGCGACTCTGGCCGAGCGTACATGCACCAGTCCCAGGCTGTCCCGAAACAATTTTTTCCATTGATCGTATGCTTCCAGCGCGTAGCCGCCGTTCTCCACGAAGCGCAGCACGTCGTCGAACACATCGCGCGTTAATCCCGCGTAGGGCGCCGCGCGCCGCACCTCCCGAAAAACATCATCGGGATAGAACGGCGCCGCGCAGGCGAGGCCGAGTAAATGTTGCGCCAACACATCCAATCCGCCCGGCCGCGGCGCGTCGCCGTCGAGTTCTTTCGCCGCGACACCCTGGATCGCCGCCTCGCATTCCAGCACTTCAAAGCGGTTGGCCGGCACCAGGATCGCGTTGCTGGCTTCGTCCATGCGGTGATTGGCGCGGCCGACGCGTTGCAGCAGCCGAGACACGCCCTTCGGCGCGCCGACCTGGATGACCTGATCGATGCCGCCCCAATCGATGCCAAGGTCCAACGACGATGTCGCCACGACCGCGCGCAGCCGTCCCGCCGCCATCGCGGCCTCGACTTTCCGTCGTTGCTCGATCTCCAGGCTGCCGTGGTGCAGTCCGATCGGCAGCATCGGATCGTTCAAACGCCACAACGCCTGAAACATCAGTTCCGCCTGAGCGCGGGTGTTGACGAACACGATCGTCATGCCGGCGTCACGAATGCGCGCCATCACGTCCGGCGCGGCCTCCAACCCCATGTGGCCACCCCAGGAGAGGCGGCCCGCCGGCAGCATGATCGACAGGTTCGGCGGCGCGCCATCCTCCACCGCAATGATCCGCGAGGCGCCGGTGAACGCGCGGATCGCCTCCGGATGGGCGACGGTGGCGGACAGGCCGATGCGGCGGACTGACGGCGCGAGTTCGACCAACCGCTCCACGCACAACGCCAGTTGATCGCCGCGTTTGGTGCCGGCGAGCGCGTGAACTTCGTCCATCACGATCGCCGACAGCCCACCGAAAAACCCCGCCGCGTCGGGCGAGGCGATCAGTACCGCCAAACTCTCCGGTGTGGTCAGCAACAAATGCGGCGGCGTGAGCTTCTGGCGGGCGCGGCGGTTGGACGGGGTGTCGCCGGTGCGGGTTTCAATGCGGATCGGCAACGCCATCTCGGTGACCGGCGCCATCAGGTTGCGCGCGATGTCGGTGGCGAGCGCCTTCAACGGGCTGACGTACAGCGTGTGCAGCCCTTCCCGCGGCGCCTCGTACAGATCCACCAGGCTCGGCAGGAACCCGGCGAGGGTCTTGCCGCCACCGGTGGGGGCGATCAGCAGAACGGACTCCCCGGCACGCGCGGCCTCGAGCATCGCGCGTTGGTGCGGGCGGGCGGACCAGCCTCGGGCGGCGAACCAACGCTGAAAGGGTTCCGGTAATGTTCCTTCCATCCAGGTAGTTAACCGGACCGCGCGGGCGGCACAAGACGGCAGCCGCGGCAAACTCAAATCCGCCGCCCGGATCTCCGTGCCTTCGCCGCGCGACGGCGGCGATATGCCGACCGGGTGGCGATCATCCCAAGACCGAGCGCTGCCCGGGTTAAAATAATGGCCAAGGTCAGCTGAACCCAGACGCCGAAATTCCCGATCGTCGATTCGACGCGATCGCCCCATGGATACGGCAGCGCGCCACAGAGCGTATCGACGAGGCTGTCGATGGTTCGCTTCCACCAGGTGAGATATTCCGGCCTGTCGAACCATAAGTATCCGAACCCGGCGAGCACCGCCGCCGCGGTCCAAAGCCTGAAGAACTGAACGCGCGCCCATATCCACAACGCGGCGAATGATTCTTTCATTTGCTGTTCCGAAGATTGTCACGCGACCCTGAACCAACCAGGCGGCCGCTCGTTCCACGCTTTCCTGAGACCGCGTCGATGAGCGGGGAGGGGCAACCAGGAAAGGTCGGGTGCGTTTTCGCGTCGCGCGCGCCGGGGCCTCAAGACGCCCGCCTCCCCTCCGTGCTAAAATCCGCCGCGACCCGCGGAGGACCCCATGACCGAGCCCGAGACCTTCCTCTTCACCGACGACGGCGCGATCCCGAATTCCCCCCTTCCACTGCTCGTCTACCGCGCCGCTCTGCCGCCCGATCCGGTCGCGATGGAAAAAGCCTTCGCCGCCAATCATTGGCCGCCCGCCTGGCGCGACGGCGTGCATCCGTATCACCATTTCCACGCCAACACCCATGAAGCCCTCGGCGTCGCGAGGGGTACCGCCACCGTGTTGTTCGGCGGTCCCAACGGACGGCAACTCACGGTCAGCGCCGGCGACATCGTGATCGTTCCGGCCGGTGTCGGGCACTGCAACAAAGGCCAGTCGCCGGACCTGCTGATCGTCGGCGCCTATCCCGACAACGCGCCTCGGCCGGACCAGTACCGCGGCAAGCCCGCCGAGCACGACGGCGCCGCCAAAAAGGTCGCCGCGGTGCCGGCCCCGGCCGCCGATCCGGTCGCCGGCGAGAACGGTCCGTTACGCCGCCTCTGGGGCGCCGTCGCCGCGTGACCGATGCGGCCCGGGACCGCGTCATCGCGCCATTCCTGACGGCGCATGGCTTCTCCCTCGGCGAGGCCAGGCCGCTGGCCCAGGATGCGAGCTTTCGAAGGTATTTGAGGTTGCCGGACGCGGTGCTGATGGACGCACCGCCGCCGGAGGACACGCGCCCGTTCCTGCGCATCGCCGCCCATCTCGCCGCGTTTGGCCTTTCGGTGCCGCGGATTATCGCGGCAGATGAAACCGCCGGTCTCGTGCTCGAGGAAGATCTGGGCGATGCGTTGTTTTCCACCATCCTCGATCAAGGCGCTGACGCGTCCGATCCGTTCGACGCCGCGATCGACGCGCTGGTCGTGATGCACCGCGCGGCGCCGCCCGCGGACCTGCCCGCCTGGGGGAAAACCGAAATGCGGGACACCGCGCTCGGCACGTTGTTCGACTGGTGGTGGCCGGCGACGCACGGCGCGCTTGCGCCCACCGAGGCGCGCGTGGACGTCGCCGATGCCCTCGATACAATGCTGCGGCATGTGAGCAACGGACCGCGCGGCCTCGTGCACCGGGATTTCTTCGCCGGCAATCTGCTTTGGTTGCCGGACCGCGCCGGGCCTCGCCGCGCCGGCATCATCGATTTCCAATCCGCCGCGATCGGCCATCCCGCGTACGACCTCGTCTCCCTGCTGCAGGACGCACGGCGAGACATCCCCGCGGCTTTGGAAGTACGCGCCATCGCGCGCTACCTCGCCGCCAGGCCCGACCTCGATCCTGAGCCGTTCCACGCCGCCTACGCCGCCTGCGCCGCGCAACGGCATCTACGGGTCGCCTGCCAGTGGGTGAGGTTGGCGAAACGAGATGGCCGCTCCGATTATTTGGTGCATGGTCCGCGCACCTGGCGCCTGCTAACGCGTGCCCTGAGGCACCCCGCCACCGCGCCGCTGTCCGTGGCCCTCGGGCGGTGGGTGCCGGAAGAGCAACGCCGCAACCCGCCAGGACTAACCGCATGAAGCCCCGTACCGCGATGATTTTGGCCGCCGGCCTCGCGACCCGCATGCGGCCGCTGACCAACGACACCGCCAAACCGCTCCTGACACTGGGCGGGCGGGCTTTGCTCGATCACGCGCTGGATCATCTGGCCGCCGAGGGCGTGCAAACCGTCGCGGTCAACGCGTTCTGGCAGGCGGAGAAGGTCGTCGCGCATCTCGCCCGCCATGCGCCGCCGCCGGAAACGATCGTGGCGCGGGAGACCGAATTGCTCGACACGGGCGGCGGCGTGCGCAACGCGCTGCCGCATCTTGGTCCGAACCCGTTTTTCGTGGTGAACGGCGACGCCTTCTGGCTCAACGGCCCGACCCCCGCGCTGCGCCGCCTGGCCGGCGCGATGACCGAAGAAATCGATGTCGTGCTGCTGCTGCACCGGACGTTTCAGGTGCACGCGGAGACCGGCTTCGGCGATTTCGCGTTGAACCAGCTCGGGGTGCCCAGACGGCGGCGCGAGCGTGAGATCGCGCCGTATATTTTCGCCGGCGTCTCCCTGATGCGTCCGGCGCTGCTGGACGGCATGCCGGGGGGCGCCTTTTCCCTGAACGTCGCCTGGAACCGGGCCATCGAGGCCGGCCGCATCCGCGCCGTGGTGCACGACGGCATCTGGTTCCATTTGTCCACGCCGGCCGACCTCGCGGAAGCCGAGCAGGTATTGGAGGCGCGCGTCACTGGAGATGTGCGCTGGCCGTGGCGTTAAACCTCTTCGCCATTCCGCCCGGCGCGCCGTTTCTGGAGACCCTGGCGCGGGGTTGGTTGCGGGAACGCGGCGACGATCCGCTGTCGATCGCCAACGGCCTGATCCTGACGCCGACCCGGCGCGCCGCCCGGTCGCTGGCGGAGGCGTTTTTGCGGGTGTCGCCAGAACGCGGCCTGCTGCTGCCACGGATCGTCGCGTTGGGTGCGTTGGATGAGGCGCCGCTGGCTCTGGCGGGCGCGCTGGAGTTGGCGCCGGCGGTCGACCCGCATCAGCGTCTGGCGGTGCTGTCCCGGTTCATTCTGGCGATGAACGGCGCCGGGGGCGCGCCGCGGACGGCCGATCGGGCGTGGCCGCTCGCCGATGAACTGGCGAAGCTGATGGATGAGGCGGATCGCGCGGAAATCGACCTCGCCGCGCGGCTGCCCGATGCCGCGGACCCGGCGTTCGCCGCGCATTGGTCGCGCACGCTGGAGTTTCTGCGCATCGTCACGCATGCGTGGCCGGCGTGGCTGGAGGAAAACGGCGTGATGAACCCGGCCGCCCGCCAGGTCGCCTTGCTGAACGCGCAGGCCGTGGCGTGGGAGGCCTGTCCGCCGGATCATCCGGTGGTGATCGCGGGCACCACCGCGGGGATCCCCGCCGTTGCCCGTCTGGCACGGGTGGTGGCGCGAATGCCTCTGGGGCGCGTGGTGTTGCCGGTGCTCGATACGCTGATGAGCGACGACGCCTGGAAAGCGATCGAGGACAGCCATCCCCAGTCGGGGCTGGCGACATTGCTGGCGGGCCTGGACGCGACGCGGGAGGATGTGCGGGTTTGGGGAGGGGGTCTTCCGCCGGTCTTCGCCCTCCATCATCCCCCGGCGTTTCAAACCCGTCATCCCCCGGCGTTTCAAACCCGTCATCCCCCGGCTCGACCGGGGGATCAGCCAACGCACAATCCTGGTTTGGATGATGGCCCGGTCGATCCCCCGACCAGGTCGGGGGAGGATCATGACGGGGAGGCGTACGCGCCGGGGGATCAGCCGACGCACAATCCCGGCTCGGGAGATGGCCCGGTCCAGCCGGGCCATGACGGGGAAGGCCGCTTCGCCATGCTCTCCCGCGCGCTGCTGCCGGCGAAAGCGCTCGGCGCCTGGCAGGACGCGCCGCTCCCGCCGCCAACTGGCCTGCGGCGGCTGAAACCGCGTGACTCGCAGGAGGAAGCCGAGGCGATCGCCATGATCCTGCGTCAGGCCGTGGAAACGCCGGGCCGCACCGCCGCCCTGGTCACGCCGGATCGCGAACTCGCCGGCCGGGTGTCCGCCGCGCTGCCGCGTCACGGCATCATCGCCGACGACAGCGCGGGCGAGGCGCTGATCGACACGCCGCCCGCCGTGTTCCTCCGCCTGCTGGCCCATGCGTTGACCGAGGCATTGGCGCCAGTGCCGCTGCTGTCGCTGCTGAAGCATCCGCTGGCCGCCGCCGGCATAGAGGCCGCCGCCTGCCGCCAGCACGCCCGCGCGCTGGAGATCGCCGCGCTGCGGGGGCCTCGGCCGATGCCGGGCCTCGCGGGACTGCGCCGTGCAATCGAAAAGTCCGGCGCCGAACTGCAAGCGTTCCTGACTCGTGTCGAGGCTTGCCTGGAACCCGCGTTGCGTGTCCTGGCCAGCGTGGAATTCGCTCCGGCCGATGCGCTGAGCGCGTTGCTCGCCGCCGCCGAAAACCTCGCGGCGACCGATGAGGAACCAGGTGCCGTCCGCCTCTGGGCTGAGGAAGAAGGCGACGCCCTGTCCACCACCCTGACCGCCGCGTTGGCCGCGCTGCCGTATCTGCCGGATCAACCCGGAAATGTGATGCCGGGCCTGCTCGACGCGCTGCTGCGGGGCCAGGTCGTGCGCAGCCGGCGCGCGCTGCGAGGCCGCGGCGGCACCGAGCATCCCCGCGTGTTCATTTGGGGACCGCTGGAGGCGCGGCTGCAATCCGTCGATGTGATGGTGCTCGGCGGTCTGGTCGAGACCGTCTGGCCGCCGGCCCCCGAGCCAGGCCCGTGGCTGTCCCGGCCGATGCGCGCGACCGTCGGTCTGCCTTCGCCCGAGGCGGAAATCGGCCTCGCCGCGCATGATTTCCTGGCCGCCGCCGTCTCCGCGCCCGAGGTGATCCTGTCCTGCCCCGACCGCCGCGACGGCGCGCCAGCCGTGCCGGCGCGCTGGCTGACGCGGCTGGACGCTTTGCTGGGCGGAGCGAACACGCCTCTGGAACAGCACCCCGCCGTCGAATGGGCTCGGGCGCAGGATCATCCGGTCGGTGGTCCAAAACCGGTCCGCCCGCCGCGCCCGTGCCCGCCGGTCGCGGTGCGGCCGTCGCGGCTGAGCGTCACCGAGATCGAGACCTGGCTGCGCGACCCTTATGCGATTTACGCGAAGCACATTCTGCGGCTGCCGGCGCTGAACCCGCTGGATCAGGAGACCGACGCCGCCGATTACGGCACCATAGTCCACGCCGGCCTGCATTTGTTTCTGCGCGAGCACGGCACCGCGTGGCCGGCGGACGCGGATCGGCGGATGCGGGACGCGATGCGGCGGGCGCTGGCGGAATCCTTCGCCCGCGCCGCCGTCGTCGCCTGGTGGGAGCCGCGGCTGGACCGCATCGCCGCCTGGGTCGCGGAGACCGAGCAACGACGCCGGGATGCTGTCCGGTTGCTGTCCATCGATACCGAAAAGTCCGGTCTTGTCGATATCCAGCGCCCCGGAAGGCGTTTCCGGCTGACCGCGCGGGCCGACCGGATCGAGCGGCGGGAAGACGGGTCGCTGGCGTTCCTCGACTACAAGACCGGTGTGGTCCCATCGCAAAAGCTGGTCGCGGAAGGACTGGCGCCACAGTTGACGCTGGAAGCGGCGATGGCTCTGGCGGGTGGCTTCGGTCCGGAGTTGCGGGCGGAAACGGCGGAACTGACCTATTGGCAACTGACCGGCGGCTATGAACCTGGCAAGGCGACGCCGCTGTTCAAGGACAAGGACGCCGAACGCGCCGCGGCGATCGACAAAGCGATCCGCGGTGTCGAAAGCCTGATCGACCAGTATGACGAGCCGGATCGTTGTTATTTCGCGCAACCGCATCCGTCGTGGAGGCCGCGCTTCTCCGATCACGACCAACTGGCGCGGGTCGCCGAATGGTCCGCCGCGGCTGAGGATGAAGAGGTGTGAGCGCTTCCGTTTCGCCACGCGCCGAAGCGGAGGCCAACCAGCTCGCCGCCTCCGATCCTGCGGTCTCGGCGTTCGTCGCCGCCTCCGCCGGGTCGGGCAAGACGCGGCTGCTGACCGACCGGTTGCTGCGGTTGATGGTCGGCGGCGCGAAGCCCGAGCGCATTCTGTGCCTGACCTTCACCAAAGCCGCCGCCGCCGAGATGGCCGTCCGCCTGCAACGCCGGTTGGGCCAATGGGTCACGACGCCGGACGACGCTTTGCGCGAGGAACTGCGCAAACTGGCGATCGAGCCGTCCAAGGAGACGATGGACCGGGCGCGGTCGTTGTTCGCGCATGTGCTGGATCTGCCGGGCGGCATGCGGATCGGCACAATTCACGCCTTTTGCCAGTCGCTGCTGCGCCGGTTTCCTTTGGAAGCGGAGATCTCGCCGCATTTCCAACTCGCCGAGGACCGCGACGCCGATGAGGCGATGACCGAAGCGCGCGAGGACATGCTGGCCTCGGTGCGCCCTCGCGGTCAGGCGACCACGCTGTCCGATCTGGAGGTCGCGCTGCGCGATCTGGCGGGCGTCGCCACGCTGGCGCAGTTCGGCAAACTGGTGAAGGCGCTGAAAAGCCACCGCGAGCGTTGGCGACGGGCGCAAGCCGCCGGACCGGCCCTGGCGGCGGCGCGGCGACGGCTTCTCGGCGTGACGGAACGCGACCGCGACGCCGTCATCACGCGCGCGGTCCGCGGCGCCGATGAGCCGGCATTGCGCGCCGCCGCCCGCGAAATCGAGGCGAACGGCGCGACAAAAGTGGCGGAAAACGCCCGCGAAATCCTCGGCTGGCTCGGCCTGGACCCGGCGCGCCGCGCCGCCGAATGGTCAGTTTGGCGTCGCTGCTTCGTGAAAGCAGACGGCCAGCCCTACGCGTCGCAATCCTTGGTCAACGTCGCACTGGGCCGCACAAACCCCGACCTGCTGCCGCCGCTGCTCGCGGAAGCGGACCGGGTCCTGGCCATCGACGACGAGGCCGCCGCGGCCGATACCGCCGCGCTGTCGGAGGCGCTGTGCACCCTCGCCGGGCCGCTGCTGGATCGATACGAAAGCCGTAAGGCCGCCTCTGGCCTGCTGGAATACGACGACCTGATCGGCCGCAGCACCGCCTTGCTGAAAGATCCGGGCGCCGATTGGGTGCTGTACAAGCTCGACGGCGGGCTGGATCATCTGCTGCTGGACGAGGTGCAGGATACCGCGCCGGAACAATGGGACATCGCGCACAGCCTGACCCAGGAGTTCTTCGCCGGCGAAGGCGCGCGCGAGGCAACGCGCACGGTGTTCGCGGTGGGCGACCGCAAGCAGTCGATCTTCTCGTTCCAGGGCGCCGACGTCGCCGGGTTCGAGGCAGCCCGCGCCCGGTTGGGCCAACGGGTGCATGACGCCGGCCGCGACTGGCGCGACGAGGAGCTGAACGTCTCGTTCCGGTCGACCTCCCCGGTCCTGGCGCTGGTGGATGCCGTGTTCGCCGACCCGGCCCCCGCCGCCGGCGTGGTACTGACCGGAGAAACTCTGTCGCATCGCGCCGACCGCGCCGGTCACGCAGGACGCGTCGAACTTTGGCCCCTCGCCGAAGCGCCGCCGCCGGAACCGCCCGCGCCCTGGACCGCGCCCGAGCGGTATCAACGCGCCACCTCCGCGCTCCAGTTGCTGGCGGACGATCTGGCGGGCTGGATCCGCGACCAGACCGACGGCTCGGTGCTGCTGGAAAGCAAGGGGCGGCCGTTGCAGCCCAGGGACGTCATGATCCTGGTGCGCCGCCGTGACGCGTTGCCGGCCGCATTGGTGCGGTCGCTGAAGTCGCTCGGCGTGCCGGTCGCCGGATTGGACCGCATGGTGCTGACCGGGCAACCCGCCGTACAGGATCTGATGGTGCTCTGCGACGCGTTGTTGCTGCCACAGGACGACCTGAGTTTCGCCAGTTTTCTGACCAGCCCCTTGGGCGGCCTCGACGACAACGACCTGATGGCGCTGGCGATCGGCCGGACCAGACCGTTGTGGGACGTCCTGCGCGAGCGGCACGCCGAAACCCCCGCCTGGTCGCGCGCCTGGACCTTCTTCAGCACATTACTGGGCCGTGTCGATTACGTCTCGCCACACGCCTTGCTCGCCGAGGTACTGGGCACTCAGGACGGCCGCGCGCGCCTGCTGGCGAGGCTGGGGGCCGAAGCGGCGGAACCGATCGACGAATTGCTCAACGCCGCGTTGCGCTATGCCAAAGTGCATCCGCCGTCGCTACAGGGGTTCCTGCAGTGGCTGCGGCGCTCAGGCGCGGAAATCAAGCGCGAGGCGGAGGCGGCCGGTGGTCAGGTGCGCATCCTGACGGTGCACGGCGCGAAAGGCTTGCAGGCGCCCCTGGTGATCCTGCCGGACACGACCTCCCTGCCGAAGGACGAGGACGAACTGTTGTGGGGTGAGGATCCTCTGACAGGGCTCGAGGTCCCGATCTGGACGCCACGCAAAGAATTTCACTGCGCCGGAACGAAACGCATCCGGGACGAGGCGACGCGGCTGCGGCGCGAGGAGCATAACCGGCTGTTGTATGTCGCGTTGACCCGCGCCGAGGACCGGCTGGTGGTGTGCGGCTGGAAGCCCAAAAGCCGCCCGAACGACGCGTGCTGGTATAACGCGATCGCTCAGGGGTTCACCCGGCTGGTGGAAGTGGCGGAAGGCGACGTGGCGCATTTCAGTTCGCCGCAAACCGCTCCGATCGAACGCGAGCCCTCCGTCGCCGTGGCCACCGGAGCGTCGCGGCCGCCGCCGTTTCTGGGTGTGCCGCCGGCGCCGGAGCCCTCTCGGCCACGGCCGCTGGCGCCGAGTCGGCCCGAGGGTGTGGAATTCGGGCCGCTCCCGCCGAGCGTGTCCCCCCTGGCGCGGGTGGAGGAAGGCGCGGACCAGTTCCAACGCGGGCAATGGATCCACAGCCTGTTGCAGCATCTGCCGGCGCTGCCCGAGGCCGATTGGCACACCGCCGCGCTCCGCTTTCTCAGCAAGCCGGCCAATCGCCTGACGCCGGGCACAGCGGCGGAAATCGCGAATGAGGTCGTGGCCATCCTGAAGCATCCGGCATTGGCTCCACTGTTCGGCCCGGGAAGCCGGGCTGAAGTGCCGCTGACGGGCGTGGTCGGGGATGTTGTCGTGGGTGGACTGGTCGATCGCCTGGTGGTGTTGCCCGATCGCGTGCTGCTGGGGGATTTCAAGACCAACCGGCGAACGCCGGCGACCGCGGAGGCCACGCCGGTCGCCTATTTACGGCAAATGGCCAGCTACCGCGCGGTGCTGCGGGGGATCTTTCCAGACCGCCCGGTGAAGTGCGCGCTGATCTGGACGCGCGAGGCACGAGTCATGGTGCTGCCGGACGCGCTGCTGGATCCTCACGCGCCGGGAGAAAGCGTCAGGGCGTAAACGCGCCGCCCCCACGTCATGGTCCGGCTCGACCGGACCATGACGTGGGGGGTGAACGCTCTGTTCCCCCGGTGCCTCCTCCCGGCGCGTCTTGACCCCGTCCCGCCGCGCGACCACCTTTTGGCCAACCACGGAGTCCTCCCATGAGCACCAACACCAAGCCCGTCACGGACCAAAGTTTCGCCGTCGATGTCATCGAAGCCAGCAAGACCGGTCCCGTCCTCGTCGATTTCTGGGCCGAGTGGTGCGGCCCCTGCAAGATGATCGGACCCGCGCTGGAAGAACTCGCGGGCGAGTTCGGCGATAAGCTGACGGTCGCCAAAGTCGATATCGACAACAACCCGATGTCGCCGACCAACTACGCGGTGCGCGGCATTCCGACGCTGATTCTGTTCAAGGACGGCAAGCCCGCCTCGACGCAGGTGGGCGCGCTGCCCAAAAGCCGGTTGAAAGACTGGATTACCTCCCAGCTCTGAGCCACCCGCCGATTTCGGCGATTTGGGCGGCCGTGTTCCTCCGGAGCACGGCCGCTTTCGTTTTGGCGCGGACGTAGGCCGCGCCACTTCGGTTGGGGCCGGACGCGAGGAAAAAATGTCGATCCGGGTCGATAGCAGATGTTTTCTTCTCCCGTGCGACCGTGTATGGGGTTTTGGAGAAAACATTACCCCAGATTGGACATCTCGTCATGGCCGCCGACAAGGACCTCGACCGCTTCGACCGGGAAATTCTCCGGCTCATCTCCGAGGACGCATCCCTGTCGCTCGCCGAGATCGCGGGCAAGGTCGGGTTGACCCCAACGCCATGCTGGAAGCGCATTCGTCGCATGGAACAGGAGGGTATCATTCTGCGCCGGGTGGCGGTGCTCGATCCGGTGAAAATTGGGCTGCCGGTCTCGGTCTTCGTGGAGATCGAGACGGCCGATCATTCCAGTGACTGGCTGACCAAATTCGCCGACGTGATCGCGCGAACCCCCGAAATCGTCGATGCCTGGCGGATGTCGGGAGATGTCGATTATTTGTTGCATGTGGTGGTCGCCGACATCGCCTCGTATGACTCGTTTTATCGGAAACTCATCGCGTCCGTGCCTTTGCGTAACGTCAGCAGCCGGTTCAGCATGGAGCGAATGAAGGCCGCCGCGTTGCCGATTTAGCGTGGTTTCGGGATCGTCCGCGCCGCGAACGCCACTGCGTGCACAAGTCTTTGAAATTTCTGATCATATTAGGTCTATTTTAAGGATATTCCGATCCAATGGCGCCTGTTTCAACCGGAGGGGCCACCGTGACGGTCAGTCGACTGATCAATCGAAATGTTGTCGCCGAGCGCGGCCGGACCAGCATGCGCCTGGAGCCGGAGTTGTGGGAGGCATTGCTGGAAATTTGCGGCCGCGAGGGCCAGGATATGAGCGCCCTGGTGCGCAAGGTCGAGCAGAACGGCCACGCGGGCGGGCGGACCAGCGCGGTGCGCGTGTTCGTCATGTCGTATTTTCGCGATGCCGCGACCGAGGCGGGGCACATCGCGTCGGGCCATGGCGCGTTGTCGATGAACCGGCACGCGGAACAGGCCCGATCCGCGGCCTGAGTCAGCGGCGCTGGCTCAGGGGATACGGTCAAACGCGATCATTCCGCCGCGTCCTGGCCTTTGTACAGAGCCGGCCAGCGGCGCTGTACCAGCGGTCCGGTATCGGCATAAGCGAGGCAGGTGTTGAGGATTTTCGGCGGGCCGCCCATTTTTTCGGTGACGCGGGCATCGACCTTGTCGCTGCCGGGCGCCTCATCGATGCCCTCGGCGCGCATTTCCCGGCGGACCTTGGCGGGATTGATGGTCTGAAACGCGGTGGTGGCCATTTGCTGCAGCAGTTCTCGCAAGTGGGTGCAGCCCATCGTGCCGCCAACGAGATGATTGGCGTCGCGCAGAAAGCCCGCTTTGATGGTCAGACCGATCAGGCGCGAAAAATTCGGCGCCGCCGAGGGACACATCTGATACGGCGTCTTGTCGCTGACGGCTTCGACGCCGACGACCTGCATGGTGTCGTCGATGGTCAGCCGCAGCCACATGTCGTGAATGGGTTCGCCCGCCGGGATGTAGCCGCGGTCGTAATTCGTCTGGCCAAAGGTTTTGATGTCGGTCAGATGGGCTTCGATGTCGTACATGCCATCGGCGCGGCGGTAGCCGTTGATCTCGATCGCGCGCGCGTGGATCGCCTCGCGCGGTTGCGGCGCCGTCAACGGCATGTCGAACTCCTTTATATTGCAATGCACCATGAAGCACCGGCGAGGCCGATTACAACGGCCGTCAGGGCATGGCTGGCCCGCTTTGAGTCGTATGGACGCGTTGGCTCGGCGGTCGCGTCCCGCGGCGGGCCATGGGACACGACCGTCGTCGCCCGCGGATGGCGCGGAAACCGCCGAGGAATTCCCTCGACATTGCCTCCCCGGGTGGCGAGTTCCCCAATCGGAGCATTCTCCCCCGATGGCTAAGACCTCCGGTTGTCGAATTCCAAAGGGGGCGATATCTTCTGGGAAGCGATTTTCCCAGGTTACCGCTATCCCACGGGCAGCGGCTCAAGGGGAATTCGGTTGACGCGGTCCGTTGATCCGGCGGTAAATCAGGGGCATTGATCCGGATCAATGCCCAGGGTTCGGGGACCGCGTGAGTCGGGCTATGAAACCGGGTTCTTCCGGATCCCGCCCGGGTGATGCCGGACAAGAAAGAGGCGCGCGCCGCATGAACGCTTTCCACGCCCACTGCCAGAAAGTCCTGGAAGACATCCGGGGTCAGGGGCGGTATCGCGTTTTCACGCCATTGCGGAAGAACTCCGAGGAGTTTCCCTGGTATCGCCGCCCCGACGGTTCCCGCGTCCTCGTCTGGTCGTCCAACGACTACCTCGCGATGGGCGGCCATCCGGTCGTCATCGAGGCCGCCTGCGCCGCCGCGCGCACCATGGGCGCCGGCGCCGGCGGCACGCGCAACATCTCCGGC
>Ga0182030_10008979_pt1 | contig 20569 bp, 17 predicted proteins | sample 812S3MmetaG_FD_121299 | JGI IMG/M metagenome (GOLD analysis project Ga0182030, IMG submission 121299) | Permafrost microbial communities from Stordalen Mire, Sweden - 812S3M metaG (Illumina Assembly) | ecosystem: Environmental > Terrestrial > Soil > Wetlands > Permafrost | place: Sweden... | reverse complement strand
ATGCTCAAAAGATTGACCACCCCAACCGTCAGACCAGCCACAAACTTCATCAAACCTTGAATCACCCATTGCTCCAGCTCCATGGGCCAGGGAACGGCGATGAGAACAAACACCAACGGTGGCCCGAAATGACCGATCCAGCGCCTGCCTCCCCAATAGTAAAGCAAACCAAGAGTCAAACCCAGCACCTGAAATCCATTTAACCAGTATAACAGCCGCCATTCCGGATTGGCTTCGATTACCAGGCTAATCGGCAGTTGAAGCAAAAGCAGAGTAGTTACCGCGACGGGTAGCAGCGGCGATTTTCCTGTCACGGCGACCGGCCGGTCCGGCCAGCGGCGCCAGAGCAAAGCCGCCGTGAGCAGCGGCACCATGTATCCATAACTATATTGTGGATTGACTTCCCATTCGCCGCGGATTTCATTAAAGAACAGCAGCCAGCAAACCCCAAGCGCGACGATAACAAGTGTCCGACCGCTCGAAATCTCACGCCATGAAAATAGACTGCCACCACCATCCCCACCCGCCGACGGCAAGGACGGCGGGAGCACGGCTTTTTGGGTTTGATCAGGCATAAGCATGTTAGGAATAAAAATCCCAGATAAAAGTTTCAACTCAATTTCAAGTTTCAACCCGTAACTCAGGCAGCCCGCTGCGATATTTCCAGAGCATCAGCGGCAATTGCAAGGCCTTGAAATAGCGCGGCACAAAGCGTCCGGGATTGGCGCAGCAGCGGAACAACCAGCCGAGAATCCATTGGTCGGCCCAGTGGGGAATCCGCACCTGATCGCCGCTCAAAAATCCGATGGCGGCCCCGATGCAATGAATGGCCGGCCGGCTGGCGCAATGCTGTTTCAAATACCGGCCGAGCTTTTCCTGCACGCCCCCGCCCAGTCCGATGATAATATGGCGTGGATTGCGCTGTTTGATCATTTCAACCAACAAATCATCCGTCACGCGGCTGGCGTATTTCGGTGCCACATAACAATCTTCCCGTTGAACCGGAAATCCCTGCGCCTTCAACCAGGTGAGATTGCGCTCGAGTGATGTCGTTGAAGGCATGATCCAAAGCGATGTATTCTGCTCTGAAAATTCCGGGCGCGCCAAGAGCAGCCTTAGGTATTCGAGACCAGAGACCCGCTGGATGTGATCCCGCATGAGCAGATTCCAGAGAATAACCAGAAAACCGCTATCCGTGATCGCAAGGTCGGCCTCCAGCAAGGCTTGACGATAGTCGTCGTCCCGGCGCAGTTCGAGCAACGCCGGGGCGGCCGGGACCACCACCAGACCGCCCCGTGACCCAATGGCAACGGCTTCGGGCGCTTCACCTATAAAAAAATTAATTCCCAAAATGCGCCGGTAGGCGCCTTCTTTGGGAAGAGAAGGGATATCCTTATTCATGTCTGGTGAATCGTTAAATAGTTCGGCCATTACCGCCAGCGCTGCCTGACTGCAGCACAGGGGTTGCCCTCACAGACCATTTGCGGTGGCTGGTTCCGGGTGATTACGGCACCAGCAGTGATAACGGCTTCCGTGCCGATAATTACGCCCGGAGCCACAAACACCTGGGCTCCGATCCAGGCACCATCTTCGACTGTGATGGGCCGGTTACGATAGGGCATGTCGGCCTGGCGATAGTCATGGTTGCCGGTGCAGAGAAACGCGCGCTGGGAAATGCAGCAGTGGGCTCCGATGGTCACGGGTTCAAAGTTCAGGATGAACACCTCTTCCCCGATCCAGGTATGATCTCCAATTTGAAGCTTCCATGGAAAATGAATGTTCACCCGCGGCTTGATGCACACCTGACGGCCGATCACCGCTCCAAATCGGCGCAAGATCACGCACTTGAACCGCGAAGGCCACGGCAATGGCGAGAGGAAGAAAAAGCACTTCAATAAATACCACGCCGCTTCAACCAGTTTTGAGCGGCCACGATCCAGCCCTTTGCCGGCGTCAAACAGATCATTGCGAACGTGGGTCATAAGTCAGCAGTAGGTCGTGCAGGCTTGCTGGAGATTATTGATGATGGCCGGCCAGGTGTAGTTTGTGCTTACAAGGCGAAACCCGTTTTGGCCGCGCTGCCGCCGTTCCGATTCGGTGGCCAGCAAAGCCATTTTCAAAGTTTCCGCAAGGGAATCCACTGTCGGCTCACATTCCCATCCGGCCTGCGCGCCGGTGACGTCGGGAAAATTGCAAGCCCGCGTGGCAACCACCGGCAGCTCGCAGGCCATGGCTTCGAGAATACTCATCGAAAACCCCTCCGAGTAGGAGGGCAGGATATAAAGATCGGCTGAATGCAGAAGGTTGATTTTTGTTTGGCCCGTCACCGGACCGGTGAAAACAATTTGATCTCGCAAACCTAGCGACTGCGCCAGTTCCCGGATTTGCGCCAGATAACCTTGTTCGTCCGGACCGGCAATGACCAACTGCCAGTCCTTGGTCTGCGCGGAAAGTTTCGCCCAGGCCGGCAACAGCAGATCCAGACCTTTCTTGGGATGGATGCGACCCAGAAAAAGCACGCGTGAATAATTTTTGACCAGCTTTTTGACCAGCGGCGTCTCAATGGGGGAGTTCAAGTCCGCTGGCTTGGGAAACGCGACCGGGTTCAGTCCGTTTGGTGCCACCACAATCGGCACCCGAATGCCACAGTCGCGGATTTGATCTGCCTCTTTCGTCGTCAACGCCCGCCAGAGCCGGACGTAGCGGATGTTTGCGTCTTCAAACAGCCATTGCACCAGCCGCTTTTTCCACCGCGACCGCTGGAGAATGTAAGGTTCGAACATGCCATGAACATGATAAACCAGCGGCTTTCGCTGTCGTCGCGCTTCCCGGCCAAAAACAAAATTGGTGCCCACATACAGTCCGTGACCATGGAGCACATCCGCTTCCCAAACCAGTTGGGCGGCCTGCCGCTGCAGCGCTGGCGAATAATACAGGAAATCCGGCTTGAGCCGCCGGAATTCCAGGATGTCTTCGCCTGCATTTTGCGGTGTGCCGCCATGAGTCGAACACAACTTCGAGCTTAAACTCATGGCCCGCATCTCTCGATGCAACGCCACCGCACTGGTGCCCAGCCCGCCCCCCTGAAGCGGTTCCAGTGATTGAGTAAAGTGCAGATGCCTCATGTGATGAGCTTGTCTGCCCAAGGCTCGGAGGGTTTTGACGATGAGAGATTATCGGAGGTAATCGGCTCGGCACCCATCGCAACCTGCGCTGCCAGCAAGGCATTCTTTGCAAAATTCTCACAGGAGAACTTCTCGACGATCCGCCGGCTGGCCGCACCCATGGCCCGCCGCAGATCCGGCTCTGCCTCCAGTATTCGCAAAACTTGGCTCAGTTTTTCCACCGAACTCGGATCGAAAACAAATCCGTTCAGGCGGCGTTGCGCCCGCGTTCCAGTTGTTTCGGGATAATTCTCCGTCCCTTCCCATGGCTCCAGCAAATCTTCCGCACAACCCGCAGCTTCGCTGACCACCACCGGCAGACCGCTCGCCATGGCTTCATTGACCACCAGCCCCCACTCTTCCCACAAGCTCGGCAGAATGAACGCGTCGGCCAGCGCATAGAAAACTGGATTCTCTTCAATCTGTCGGAAGCCATAAAAATGAACCCCCGGTAACTCATTTTCGATTTTCGATTTTCGATTTTCGATTCCCGCTCCCGATTTGTCGTAGATGGGAATCCGTAACTCATGGCACAATCCCCGAAGTTGTGGCTCCTCTTCGCCCGAACCCACCATCACCAGATGCGTCTGGCAGTCTTGGTTGAAATCCAGAACTTTTCGATACGCCCGGATTAAGGTGGCGAGATTTTTCTTGGCCACAAACCGCCCCAAACTGAGGAAATAATGCTCCGGCAAACCATACCGGCTCCTGACCTCTGACTTCCGGCCTCTGATTTCTTCCGCTTCCCGGGCAAAATAGTCGTTGTTCACGGCGTCGTAGCCGGTAAAAATTTTCCTCCGGGACATTCCGAGGGCGGTGAAGTATCGTCTTTGCGGGTGGCCACCGACGAGCGCGGCATCAAACAGGCCGACGAGTTGACGCTTCACCAGCGCGGCCATGCCGGCGGCACGGGCGGTGCCGGCGTGACTCTCATTCATCATTACCGTGCGAATGCCGAGTGACTTGGCCGCCAGTAATGCGGCCAGAGACTGTTTAGGCGAATAACTGGGGAGGATGCAAACTTGAAGTTTCAATTCGGCGAACTTCCGGCGGCCACTGCGAAACACCTGCCAGAACGACAAGCGATCCGCCACAGCCCCCGGACATAACGGGATCAAATCCTCCGTCGCCGACCGTTTCCATTCATAGGTCGAGGTCTGGCTAGCCAGTTCCAAGGCATGAACATTGCTCGATCCGGCCTGTTCTTTCAATGCCGCAACCCGTGCAAAATGATAGGGGCCATATTGTGCCCAGAGGATTCCAATGGATCTGACTGAAGGATGATTATTCATGAGTGCTATGACGACTTCCAGTTAGGGGCGGGGCGAAATTGGTGAAATCAGATTTTCCATCGCAAGCCCCGCTGTGGGAACCACTCGACAATTTTTCTCAATACGATCTCGAAAGAAATGATGCACTGGGCGCTCAATCCAGAAATAACAAGCCACCCCCGAAACCAGTCCAGCCACGCCACAAGCCGCCAAAATCAACAAAAGAGCGGTGCCAGAGGCGGACGGCAGGAGCTTTTGGAATAAGACCGCAAGCGCATTCAATGTGAGCGAATGCGCCAGATAAATTGAGTAAGAGGCGTCCCCCAGCAGAATCCCCAGACGTAGTTTGGAAAAATCAAGGGTTCGTTCAAGCAGCAGGCATCCGAAGAGCAACCCTCCGAATGCAATTGCCCAGTATAAACAACTACACAGGGGAGACAACATTTCATCCAATCCTTTGAACAGGCCGATGGCGATGCCGGCCAGACCCAGGCCCAGACAAGAGAAACCGATGTTCTTTCCTGCTCTGGTTTGCCGTCGCAGGCTGAAGGCAATCACACATCCCAAAATAAACTCCAAAATGCGCGGATCGAAAATGAAATGCGCCATACTCTTCAACTCCGGCACGCCCGGCAGGTTCAGCGCCATGATTAGCAGTCCATAACCGATTCCTAACCGATAAAGCGCGCCTCTCCCGAGCAGGAGCAACAAGCCAAATCCCAAGTAAAACCACATTTCATAGGTGAGGCTCCAAGTGACATCAATTAGAAAATTGGGAGTCGTGGGCAGCAACAGAAAGGAGCCAAGTATGGAGCTTAAGTCAAATTTATCCTGCCGCACGCCATAGCCGGAAATAGACATGTAGGCGAGCTTGACAACATTCAGCACAATCAACAAAGGATAAATGCGAGTGATGCGTTTCAGGTAATAAGAACGTATGTCACTGGCATTTCCGGCATCCCGATCGTGAATCCAGAAGATAATAAAACCGCTCAGGACAAAAAATAAATGAACCCCCAACTGCCCGGCATGAACGAGGCTGATCCCCAGCGAAACGTGATAATATTGGGCAGCGAGAAATTCGAGATGATAGACCACCACCCAGACCGCTGCCAAGCCACGGAGTATCTGCAAACAGGAGAGCTTTTGTCTGGTTTTTGTCACGAGGTCAAACTCCTGGTCGGATTGGCATCAGGTGCGCTGGCTTCCGCCGGTTTTGTTTCCGCCTCTGGATAAAGGAACCGAATGCGACTATTCACGGGCAGCCAGACGGAATACCCCGGCAGTGATCGGTTGCCCAGCATCCAAGTCAATCCGATCCACATTATGAGCGGTGACAAATTCCAAAACAAAAACTTTGAAATCGAGATTCCGCCGTCACGAAACCATTGAGGCAACATCGCGAGTCCGACCAAGTAAATCAGCGCCACCATGTTATTCTGGGAGTGTCGCCAAAACCACCGATGCGCCAGTCCAAGTAACACGCCGGCAAGCGCCATGGTAATCGCTACGCCCAGCCATCCACCACTCATCCAGCCATCCCCCACCAAGGAAACTGTGCGTCCCAGGAAATTCCCATAGGCATTCAGATTGAAGGTGGCCACCGGGGCTCCGGCCGGCTTGCCCGGCCAGAGTTTCCTCGGAATTGGCTCGGTAAAGAGCTGCAAATACTGGACACCATGGGTGTACATCCCGGTGCGCTCAGGGACGTTTGCCACCACATAGGTCAGAAAGTCAAAATTGGCAAAATCCGGCCCGTCATATTTTGCCCGAAATCGTTCTGTCGCCGACATGCCCGGTTCTGTGTGGTTTCGCAAACTTGGGTCATATTCGCCTGTGATCAACTCCTTTACCAGAACTCGATCCTCCCCAATCACTTTGAACAGCGGGAAGATGGGTAGCATGCAAACCATCAGCCACAACGGCAGCCACTTCCGGCGCGTCTGCCAGGTGTACATCAACCCCAGCGCGACAAACAGAAGCACAAAGCTCCAGCGCGACATTCCCGCATAGGCCCGATAGGCGACATAGGGAACGAGAATCAACAATGCCCATCGATTAAATCGGGTCACGGCCAGCATGGCACAAATCAACGGACCGGCCATCAATTGGGCTTCGATCGTGTAGCCGCTGGCTCCGGTCGTTACATACGTTCCGCCGCGTTCCTCAACGGCAAAGTCAGTCTGTCCGGCCCTGATCGAATAGGCAATCACCGGCAACAGAGTCAACGCCAGTAGCAGCAGTGCCTGGCGTTGCTTCTGAATAAAGGGAGCCGGTGTATGAGTTTGGAACTGCGGCTGACACCAGCCCAAGCCCACAGACGCGACTGCAAAGACAATCAATCCAAGGGAACTCACGGCCAAAACTCGAACCAGAAGCTGCGGGTCAGGCCGGATGCCCATATAGACGAACTCGTGATCAAAATTGAAGACACAAATTAACAGTGGACGAATGACAAACACCAGCGCGTGAAAACCTAGGTAAATGGTCAACGGATGGAAAATGGTGGCCTGGCCGGTCGCCAAAAAAACACCAATAATGATCAGGAAGAGCAATGCCTGACCGGTGAGAGCTAGTTCAAAAACTGGCACAAGAAGGATTGTTAAATTGAAGCAGTGTGGTTTTGCCGGTTCTCGCGTGTTTTGCCGGACGGATTGTTGTCCAGTCGCCGCGCCTCTGTCGCCGCATTGATCATCCAGCCATTGCTTGGCAGGTCATACAGCTTGATCGTTTCCAGGGCGTTGCGGGACATCTCGGCGATCAGTTGCCGGTCAGCGTTCAATCGCGCCAAGGCGGCGGCCAAGGCCACGCTGTCCCGGGCCGGCACGACCAAGCCATCCACGCCATCGGTCACCACGCGGCCGCAGTTTGGCGTGGCGATCACCGGCAGGCCGTGCGCCATTGCCTCAAGCTGGGTAATAGCAAAGCCATCGGATACCGTGGGCAGGACAAAAATGTGTCCTTGCTGGTAAATCAAAGTCAACTGGTCGCGGGTAACCCGACCCAAGATTTTGACATTGGCAGGAAAACTTTTGCACACTTCCGCCGAAATTCCGATGGGGCCGGCCAGAATAAATTCAATATTTTCGTCAACTAACAGCCGGGCCGCTTCGATCAAGTATTGGATCCCTTTGCGCAAAATCACGCTCCCCAGCCAGATTACCTTCAAACGCCCGACTGCCTTGATGGGCTGTCCCAAATGTTCGTGATGGATGTTAATGGCCAACGGCACGACCATGATTTTCCTCCCGGGCACCCCTTGCTCGATCAAAGCGTCTCGCGACCAATCGGAGTTCACCAGCACGGCATCGGCCAGTTCCCATTCCTCCCGCAGCCGTTGCCAGTAAGTTTCCGGCAAGCGTCCTGGAATTTTCTCCCAGCCCGGCCACCGCTCCGCTTCGGCCAGCACCATTTCCTCCTCCACGCGCCCCGGATCAATCTGATCTACAATCGTGAAAATCTTCTTCTGTTTCAGAAATTCCAGCGTTTCAAGGCTGTTTGTGTTGAATCCGAAAAAGCAGTCGCGTTCGGCGTCCAGAGGCTGCCGGGCCAGCCGCTTCCGGACATGGGTGGCAAACCATTCTCCGTAATGAATGAATAATTCCGCCTGCTCCTCAGGAGACATGGCGCTGCGCCTGAAGTGCAGCCAGGCGCGCCACATCACGGAGCGGCGGTTGAAGGAGGACACCTTTTCCGGCGGAAGTCCGTCGTTGTAGCGCGTGGCCAGCGCGCGGAAACCAGCCGTCCCCCGGCGCAGGAGGGATTGCCCGTGCCAGCACCACACATCGGTGTAGAATGATCGCAGGCACCCCAGCTTTTCAAATGCCAGCGGCACGCCATAAGTCTGGCGCGAACCCTCCTGCGCAACGATCCAGCGCAAAGATGAACCAGCTTTTCCTTGAATCATATAACAATCAGAGAAACTACATTTTATCGGGTAATTCCAGCCAGCGCCGGTAGCTTGGCCAGGAAAATGGTTTGGCTTTTCGCAAAAAATAAGGAGCCGCGCTGAATGCCTGCCACCACCACACCGGCTCCTGAATTGCCCAAGTTATCCCCTGCCGGCATGCAAACCGAAACTGCGAAAAGATCCGGTATCCAATCGTAGCCAAGGAGTATGGAAACGGACAGCGCATGAGGGTGCTCCACAGTTCATTTCGCGCGTGACGATGATGATTCTTAATCCGGCTGCGTGACTGGCCTGACCAATGATGCCGAATGATGATAATCGGCGTGTGATACACCTCAAACCCGCTGGCGATGCACTGCAACCCATAGTCCGGTTCTTCATACATGTGAAAGAAACGTGGTTCAAACCCAGGCAGCTGAATATATATTGAGCGCCGTAGGCAGGCGCCGGAATTGGCAAATCCGCGGGTCAAACAGGGCGGATCAAAGTTTGTGCGCGACAAGGTCTCCGGATATTCGTCGGTCCGCTGGGGAAAATGCGCCACGGCGAGCTGCGGCCTCGCCGCAAACAACTCGTCAAGCCTGGCAAGGCAATCCAACTGTTCCGGATAACTGTCGTCATCCAGCGCCAATACCAAGTCCCCGGATGCCGTGCGCATCATATGGTCACGCGAGGCCACGGATCCTTGCCCCATCGCATTCACAACCAGTTTCGCCTGCGGCAATTCCGAACGCACAAAGTCAGTCGTGCCATCGGTGCAGCCGTCGGCCGTGATCAAAATCTCCTGCGGTTGCGGTCGCAGATTCTTCAAAACCTGAACCGTTCGGCGCAGGTCTTCCAACCGGTTCTTTGTGGTGATCATCACCGAAAAGGTCAGCTTGGTTAACCGGCCGGCGGCCACCTCAACCGGCGGCGCATTTTCGGAACGGGTTGGGACGACCGGTTTTGATTCGTTGCTCACGTTATTCGGGTGTTTTCGTCTGGCGTCAGTTGGCAAAGCTCCGGCATTTTTCGGCGGACATTGGAACCGGAGCCTCCTTTGTCAACTTGGCTTTCATCAAACTGTGCAGCCGGTTCCAGAATCCCAAATAGCCCGTCGCGTCGAGTACGCCCGAATCCAGCCAGGCGTCATTCGCCTGCTGAAACTCGCGCTGGTTGGCCGCTAGGGCGTAGTCAACGGTTCGCTTTGGATTAAACCCATGATCGGCGGGATCCACCCATTTGGCACCTTTCAGAAAGTTCGTGGTCACCGTCGCGTGCGCATGATAAACCGGTATGCATCCCGCCCGGACTGCGTTCACAAACTTTTCGGTAAAATAGTACGGCTCGGTGCTGTTTTCGAAGCACAGGCACACTTTGTAGCCAGCCAAAAATTCCAGAAAGTGGTCGTCCATGTGGTTGCCGGTCGGCTCGCCACAATAATTGCCAGGAACCCCGCAACGCCAGACTTCCGGGAAATGCCGAAACTGGGTCCAGGCGGCTTTGCGCCCGAACAACTCGACTTTGCCGTGCAGCAGCATTTTATTTCTCAACCAGATGTGTTTCTTGAGGAACCAGTATCGCCCGCCAAAATTGGTAACACAAGCAACGGCGGCATCCCGCAGGGCAGATTTGACCCGCTGCTTGGTCAACTCATTGCCCCAAGTAATATGCGCCACCCGGTGAGCCGGATCCGGGTTGGAAAAATAAACCCATTCGGAAGGCTGCAGGCGTCTTACCAGTTCCTTGCCCACCGGATGCCGCCGGAAATGAGGGTGCCACATCGGCTCGTAGGTGTACCAGAGTTTCGGGCCTTTGAACTGGAGCAGTTCCTCGGTGGGATCATAAAGCGCCAGCACCGCGTCCGCCGATTCCAAGGTTACGTCATCCGAGTAAAGCAGGCCGTCGTGCGAAAAAGACCGCCTCTTGGGCCACCAGGAAGACGGCACCACGCGAATTCGATAGTCGACAGGAGTTGAATTCATATAAAGCTTGGGCCAGTTGTCCGCCGGTACAAGCGCAGGACTGGCGCGGTTGGCCGATGCCCGGGGCTTGATCATCCTTACCGCAATGAAATGTCAATCGCCGGACACCCGCTGATTTCTTCGCGCCGGGCGACAATCAGGCCGTCCAGAGAATAGCTTTCAAACTTGTCGGCGTTAGCAATGATGAAGAATTTGTTTTCCTGCAGGAATTGCAGACACTCGAAATGGATTTTGAATCCGTGCGTGGAGATAAAGATGTAATCAATGATCCGGTCGCGGATGGACCGCGCGGCTCCCTGAAGCACCCTCAATTCTGTCCCGCGCATATTTGAATAGGGTGCCTCGCTTAAGGGCATAACTCACGATTGATGAAGTTGGATTATTCATAAGAAAAAATTGCTTTCCCGGTTGATTCCTAAATTTTAGACGGCACCGTCCAAACAAGGATTCACGGCCAGCCGCGCCGCGCGGACATTCTCGACTAGTTTGACCCGCTCATCCCAAAAGTTCTCCCAGGTTTTCCACAAGGCCACTCCCTTGAGCGAGGTGGAAGCGCAGAGCAGCGGGTGCCCGAGATCGTGAATGCGCGCAGGGCGGGTGCCGGCAAACGAAAGCAAAATGTCCTCGCCGTTGCCAATCAGCGAAAGACTCCCCAGCTCAAGCGCAGCGGCCAGTTGAAACACCCGTTGCAGTTGAACGCGGGTAAAGGCGTAGGCACCAATCAACACGTCCACTGTCTCCTCCGTATTCTCCCGGTGATGAAAGACCGTTCCATTCGAGAATAGGACACCGGGGCGGTACAATTGTCCGCTGATGCCGTGGGGAGCCTCCTCATTGCGCAACAGACACTCAAAAAACTGCGCCCATTGCGCCGGGGTGAAGAAGATGTCGTCATCCACGGAAAGGAAATAATCATCTGGTTCGCCCGCCGCCATCACGAACCGGTGGCCGGGAAGGGTCTTTTGCGTTTCATCGATCAGTTGCAAGCGGGCGTCCTTGGCCTTGACCCAGTCGGCGATGTGGAATTTCGGATTGCTGTTGGAAACGATGACTTTTTTGACCCAGCGGTTTTGCAGCGCCCCGCGCACCAAGATTTCCAGATTCTGCGGCCGGTTGTGGCTCAATAGCACCACCACACAGGTTTTGCCTCCAGTCTGGATCAGGGGACCCGGCCGCGCCAATGCCAAGCGCAGAGCGGTATATTTGCCCAGCAGCCGGAAAATTTCATAAAAAAAATAGAGCCGGTGCCAGAGTTTCTTCCGTTGGGGGAAAGACTGGAATAAATATCGGAATTGAGATCCTAAAAAGGTTGTTTTCATTGCACGCACAGCGTCATCCTGTTTCATCGCTCTAATTCATTTCAATTCAAGTTCCGGAACAGGACTGCGCCCGGACACCGGATGAACCCCGGCGGCGTCTCGAATCGCCTGCAAAAACCGCTCCTGAATAACCACCGGATCAAATTCCTGACGCATCGCGTTCCGCGCTTCGCCTGCCAGCCGTTCCTGATCCCCTCGTGAACCCGCCAGTTGTTCCAGCGCCTGACGCAATGCGTTTGGATCCGGGTTGGTGACACACCATGCCCGGCCCGCCGGTTGCGCCCAGCGGATCAGCGAACTGTAATCCGGCCCCCAGGCCACGAGCGGCTTGCCGAACCGCGCAAACTCCAGAAGTTTGGACGGGAAATTGGTTTCCATCATCCGACGCATGGCCGGCTCAAACGCGGTCGTCACCAGAAAGGCGTCGGCGGAACCCAGCCAGCGTTCCAGTTCCTCGCGCGGGGCGAACTCGTGATACGTTCCCGCCGCCAGCATTTCCTCCCGGAACGCCTCCGGCCAGCGGGGTGCCATGCCGCGCACTTCCAAGCGCACGGACGGGTGCGTCTTGAGCGCCAGTAAGGCCTTTTGCAACATCGGTGCGTATTCCCGGAGATTTCCTGAATAGCAAACTTTGAATTTCTTGTCATCGTCATCCCGGCCATTGGCCATTCCACCCGCCGTCTCCGGCACGTCCGATTTCCCTGGAATTGGCCAAAGGATACGGGCATCGGAATGTTCTCCCAACGTTCGCTTCATGCCTTCGGAAACACAAAGTGCAATCCTGCTGCTCTGATACAGTTCGCGAAAGCGGATTTCTTCGCCGGCACTCACCCGCGCGGGCACGATATCCGGCCACCAATCAGAAAAAAGCGTCACCAGCGGCACCTGCTGTTTCCGCGCCAGCCGCAATGCCGCATGACAACCGTCACCGGCGGCAACCGTGAAGATTACTTGCGGCTTGAAAGCAACTGCGGCGGCGCGCGCCCCGGCATCCCAGCGATGGCCTTGTCGCTGGACTTCCCGCGCTTCCAGCCACGATTGCAATGGCGTTCGCCGAAGCGCGCGGACTAGGCGCGACGTTCTCGGGTGCGGCGTCACTTCCACCGTGAGCCGCGATTCACCCACTAGGTGGCGATAAAGTGTGATCTCGCCAAATCCGGTCGGCTTGGGCGTAATGGAAGAAACCAGCAGGAGCTTGATGGGCCAGTTCATGGGAGCGGTAAACGAACAAAGTCGGGCGCGGAAGACCTTAAAACGGTTTCCAAAGCATGGTCGGAGCGGTCGTGTAGGTCACCTGCAAAACCTCGTTGGGCTGGAGCGGATAGGTGCCGGAAGTGTCAAACGCCGACGGCAGCGGGCTGCCGTTCAAGGTAATGGCGCTCACCGCGCCGCCACCGGAAAACACGCAGATGTTCCGGCCAAAGGTATTCGTAAAGCTGAATGGACTTGGGCCGACGGTAACGGATGTTAGCGCCGCGCCACTGCCCGCCGCCCCCGCGGTTCCGCTCGATGTCAGCGTGGCCGGAACGCCTCGGTTGGCCAACTCCCACGCCAGCCGCTGGGCCAGATACCAGTGGCCGGCCACGGTCGGATGCGTGGAGTCGCCGCTGGTGTATTGCACTGCGTTGCCGCTGCCTGGCACATTGTAGGTTCCCGTAATCCACGGGCCACCGGCGCCGGCAAGATCGTCGATGTAATTCGCCCCCAGTCCGTAAAAGGCCATCGCGTTGGAAATGACCAGGCCCATATTAAGGGCATTTGGATCTACGGGACTTCGCGGCCACCACGGCCCCAGCGCAAAAATGACGGTGTTGGGTGATCCCGCCACAATCTGTCCGATGGTGTTGGTCACGCAACCCCAAAGGTCATTGGTCGAATAGCTCGTATCATTGATTCCGCCCGCGAGCAAAACGTAATTCGGCTGGTTGGAAACCACGTCCACCTGCACGCGGTTCGGGAAATTCAGCCGTTGGCCGCTGTCGGTATTGCTATACCCGGTTCCACCTGCGCCCAGCGACCACACATCCAGAGCTGGCATCAGTTGACCCAGGCGCGTGCCATAGCCCACACCTACGCACGCATTCCCTTGGGCGTCCATGTTATTTGGTATTGGGTCTTCAGTATAGGAGTCGCCAACGATGATGAAGCGCAACAGTTTTGACGAGTTATAAGGAACATAGGAATTGGTAGCGGGAACATAAATGCCTTGAAGAGCATTATTGGCGCTCCCTGCCAGTAGCACCTCGATTTGACGCAGAGAATTGGTGGCAAATACAATCTGGTAAGTGTAATTATTGCCATCTGAGTAAATTCGCGTGTCCACCCCGTTATCCACACCATTGACCAGCACCTTAAAATAACCTCCTGCACCAGCCAGCCCCAAGCAAAAACGGTCTGAATTAAGGTTGAATAAAAAGCTAACCGAGGCCGTTTCATACCCGGAGTCACCTATGTAGGCACCTGCTACGCTGTAATGGGCTGTGGTGCCTACATTGGAGGACGGAACATTCATCTTGTTGTGTTTGACGAACACAAGGTTGTTGCTCAAATTTTGAGTTTTTCCAATGCCGGATATGTTAGTTCCAATTGGAGGTTGAAAATACTGCCACGCAATCGGGGCAAAAGAATTGCTCGACCAGAACGGCCCACCCGCCCATAGATTGGTTAGCACCGGGGAAATAGAGACAATGTCCGCGAAGCTGGTGACTAGTCCATAAATGACGGCGGGACTGTTGGAAGAGCCTAGCGAAGTGCTATTGACGTTGGTCAACCCGCTTCCATTGCCGGAGAAACGGCCGCTCGCATTGGCAAAAACCACTGCGTTGGTATAGATGCCGCTCAAATTCGCGCTGGGCACCGCGCCGCTCAATTGCGCCGCCGGCAATGTTCCGGACAGGTTGCTGGACGTGGCGGAAAAAACAGCGTAAGGCGTTGGCATCAGCGGTTGCAGCGGCTTCAGCGCCGTGTAATCGGACGCGCCATTGGTGCGCACGTCCACCTCCAGCCAGTAATTGTTGCCGTTGAAAACGCCCGCGCCAAAGTCCATGGCCACGGTAAACAATCCGTTGGCAACCGACACGTCATTGGTCAGAAATGGACTGGCGACGTAGTTGCTGCCCAGCGAATCGGCGGCCATTTGAAAGCGGAAATCGTAGGTGCCGTCGGCGGGCATGCCGCTGGCAGTGAGCCGGCCTTGATACCTAAAGGCCGTACCCTGCGCGGCAACTGGAAGACACGATGCCAAAGTGAGCGTCCCGGCCAGACCCGCCCCAAATATCTTGAAAACCCACGCTGTCACATTTCACCGCCCGTGTTAGAATGACATCTGGCGCATGCGGAATTACTGAGGCTTACGGCCATGACGTTCATAGGTGCTGAATGCCGCAAGGCAAACGGAAGCGGCAGCGCGGCAGCGCCGTGCAAGAAATAACTCTCGGTGTAAATCATGGAATCCGGAAGTGCTGTTTATTCTCTACATGCAAACCCATCGCAGAATTCATCGCGGGAGTTGATTTGTTCGACGCAAAACCCATTTTGGGTGAGCAGTTGTTGAATCTCCAGCCAGCCAGGTTCACCAAAATGAGTTTCAAAAAATAACGCGGATTGCCTCGGCAGCAGCGGTAAAAGAGCGGGAAGAACATTGCGCTCCTCCCCTTCGATATCCATTTTAAGCAGCAGGGAATTAGTTTTTATCTGGCGGAACGCCTCCACGAAATTGATTGCCTGCACTTGGTAGGCGCCAGGTCTTGATCCATGGTGCAGCAAGGTTCCACTGTGACTGTTGCTGGCCGCAAACAGCAAGGTCTTGGTTTCGGTGGAAACCGCAGACTCGACCAGTTGAATGTCCAATTTGTTGCCCGCAATCTGGCGGCGGATCATTTGTATGTTTTTGGGGTTTGGCTCATATAGAATGGTGCGAGCAGTGGGAAACCTGCTCTTGGCCAAAAGTGAGAACATGCCTATGTGCGCGCCACAATCCAGCACGACTTCCGGAGTGAATTTCACCTTGTTTAAGTCGTAGCCCGATCGCAAAAAAACTTCTTCAAAAATGATGGTCTGGGACCAATTGGCCGGCTCAATGAGAACCCGCAGCCCATTCAGTTTGTCCGGCTTGAGCCATATTCTGGGAACCACCGATTCAACCAGGGACCACCACCGCCACCGTGATGGGTCCCGCCAAGGTGCCAGCAACCCAAATATGGCCAGAGCAGTTTTATCTATCAGGCCGCGTCCGAGTGATACACAGCCCGCTATTTTGTCTAAAGTCATATTCTATCGTCGATTGGCTGTCCCAGTTGGTTCCTTGGCATGCGAATTTGCGATGGGATTCCCGTTCGGGGGCGTGATCGCTTTCCAAGTGCAAACGGGAGCAATCTGGCCCGGCCGTTTCTCCATCCAATAGGGAGAAACGCTCATTCCTCCCTGGATGGAGATTCCGATCGCCGCAGGCGTGGAACCGGGACAGGAAATCCATTGCCGGTGATAAAGGGCAGCCAGCAATTCCAAACGATAAGATCCCTGGTTTAGCAATCGCATGGGGAGTGGAGAACGAATAGCATTCCTTCCGATATTTAAGCGCGGCCACTCGTCTTCGGCAGTGTCGGTGGAAACAGTCCAATACAGAAGACTGCCTCCCTCGTCATAAAGAGCGTAGCCGATTTGCAGGGCGTTGTCGGGTTGTTCCACATTCCCTTCGATGTAAACAAAGAATGGCTCATCGTTTCGGATGGGCATTTGAACCACGGCACCGCCTTCATCTCCCAAATAAAGCCTCTGCGGTTCAAACCAGGGATTATTGAGGGCCTGCCCCGGATTGCGCCAGTCGCATCCTTGACTCGAATCGGTTTCAACCGTCATATAATTTGCGACCGCTTGTGGCACATCATCACTCACATTGCACACCCGGCCTTTATCCAGATGCACCACCCGCCGGCAGAAGGAATCAATCGCATTCATGTTGTGGCTGACAAAAAGAACCGTTCGGCCGTTGGAAGCCACGTCCTGCATCTTGCCAAGACACTTCTTTTGAAACTGCGCGTCGCCCACGGCCAGCACTTCGTCCACAATCAAAATCTCCGGTTCCAAGTGGGCGGCCACCGCGAAGGCCAGCCGCACATACATGCCGCTGCTGTAGCGTTTCACCGGCGTATCCAGAAACTTCTCCACCTCGGCAAAGACCACAATCTCGTCAAACTTCTGGCGGATTTCCGCCCGGCTCATCCCCAGAATCGCGCCGTTCAAAAAGATATTTTCGCGCCCAGTCAATTCGGGATGAAAGCCCGTGCCGACCTCCAGCAAACTCGCCACGCGGCCTTTCAGATGCACCCGCCCGGTCGTGGGCTCGGTGATGCGGCTCAACACTTTCAGCAGCGTGCTCTTGCCCGCGCCGTTCCGCCCAATGATGCCCACCACATCTCCGCGTTTGACCTCGAAGGAAACATCCTTGAGTGCCCAAAAATCCTCCACGGTGTTGCACTTCGTGGTTTCCGCTTTCCGCCTTCGGAACAGATTCTCGGCTTTTTCCGCAATTACATCGCGCAGGGCGGTGTAACGCTGCTTTTCACCCTGGTGTTGAATGCGGTATTTTTTACCGAGACCGGATACAGTTATTATGGTGTCACTCATTGGGATCTGCTAATAAGGGAGAGTGGATTGGTGTTCAACGTCGCCACTGCGCGGCTAGATCACGTCGGCAAAAGTTCGCTCCATTTTGCGAAAATACCAAATGCCCGTGGCGCAAAGAATTGACGTCAGAATGACGGAAGTTAGAATGCCTGGCCACCAGATGCCCGCTTGCGCGCTTGTTTGGGCTGCGTTCGGCGCGCCCAAGTTGCCCCGGAGCAGGCACCAGCGGAAGCCGTCGATCACGCCAACCATCGGGTTTAGCGAGTAAAGCAGCCGCGCCGGAATGTCAAAACCATGCCAGCGCCAGATTTCCGGCACCCGCGCGCTGCTGTACCCCACGGGCGAGAGGAAAAAACCGAATTGGACGATAAAGGGGACAATATAGCGAAAGTCGCGGTATTCCACATTCAGCGCGCACAGCCACAGGCCGATGCCGAACGACGCGCCGAAAGCCAAGAGCATGAACAACGGCAGGGCCAGCAGCCGGAGATCTGGAGCAAATTGATACCAACCCATGAGCAGAGCCATCAGGCCCAATGTGATGAGGAAATCCACGAAGCTAGTGATCACCGAGCCGACTGGCACGATGAGGCGGGGAAAATATATTTTTGAGATCAGATTGGCGTTGCCAATGAGGCTGTTGCTGGCCTCGCTCATGGCGGTGGCAAAAAACTGCCACGGCAGGTTGGCGGCCATGACCAGCAGCGCGTAGGGCACGCCTTCGGGTGCCGGCATTTTAGCGATCTTGCTGAACACCATGGTGAAGACAATCGTTGTCAATAACGGGCGGAGAACCGCCCACGCCACCCCGATGACCGTCTGCTTGTAGCGGACGGTGACATCACGCCAGGCGAGGATGATGAACAACTCGCGGTAGCGCCAGAGGTCGCGCCAGTAATTCTTCTCGGTGCGGCCGGGTTCAAGGATCAAGTCCATATATAAAAATTTAACGCGTCAACGCGGAACAGATGCGGATAAGCAGGAGACTGTCTCAAGAAAACCAGAAAAGCCAAAATAGGTTCTCAACGAATCACGGTGAGTGACTCGTAATGCGCAGGCGAGTCGGTGAATCCGGTATGAGCGGCCCATAAGCATAACCGCTGGCCGGAAAAAAATCGTAATTGGTGATTTGGGACAAAATGGGCGACCCTTGCGCGGAAAGCACCTGATTCCCGTTGCGGGTTAAAGTGAACGTCTGTGGACCGGGGGCAAAGGGCGTCCGCACTTGCTGTAGGCCGGCGGCGAGTGAATAGCTGACGGAATTTGTCCCCGAGGTGACGGTCAGTTGAGCGGGCGAGGCTAGGAAAACCGTGTTGTAAATCACGTCCGCGATATCGCCGATCCGCCAGGTCACGGGGATGTCATTCGTGTCGGAGGCCACCAAGTTCATGGGGTGAATGCGGTAGAAATAGAACAAGGCGTCGTTGTTGGTCGCCGGGGCCACGCCGGTCTTATACCAGGCTATATACCGTTTGGTAAGCTCGAGAAAGCCGGCATGGGAATAACGGTGCGGCGTTGTCAGTTGTGACTCAAATTGCTCGGGGTTGTTGATGGGCGAAATGTAGGAACTTTCGGCAAAATCGTTCCAAGTGACGATTTCGACCCAGTCGGGCTGGTTGGCGATGATGGAATTCCACTGAAGAATGGTTCCCTCACCGCCGTCGAATTCGTAGTAGCGGCGACCGATGCTGTATTGCACGTTGCCCCAATAGTGGGGCGACATGCCTGCCATGTAGATTTTTCCGGCCGCATGAACCGCCGCATTATAATTGGAATTACATTGAGCCAGTTGATACGGCAGCCCCGCCGCGCCATAAAGAAACAGGCCGTTCAAAAGGTTGGAGTAGGTGTTTAAAATGTTCACGCCGGCCTGATACGTTGGCAGCTCGCTTGGCGGGTTGGGAATGCAGAACGGAACGAAAAACACCGTGATGCCGCCGGTCTTCAGGGGGGCAAAAATGCTGCCTTGCCAGTCGAGATTGTTTTGGCCAAAAGTCGAAACCACCACATTGGTGCCGTAACGGAAAGTGTTGGTGTGCCTCGCATAGGTGCTAATCATGTCCACGATGGCGTTCGTATTGGCCATGTCCACCGAAAAGAAGAGTTTGAAACCCGTGCCCAATTGTTCGGCCGCGCTGTAAATCAGCGCGATGTTGGTGTTGTAGTAAGTTTGCGCGGGATCATCATAGTCGCCGACATCCAGCGCAAATCCGTCAATCCCGGCCGCCTGCGCTTCTTGAATATCCCGTTCATAACCGGCGAGCGTCTGGCCATAAGTTGAAAAGCACACCATGTAGTGGGCGAATACATAGTGCGGGCCGCCCGCTCGGGCCGGCCGGGCGGCGGTAAATAGCAGCGCTAAAACAATCCAAGCCAGCAGGCGGATGAAAGGACGAACATTCACAGTGGATTTGACAGCACGTCGTGTTCCAGAGAATTCACTGCGCAACCATTCCAAGTTTTAAATTTTCCCGTTCCGCACCGGGCTGGCGTAGCCATTCATTGCATAATGACCGGCCAGGTCGTCCGCGCGGGCACGGTTGAGAATGATGCTGACATGCCTGGCCTGGCGTTGATACAACATGTCCAATGCCTGCCGGACGAACCGGGAATGGGTGTAGAAAGGTCGCGTCACCAAAATGATGGCGTCCGAGTGTGGCACCAGCAGCGCCGCGTCGTCGGACGATAAAATCGGAGCCCCGTCCAGGATTACAAAATCCCGATCCCGCCGCAAATCATGGATCAGATCCGCAAGTTTGGGACGCAGAAACAACCCTTCGGATAGTTCCTGATGGGTTCCACCGGGAACCATGCACAAGCCCGGGATCTCCGTCGGCTGCACGACCGACTTGGCATCGGCTTCCCCGCGCAAATAATCCAGCACCCCCAATTGATCCTGGTTTCCCATCAAGCGATGAATTCCTCCGCCGCGAGTATCCGTATCCACCAGGACAACGCGCAGGCCGCTTCGGGCCAACAGTCGCGCCAGATTAATGGCGATGGTGGTTTTTCCTTCCGCCGAAGACGTGCTCGTAATCAGCAATGTTTTCGGACGATTTTCGCCAAAGGAGGACAGCAGCAAGGCGGATCGCAGATGCCGGTAGGATTCGACATAGCCAAGACGCGAGTCCGCATCGGCCAGCAGGGCCGTCTGCGGTTTTTTCTGCGGGGCTTTGATTTGTGGCACCAGTCCCAGAATGGTTTCCCCAAACTGATCCTTGATGTCGCGGACGGAAACAAACCGGTCATCGAGCAGATACCAGACGAAGACAATGGCCAGGCTGAAAAACAATCCACCCACACTAGCCAGCGCGAT
>Ga0182030_10008978_pt1 | contig 20570 bp, 17 predicted proteins | sample 812S3MmetaG_FD_121299 | JGI IMG/M metagenome (GOLD analysis project Ga0182030, IMG submission 121299) | Permafrost microbial communities from Stordalen Mire, Sweden - 812S3M metaG (Illumina Assembly) | ecosystem: Environmental > Terrestrial > Soil > Wetlands > Permafrost | place: Sweden... | reverse complement strand
GCTCCCCAGTCGCTGTAGACCCGCACCGCGGGCTCGCCGCCCCGCGCAAGCACCTTCCACGCCATGTGTTTGAGCGGCACGCCGGGGGCGTAGGCGCGCAGGCCCGCGAACTCCTCGTCGCCGCGCAGTTCGGCGCGCGCGGCGGATCCGGCCGCTGCCGACGCCGACGGCAAGGGGCGCTCGCCGCGCGGCGGCGGCGCCACGAAAGCAGTCAGCGGCGCTTGCACATAAGTCCAAGCGCGGAACCAACCGAACGGGTGGGTGCTGCGCAGCTCGAACTGATTCCAGCGGCACAGCCCGCGCCGCGACATGGGGACGGCGACGGTGACCTGCTCATACGTGTCGTTGCCGAGGCTGCGGGTCGCCTCGGCCGGCCGCGCGCCGGCATCGGCAGGGGCGGCCATGCGCACCTCGATGTCGCGCCGCTCGACGGCCGACTCGTTATGCAGCATGAAATTAAAATCGGCGTCGGCGCCCGCGAACGCATCCACCTCGAGACTCGCGTCGACCGAGAGACCGAGCAGATTGCGATGGCAGTGATGCATGGCGACCAGGACCAGGCTCACCATGAAAAACGCGAACGCAAGACCGAGATTGCTGTTGTAGTTGAGTCCGGCGATCAGCATCGCGACGAGCAGCGCCGCGAGCACCAGGCCGAAGCGCGTCGGCAAGATGTAGATCCGGCGCCGGTTGATCCGCATCGGCAGGAGATCCGTGCCGTGCCGGCGCGCGGACCAGGCGCGTAATCGAGCGATCGCCGCCTGCCGCAGGCCGCCCAGGGTCATGACATGCTCAAGGGATGGGCACGGCCTCGAGCAGGCGGCTCGCCGCAGCCGGGCCGCGATCGCGCTGCTCCAGGCGGTGCTCGACCACGGCGGCAAACACCGCCTGCACGTGCTCCGGGAAGACGGTATTGCGGCCCGCGATCATGGCCCAGGCGCGCGCGGCGCGCAGCAGGCCGATCGCGGCCCGCGGGGAGAGCCCGACGGTGAGTCCCGCGGCGCTGCGCGTATGCGCCACCAGCGCCTGCACGTAGTCGAGGAGCGCAGGGGACACGTGTACCGCGAGCACACCCTGCTGCAGGCTGCGCAGGTCCTCGACGCTCAACACGCTCGGCAACAAGTTGACCAGCTCGCGCCGGTCGGTCCCGGCGAGGAGCTCGCGCTCGGCGGCCGCTGCCGGATATCCCAAGCGCACGCGCATGAGGAAGCGGTCGAGCTGAGATTCGGGGAGCGGAAACGTACCGACCTGCTCCTGGGGGTTCTGGGTTGCGATCACGAAGAACGGCTCAGGCAGGAGCATCGACTGGCCGTCGAGCGTCACTTGACGCTCCTCCATCGCCTCGAGCAGCGCGCTTTGCGCTTTGGGCGAGGCGCGATTGATCTCGTCGGCGAGCACCAGCTGCGCGAAGATCGGCCCCTGCTGAAAATGGAACTTGCCGCTCTCGCGATCGTAGATCGATACACCGAGTACGTCGGCCGGCAACAGGTCGCTGGTGAACTGCACGCGCTGGAACGAGAGTCCCAAGGACTTCGCGAGCGCGTGAGCGAGCGTGGTCTTGCCGACTCCCGGAATATCCTCGATCAGCAGATGACCGCGCGCGAATAGACACGCCAGGCACAAGCGGATCTGCGCGTCCTTGTCCAGAATCACCCGGTTGAGCTGCGCGAGGATCGCGGCGATCGCCGCGGCCGCCGACGGGGCGCGTGGGACGGGCGATGCGCCGGCGGACGCGCCGGTCATGCCACGGACTCCCCCGGATTTGCGCCGCGATGGCGGCCGAGGAGCGCATTGACGCGCGCGACTTGCTGCATCAGCTGCTCGATCTCGGCGCGGAGCTCGGACAGGCGCGCGCGGTCTTTGGCCACCACGTCCGGCGGAGCGTTCTTGGCGAAGTCGGCGTTCGCGAGCTTCGATTGCAGCTTGCCGAGCTCGGTTTCGGCGCGCCGGAGGCGTTTGTCCAGCCGGTCGAGCTCGGCCTGGGGATCGATGAGCCCGGCCATCGGAACCAAGATCTCGAGCCGGCCAACCAGCGCGACGGCCGAGATCGGCGCCGCCTCTCCGGACGCGAGCACTTTCAGATCCGCGACGCCCGCGAGGCGCGTCAGGTAGGCACGATTGCGGGCGAGATACTCGAGATCGGTGCTTCCCGCGTTCTGGAGGAGCACCTCGAGCCGCCGGCTCGGCGCGATGTCCATCTCACCGCGGATCTGCCGCACGCCGAGAATGAAGCTCATCACCCACTGCATCTCGGGCTCGGCTGCAGCGTCCGCCGGAATCCCCTTCGCGGACGGAAACTCGCACAGCATGATGGTCTCGCCGGAGACCCCCGCGGCGCGGCGCACCCGCTGCCAGATCTCCTCGGTGATGAACGGGGCGAGCGGATGCAGCGCGCGCAGCAGCACCTCGAGCGCGCCGATGAGGGTCGCGCGGGTTGCGCGCTTCTGCGCCTCGCCCGCGCTGTCGGATTGCAGCACCGCCTTGGAGAGCTCGACATACCAGTCGCAGAACTCGTTCCAGGTGAACTCATAGAGCGCGTTGGCGACGGTATCGAGCCGGTACTCGGCGAATCCCGACTCCACGCGTGCGAGCATGGCGGCGAGCCGTGATTGGATCCAGCGGTCGGCGAGGCTGAAAGCGTGCGCGTCCGCGAGCTCCGCCGCGCCATGCTGCGGGTGCTCGTGGCCCTCGACATTCAAGAGCACATAGCGCGCCGCGTTCCAGAGTTTGTTGCAGAAATTGCGGTTGCCCTCGACCTTGGCCATGTCGAATCGCAGGTCACGGCTCTGGGTGGCGAGCGAGGCAAAAGTGAGGCGCAGGGCATCCGTGCCGTACGCCGGGATGCCGTGGGGAAACTGCCTGCGCGTCGCCTTTTCGATCGCGGGCTTCATCTGCGGTTGCATCAAGCCGGTGGTGCGCTTGTCGAGGAGCCCATCGAGCGTGATCCCGTCGACGATGTCGAGCGGGTCGATCACGTTGCCCTTCGATTTCGACATCTTCTGGCCGTCGTGATCGCGAATGAGGCCGTGCACGTAGACTTCGCGGAACGGTACCTCGCCGGTGAACTTGAGGCCCATCATGATCATGCGGGCCACCCAGAAAAAAATGATGTCGAAGCCGGTCACCAGGACCGAGGTCGGGTAGTAGGTTTTCAGGGCGCGTGTTTCATGCGGCCAGCCCTGCGTCGAGAACGGCCAGAGCGCCGAGGAAAACCAGGTATCGAGCACGTCCTCGTCCTGGCGCAGCGCCACGGAGGCGTCGAGTCCGTGCGCGGCGCGCGCTTCGGCCTCGGAGTGCGCGACGTACCAATGACCCTCGCTGTCGTACCAGGCGGGGATGCGGTGTCCCCACCACAGCTGCCGGCTGATGCACCAGTCCTTGATATGGCGCATCCAGTCGAAATACACGCCGGACCAGTTGTCCGGGACGAAGCGGATCCGACCGCTCTCGACCGCCTCGATCGCCGGTACCGCGAGCGGTTTGATGTCGACGAACCATTGATCGGTCAGCAAGGGTTCGAGCACGGCGTTGCTGCGGTCGCCCCGCGGTACCATGAGCTTGTGAGGCTCGACGCGATCGACGAGCCCCTGAGCCTCGAGGTCAGCGACGATCTTCACGCGCGCGGCGGTGCGGTCGAGCCCTCGGTAGGGCGGCGGAACATTGTCGTTGAGCGAAGCGTCCGGCGTCATGATGTTGATGATCTCGAGCCCGTGCCGTTGCCCGATCTCGTAGTCGTTGAAGTCGTGCGCGGGCGTGATCTTGACGCAGCCCGAGCCGAAGGCCGGGTCGACATAGCTGTCGCCGATGACCGGGATGTCGCGTGCGGCAAGCGGCAGGCGCACGTAACGGCCGATCAAGTGCCGGTAGCGCTCATCGTCGGGATGAACGGCGACTGCGGTATCGCCCAGCATCGTCTCGGGCCGCGTGGTCGCGACGATCAGATATCCGCTGCCGTCGGCGAGCGGATACTTCAAGTGCCACAGACTTCCCGTCTCCTCCTCGGAGACGACCTCCAGATCGGACAGCGCGGTTTTGAGCACCGGATCCCAGTTGACCAGACGCTTGCCCCGATAGATGAGGCCCTCGCGGTAGAGGCGCACGAAGGCTTCGGTGACCGCCTGCGAGAGCTCCGGATCCATGGTGAACTTGTCGCGCTTCCAGTCCACCGAGGCGCCGAGACGGCGCAATTGGCGCGCGATGGAGCCGCCGGACGTGTTCTTCCAGGCCCATACGCGCTCGATGAATGCCTCACGTCCCAGGTCGAGGCGGCCGAGGCCAGCCGCGTTGAGCTGGCGCTCGACCACCATCTGCGTGGCGATCCCGGCGTGATCCATCCCCGGCTGCCACAAGGCATCGAAGCCGCGCATGCGCTGGTAGCGGATGAGCGCATCCATGATGGTGTCCTGGAACGCGTGTCCCATGTGCAAGGTGCCGGTGACGTTCGGCGGCGGGATGACGATCGAATAGGGTGGTCCATGGCCGCTCGGCTCGAAATAGCCCCGAGATTCCCACTCGGCATAGATTCGAGATTCGATTTCGGCGGGTAAAAACGCTTTATCCATATCAAGTCGATTATAGCGGGCGTCGAACCGAGCGCGTCGGTAAAGCGCGCGGATCCACGGTCAATCGTGGGGTTCGGCCGGCTTTTGGGTGGTTTGCTCGACGCGGGCATGCTCGCGCAGCGCGTGGTCGACGAGCTCCGGCAGGGCGTTGCGCAGGCGGTCGAATACCCGCTCGAACAAGGTCGCTTCGATGTCGCGCGCCGCCTGGCGCAGCAGGGAATCGGCGAGCTTCAAGGTCTCCGTGAGAATGGCTGCGTGCGCGGCGTTGAAATCGAAGGAATCGTCGCGTCCGGTGCCGGCGGATTCGGTGAGAATCGGAATATCGCGGGGGTCGTGCGGTCCCGGCGTCATAAGCTGGATACATCCGCGCCATCGCCCAATTGATGTGTCTCCAGCGTTAATTGGCGGTCCCGATACGCCTTGAACCGCTCTCGGCCCAGTTGCCGACGCGGAGGGTCCGCATCGATGATCTCGGCGACTCGCGCGAAGCGTTCCAAACCTCCGGGCAGCCGATCGGAGAGATTCACGAGCACATCGGCGCCGGCGACACGCTCGAGCGTAACCACCAGCTGCACCGGGGTGCCCGGATCGATCGAGTCGAGACTGATTTGATGCGGCACGAACGCGTTGTCGCTGAACGTCCAGAGTAGGTCGTCGCCGATCTTTGCATCCGCTTCGCTCTCGCTCCAGATGATCACGGAGAGATCGCTGAGATAGGCTTTAGCCGTCAGCCGGCAGGCAACGCTCCAGCGCTGCTCGCGTGCAGCGCTGCCGAGTACGTAGAAATCAACCCTTTCGGCCATGGCGGGCCCAATGCACGAGAAAGTCCACCAGCAAAGGCACCGGACGACCGGTGCTGCCCTTTTGCGAGCCGCCGACCCATGCCGTGCCGGCGACGTCGAGGTGAGCCCAGGCGAGATCCTTGGCAAACTTCGACAGGAACGTGGCTGCCGTGCACGCGCCGCCCTCGCGCCCGCCCACGTTGGCGATATCCGCGAAGTTGCTCTTCAGGAGCTCCGCATACTCATCCCCGATGGGCAGGCGCCAGGCGCGATCGTCCGCGCGGGTGCCCGCCGCGGCCAGCTCGGCGGCGAGCGCCTCGTCGTTGCTCATCAAGCCGGAGATCTGATTGCCGAGCGCGATGATGCAGGCGCCGGTCAGCGTCGCGACATCCACGACCGCCGCCGGCTTGAAGCGCCGGCTGTAGGTCAGGGCGTCGCACAGCACGAGCCGCCCCTCGGCGTCGGTGTTCAGGATTTCCACCGTCTGGCCGGACATGGATGTGACGATGTCGGCGGGTTTCACCGCGCCGCCGCTCGGCATGTTCTCGCAACTGGCGATGATGGCGACGACATTGATCGGGAGCTTGAGCTCCGCGGCTGCGCGCAAGGCGCCGAGCACGGTCGCGGCGCCGCTCATGTCGAATTTCATCTCGTCCATCCCCGGCGGCTCCTTGAGCGAGATGCCGCCGGAGTCGAAGGTGATGCCCTTGCCGAGCAGGCAGATCGGCGCGCTGCCCTTTTTCGCGCCGCGGTATTCGCTGACGATGAATCGCGGCGGTTGCGTCGAGCCCTGTGTCACGGCGAGGAACGCGCCCATCTTGAGGGCTTTGATGGCCGCCTCGTCGAGCACCGTGGTGCGGATGCGCGGCCACTCTCTGTCGAGACTCTGGGCGCGTTGCGCGAGGTAGGTCGGCGTACAGATATTCGGCGGTAGGTTCGAAAGATCGCGCGCGAGAGCGCTGCCGCCGCCGATCGCGGTGCCGATCGCGAGACCTCCGGACATGGCATTCTGACCACGGGCGTTCTCCGCAGCCACCTGCACCGCCGCGAGCTTGGCGGGCTTGGGCTTGGCGACGGTCTTAAGATCGGGGATCCGGTATGTTTGCGCAAAGAAAATTTCGGCCACCGCGCGGGCGCGATGGTGCGAGTCCATCTCGGGAACGTCTTCGAGCGCGAGATACACCACGGCATCGGTCGCGCCGGTCTTGGCGAGCGCCTGCGCGCTCGCTTGCAGCGCCTTGCGATAGGGCTTGCGGCCGAAGCCTAAGCGCGGGCCGAGACCGGCCAGCAGCACGCGCGCAGCCGACGCGCCGGCCGGGTGCGGCAGCAGCAGCGTGTCGCCGACTTTCGCGGCAAAATCGCCGCTCGCCTGCAAACGCCCGAGGACTCCACCGATCTGTGCATCGATGTGCCGAGCCGCGTTACCCAACTCACCGTTCTCGTAGACGCCGACCACGGCACAGCCCGAGGCCGCGCGTGCTTTGGCATCGACGATCGCCTTGAATTCCATATCCTCGCTCCGCTTTTAGTTCAAGATTCGCACGACTCTCACATCGGGTAGTTTACTAGATTAACGCCAAGGCTCTAAGCTCGCTGCCATGAAGTGGACGGTGCAACGATACGTGCTGCGCGAGGTGATGCAGACGTGGCTCGCGGTGACCGGCGTCCTGGTGGCCATTCTGGTGTCGAATCAGCTCTCCCGAGTCCTCGGCCGGGCCGCGAGCGACGAGTACGGCCGGCACGTGGTCTTCGACCTGATCGCACTCGGCGCGATCATGAATCTCTCCGTGATCGTCCCGGTGGGCTTGTTGCTCGCCATTGTTCTCGCGTTGGGCCGGCTTTACCACGACAGCGAAATGACCGCGTTGCAGGGCTGCGGCTACGCGCCCTCGCGCACCCTCTGGCCGCTGTCCGGCTTCGCCGTGATCATCGCAGCCGGTCTTGCCTGGCTTGCGTTCGTTCAGGTGCCGCGCGCCGATGAGCAGGCGCAGCTCCTGCGCCAATCGGCGGTCAAAGAAGCGCAATTCGGGCAGCTCGACGCCGGACGCTTCCGATCGTTCCTGAGCGGCGGCGGCGATGGGGTGTTCTATGCCGAGCGGGTCGACGCGGAAGGGGTGCTGCATAACGTGTTCGTGCGGCGTGAAACGGGCGGCCGAATCGAGGTGGCGCTCGCGAATACCGCCACCTATTCGAAGGCCGACGCCAACGGCACGCATTTCGTGACGCTCTACAATGGCCGGCGCTACGAAGGTACGCCCGGCCAAGACGATTTTCGGGTGATCGAATTTAGCGAGCACGGCATCCCGATCGTCACGCCCGAGGAGACCATCGGCACCTCCGATCCCGATACCAAGCCGACCAGCGAGCTGTGGGGATCGGGTTCCCTGATCGACATCGCCCAGCTACAATTCCGGGCGTCGAGTCCCATCATGGCGCTGGTGCTGACGGTCGTTGCCGTTCCCTTGAGCAGGCTGCGGCCGCGCCAGGGCCGGTATGCGCGCGTCGGGTTCGCGATCATCGTGTATTTCATCTACTCGAACTTGCTGTCGGCCTCCAAGGTGTGGGTCGAGAAGGGCACCCTGTCTCCGGTGATCGGGGTGTGGTGGGTGCACCTGCTGCTCTTGTCGTTCGGCATCTACCTACTCTTGCGCGAGGCGAGGACTGCGTGAATACGCTTGATCGATACCTGTACCGTACCGTGCTCGTGTACACCGCCATGGCGATGAGCGTGCTGACGACGCTCGGCGCTTTGTTCCTGTTCATCAGTCAGCAGAACGACATCGGCGTCGGCGACTACCGCACCGCGGACGCGTTCCTGTATACATTCTTGAATCTTCCGGAGCAGGTGTTCGAGCTTCTGCCGATCGGCGCCCTGATCGGCGCGCTCATGGGCCTTGGCAATCTCGCGGCGAGCAGCGAGCTCGTGGTGACGCGGGCGTCAGGCGTGTCGGTGTGGCGCATCGCCTGGCCGGTGGGCCTCGCCGGGGCTACCCTCGCGCTCACGATGTACGCCGTCGGCGAATACGTGGCCCCGCCGCTCGCGCAGTTCGCGAAGCGCGAGAAAACGAGCACCAAATTCTCCGACGTGAGTTTTGCCGGATCGAGCGGCGCATGGGTGAAGGACGGCAATCTCATCCTGCGGGTGCAGACGGGCGAGGTCGATCAATCGTTCGGCGGCGTCTCGCTCTACGAGCTGGACGCGCCCAACCGGCTGCGTTCGATACAGCGGGCCGACCGGATCTCGGTCGCCGAACCGGGCCGCTGGCGCATGCAGAACGTCGCGACCACGCGCTTCGGGGAGAACCTCGTGACCAGCGAAGTCGTGCCGGAGGTGACGATCCATTCGGCGGTAAATCCGGACTTCCTGGGGCTCGCCGCGACCGATCCGGACCTGCTCACGTTGCGCGGTCTCGACTCCTACATCGAGCATCTGCATCGTAACAGTCTCGACACCGGCTCGTACGAGATCGGCTACTGGTCGCGGATCGCACGCATCTTCGCGGTCATCGTGGTGACGCTGCTCGCCCTGCCGTTCGTATTCGGGCCGCTGCGTACCAGCGGAGCGGGCACGCGCACCGTGATCGGCATCATGCTCGGCGTGGTGTTCTTTCTCATCACCCGCACGGTCGAGAACGGCGGGCAGCTGTTCGGTTTGAATCCGGCGCTGGTCGGCTGGGGTCCGACCGCGGTCATCGGTTTCTGTACGTTCGTCGCGATCTCAAGAACCCGATAAATGGACCACGCGCGTACGCGACAGGCGATCGTGGATCGCCAGGTGCTCCGCGTCGAGATACAGCCAGAACACGCCGAACGCCGCCGGCGCCCATGCGAGGAAGCCGCATAGAAACCGCAGCGCGGCCGGAGCGAGCTCGAGCGGTTTGCCCGACGCATCGACGGCGCGCAGACGCCAGGCGCGCATGCCCAAAGTCTGGCCGCTGCGCACCCAGTTGATGACGTAATAGCCGCCGACGACCACGATCTCGCCGGCACAGTACGCGTACCACCAGATCCCCGCATTGTCCCGGGTCACGGCGCCGCCGCGTGCCATGACGACGATGGTGGTGTACACCAGGAGCAGCGCCGCGATCAGCAGCGAATCATAGATCAGCGCCGCGAGGCGCCGCCCGAAGCCGGCGCTGGTCCCGCTGGTCACTGCGCCGGGGCGGGAGAGGATGGGGGCAGGGGCTTGGCAGATGCCCCAGGCTTCGAGCCCGGAGCGGAATTGGCCCCGCCGGCGGGCTTCGAGCCCGGAGCGGAATTGCCCCCGGCAGCGGGCTTGATTCCCGCCGGCGGTTTGGTTTCCTTGGGTACGAGCAATTGGTCGAGCGGCCGGAAGATGGCGTCGTACCGATAGGCCGCGACCTCGAACGCCCGGTTCTGGGTCTTCGCCGTGAGCGCGTCGTCCTTGGTCGCCTGCACCTCGATCCAGCGCTTATCCCCGGCCGCCGTACCTGTGAGCGTCAGCACGTTGCCGTCGGACAGGGTGAGGATCGCCTGCGTCGGCTTGCCAAAATCGATATCGCCCGCCGGCGCGACGTCCTCGATGCTGAGGCCTGAGAGCACCGAGCTCGACGGTGCGAGCGCCTTGGCATCGAGAGCCTTGCGGCCGGACGGGATCCCCTCGAGCGTGAATCCCTCTTCGTCGGGCTTCTGGTTGCTGGGCTTCTGGTCGCTGGGCTTCTGGTCGCTGGGCTTCTGGTCGTTGGGTTTCTGCTCGGGCTTCTGGCGCCGGAGCACGTAGCCTGCGCCGGCTGCGGGCTTGAGCTCGACGCTCTGGATCGAAGTGGCCGGAATATCGATGAGCCGCTCATCGATCCAGGCGCGAGGCTCGGCATCCACCGAAATCGCGGGGGTGATGCTGTAGCTTTTGACCTCACCCGCGCGGCGCACGAAGTTGCCTTCACCGATCGGCTTTCCGACGATGATGGCGTGCTTGCCGTCCTTGGCGTTCACCGTGACCTCCGCTCCGGTTGCACCGGCTTTTGCGGCATCCTCCACGCCGATGATCGGATAGTTGGCGGGATCCGAGGTCTTCTCCTCGACGATCTTCGCATCCGAAAGCGCGAGCAAGAGCTTGTGCACCTTGGCGACATCCGCGGGGTAGTCGCCGCGTTGCGCGACCGTCCACGCGCCCGAGCTAGCGTCCCCCGTCCGATGCACGGTGACGGTGGGCGTCGCGCTGCCCTTGCGCACGCTGAGCTCGGTCACTGTGTCGAGCTCTGGGGCCAGCGCCGGCAAGAGCGCCACGCCTTGCATGTCGGGCGTCGCATTACGCTGCGAGCTCAGGTAGAGCGCGCCGCAGATCGCGACCAGCGCCGCGGCCAGGATGAGACCGAAACGCGCGCGGCTCATGGAGACCGCGCTCCCTGCGCGCGGCGGCGCCGGCGCATGGACAGGATCAGCGCGCCGGCGATGGCGACCGCGAGCGGTGCGATGGCGATATTGATCACCTTGAGCCAGTCGTCGAGCCGCGTAATGTCGACATCGAGCCCGCGCTGAGTTTCGCGCAGCTCCTTGCGCACGCGCGCCTTCTCCGTGGTGAAGCGCTTGAGCGCCTGTTCTTGCTCGGGCGTCAGCATGAGCGAGGCCTTGTCGTTTCTCTTGCTCTGCAGCTCGGTCAATTTGCTCTCGGTTTGCTGCAGCTCCTGCTGCAACTCCAGCGCCTTGGCCCGCAAGCGGTCGTCCGCCTGGCGCCTGAGCGCTTCGACCCGCTCGAACGGCCGCGAGAAGGTTGCGCGCCCGCGGATGCTGATGAGCGCGCTCGATCCGGAGAGATTGTCGAGGGCATTGGCCACGAAATCACCGTTGTTGGCGAAGGCTTGCGCGATTCTCTGGCCGAGGAACTCGCGTGTCTGCACCCACATGTAATCCATGAGCATATCGGTGTCCGCGACCACGACGATGTTCGCCGGGGCGGTGGATTTCGCGAGATGCGCGAGCGGCGGACCGGACGCCGGCTTATCTCCCGCAGGCGCTCCCTGCGGATACGCGGATGAGACCGGTCCCGTGATCCGCGCCGCGATCGCGTAGCGGATGCCGGTCGGCTTGAAGCCGTCGCGCAAGCTCGCAGGGTCCGTCATCGCGTTGAAGCGCGAGGCGGGCAGGGGGGCGGCGCTGGTCGAGCTCATGAGCAGCGGCTCGAACCGGGTGGTCGCGCCGGCGCGCGGGGCCAGGATGCCCGCAGTGGCGACGTTGATCGCATCGAGCGATGCAGTATCGACGTCTTTTTTGTCCATGTCGTCGCGACGCAGCCCCAAGATGCCGATGTGGCGCGTCGGAGGTCCCTGCATGCTGGCGCGTACTTCGAGCCCCAACTCGAGATCGCCGATCACTTTACCGGGATCGTAGTCGACGCCCCAGGCGGCGAGCAGGGGTTCGAGGTTCGAGGAATGATTGGCCATCGCGCGCGCGAACGGGTTCGAGGGATCCTGGCCGGCCGCATCGGCGCCGCTGTCCGGGTCGACGAACAGCAAGATCCTGCCGCCGCGCATCACGAATTGATCGATCGCATAGAGCGTTTTGGGCGCAAGATTCTTCGGATGGACCACCATGAGCACGTCCACGTCCTTATCGATGTGGTCGATATCGGTGGTGAGCGTGCGAATCGTGAACAACTGCTCGAGCTGCGACACGACGGGCCAGGTCTCGCCTGGCTGGCCGGTCATGGGATTGAACTGGCCCTGCATGGGCAGCGAGCTCATGAGCCCGATAACGGCCTTCTTCGGCGTCGCCAACTCCTGCACGAGCTTGGCCACGTCATACTCCAGAAATTCCTCGCGATCCGCCTGGAAGCTCGGGATAACCGAGCGTCCGTCGGTCGAGTTGGTGCCCACCAGGCCGAAGTAGAACGGCTCACCGCCGCCCTCGTTCAAGGATTGCAGCCCGGCCTCGGCGGCGCGGTCCTCGTCCTCCGAGAACGGCTGCGGATCGATCTCCCGCAGGCGGATCTTGCCGCCGGAACGTGCCGTGATCTCCTCGAGAAACTCACGCACCCGGTTCGCATACGGCATGATGAGCGGTGACTGCTTCGCCGCCGCGCCGCGCGAGAAGTAAAAATACAGATTGACCGGCTCTTTCAGCTCCGCCAGAACCTGCTTGGTACCGGTGCTCAAGGTGTAGAGGCGGTTCTGCGTGAGGTCGAGGCGCACACCCCTTAAACTTAAGTTCGACAGCATCACGACGGCCAGAAACAACACCGCAAGCGCCGCGAGGCCGCCGACCCCGAACCAGGTTCTCTGCCAACGAGTGATGTTCACCTATTCCGCCTTCTTCATGTCGAGCACCAGTGCAGTGGCCGCGAGCCAGAATCCGATCAGCGCGGCAAAATACGTAAGGTCGCGCAAGTCGATGACCCCCTTGGAGATTGCCTCGAAATGCGTGAAGAAACTCAAGGAAGCGACGGCGTCGACCAGAGGTTCCGGAAGTACGCCGCGCACGAAATCGAGCACCAGCGGAAATCCCGCGAGCAGAAACACGAAACCGACCAGCGCCGCGGTGATGAATGCCACCACTTGATTGCGGGTTGCGGCGGATAGGCACGTGCCGATCGCGAGGAAGCCGCCCGCCATCAAGAAGCTGCCGATGTAGGCGGCGACGATGGCGCCGTTGTCGGGGCTGCCCAGGTAGTTGACCGTGATCCAAACCGGGAAGGTCAAGAACAGGGCGATGCCGGCGAAGCACCAGGCAGCGAGAAACTTGCCCACGACCGCCTGCCACAGGGTTACGGGGAGCGTCATCAGGAGCTCGATGCTGCCGCTGTTGCGCTCCTCCGCCCACAGCCGCATCGAGATGGCGGGGATGAGTACCAGATAGAGCCAAGGATGCCAGCGGAAGAAGGGCTGCAAATCGGCCTGGCCGCGCTGGAACAGACCTCCCACCTGAAAGGTGAAGACCGCGGCCAACACCAGGAAGATGACGATGAATACATACGCGAGCGGCGTCGCGAAGTAACTGCGCAGCTCGCGCCGGAAAATCACCAGAGTCTTGTTCAAGTTTGCGCTCCCCCCGCCTCGTGGCCCGGCACCTGGCTCGGCTCGGCGCGCGCCGCCGTAGGTTGCGTGAGCGTGCGGAATACCTCATCCAGGCGTCCCGACTCGAGGTGCAGCTCCGGCACGTCCCAGTCGTGCTTGACGATCAGCGCGCTCACCGCGGGCAGCGCGTTCTGACCGGGCCGCGGCACCGCGGTGAGCCTGAGCTCGCGCTCGTCCGCCTCGACCGCGGCGACTTCCGGCAAGCCTGGAAGCTCGCGGCGTGCGGCCGCGAACTCCTCGGGCTTGTCGAAGCGCAGGCTCACCGCATGGTGATAGCGCGAGCGGGCTTCGAGCGCGCTCGGCGTCTCGTCGGCCACGATCCGGCCCTCGGAGATGATGATGGCGCGCGTGCACACCTCGTGAACCTCTTCGAGGATGTGAGTCGATACGATCACCAGCTTGTCCTTGCTGAGCTCGTTGATGAGCCGCCGGACCTGATGCTTCTGATTAGGATCGAGCCCGTCGGTGGGCTCGTCGAGGATCAACACCTGCGGGTCGTGAATCAGTGCCTGAGCGAGCCCGACGCGGCGCCGGAACCCTTTCGACAGGGTCTCGATCACTTGATCGATCACCGGCGCGAGCGCGAGGCGCTCGATGACGACGTTGCGACGCTCGCGGCGCCGCTCTCCGGTGAGGCCGCGGATGTCGGCGACGAAATTCAAGAACTCATCCACCGTCATCTCGCCATAGCTCGGCGCGCCCTCGGGCAGATAGCCCATACAGGATTTCGCCTGCACCGGCGCGCGCTCGATATCGTGGCCGCACACGCTCACCTCCCCAGCGGACGGCGCGATGAAGCCTGCGATCATGCGCATGGTGGTGGATTTCCCGGCCCCGTTGGCTCCGAGGAAGCCGAGTACCTCGCCGGGCGATACGTTGAACGTCAGGTCGTCCACCGCGAGGATTTCGCCGTAGCGCTTGGACAAATGTTTCGTCGATATCATGGCCGCCTTTGAGCGCGTTTCAGCTAACCAGGTTCCCTAAATTTTAAAAAATTCGCGTTCGCGCGGTCGCGCCGCGTTCCGCGTTTTGGGGAGAATCGAAGGGTTTTTCAGCCGCCGGCCTTTTTTTCGATGACCGTCTTGTTGTCCTTCAGTATCCGCCTCACCTCGGGCAATGGCGGTCGATCCGCCATGCGCGCGATGAGCTCCGCCAGCTCGTACCACTTCCGACCCCACTGTACCAATCGGGCCGCGTCCGCGATCACCATGTCGCGTGCGGCGTTGTCCGCGGCGGCAATTCTAGCAGGTTGTTTGGGCGCGGTGCGGGGCGCCGGCTTCGCATTGCCGGGCCGCCGCTCGGTGCGCGTCACCTGCTGGGTGCTCACCGGGGGAGGCCCCCGGCTTTTGCCCGCAAATTCCGGCATCTCACGCGTCGCACTGGCGCTGGTCGAGCTTGTCTGCGGCTCGGGCTTCTTCGCAGACGCGAACTCGGGCATTTCCCGGGTTCCGGTCCCGGAGTCGGGCGCCGGCGCCTCGCCCGAGGGTGGTGAGTTCTTCAGATCACGCTCGTTCTCCGGGTCGGCGAGCGGTATGAACCGCTCGATGTGCTCCGAGCCGATGAGATTGGCAAGAAACGTCATGAGCTCGAGCGCATCCGAGAAGCGCGCGTCGCCCGCTTTGATGCGCTCTTGCACCTGACTCTTCAAGGCGACCGCCTTTTGCACGGCCAGATCTATGATCCAGCGGCTTGGCCGCTGATGCTCCGGCCACGGTTGGACCCGCCAATAGCTATCCCGATCGAGACTGGAATACCGGATGTGCAGCTCGAGGCTTTTGAGCCATTTGTCGAGCAGTTCCAGCAGGCGTTGATCAGCGGGTGTGGGCATCGTTCCAGCTCCAGAGCGAACCCTAAACGAACGGCTGTTCCCTGGCTAGGATCCGGTCTCAATATTCGCGCTAGACTGGCCGGATGTGCGGAATCGCCGGAATCATCGGCTCGCAAGCCAACATCGAAGCCGTCAACCTCATGATCGAGCGGCTGCGCCATCGAGGGCCCGACGGCGCCGGGGTGTGGGCCGAGCCCGGGGCTGTGCTCGGTCACCGGCGGCTGTCCATATTGGATCTGACGCACGCCGCCGACGAGCCTATGGTGTGGGGCGAGCACGTGCTCACCTACAACGGCGAGATATACAACTACAAGACGCTGCGCGCCGAGCTGCCGGGACCGTGGCAGTCGACGGGCGATACGGAGGTGTTGCTGCGCCTCCTGGCGCGGGACGGCCGTAGCTGTCTCGGTGGACTCGCCGGCATGTTCGCCTTTGGCTGCTGGGACGCCGGCGAGAGGCGGCTCCTTCTCGTCCGTGACCGGCTCGGCATCAAGCCGCTGTATTACCGCATCCTGCCCGACGGGATCGCATTCGCCTCGGAGTTGAAAGCGTTGCTGGTGCTCGGCACCCCACCGATCGACGCGAGCGCCGTGCGCGATTATCTGTTTCACGGCTACGTTCCCGCGCCGAAATCGATCTACCGAGGCATCTGCAAGCTGCCGGCCGGCCATATACTCACGTGGCGCGATGGACGCGTCGAGATCGAATGCTACTGGCGCCCGTCGAGCGCCATTGTCGAGAGATCCGCGGCCGATACCCTGACGGCGCTCGATGAGCTGCTGCGCAAGGTCGTGCCCGCACATACCCTGTCGGACGTTCCGGTGGGCGTATTCTTGAGCGGCGGCATCGATTCGGCGCTCACGACCTACTATCTGCAAGCGCCGCGAACCTACAGCCTCGGATTCGATGCGCGCGACCGTTCCGAGCTCGATGCCGCGCGCAGCGCGGCCGCGCGCTTCAATACCGTGCATACCGATATGGTCGCACCCGCGGCCGACTTCGACCGGGCGCTCGATGCCATTCCGCAGATCTTCGACGAGCCGTTCGGCGACAGCGCGGCCTGGTCGAACTACCTGATCGCGCAATTCGCGCGCCGCGAGGTCACCGTGGCGCTTTCCGGAGAAGGCGGCGATGAGGTGTTCTGCGGCTATCCGCGCTACTGGTCGAGGATCGGCGCGCGCTCGAATCCGCTGAATCGCGCGCTCGCGCAATGGCTGCCGCCGCTGACGCGCTTCGCCTCGTCCATGCAGCGCCGCGCCTACCGGGGGCTGCCCGCGTACGCGGCCGCGCTCGGCGCAATGACTGCCGTGCAGATCGACGGGCTGCTCGCCGATCCCTGGCGCGAGAGCGGCTACGACTACCTGTGGTTCTACCGGCAATTCTGGCGCGAGGATGCGGCGCCGCTCGTGCAACTGCGCTGGCTCGATCTACACACGGATCTCGCGGAAGGCCTGCTCACCAAGGTCGACCGGACCAGCATGGCGCATTCGCTCGAGGTGAGGCCCCCGTTGCTCGACCACCGGCTGGTGGAGTACATGCTGAGCGTCGATCCGGCATTGCTGGTCGATGAGCGCCGCCGGCGCGGCAAGCTGCTCGTGCGCTGGCTGATGGAGTCGCGTTTGCCGGCGGGACACCTCGATCGGCCGAAGTCCGGGTTCGGGTTGCCGGTACATCGGTGGTTGAAGAGCAACCCGCGGCTGTGGCGCGACGCGGTCGAGCGCTTGCGGGCGCGGGGGGTGTTGCGCCGGCCGGTCGGCAGCGAATTCCGCAGGGCCTGGTCGCTTCTGGTGCTCGATCGTTGGTTCACCGCCTTTGGCTGACTCGAGCGCGCGCGTCCTGTTCGTTCCCGTGTCGGGCCCTTTCGGCATGGGAGAGTTCGCACGCTCCTCGGCGATCGCGCAAGCCGTTCTCGCTCGCTGGCCGGCCGTCGCCGTGCACTTCGTGTTGAGCGCCCAAGCGCCGTATGCCGCAAACGCGCCGTTCCCGAAGACGCTGCTCGGCTCATCACCCACATTTCATTCTCGAGCCGTCATCGATCTCATGCGCCATTGGCGTCCGAATGTGGTGGTGTTCGACAACGCGGGCCGCACCTCGCAGCTGCGTGCGGCGCGGACGCTCGGCGCGCGCATCGTCTACATCAGCGCGCGCGCGCGCCAGCGCCGCAAGGCGTTTCGGCTGCGCTGGATGAGACTCATCGACGAGCACTGGATCGCGTACCCGAGGTTCATTGCCGGCGAGCTCACGCTTCTCGAGCGGCTCAAGCTCAAGCTCCTGCGGCGTCCGGCGGTGCGCTACCTGGACGTTATTCTGTCGCGCAATCCGCGCAATCCGCGCAATCCGCGCGAACCGCGCGAGCCGCGCAGCCGTGCGGCAGATTACGTCTTGGTGATTCCCGGCGGCGGCACGGGGCACCCGGGCGCCGCGGATGCGGCCCAGACGTTCGCGGCCGCCGCCAGGCGCCTCGCGGCCGAGGGCTTCGAGACACGCTTCGTCGGAGCGGGCGCCTCGATCCCCGCCGCGGAGCCGGGGGCCGCACATTTGCACGTGCTCGGCGCCTTGCCGCAAGCCGATCTCGCGGTGCTCATGCGCGAGGCGCGGCTCATCATCGCGAACGGCGGCTCCACCTTGCTGCAGTCGATCGCGAGCGGCGGCGCGTGCGTCGCGGTTGCCATTGCGGGCGACCAGCGGGCTCGCATCCGGCGTTGCGTCCTCAAGAATGCCGCGGTCGAGGCGCAGCTCTCCGCGGACGATATCGCAGCCAAAGCGGGCGCGCTGCTGCGCGATGAGGTTGCGCGCGAAGCGCTGGCGCGGGGCGCTGCCGCGCTCGGACTCGAAGACGGCATCGAGGTCGCATTGCGCGCGCTCGGTCCGTTCCTCGAAGGCACCTGATCCGGGGCCCGTCATGCCGAATGCCGTACTGTTGGGCTACGATTTGAACCAGCCATCGTTCCGCCACCGTATGCGGAGCCTGGTTCCCGTGCTCGAAGCGGCGGGCTGGCAGGTGCGGTGCGAGCGCTTTCCGAGCGGGCGCTATGGACTGCGTACGCTCGAGCGGCGCAGCCTGCTCGCGCGGGCCGACGCGGTCGTGCTGCATCAGATCAAGCTGAGCGCCCTCGAGGCGCGGCTGTTCGGCTGGCTCGCCAAGCGCCGAGTCTTCGACGTGGACGACGCGATCTATGTGCGCAAGCCTCGGAGGCTCGGCGAGCCGCCGGACGACTCGCGGTGGCGGCGCAAGAAATTCGCGGCCACCTGCCGCTGGGTCGATGTGGTCGCGGCGGGCAACGACGTGCTCGCGGGAGTCGCCCGGCCGGCCGCGCGGGCGGTCGAGGTGCTGCCGACCTCGATCGATGTCGCTCTTTATCAGCCGACCACGGCCAAGCCTACCGATCCGCCCACCATCGCGTGGATCGGAAGCCCCGAGAATCTCGTGTACCTTGAAATGATCCGTCCGGCTCTGGCGCGGCTGTCCGGACGCTATCCGGCACTCAAGCTCCGGGTCATCTGCTCGGCGTTTCCCGAGTGGCCCGAAGTGCAGATCGAGCGCATCGTTTGGAGTGAGGCCACCGAGGCTCAATCGCTCGCGGCCGCTCACGTCGGCATCATGCCGCTCACCGACGATGCCTGGACGCGCGGCAAGTGCGCATTCAAACTGCTGCAGTACATGGCCGCCTCGCTGCCGTGCGTCGCCTCGGCCGTGGGCGCCAACCGGGAGGCCGTCATCGACGGCTATAACGGCTTTCACGCCGGCGCCCCCGAGGAGTGGGAGCGCAATCTCGAGAAGCTCATCGTCTCGCCGGAGCTGCGCGCGCGCTTCGGCGCGAACGGCAACCAACACGTGGTGCAGCGCTACGCGATGAGCTCATATCGGAGGAACTATCTCGCGCTCCTCGAGCGCCTCGCGGCGGCATAAAACGCCGACCCGGCCGCGTCAACGCCCGCGGCCGCGTTAACGCGTCGCGGCCGCGTTAACGCGTCGCGGCCGCGTTAACGCGTCGCGGCCGCGTAAGGTATGCTTCCTGCCATGCCTCCGGTGCATATCTATCAGATTTTGAACCACTACACCCCGCGGCACGAACTCGATCCCGGCTTCGATGTCCTCGATAATTCTGCGAACGAGCGCCCCGATTGGTACGAGTACTGGCCGATTCGCAAGTTCTTGCTGAGCGAGCTCCTCGATGAGGACGCGTTCTACGGATTTCTTTCGCCGAAGTTCCGGCTCAAGACCAATCTGACCTCGACAAGGGTGCGCGACTTCATCGCTAATGCGGATGCGGCGACCGACGTGTTCCTGTTTAGCCCGAGCATCCACAACAGCGCGTATTTTCTCAATGTGTTCGAGCACGGCGAGTCCGAGCATCCGGGATTGGCCAAGGTCGCTCTGCGCTTTTTCGAGCGTATCGATCCGTCGGTCCGAACGGCTGAGCTGGTGTCCGACTCGAGGAACACCGTGCATTCGAACTACTTCATCGCGAAGCCGCGTTTCTGGCGGGCATGGCTCGAAGTCAATGAGCGGATGTTCGCGATCGCGGAGACGCCGAACGATCCGCTTGGCGAGATGCTTCGCGCCCCAACGGCCTATCGGGGCCGCGCAGAGGTGCACATGAAGATATTCATCATGGAACGCGTCGCCACCTGGCTCCTCACGCGTGACTCAAGCTTCGTCGCGCAGGCGCGTGATCCGTTCGCGGCCCGGGCGCGCATCTACAAATTGCCGGTGGCCGTCGTTTGCGATGCGCTGAAGATCGCCTATGCGACACAAGGGCGGGGCCAATACCGCGACGTATTCTATCTGGTCCGCAACCTGCGCCGGCTCCTCAATTTTCAGGTGCGGGTCGGCGGGGCATTGAGGCTTGCGCGCCTGCGCCCGTCGCTGCGCGCGCTCAAATCCTATTGGCAGTCGGGCGTCGGCGGCAATGGCGCCCGCTAGCGCGAGCTCGGAAGAGCGCCCGCGCCCTGTCAATTTTGGGCCGGATGCGGCATCCTTTTGCCGGGTGCGTGACGTGGTCGAGTCGCGATAGAGCTTCGATGAGGCGCGAATGAAGTGTGTGATACTCGCCGGCGGCAAAGGCACCCGCATCGCGGAAGAATCGAGCGCCCGGCCGAAACCCATGCTGGAGATCGGTGGCCATCCGATTCTTTGGCACATCATGAAATTGTACGCCGCGTTCGGCGTGAAGGAGTTCGTGGTCTGCCTCGGCTACAAGGGCTACATGGTCAAGGAGTATTTCGCCAACTACTTCTTGCACCAGGCGGACGTGACCTTCGATATGGCCGGCAACCGTGTCGAGTATCACAACTGCCGTAGCGAGCCTTGGAAGGTCACGCTGGTCGATACGGGCGATGAGACCATGACCGGTGGACGGCTCAT
>Ga0182030_10008976_pt1 | contig 20572 bp, 19 predicted proteins | sample 812S3MmetaG_FD_121299 | JGI IMG/M metagenome (GOLD analysis project Ga0182030, IMG submission 121299) | Permafrost microbial communities from Stordalen Mire, Sweden - 812S3M metaG (Illumina Assembly) | ecosystem: Environmental > Terrestrial > Soil > Wetlands > Permafrost | place: Sweden... | reverse complement strand
ACCCGCGTCCATCCCGATACCGTGGTGCTCACCGTCGAGAACACCGGTGAGAAACTCGATCCTTTGCTCGTTTCAACGCTCTCCGAGCCGTTCCTTCGCGGCGCCGGACGCATCCGTACCGATGACGCTGGTATCGGCCTCGGCCTGGCAATCGTAAGGAGCATTACCCACGCACACGACGGAACCCTGATCCTCACCCCTCGCCCCACGGGCGGGCTCTGCGTCACGGTGCAACTACCCGCCGCTGCGGCAAAGCTCGTGGGCCTCGCGACGCCCCAAGAATAAACCGAGCGGGGAGAGGCTAGGACATGAGATCGACGTCGCGAGCTTAGTGTTTGTACAACTCTTTGGATTTCTCGCGGCTGCTCCGCTCGCCCCCGACGTGGCAAGCTCGGTCCATGGACGACAATTTCGTCAAGGAGTATCTCCACAGCGACCTGCGCGAGGTGCGCGAGGTCATGGTCTGGAAGCTCGACGGCCTGTCGGAGTACGACATCCGCCGTCCGTTAACCTCTACCGGCACAAACCTTCTTGGGCTGGTCAAACATCTGTCCAATACCGAAGCCCGCTACTTCGGGGACATCTTCGGCCGGCCCTTCGCCGAGCGCTTGCCCTGGTGGGATGACGACGCTGACTTCGAGGCCGATAAGTGGGTGACCGCGGACGAGACCCGTGCCGAAATCGTGGACCGTTACCGGCGCGCCTGGGCCCATGCCGACGCCACCATCGACGCTCTCGAGCTCGATACGTCCGGCTACGTGCCGTGGTGGCCAAGGCCGAACGTGAAACTGTTCAACGTCATCGTCCACGTTCTCACCGAGACCAACCGCCACGCTGGGCACGCCGATATCCTCCGAGAGGAGATTGACGGGGCGGTTGGAACAAACCCCAACACTGCGACCCGCTACGAGCAGGGCGCAGCCTTCTGGGCGGCCCACCGGGTCAAGATCGAGAATGAGGCGCTGGCCACCCAGCATCCCCTGCCCTCGTAGACGCCGCCGTACCTGGACGTCGGATGGGGCCAGCGCTGGACCGCGTAGGGTAAAGCGCATTGTCTAATACGTGGTCTTGAAGAGGCCAACCCCGGCGCGCTTTACGAACGCTAAGTGGTCGATATGCCACTAAAGGCGGTTAGTCAGTCCCGGTCGAACTCTCCTACAAGGCTAAGTCTTTCCAAAATGGTGACCAGTTGATGTTGATTGATCGCGTCCGACCCGAGTTTTGCAACACGGCTTGTTTCCTGCGAACTGGTAGCAGCGATTGAACATTTCTACGACGGCATCGTGTTACCCGGTCGCAGTTTCTGTGTTCTCCGGGCGGTAGAGGAATGAAAGGACGTGGTGCATGCTCGGATCACCGCTGCGACCCGGCCACGAGGATGAAGAGTAGCCCGCTGGACTAGAGTTTATGAAAACTGACACTATTGGTCGCCCGTCGGGCGCTATTATCCCGAACATGGCAAAAAAGGTCCTCTACTTAACTTCCTGCGATCAGCCCCACGAAGGCGATGAGTCGGTAACGGACGGGGTTATTACTATCGAGTTTGGTTATGAGGGCAAAACGTACGAAACGGAACTATGTCCGGAGCACGTTGCTGAGTATCACAGCTGGATGCAGGACTACGTCCATAACGGGGCCCGGGTGAAGGCCGGTGGCCGGGTGGCCGCCAGGGCAACCGGTGCCGCCAAGGCCGTCCGCTCGAAGGCAACCAGCGACGTTCAGGCAATCCGCGCGTGGGCCAAGGAGCATGGCCACAAGGTCAGTACGCGTGGGCGGATCTCCGCGGATGTCAAGAAGGCGTACGAGGACGCGCACTGAGCGTTTGCGGTGAGGTGACCACTCCTCTCGAGATCCTCCAGGAGCCGGCCGCGCGCTGATGAACGGAAATTCGCATCGGGCATTGCAGAGCCTGATGTGTTTACGGATGGCTGGGACGGGGGTTCCACGGACTCCTGTTCCCTTGTGCGGGACGGCGGAGAACCGGAGGTAGCCGGCTGATCTAGCCTCTCCGCATGACGACCGCCCTACTTTCGCTCCTCGCGGGGATGCTCTTCACGATGGGGGTCTATCTCCTGGCCACGTCACGTCCACGACGGAAGTCCCTCACCGAGCGTCTCCAGCGGTACCACGTGCGCGACGTGGCTGAGGAGGCCGAGGAGTGGCTGCGAGGGAGGTAGCAGGAGGGCTACTTACCATGCCCGTTGCGTCGAATCGCCGCATCGTGGCAACGCATCGTTCAGTCGATGTTGACTGAACGCACCCGTGCCTCCTTTCTCCTGCTCAGTTCTGGTCCCTGCAGACGCTACGCCGCTACGGCGACGGTAGGTTCGCGGTCATGACCGACGAACCAGAAACCCTGGGCGACGCGCACGGCCAGTGGTATTACTGCTTCAAGCACCAAAAAGTGGAGACCATCGAAGATTGCCAGCTGATGGACCGGATGGGACCGTACCCCACCAAGGAGGCGGCGGAGCATTGGCGCGACCGGGTCGAGGCCCGCAACGAATCGTGGGAAGCTCAGGACGACGACGACGAGGGGTGAGGCAGGCCCAGCAGGTCGGCCAGCTGTTGGGTCACCGGGTTGTTGGACTCCATCTCTGGGTCCACCGGCAGCTCCCACTGCGTGAACATCTGCGCCAACCGCATCATCACCACCGCGAAACGCAGCCCGGCGAACACTTCGTAGAACTCGAGATCGAGGGCCACCCGGCCGGTGTGCTCCTGCCACAGATCGATGGTTTCCTGCCGCGATCCGAGGCCGTCCAGGCGGGCCAGGCCGTTGCCTTCAGCTGAGTAGCGGTCGAGGAACAACCACCAGCCGAGATCCATCTCCGGGCCGCCCAAGGACACCATTTCCCAGTCGAGGACGGCGCGGCAGGTGGTGCCGTCGAAGATCATGTTGGCGATCCGGGCGTCACCCCATGACAGGGCGGTCGGCCGCTGCGCGGGCAGATGGGACCGCAGCCACTCGATGGCTGCTTCGGGAAGCGGGAAGGATCGACCCCCCGCGGCCCATTCGAAGGACTCCTCGTAGTAGCGCAGCTGCTGCTCGACGCCACTGGCCCCGCGGGCGGGGTTGGCCAAAAACTCGAACCCGTCGGCCGATGTCCCTGCCCGGTGCACCTCGCACAGGGTGGCCACCCCCGACTCCCAGATCTGGCGCCGTTTGGCGGGCGACAGGTCGTAAAGCCAGCCGCTGGCGTTGTAGGGGGGATTGTCGCCCGGTACTTTTCCTTCGACGCGACGCATGACATAGAAGGGGGACCCGATCACCGAAAGGTCGTCCTCGTAAGCCACGACCCAGGGCACTTTGACGCCACGACGGTCGAGCTCCGCGAGGACCCGGTATTGCTCTTCGAACGCGTCTTCCATGAAGACGCGGTACCCGCTCGGTTTGACCCGTAACACCAACGAGTCGGTGTGCCGCTCCCCGTTTTCGCTCCACTTGACGTCGAAGAGGAGCGTTTCGTTGGAAAACCCGGTGCCCTGCGGTCCGCTCATGGCGGACAGGGTGAGATGCGCCCATTCGGGGTGAAGTCCGGCGAGCCATTTGGTGATGGATTCGCGCGCTTCGACCAGATCACGTTGACTCGGAATAGGCACTGCTTCCCCCTTATGTCGAACGCCTTCATCGCTGAAGGTGTGCCAGCCTACTGCGCGCTCAGTGGCCCGACGGCCAGTAGCAGGGCTGCCCGTCGCGTACCTCGATGCGCACCTGCTGGCCGACCAGCGAGGTGCCGTCGAGGTCGGCCGCCATGGCCGGCACCGCCAGGCTCGCGCCGACACGGGTGCCGTCGGCGAAGCGGGCGAAGACGGGCGCCGCGAACGGACCGTCGTTGCGATCGTGGACGACGGTCATCGCTTCGACTTCGGCCCAGCCGTGGCGGCCGGGCTCCACCGCCACCGACTCGGTCCGCAGCTGCGCCTCGACGTCGAGGCACAGATCGTTTCGCCATGGCCGCTCCGGCGGTGTGCCCCGGTAGACACCGGCCGAGAAGTCGCCCACGAACCCACCCAGTCCGATGGTCGCCGCGGTGGCTTCTGGTTGGCGGCGTAGGGCGTCGGCCAGGGTGACCAGGGCGTGGAGCTGGTAGCCGGCGCCGGGCCCGCCGAAGTAGGGCAGGCCGCCGGTCACCGTCAGCGGATGGGCCAGAGGATCGACGCCGACGGCACCTGCGCACAGGGCGATCGCGGCGGGAAAACACGAGTACACATCAAGGAAGGTGACGGCGGCCAGGTCCTGGGCCGCCCCCGCGGCGGCCCGTTCGACGGCGGCATGGAGGGCGGGCACGCCGGCTATGTCGGGGCGCCCCAGCGGCGGGTACGGTTCGTGGCAGGAGGCGGCGGCCACCGGGTACACCCGTTGATCCTGGGGGATGTGGAGCTGGTCGGCCATCTCCTCGGAGGTGACGACCAGCGCGGCGGCCAGGTCAACGGTGGGGAAGGAGGCCATGAGTTTGGTGTAGGGCTGGGCCACCAGGCGGTTCGCGGGGTGGACGGCGGAGATCTCCTCGGCTTGGCGGGCGACGGGAAACCAGGCCAGGTCCGGGTGGGTGGCCGCCACCGCGCTGAACGGGGCCAGTAGGCGGCCCAGCCATTCCCGGCGGGCTGGCGGTCCGTGACCGGAACGGAAGGCCAGGGTGCTTTCGAGCATGGCAAAAATGGAGACGGGGAGCGTCAAGCCGGTTAGCGCGTCGCCGTGGCCGCGGTGACCGTTGAATCGGGCCTGGCGGGCCTGGCTCGGGGGGGCGGCCGTACCCTGCGACCATTGCGCGGTGGGCAGTCCGGGAGGTGCGACGCCCGCTTGGCGGGCCCGGCGCACGGAGGCGTCGGCCACCCCCCCGGCCAGCAGGACGCTGCGGGCTCGTCCGGCCACGATCTCGTCGCACGCCGCGGCCAGCAGTTGCTGGGGACTGCACCCCGAATAGCCCGACTCGACGGTGGCCGCCCCGGCCAGTCCGAGGCGCGTGGCCAACTCCTGGGCGGTGCTGCCTTCGGCGAACACCGACGCCGGCGTGGTGTACACCGCGTCGAGCGTGCCGTGGAGGCCCGGACCCAGTCCGGCGGTTGCTCGGCCGACCGCTTCGAGGATGAGATCAAGGGAACTGACCAGGCGGCCTTCATCCTTGTTGGCCACCTGGGCGGCAGCGACGATCACAGGTTGCATACGGGAGGTAGACCCTACCCGGCGTCGTCTGCGCCGAGTAGCTGTACTTTCTCAGCCTTGTGGTGGGAGGGGGGCGGTCACGTACATGCCGTGCTCGATGAGCGAGATGGCGGTCAGGTCGACCTCGGGCACGAGGTCGGAGATGCCTTCTTTGCGCGCCCAGCCAGTCCCGTGACTGCGGAACTCGGCGGTGTGTTCGCCAAACGCCTCGGCTGTTTCGTCGAGCTGCGCCGAAAGCACGAAGTGGGCTCCCTGCTCCTCGAGTTGCGCCTGCAGGCGGGACAGGGCGATCTCCCGGGCGGTGTACCAGCTGTCGGTGAAGATGGGTACCTCGGTGTTCTGGAAGGTCTGCCCCAACGCTTGGCGCATCGTGCGGTGCGGGACGTGATAGACGCAGACGCCGTAGCCGATGGTGACGGGCACCATGTTCCGCCGAAGCATCTGGTAGAGCACCATGGTGGTGTTGGGGAACACGAAGGGAAGACCGCCGGCATTGCGCAGCGCGCCGGGCTGTGGGCGAAAGCGCAGGGCCGTGCCCTTGATGGAGTATTCGTGTTCTTCTGCGTCGAAATGCTTTTCGGTGACGAGGGTGCTGAGGAGCACCCCGTCGGCGCCCAGCAATGCCGCTTCTTCCTGCATCCGTCGCAGGGAGGAGAGCAGTCCCATGGTGATGGCCTGGGTGTAGCCGTCGAGTTCGATGGGTTGTTTGAGGCCCGCGAGCTGAATACGCCCGAGATGGACAACCGACAGCCCCATGACCGCCCCGAGGGGCTCGAGGCCCATCTGGTCGAGAAGGAGGTAGTCGTAGTAACTGAGCAGCGAGGTGACGGCTCCGCCGCTTTGCGCGCTGTGCTGCAGGCGGCCCTGCGCGGTGGTGGGGAGTTGGAGTGATCCCGGAGGGCCGACGGTCATGTTAGATACTCCTTCTTTCGTCTTTGGGATAGCGGCGGGGGGCCTGCTCCCACAAGGTGTCGGTGGGGACGGCGCCGGCGTCGAGGAACTGCTGCGCTTCGACGGATTGGCCGGTGACGCGCTCGACGTCTGAGCGGAACGCGTCGCACCACGAGGCCAGTGCCACCTCGTTGACCTTGATGATCACGCCCTGGGACATGGCCCCGACTTCAAAGACCAGACCGAGGCCTTCCCGCCGGGCGATGTAGGCCCGGGACGGCAGGCGCAGTACGACCCGATGGATGGGACCCCGAGAGAAAAAGCCTTGGCGTTCGACGGTTGCCACCTCGGGCCACGTCGTTTGCGCCAGTCGGGCAAAGCGGTCAAACGACTCCCGTAGGTCGCTGCCCGCTTGCGACAGCATGGCCAGGGCCAGGAACACGTCAGGCTCGAGGTCACCCATTGGCCGGCCACTTTAACCGCCCAGCGGGGTCCGCCGGCGGTTTCCGCCCGTCGGGACGGCTAGCGCCGGACCGGGGCACGGTTGCCGGAGAGGGCGCCGATGGCTGCGCCCAAGGTGACAACGGCGCCCAGCGTGGCCAACACCAGCCCGAATCCGATGGAGACGCTGGCGGTCACCGTGCCTCCGCCGGCGCTGGTGGCGCTGACCGTTTCGGTGAAGAGGTGAATGACTTCGTAGGCGCAGAGGATGACGGCGATCGCCGCGAGGACGGTGGAGGTGATCGAAAGCGCCTTGCGGCCGCGCCAGGCGCAGAGCGCGGCGCCTGCGCCAGCCAGCAACGCACCGAGGGTCAGGGTCAGCCAGCCGTCGCCGGCATGGCGGCTGACCCCGGTGACCGTCGCCGAGAGCGCACCGACCGACGCGGTGGCCCACGGCGTGACCGAGCCGACCATCAGCGCCACACCGCCGACGACGAGCGCCGCAGGGGCCGCACGGCGGCCGGGCGCCGCGGCGCGGGCGGCGGTCTGGGGGAGCGGTGCCGACGGGTACTGGGGTTGGCCCCAGCCGGAGCCGTACGCAGGGGGCTGGTGCCATTGCTGGGGCTGGTGCCATTGCTGGGGCTGCTGCCACTGCTGGGGCTGCGCGGGGGAGTAGGGGCTCGCTTGACGCTGGGGTTGGTCCTGGACGGACATCGGGCGCTCCTTTTGGGGTCTTGTTGTTTCACCACCCTGAGCCACAGGAGCCGTGAGTTCAACGGCGAGGCCTCCCCATCGCGCCGGGTCAGCAGCCGAAGAGCGCTTTGCCGTTGTCCCAGCACACGGCCCGCAGCCAGTCGTCGCCCAACCCGAGCGCGTGCAGGCCGGCGAGTTGCGCGGCGAACGCGTGAGGGATCGTAGGAAAGTCGGAGCCGAACACGATGCGGTCCCCCAATGCCCCCACACGTTGCACCAGATGCAGGGGAGAGGGGAAGTACGGGGGAGCGGTGAAGACCATGGCGGTGTCGAACCACACGCCGGGATGCTCGTCGGCCAAGGTCAGGAACTCGTCGTGGTCCGGGGCGCCCAAGTGGGCGATGACCAGGCGCAGCCTCGGGAAGCGGCCGAGCAGGCGCCGCACCGGCCCCGGCCCGCACCACTCCTGGTTGCCGGAGCCGTCGGCCACGGCTCCTGCGTGGAGCACCACCGGCGTCGCGGCGTCCTCGAGCAGACCCCAAGTTTCCTCCAGGAGCGGGTCGGTGGTGTCGAATCCGCCGACCTGCAGGTGCACCTTGACGCAGCGGCCACCGGCGCCCAGGCAGCGTTCGGTCTCCGCGGTGACGCCCGGCTCGGGATACACCGTAAACGTAGGGATCACCGAGGGACGGCCGACGGCCAGGCCCAGCGTGTGATCGTTGAGGAACCGCAACATGCCGGGGCGGTGGGCGTAGGCCAACGCGGTGTGGTGGCGGACCCCCAACCCGACGAGCGTCTCGAGGCGTGCCTCGGTCGGCCAGCGGTAGGTGATGGGCCACGGCGGCGACAGCCGGTCGAACCACCGCCACACCGCGGCCTGCACATTGTCGGGCAGAAAATGCACGTGGGCGTCCACGATCCCCGGGATTGCGTGGTCGAGCAGGAAGCCGGGCACCTCGTCGTCAGTCACCGCGCCCGCCGGGATCGTTGGTCATGCGCATCGAGGTGAGGACCAGAAGAACGCCACAGCGCTCAGCGCCTGGCGTGTCCGCCTGCGTGTTTGCCTTGACGCTTCGAGCGCGGCTTGCCGGCTCGCGCGCCGGGGGCGAGGCCCTGGCCGACGAAGGGGTCGCCCTGGGGTACAGCGGTGATACGACCCAGCGCCACGAGAGCTTCGGCAAGCGAGCTCATCTTCATGCTCATGCACGAGCGCTACCCGGCTTCGGAGACGGCCAAACCGGGGCCGGCGGGAAGCGGAAGGAGAAGAAAGGCGGGCCGAAGATTGCGTCGCCCCGTTCCGATCATCCCGGGCCCGGTCCTCTCGCGGTCAGTGGGCGAGGCCGGCGGCCAGGTTGATGGTGGCCGCGATGATCACCGTCCCCAACAGATACGACAGCAGGGCGTGGCGTAACGCGGTGTGCCGGATCGCTTTGGTGGTGAGATTGGTATCGGACACCTGGTAGGTCATGCCGATAGTGAAGGCCAGGTAGGCGAAGTCGGCATAGGTGGGCTTGTCGTCCTCGTTGAAGTCGATGCCGCCATCGGGCCCGCGGTAGTACAGATCGGCGTAGCGCAGCGTGAAAACGGTGTGCACGACGCTCCAGGAGGCCACGATGGCGGCGATCCCGACGCACAACAGCAGCGCCTTGGGATTCCCGCTGGCCTTCGAGGCTTTGAGGATGCCGAGAACGACGGCGGCCAGGGCGGCCAGACTGGCTGAGATGAGCAACCCGTCGGCCGTAGGCCCGTGGGGGTCCTCCCTGGTGGCGTGCACGCTGGTCGAGGGGGCGTCGAGGCGGGCGATCACCATCCAGATACGACCGACCCAGGTGAACGCCGCCACGACCCAGAACACCAGGGGAACGGCTTGCCACGGCGAGGTCAGCCCGGTGGCCACTGCGGCGGCCGCGGCCGCGGTGGCACTCACCGCCAGGCGCCCGACGCTGCTTTGCCATCGGCTGACGGGCGGCGCGGGGGCGGTCGGGTAGTCGCTCACCACGCAGCCGTCATCATCGGAGGTGCACTACCCATATCTGCTCCATCTCCAATCCTTTGCCCCGGCAGTATCGTCAGTTTCCGTGGCCGACTCTCGACCGAGGGCGACCAGCGGCCTATGACCAGCTGTTTTGAAGCTAGTTTGAGGTGGCCGTGGATGTCAGGTGTTCGGGGTGCGGTCGAGTGGTGTCGGAGTGGGCTGGGAACTGCCCCGAATGCGGGAGGGGGCTCTCCGATGCGGAGATTCCCGCATCCGGCGTCGACACGAGGCTCAATGGCGACGACACCGATGTTCCTGGGGCCGCTGAACATTTCGATCCATCTCACGGGAGCGTGGCCTGGTGGTGGAGATTGCGGCGTCGACTGGCGCTTGTCGTGGTGGCGCTCGTGGCGCTCGGCGCCGTGATATTCGATGGCTTGCACAGCAACCCGACGAGGGAAACGGGTGCAGTTGGTGCGCTCCCGAAGTCGTTGGCGTCAGAAAGGCTCTTCTTCGCTGATCCCGCCCTCACCGGAATCTACCGGGCGGACGGAACCGTGATCGCCAATCTCCAGGCCACGGCGGGGGCTGGCAGTACGCCAATTGTGGCCGGTGACGGTGTCGCCGTGTACATCCACGGCGAATTCGCCTACCGCAGCACCGTTTCGTCGTCCGCCATGCCGACTGAAGTTGCTCGCGCGCAGTCAGTGTTCCCGGGACTGCACGGTACGGTCGGCCTCGAATCCGATCCATCGAACGCCTCCAACTCGATTGAGTATTTGACTTCGGCCGGTTCTCTCCCACCGACGAGTTCTCCGCTCGTCAGGCTGCCACCGGGGACGATGGCCGTGGCTCAACTTCCTGGAGGTCTGCTGGTGGAATCGGGCGACGCTCAAGATGGACCAGCCGACCAATCGTTCGCTCCCATCCAACTCAACATTGAAAAGCCGGGGCACTGGACTTCTCTGGGCGAAGTGAGTGCGGTAGTCGCCGTGCACGACGCCAACGTGGCGGTGGCCATATGTACAACAGAGCTGAGCACCAGCTGCGCTCTGCGGCTCACCGACACAACAACCGGCGTCACACGGACGGTCGCACCGCCTCCCGGATTTAGCGGCTACGCCGCGGTGAGTGGGACGTTCTCGCCCGAAGGTGGCCAGCTGGCAGTATTTGTGGCCTCGGTAGACGCCTACGGCGGCTCGCACCTCTACCTCACATTGATTGATGTCGACAAGTCCGCCGTCAAGTCCGTTCTCCCGGCCGCTGTCATCTATGACAGCGGCGTCATCACTGCGGCTTGGAGCGGTGACGGACGTTGGATATTTTTCGGGAGCAGCGACGACCCTCTCTTCGCGCAGAGGGTCACTGATGCGCAACCTTTGGGCGAACCGTTCCCCCTCCCCTTTTCTACTACGTCCGCCGTCGCGGGGCTCTAGCTCACTCGAGCGATGACGTCGGCTCCCGCGGTGGCGTTCAGCGCGGCGGTCCCGTGTCAACGACCCGGCGCACGTCGCGAAGCGGGGTATCCCACGGGAACGTGCGGAGCCACCAAGTAGCGCCGGCTTCCGCCCAGGGCGCTGGGTCCTCGCCTTGGTTGACGACGATGTCGTAGTCAGCGGGGAGGTCTCCGAGACCTTGTTCGCGCCGCGCCTCGACCAACGCGGCGACCAGCGCCGGGATCTCCTCGCGGCCGATACCGATGGGGAACACCCCGTCGAGGCGGGCGGCGCGCCGGACCGGTCGCCCCCGCACCGACTCGGTGGCAGCCCACAGCGCGATCCCTCCCGGGTTGAGCGGTGTGGGCAAGAAACGTACGCCGTCGACTCGCCAGTGCCCGGCGTGGGAGACCGCGCCGCCCGACCACGCGTCTTGGATGAGCCCGAGGGCTTCGTCGAGGAGATCACCCCGGGCGCGGGGATCGGCCTCCTCCCCGAAGGCCGTGAACTCCGGTCCCCGCGGCGTGCCGAGCCCGACCCCGAGCACCGCCCGCCCGCCGCTCAGATGATCGAGCGTCACCGCAGCCCGGGCGACGTTCCAGGGCCGGCGACGAGCCAAAGGCGTCACCAACGGTCCGAGGGTGACACGGCTGGTCGCTGCCGCCATGGCTCCCAGTGCCACCCACGGTTCGGTGACGTCGACGTCGCCCTCGATGCGCGCCACGTGGTCCCACACGAAGATGCCGTCCCACCCTGCGTCCTCGGCCGCCCGGGCCAACTCGACGAGCGCGTTGGGCTGGCCGGCGGGCCCGAAGTTGGCCAGGTCGACTCCGCAGCGCACCCGGCGCGGCGCCCATGCGTTCACCGCTGCACCGATTGATCAGAACTCACCTTGGACACGTGGGGGCGCCGCCCCGCCATGCCCCGTGCGCCGCATCGTCGACGCTCGCGGGATGCATTGTTCCTGCCGCGAGGTCCGGGGGCCAGCTCAACGGCTCGTCGTCCATCACCCGCTCAGCCTGCCCGATCAGGGGCCACCCGCGGTGTCGGCCCTGGGGGGGGACGGCCAACAGTCCCTGGCGAATACCCGCCTTTGCGCCCGCAGCAGGGTCCTATGGCCCTACGGGGGCGCCCGGAGACGGGGCCACGATGAGAGTGCGGCCCGAGGGAACCGGGCCAGGAACATAAGGAGACAGTTCGATGACAAGTGCTACAACGGCTGTTGGTGCGGTGATCGGCGATCCGGCGAAGCGTTCGAATATGCGAGCGTGGGAGTGGGCGAAGCAGTCCAAGGTCATGTCCGTGGCGTGGCTCGCCATGCGGGTGTGGCTGGGGGCAATGTGGATCGAGGCCGGGTACGAAAAGCTGTGGGGTAACGAGAGCGCCGGGTTCATGCACAACAACGGTGCGGGCGTCGCAGGCTTCGCCACGCACGGGAAGGCGGCGTACAGCTGGTGGGGGAGCTTCCTGCACAGCTTCGTGGTGCCCAACTCGGGGTGGATCGGCATTTTGGTGGCCGTCGCCGAGTTCTGCATCGGGCTCGGCCTGGTCGCCGGATGCTTCACCCGACTGGCGGCGTTGGGCAGCCTCGCGTTGCTGTTCACCTACGTGATGTCGGGCACCGCGAGTGTGTGCGCCTTCTATGCGCTCTTCGCCATCGTCATCTTGACCATGTGGCGCACGGCGAGTTGGATCGGCGTTGACGGCCTGGTCGCCAGCTACCGTCAACACCACCAAGGGGAGCACCACCTCGTGCACCTGCCTTGGAGTCACGCGACCGGGACTGTGGGTGGCGCCAAGGTCGCCGCGTAGACGGTCCGTTTCCTCGGTCACGTCACTGGTGCGGCCTGCTCTTTGGCAGGCCGCACCAGCGCGTCCGGGCCCAGTGGCGACGGACGGCGTCACCACCGCAGAAACCCCATCACGAACAAAGCGAAAAGGAAGTCCGCGGCGCGAGGGTGCAGTCTCACGCAGCGCGGTGCGGTTGCCATCCGACGTCGTCCGAGCGGTGCGACGGCACACTTTCACGCAGCGCGGTGTAGCCGCCGCCGTCTGCGATACCTGGAGCGAACGCGGCAGCGCCCCGGCCCTGTGTAAGGGCTGGGGCGCCTCGGTCGACGGGGTCTCGGTTGACGTCGACGGGGTCTCGGCCGAGGCACACCATACCGCAAATGTTGCGGGGCCCGCGGTCAGCAAATGACCGGGATTGAGGATCGGCCCGGCGCAAGCTTCGTTACTTGCTCAACCGTCGCGTCGCTCTCGCAGCTGGCCAACGTTGCCTTCGGGATCGACGAAGTCGCAGTGCCAGTAGCCACGGAACTCCCATTCGGTGTCGTCCACCTGCCCACCGTTGGCGAGAATCATCACTCGATGCGCTTTGATGCTGGTCACGTCGAAAGCCAGCTTGATCGGTGTGTGCTCGCGGCGGACGGCTACCGCGGACAGGTGGATGGAACTGGCCACAACGGCCGGAACCTGGACGATCGACAGCGTCCACACTTGGCTTTCGAGCACCTTGTAGTCACCGGCGGCCGCGTCGACGACCTCCAAGGCGAAACACTCCTGGTAGAAGGCGGCAGTCGAATCCAAGCGCGAAACATAGATCGTCGCCGCGCCGCTCACGGCCCGAATGCTAACGGTGCGCCGCAGCGAGCAGCTGGCGGCTGTAGCGAATGAGCTCTTCGAGCGCCGGCGCCGGTGCGCTCATCCATATCAGGGCCAGCACGGCGGGGATATCGACGTCGTCGAGCATCACCGCGTCGAGGCGGTCATCAAAGGCGGCGGCCATGGATTCGCTGAGGATGGCCACCCCGAGGCCTCGGGCCGCCAAGTCGGCGAGCGCCCCCGGGGCGCTGGCCTGCAGGGCGATGGCGGGATGTAGCCCCTTGGCTGCACAGGCCCGGTCGAACACGGCGCGGATGCCCGTGCCTTCGGGCAGGGACACGATGGGGTAGGCGCCGGCGTCGGCCAGGGTGACCCGGCGGAGCGCGGTCAACGGGTGCCCACGCGCCACGGCGGCCACCAAACGTTCGCTGAGCACGGTGATGGCCTCGACGTCGGGGGGCGCCGCCCCGGCGGCACCGATCAGCGCCAGGTCGAGGGTGCCCGACCGCACCCGTTGCACCAGGCGGTCGGAGTTGTCCTCGACCAGGGTGATCTCGATGCCGGGATGGGCGGCGTGGAACGCGGCCAAGATGTCGAAGAGGGGCGTAACGCTGCACGCAGTGACCATGCCGAGCACCAGGCGACCCCGGATCAGCCCATTTACCTCGTCTACCGCCTGTCGCATGGCGTCCACCGAGGCCAGTACCGCCCGGGCGTGGTCGAGGGCTGCCGCACCGGCGACGGTCAAGCCCGCTTTGCGGGTCGACCGGTCGATGAGCGTGGCACCCAGGTCAGCTTCGAGTTGGCGGATCTGCGCGCTCACGCCGGATTGACTGATGTGTACCCGCTCGGCTGCCCTGGTGAAGTTGGCTTCCTCGGCTACCGCCACGAGGTATTCCAGCTGCCGCAGTTCCATAGTCTTTGATTCTAGATAGACGAGAAAGCAGCTACCCAACTTCTCGTGCGGTCAGGGCCCGGTGAGGTAGGTGGTCAACCCCTGGGCGATACCGGTCGCTGCTTGGGCTTGCCAGGTCGGCGTCACCAGGAGCCCGGCGTCGGTGGCGTTGCGCATGTTGGCGCATTCGATGAACACCTTGGGGACCGTCGAGAGGTTGATCCCGCCGAGGTCGTCGCGCGGCACGATGGCGTCAACCCCGCTGTACGTGCTGACCGGCTCCCCGGTGACCGTCCCGAAGGCGTTGCGCAGATCGGTTCCGAGCACCGCGGACGGCCCGACGATGGCGTTGTTGATGCCGTCCGCCACCGGCTCGAGGATGGCGAAGCCGCGCCCTCCGGGTGGCCCACCGTCGGCGTGGATGGACAGCGCGGCCTGCGAGTGGGCGGCGTTTCCGATGGCCGCCCGTTCGGTGACACAGGGGCCGATCCCGGTGTTGGTGGTGCGGGTGAGCACCACCGTCGCGCCCTCCGCCCGCAGCAGGGCGGTGACGTATTCGGCCACGTTGAAGTTGAACTGCGCCTCGGTGTAGCCGGCGTCGGTCTCGGTGCCGGTGGTGTCGCACGCCTCCGTTTCACGTCCGTTCCAAATCGGAGCGTCGATGTAGGCGAGGTCGGTGTAGCTGTCGCCGTTGTGGCCGGGGTCGATGGTGACCACATCACCGCTGAGCACGCCGGCCGCGGTGGGAGAGAAGGTGCCGGGCCCGCCGCCCGGTGACGCGGCGAGCGCCGGTGGAGGACCGCCGAGCACGAATCCCGGTTCGTCGTGTCCGTAGGCCACCCAGTAGCCGGTCGGGCCGGCCGCCACCCCGATGGCGGGGGCTTCGGGGGTGCTGAGGCGACTCCCCTCGAACGCCGCGTTGCCGTAGGTGAACACCCCGCCATCGGCGGCTACCAGCCAGTAACCACCGTCGTCGAGGGTGGGGCTCATGGCCACGATCGGCTGGTTGAGATGCTCGGAGCCCGCAGAGCCCAGAAACGGAGCGTCGAAACTGAAGACGCCGCCGTCCGAAGCGACCAGCCAGTACCCGCCGGTGCGGTTGTCGGCGGCCATGGCCACGATGGGACGGTTGAGATGCACGCTGCCCAGCGACCCCCGGAAGGAGGCGTCGCCGAACGCGAACACGCCCCCATCCGAGGCGACCAGCCAATAGCCGCGGCCGTCGGGGGTAGCGGCCATGCCCACGATCGGGGCGTTGAGATGCAAGGCCCCCAGCGAACCGAAGAACGGCGCGTCAAACGAAAAGATGCCGCCATCGCCCGCCACCAGCCAGTAGCCCCCCGTCTGAGGATCAGCGGCCATGCCCACCACCGGTTCGTTGAGCACGAGGGCACCGGTGGAGCCGTGGAACACGGCGTCGCCGAAGCGGAACACGCCGCCGTCCGATGCCAGCAGCCAGTAGCCGCGGTGGTCGGGGGTGACCGCCATCCCCACCAAAGGCTTGTTGAGCGTGGAGGCGCTGAGATCTCCCAGGGCGGGAGCTCCGAGATTGCCCACCGAGTCGGGGAGCGGCGTCGACGCGGCCGCGGCCTCCGACACGCCGAGCGACGCGGTGGCGCAAAGCGTGGCGGCCAAGACGACCACGGCCGCGCACAGCCTGAGCAGGCGGCGCCGTGACGCCTGACGCGGTTCAGCGCGATCATTCCGCTCCGTTAACATGCCGGGAGCCTACGACCCCGGCTCACCGACAAACCGCATCGTCTGGCGCATCCGGGCGCCGTGCCAGCCATATTGGCTGCGCATTAGTGTTGTTGAAGTGATCCGTTCAGGGCGCTGGCTGGTATCGGTGGTGGCTGCTGGCACCGGCGCCGCCCTGGCGCTGGGCGTCGCCGCGGCGTGGATCCCGGTGCGGGCCCAGCAGCCGAACGTGTTGGTGGCGCTGGCCCTGGTGATCGTGGTTGCCCTCACCGGTTCGCTGGCCCGGCGCAGCGCGGTGGTGGCCACTGCCCTGTGCGCCGGGCTGGCGTTCACCTACTTTGACACCGAGCCCTACGAACGGTTCGTGATCTCCAGTCAACCGGATATCGAGACGGCGGTGGCATTGGTGTTTGTCGGCCTGTTCACCGGTGAACTGGCGTTGCGGGTCGCCCGCCAGCGCTACGCCGATCGGTCGGCGAGCGGCGACATGGACCGGGTGCGCGCTGCGTCGTCGCAACTGGCGTTGGGCGAGGAGCTGGTGGTCATGATCGGAGCGGTGGCCGCGCAGCTCACCACCATCCTGGGATTGGTGGACTGTTGGTATTCGACCGAGCCCATCGCGCCGGGCACGGCGGTCATCGACCGCGAGGGACACCTGAGCCCCGGTTCCACCGCCCAGGTGGCGCTGCCGGTGTGGGGTTTGGGCCAGGTGCTCGGCCACTTTCTCCTCCGCCCGCCGAACCCGGCGCTGTTCGGGCGCCACGAGCACCTGCTGGTGGCGGTGACGCTGGCCGACCAGGTTGGGGCGGCCCTCGCCGCGCAGGCCCCGCCGCCGCCGCCCGATCCCGGCGACGACGACGAGCCGACGCCGCACCTGCGCCTTATTCGTTAGCGACCCGACGACGGGCCACTGCTTCGAGGAACTCGTAGCGGGGATTGAGCATGGCCAGGCGCCCCTGGTAGTTGCCGATCGCCCCCTCGGCGATGAGCTTGACCCCCGGTTCGACCCCGGCCAGGCCCCGCCGGCCCAGGAACACGATGGTCAACGCACCGGTGGCGTCGACCAGGGTGCATTCGAACGTCGGTACCCCGGCCCACGGCTGGACCCGCACGTTGCGCACCCGCCCGGCGACCTGGGTGCGTTGGCGGTGGCGGACTTCGCCGAGCGGGGTGGTGCCGGCGATGGGCGCCGGAGCGTCGAGCGGTAACGCAACGGCAGCCTCCGGTCGCGGGGTGCGAGCAGCGGCCGTGGGGACCTCGGCGGGCGCCTGTGGATGGGGTTGGGCACCGCGGCGGCGCAGCAACTGTTGCACGTCGAAGGGGGCGATGGTGGCGCTCACATTGGGGATCTGGGTTACCGAAGCCACGATGCGGTCCGCTGTGTGGTCGTGCAGCACCCGGCTGGCCACTCCCCGATGGGCCCGTCGGGGCAGGACCATGAGCACCTCGGTGTCGCCCGCGCTGGCCAAGCTGTGGGCCAGTTCGGTGGCCGCCCGGGTGAGGCGGCGGTCCGGGCATTCGATGACTTCGAGGGCCACCTTGTCGAGGCCCAGCTTGCGCCACGCCGTCGTCAGCTTCTCGGCTCGCTCGTCGTCCACCACGAAATGCACGGCCCGAAGTTCCGATGCCACGGCCAGGGAGCGGGCCAGTTGCAACCCGCGGGCGGTGGCCAGGTCGATGCGGTCGACGAGCAGCAGCACCACATGATGGCGGAGGATGGGGGTGTTGACCGCGGCGGGCGCCGCTTCCTCGGCCAATACTTCGCGCTCGCCCAGATACCGCTTGTGGGTTCGGGAAAGGGTCAACACGATCAGCGGGATCACCACCACGACGGCCCACGCGCCGCGGGTGAACTCGGTCACCACGAAGATGACCGTCACCGCGAGGCTGAACACGAACGCGAATCCGTTGACGATCAGGCCGCGGCGCTGCTTGGGTCCGGGGTGGGTCAGGTAGTAGCGGGTCATGCCGGCGCCGGCCATGGTGAACCCGGTGAACACGGTGCACGCGTAGAGGGGGATCAGGCTGGCCACGTTGGAGTGGGTGGCGGCCAACAGCCCGATGGACAACACGGCGAGGACCAGGATCCCGTTGGAGTACACCAGCCGGTGGCCGCGGGTGGTGAAGGGACGGGGAAGGTAGGCGTCCTGGGCGATGAAGTTGACCAGCAACGGGAATCCGTTGAAGCTGGTGTTGGCGCCCAGGATCAGGATCAGGGCGGTGCTGAACTGCAGCGAGTAGTAGGGGATACCGGAAAGACTTCCGTTCCCGAAGACTTCCCGTCCGATCTGGGACAGCACCGTCGGCGTACCGGTAATGGACGGGAGCGCATGGGTCAAGGCGGCCAGGCCCGACACCGCGAGGAACAGCGCCCCCAGAATGGCGGCCATCAGGACCAGGGTTTGGCGGGCGTTGCGGACCTGCGGTTCTTTGAACACGGTGACCGCGTTGGAGATGGCCTCCATGCCGGTCATGGCCGAGCCGCCATTGGCGAACCCGCGCAAAAACAAAAAGACCGAGGCTCCCATGAGCAGACCCGAGCCGGAGTGGGCCACCGGAATGTGACCGGACCCGGCTTTGATATGGGCCAGTTTGCCGTCGAGCGTCACCCGGACAACCGCGGTGACGATCAGGGCGAACATGCTGACCAGGAACCAGTAGGTGGGAATGGCGAAGATCCGTCCCGCCTCCCGGATGCCCCGCAGGTTGCCGAAGGTCAGCAGGGCAACGAAACCGACCGACAGCAAGGTGGGCGATACGTGCAGGCCGGGGAACGCCGACAAAATGGCGTCCACCCCCGCGGCGATGGACACCGCCACGGTCAAGGTGTAGCTGCACAGCAGCGCGGCGCCCGGAATCTGCGCCGTGGTGTACCCGAAGTTCTCCCGGCTGACCACGTACGAGCCACCCGAAACGGGATAGGTCCGCACCACGTCGCGGTAACACAGGCACACCACACCCAACACGATCAGCAGCATGGCCGTGATCGGGGTGATCAACCCGAACGCCCCCAGACCGGCGGCCGGGATGAGGATGCGCAGAATGGACTCCGAGGCGTAAGCGGCGGAGCTCATCACATCCGACGACAAGACGGCCAGGGCCACCGGTTTGCCCAGGCGCTCGGTGTGCAGCGCTTCGCTGACCAGGGGCGGCCCCAGCAGCTTGCGCTTCCAGCGATAGGCCGACGTTTCGGGCAGGTAGGGGCTCGTCCCCGACGACGAGCGACCGGGCCGCAACCAGCCAGGCCCGGACAGCTCCGCGGGGTCTGCGTCGGCCTCAGCTGGTTGCAACGAGCCCCCCCTCGTACATCTCGCCGGTCGGTACGTGGAGCATTGTTTCAGGCGTAGCGGCACTTGTCCTAATCACGGGACCGAGCGAGGCCCGAGTTGCGCTGCTACGGCGCAGCTACGGCGCCAGTGAGGTGGCATGCGCCGTCGCTGTCGCGTTCGCCAACTCGCCTGAGGCGGTGTTACCCGATGAGGGAAGAGAGTCGCTTGGGGGCTACCAGGCGGTAGCTCTCCCGGACGAGTTCGGAAATCTCGACCCAATCCACGTTGTTCGCGGCGAGGTCGACACCGATCCACCCTTTCGGACCCAGATACGGTGGTGAGAGGAACGGCTCGCCCTGCGCCAGCATGGCGTGTTGGTCTTCGCGCTGCGCCTTCATGCAGACCGTAATTGCGCTCTCGCCGCTCATGGACATCGCGAAGATCTTCTTGCGGACACGAAAGGTCGCTTGGCCCCAGGTCTCTTCCTCGTACGCTTCGGGCAACTCGAGACACAAACCGCGGAACCTCTCCAAAGGACGCTTCGCCATGGCGTCGCCCAGTATTCCACGCCTGCCAGCTATGCAGACAGGAGTGCCTCGAGCTCCGAGCGGTCTGGTCCCGGCGTTACGTACGGCGGGTTTTGCGAGGCAACCTCCGCGATGTGCTCGAGTCGGCCGGCCGCCCCCAGCACCTCGGGGGCAATGCCACGCAGCTGCTGATCTCGGAGAACCACGCCAGCACCTGGGGGTCGTAATGGCTGGCCGACGCGAAGGCTCGTGGCCCGGCGATAGCCGGGTTCGACGGGTCGTGGGGATCGGGCCGTCCGAAGAGGTGGGCTTCGACTTCCGGTCCCCGTACCCGGTCGAACTGCATGGTCGCTTCGTGCCACGGTCGGGCGTGTGCTCGGGTGGCCTCGTCCCAGGCCGTAGCCATGTCGCAGGGTGCTGCGAGCACCGGGGTGATGGCGTCGGTGACGGCCACCGCGTGTTTGAGTCCCAGCGTGATCCCGCGACCGATCGACGGGTTGGTGAAGCCCCAGGCGTCGCCGATGGGGAGGATCCCGGTGGCGCACGGACGGCCATCGATCACGAAGTCCCGGGTCGTGTTGGCCGTGCTGGCCATGGAGACGACGTCACTCACCGGCTCCCCGTCGACCCAGTGCGCATGCCACGGCAGCGCACGAAGCACCCGTTCGAAGACCGCAGGGTCTCGCACCTTGCGCATGGCCTTGTCCTTGGGCGAGTGGTAGAGGGTCACCGCCCAATGCCCGTCGTCTCCGGGCACGGTAAGCAACGAGATCGACCCGATCGCGCACAAGAGGTCGCCCACGTACTCGGGCGTCGTCGGCCCGCGGTAAAAGCGGGTGTTGTAGACGAAACCGGCGTCTTCTGAACGTTCGACGGGCCGGCGGCCGCCCGCCGCCTCGATCAGCGCCGGGACGGGGCTCCGCCGGCCGGCGACATCGATGACCACATCGCCGGAAACCGTTTCGCCGGCCTGGGT
>Ga0182030_10008974_pt1 | contig 20574 bp, 11 predicted proteins | sample 812S3MmetaG_FD_121299 | JGI IMG/M metagenome (GOLD analysis project Ga0182030, IMG submission 121299) | Permafrost microbial communities from Stordalen Mire, Sweden - 812S3M metaG (Illumina Assembly) | ecosystem: Environmental > Terrestrial > Soil > Wetlands > Permafrost | place: Sweden... | reverse complement strand
TCCTCGCCCCATTCGCCCGCTCTATCCTGCCGCCCAAGATTCAGATCAAACAGCGCAACCGCATCTGCGCTGAAAATGCGTTGGAGTAGTACGACCAACTGCGGCCCGGGCGATTGGCGCAGATCCATCAGCAGCGAGTTCCGGCTCAACTCATAGAGCTGCTCCATCCCGGCACGATGAAAAGCGGCTTCCCGCGCGCTCCGATTCTCTTTGGCCGAGAGCCTGCTGATCGCGATACCCTCGAACACGCCCAAAGCCACCCAGTCTTGCGGATCGGTAATTGTGAAATGAAAAACCGGATCCGTAAAGAAGAAGTCCAGGCAGGCCACGGCCAGCAGGGATGCCAGCGAAGCCTGCCAGAACCCATACAGCATGGCTACACCAAAGACCAACAGCAGGTAGAGAAAGCTGATCGTCGTCAGATTGACATGTAGCGCGAATCCAACCCAGGTAACGAGAAAGACTCCCGCACCTGCCGCCAGAAACTGCCCTGGAACCGGGAGTCTTCGCAACAGGACCTTCCATCGTACAAAGACTGCGTTCGCCATTGGATATGTATCCGCCTGTCGCCTGCTGTGGCTCCTATCCAGAGCTTAGCCAGAGCAAGGTGAAGAAAGCATAAAGGATACATATGGAGAAAATGGAGAAAGGATGAGGCCGCCGTAGACGCCCTCATCCTGTAATCCGAGCCGACACAGACGTGCCCGGCAAGCCGCACGCTTCGAGCTACTTCGCGGCTGCAGGCGCTTCCGCGCCGGATAGTTGACGACACTTGTCCGCCATCTGGCCCGACTCATTCGCCATCAGATCGTAGTATTCGTAAAGATCGTGAGCAGAGTCGACGGGGCGAGGATACTTGGCCGCAATCGAGACGATGTTCTGGCTCCTGCGAATCCACACCTCCTTCTCCTCCGCGGCCTGCTTTGCGTAGGAGCTCTTCTGTGTCTCGTAGTAAGTCGCAAGCGCCGCGTACTGCTCCGGCGTGTGCGCTTCACGCACCATCTGCTTCAACTGGGAATTCGTGTACCGCGTACCATTCGCCGGTGCGCCCGAAGTTGCCTGCGCGTTAACAACATTGGCAAGAGCGAATGAAAGGATGACCACTGAAAAGACCTTCTGTTTCATGCCTCGGTTACCTCCCATATTTTTGAGTATGGTGCGCAAAACGTGAGGGGCGCATGAAGATAACAGTGCATTGCAGATAAGGATTTCGACTATCTTCGACTGATCTTGAGATAGGCAGTTACGCTCGTCGACTGACTACATAGCCATGCACCTCTGCGTCACGCGTTGCCCGCAGCCAGAGCGAAACCAGAGTTACTGTGTCCCGTCGGTTTCTGTGCAGGGTCGCCGCTTCCTGATGGTCGCGTCGACTTAAGTGCTGTGGTTTCGGGAAACACCGACTCTGGTTCCGCTATAGTCGGCCACATATGGTTTCCATTGCAGAACTGCAAGCGGACCATGCATGCCGTTATTCAAATCGTTGTTGATGCAGTTCCGAATCGCGATGGGTAAGCCGGGAATGCCAATAGGCTGAGTGGCGCCCGCATTGGCAGATACATAGCCGACGCACCAACCATGGCTCGATTTTCAACTTGGCTATGGGAAACCACTGCAGCCGCATGCCGTTGAAGAACCATGGGGTGCTGGAAGAGGCGAACGCATATCCCGTATATCAGTGATTGAAGTAAGTTATCAGCTGCGCAATACCACCCTTATCTCATCCTTATTGTTTGGTCTTTACCATTTGTCTTATCAGCTTCGCCGGGCGCTCTACCGTGAGCGGCAGGCATGGGAGAGCGCGATGACAGGACCGAAGTGTGCAGGTACGATCATGGCTCTGATGGGTACGGCTGTTTGGGCGCAGGGTTCGATGACGCTGGAGAAACAGGTGCTCCAGGTTCCCGACCAGGACGGCGCCTATTACGCCGGGCCCGAGGTCACCGCGCCGCGCATGGTGAGCACAGTGCAGGCGCTTTATGCGAGCGAACGCTCGAACAGAGATGTCCAGGGCATGACGGTTCTGGCCATGCTCATTGATGTCAAGGGAGCGCCGCAGCACATTCAGGTTCTGCACACCCACGGCGATGCGTTTGACCAATCGGCCATTGCGGCCGTGCGGCATTCAACTTTCGAGCCGGGGCAGTTGGGTGACAAGCCGGTGCCGGTGTGGATCGATGTGCGGGTGGTCTTTCACGCGGACCACAGCAATGCGATTCCGCAGGTCCTCATCACGGAGAGAGACCTGGCGCCGCCGGAGGAGTCCAAGCTTGAAGACAAGCACCACAAACCGCTCAGCTATACGCCACCCTTCCCCATTCACACGGTGGATGCGGATTTCGCCGACCCGTTTGCCAAACATCCTTATGTGCAGGTGGCCGTGGTTACGGTGCTGGTGAGCGAGACGGGAATGCCTAAGGAGGTGCGCGTCTCGCGCGGCCTGGGCTTCGGCCTTGATGAAAAGGCCGCCGCGGCCGTGTGGCACTATCGCTTTTTGCCCGCCACCAGCAAGGGAAAGCCGGTGGCCGCACGCAGGGATGTAATGGTCTCTTTCACCAAATTCTGAGAGACCACTGAGCTGCTGTGTTCTTCGTCTGGTGGAAATTGGGCGGCGGGCCAGCGGCCTTCCCGCTGTGGCATCCTTAGGGGATGAAAATGCAGCGATTGCTTACGGTCCTGCTGGCCGTTCTGGCCTGCGCGGGGACATTGGCGGGCGTGGTCCAGGCTCAGGCCGCGCACAAAACCAACAATGTGATTGTGGTCATGATCGACGGCATGCGCTGGCAGGAGATCTTCCGCGGCGCGGAGCCGGACCTGATCGACACGCTCGGGCCCGACAGCCTGGATGGACCAAAAGAGCGCGCAGCCGCGGCGCGCGAGCACTACTGGCGGTCCACGCCGGCCCAGCGCAGGCAGGCGCTGATGCCTTTTCTCTGGAGCGTCGTCGCAGCGCAGGGGCAGCTCTATGGCAACCGCGACCTGGATTCGGACTCGCATGTAACCAACGGGTTCAACTTCTCCTATCCCGGCTACAGCGAGACCCTGACCGGCATCGCCGATCCGCGGGTCGACTCCAACGACAACAAGCCCAATCCCAACCCAACGGTCTTTACCTGGCTCAATGCCAAGCCGCCGTTTGCCGGCCGCGTGGCTGCGTTTGGCGCGTGGGAGGTGTTTCAAGGCATCTTCGATGCGCAGAGGTGCGGCTTTCCGGTCAATGCCGGCTACGATCCGCTCACGGCGATTCCGGCCACGCCGGAGTTGGCTCTGCTGAATGCGCTCAAGGCGGAGACGGTGCGCGTGTGGCCCGATGAAACCTTCGATCCGCTGCCCTTTCACACGGCGATTGAATACATGAAGGTGAAGAAGCCGCGCCTGGTATTCATCGGCCTGGGCGAGACAGACGACTGGGCGCACGCGGGATCGTATGCGGAGTATCTGAACGCGGCTCACCTGGCCGACACGTATCTGCGCCAGATCTGGGACCTGGTGCAATCGATACCCGAGTACCGCGGCACGACTACGCTGATTGTGCTGCCCGATCACGGCCGCGGCGTTGGCCCACAGTGGACCACCCACGGCCAGAAGGTTCCCGCATCGCGCGAGACGTGGATGGCGTTCCTGGGGCCGGACACCGCCGCCCTGGGCGAGCGCAAAGACGGCCCCGTGGTGACCGAAAGCGAGATAGCAGCCACGATTGCCGCGCTGCTGGGCGAGGACTACCACGCCGCAGTTCCACGCTCCGGCGCGGCGATCGAGGATGTTCTCGGGAAGTAAGACGTATTGCGGAAAATGAGCGCAATGCGCTGCTGACGGGGCCATCCACAACCGGCCGCTGCATGGCGAGCCTTTGCCGTGTCTTTCCGATTCCTAAAGTAATCGAGAAATGGGACGACGTTCTTGTTCGATGAGACGGTCTCGCTTGATATAGGACTGAAGTTGTCGTATATTCAATCTCGGACCGAAATTGTCGTACATTAAGCCGGGGACTGCTCACCGCAGCCAAGGCAAGCATCGGGAACAGAAGCAAAGCAGCTGGGAAGGAAGATCCAGGCCCCCGCGGGAATCTCTTGGCGGAGACCGCGAGAGCCTGGCAACCACAACCACAAACGGTCGCGGACTGTCTCCACTATAAGTCGCGTCCGTCCAGCATTCAACTGCCATGGCGATCAACTGGCCCAGTGCCGGCATGCGCGTTCGTGTGCAATTGCCGAGACCAAAGTGATGAATGGTGTGATACGGGCCCTTTTTGCGGGCAGGCACAACCGCCTGTTCTCTGTTGCAATCTTTCCTGCTTTCTCTCTCTTTGTTCTTGTGCCGGCGTCGGCTCTTCTGGCTGGAGCGCGGTGGCTTTATCCCAGCCGCGGCGCCATTTCGCCGCAGGACCTGGCGAACGACGCGGGGAAAGATAAGCTGAAGAAACTTTGCCTTCGTATCGTAATGACTGCCCGGTTCTTCTCGATCGCGGGCCTGCTCTCCGCGGTTGTGGCCTGGGCCGGCGTGGGCGGCAGCATCTCCGGCACGGTCAAGGACCCGTTGGGCAGCGTGATTCCCAACGCAGAAGTGACGGTTGGCGAAGTGAGCACCGGCCTCGAATACCACACGCACACCGACAGCAAGGGCTACTACACGCTGCCCCTGCTGCCGGTGGGCACATATCAGCTTGAAGTCAAGGTTGCGGGCTTTCGCAGCTACCAGCGCAAGGGCATTGTGCTCGACACCAACGCTGCGCTCACGCTGGATGCCGCGCTGCAATTGGGCAGCACGACTGAAACAGTGAGCGTGAGCGGCAATGCGCTGCACGTGGAGACGATCAGCACGCAGATGGGCGAGGTAATCACCGGACGACAGATGGCCGCTGTGCCGCTCGACGGCCGCAGCTACACCGATCTTCTGTCGCTCCAGCCCGGCGTTGCGCCGGCTACGTCGATCACCTCGACCACGGTGCAGGATGTGGGCGCGACGGTGCTCGAGCCCTCGGGCACGCTCAACCCCGGCACGCTCTCGGTCAACGGCCAGCGCGAGTTTGCCAACTCCTTCAGCGTGAACGGCAGCGATGTGGAAGAAGATGTCAATGCCGGCACGGCGATCATCCCCAATCTCGACGCCATTGACGAGTTCCGCATCGTCACGAGCAACTTCGACGCCGAGTACGGCGAGTTTTCCGGCGGCCAGATCAGCGTCATCACCAAGTCCGGGACCAACCGCTTCCACGGCAGCGCCTTCAACTTCCTGCGCAATACCGATGTGGACGCGCGCGATTATTTCTCGCTGGCGCGAGGCGCCTTCCGCCAGAACCAGTTCGGCGGAACCCTTGGCGGACCGATCCGCCGTGACCGGACTTTCTTCTTTATGGACTATCAGGGAACCCGGCAGACGGAGGGCATTGCCACCCCTAGCATCAGCGTCCCCTCGAACGCGGATCGGGCCGGAAACCTTGCCGACTTCACCGATACCCCGAGCGGGAATCTGATAACCGGCGCAGTAAGCGGTCCGTATCTCGCCAGTCTTCTCACGCAGAAGCTGGGCTATTCGGTGGTTCAAAATGAGTCGTATTATGTGCCAGGGTGCATCAGCCCGGTGCAATGCGTGTTTCCCAACGCGGTGATCCCGCAGAGCGCGTGGTCAGTGCCTGCCGAAAAGATGCTGCAGTACATTCCGGCTCCAAACACTGCTGCCGGTACCTTTGCCACCTCGGCTTATAACCAGACGGTGCGCGATGACAAGGCCGGCACTCGCTTGGATGACAACACCCGCTGGGGCCTGCTGTCCGCCTACTACTTGATCGACGACTTCAATCTCGACAACCCGTATCCAGTGGCGCAGAGCGGAGCCAGCGTTCCCGGCTTCAACGCCATCACCACCGGGCGCGCCCAGCTCCTGACGCTGGGCGATACCAACACCTTCACGCCCACCTCGGTCAACGAGTTCCATGTGAGCTACCTGCGCGACTTTACCAATCTTGGCCAGCCGGTGGGCGGGCGCGGCGTGAGCCTGCTCTCGCAGGGCTTTGAGAATGCGAATGGAACCGCCAGCATTGTCGCACTCGACCCCAAGGGCCAGAGCGTGGAGAACCTGAACTTCAACGGCTATTCGACCGGAGCCGCCGCCAACCAACTGATCCAGGCCAACAACACCTACCAGACCTCCGACACATTCTCCAAGGTGCTCGGCAGTCACACGCTCAAGTTCGGCTCCGAGTTCCACGCCGACCAGGTGAACGGTGCGCCCATTGCGCAGTTCAACGGCAGCTTCGTCTTCTCAGGAACTGAAACCGGCGTGGACTTTGCCGATTTCCTCATCGGCGCGCCCAGCCAGTACAACCAGAGCCAGCTGAATCCGTTCTATGCGCGCAACAGATACGCCGGCCTGTTTGCGCAGGACAGTTGGCGGGCGCGCCCGAATCTCACCATCAACTACGGCCTGCGCTGGGACCGCATCGCGCCCTGGTCAGAGAAGTACAACCAGATCTCCACGTTCGATCCCGGCGCACAGTCGGTCGTGTTTCCCGGCGCGCCTGCGGGCATTCTCTATCCCGGCGATCCGGGTGTCTCCAAGACCCTGGCGCCGATCGGCAACCTGAGCTTTGCTCCGCGCCTGGGCGTGGCCTGGTCTCCACAGGGCGATGCGGACAGCTTTCTGGGCAAGGTTTTCGGAGCGCCGGGAACGACCAGCATCCGCGCCAGCTTTGGCAACTTTTATACAGCGATCGATGCGCTCTCAATTAGCGTGCTGGCCGCGAATGCGCCCTACGGCACCACCTACACCAGCCCCGAGGAACCGCTGTTCGCTACACCTTTTGTCTCCGCGCCGGACGGCACCAACGATGGGCAGCCGTTCCCATATGCCTTTGCGCCGCTCAACTCCTCGGCAAGCCATCCGGACGCGAATATCAACTGGGCAACGTATGAGCCGATCAGCGGCATTCCCGGCTATGACATTCACAACCGCACGCCTTACACCGAGGAGTGGATGTTTTCAATCCAGCGCCAGGCCGGTCCGAACACCGTTCTCAGCGCCAGCTACGTGGGAACGTCGAGCCATCGCCAGCGCGTGCTCATCGAGCCGAACGCTGGAAACCCTGCGCTCTGCTTGAGCCTGAGCACGGCCAGTGCGGTGCAGCCCGGAACCGTAACTTGTGGGCCGGAGGGTGAAGACACGGTCTACTATCCGATCGGCGGCGGACAGATCGATGGCACGCGCGGGCCGCTCGGTTCAAGCTTCGGTAGCAATGCGCTGCAGTCCACCATCGGCCACGCTAACTCGAACGCGCTGGAGCTGAGCGCGCGCCACACCACGGGCCGCCTGGAGCTCTCCGCCGCCTACACCTACGGCAAGTCGCTGGACCAGTCCTCGAACGTGAGCGAAGAGGTGAACCCCTTCAACCCGGCGCTCAGCTATGCCATCTCGTCCTTCGACGTGAAGCACAATGTGGTTATCAGCTACGAGTACCAGCTGCCCGTCGAACGTCTGTTGCGATCAAACGCATTCACGCGCGGCTGGAGCTTGTCTGGCATCACGCACTTCGCCAGCGGATTCCCGGTAACCGTGGTCAACAACGGCGATAACTCGCTCATCGGGACCAATCCAAACGGGATCAACAACAGCAGCATCGACGAGCCGGACTACAACGGCGGCCCGATCCACCTGGGCGTTGATCCGCGGCGGAACGGGAACCGATTCTTCAACACCGATTCGTTCAGCATGAACGCACTGGGCACGCCGGGCACGGCCAAGCGCCGCTTCTTCTACGGTCCCGGCGTGGACAACTACGACATGGCCATGGCCAAGAAAGTGGCGATCTCCGACTCCAATTCCCTGCTTTTCCGCGTGGAGGCGTTCAACGTCTTCAATCACACGCAGTTCACTGGGCCCACCGCGGTCGACGGCAACATTGGCAGCTCCACCTGGGGCCAGGTGATCAGCGCTGCGCCACCGCGCATTCTGCAAGGCGCCATCAAGTTCAACTTCTAGATTGCGTTGCCTTCTTCAACACGGAGCTGGGCTGAGCCATGGCGCAGCTCAGCCGGCCGTGGTGATGACGCCCTGCTGCATGGCGATCGAAACGGCTTCAGTGCGGTCGGTCGCTTCCAGTTTTTCCAGGATGTGGTTGATGTGGTTGCGCACGGTGAACTGGCTGATCAGCAGTGCGTGCGCAATCTCCTTGTTGGTGAGCCCTTTTGAGATCATGATCAGCACGTCCTGCTCGCGCGGGCTCAGGCCCGTGCGTCCCTCGCGGTCGGCGATGCGTGCGGCGATGCCCTTGGGGAAATGCAGCTCTCCCTGGGCCACGGCGTGGATCGCCTGCACGATCTGCGCCCGCGTGGCGTCCTTCATCAGATATCCGCTGGCGCCGGCCTTGGCGGCGCGATAGATCTCCTCCTCATAGTCGAAGCTGGAGAGGATCAGCACGCGAGGTGGAGACGGCAGCGCCAGCAGCGCGGGCAGCACATCCAGGCCCGTGGTTCCCGGCATGCGGAGATCGAGCAGCACCACATCCACGGCGCGCTTTTTGAGAAAGGCGAGCGCTTCGTTGGCGCCGTCCACGCCGCCCTCCAGGCGAATGCCGCCCTCCTTGCCGAGCAGAGTCGCGAGGCCAGCGCGCACAATCGGGTGGTCATCGACAATCAAGATGCGGATCGGGTTGGGATCACTCGGTTTTTCCATGCCACCATCGTCTCATTCTGCCCGCGCGCGTGGCCCGCCACCACCACGACGAGAGCATGCTCTGCTGCAGTTTGGCGCGGATGGCCACAAAAGTTCCGTGGCCAGGCGAACTGCGGATGCGCAGGGTGGCGGCAATGGCGTCGGCGCGCTGCTTCATGCCGCGAATGCCGAACCCGGCGCTGTCACTGGCCGCGCAGAAGCCATGCCCGTCGTCGCGCACCGACAGCTTGACCGACCGCCGGCCGTAGATCAGACGCAGATGAATGGTATGCGCCTGGGCGTGCCGCACCGCGTTGGCGATGGCCTCCTGGCCGATGCGGAACAGCGTATCGGCGATGCGCAGCGGAATCTGCTTGGGCTCGCCCCGCACGGACATCGTGATGATGATCGCGCCGCCCTGGACGATGGTGTGCGCGGCCTGCTCCAGGGCCTTGGCCAGGCCGGCCTGCTCCAGGTTGCCGGGGCGCAGCGCTGCTATATTGCGCCGCGCTTCCATGTGCCCGGAGCGCACCATTTCAACTGTCGACTCAAGCTGCTTGCGCAGCGCGCTGCCCGGCTCCACTTCCCCGCACAGCGCCTCCAGCTGAAAGCCCAACCCGGCAAAGCTCTGCGCCAGCGTGTCGTGCATCTCGCGCGCCAGCCGCTGCCGTTCTTCGATCACCGCGCGCAGTTGCGAGCGCTTGGCCGCCGTGTAGGCCAGCTGCAGGCCGAACGACAGGAGAAGAATTCCCAGCACCAGCTCGATGACATGCTCGCCGCTCCACCACGGCGGAGGCTCGACCATCTGCGCGTCTTCCATCGAGCGCATGAGCAGAGCGAAGGGGACCTCATTCTGCGTGAAGGCGCGATCGGTGACGCAGATGCCGCGCAGGCGCAACCGGCTGCCGATCCTGAAGCCGCGTGGAGATTCGACGGGGCTGGGATTTTCCGCGATGGCCACGAAGGACTGGTCGCCTTCATCGAAGCGCAGTACCGCCGAGTGGCCGTTGGCATATTGCGCGGAAACCAGTCGCCCCTCGGTCTCGACAAACTGCGCGTCGAAGGCGCCGGTGGCGGCCTGCGAGGCGCTGACCGCCACCGGAGGAACGGGCGTGTGCGACCAGAGCAGGCGGACGTTGGCGTTGCGCAGCACGGAGCTGAAGTCGTGCAGTTCGGCATCGCCGCCGACCTCGACCGCATCGCCGATCTGCACCGGCTTGATGGTATGCGCATGGGGTACAGCGACTCCGCCTGAGGAATCCTGCACGAAGAGCACCGGCGAGGCCAGCGTTACCACGCCGTGCACGGTGACGTGCGAGGGATGATCGGGCGCCAGCAGGCGCAGTCCGGCGATGGGCAGCGGATGCAGATCGGCCTGATGGTCGAGCAGCTCGCGCTGCATGGGCGCGGTGTCGCGCCGGTAGGCTTCCAGATTGGTAATGTCCGGTACCAGCGGAACCTGCTCCGGCCCGCCGGGAACCTGGCTGCCCAGCAGGTCCTGCAAATCCTGGGCAGTGGCCGGGCGCAGCTCCACCCTGCGCCAGACGGCGCCGGTCGAGTAGGATTGCAGCCCGAAACGGCCCTCCTCGATGCATGCCGGATCGCGGACCGAAGCGATGGCGGTCTCGCCCTTTTCGGTCGTCGCGCTGGCCGCCAGCGTGCACTCGTAGGCGATGAATTTGAGATGGTACCATGTGCCGGTGTAGACGCCAGGATGCACGGGGATGGCGCGAAATTCGTGCCAGCCATAGTCGGCACGGCCCAGGATGAGCGTGTCGTCGAGATCGCGCAGGCCGGCGAAGTAGCCATGGTAGGAGTCGACGCCGACTTCCTCCTGGGTTGCGCGGATGACAAAGCCGGCGTCGCCGGTTTCGCTGAGCAGCTGCACATCGGCCTCGACCATGTAATTGTGCCAGTGCACATTGCCGTTCATCAGCTTGGCGCCGCGGTCGTCGGCGATATTCTGCATGGTTCCGTTGACCACCTGCCAGGTGCCGCCGAAAGCCTGCCATCCGCCCGGGTGGGCCAGGCCATCGGCGCCGCGATCAAAATCGTCGTGGAAGTATGGTTTGCGGTTGTCCCACTCCTCGCTGACGAAGCGCGCCGTAAGGGCGAGCGCGGCTATGGCGACGACTGCCCCCGACGACCACCACAGACCTTTGGCCTTACGCTTGCGCATCGGGGTGGAACCTCATGGTTTGAACCAGGCCAGGTCGAGCGTCTCCCTGACCGCGTCCGAGTCGATGTTGTCGCGCGTGACCAGCTCCGGCTCGACGACGGCAAAGGAGCGCGAGGCGCCTCCATGCAGTTCCTCGGCCATCAGCTGCATGGCGGCGCGGCCCATCTGGTAGGTGTTCTGGATGACGATCGAATCGATGGCGCCGGTGCGGATGGGCGCCAGGAGGTTTTGATCAAAGCCGACCAGCGGCGTGGAGCCAATCTTGTGGAACTCGGTCAGCGCGTAGAAGGCGCCGCGCGTGGAGCCCTCAGTGAGCGCAACCACGGCGTCGACCCGCGGGCCTTCGGCGAGAAGTTTCTCCGCGCCCTCCTGCTCCTGCGAGACGGTGGGCAGGGCGAGACTGCGGAAGGCGACGTGAATGCCGGGCGACTCGCGGGCCAGCGTCTCTTCCAGGTAGCGGGCGCGCTCGGCGGTGCTGGTGAGCTGATTGCTGATGCCGAGGATGGCGATGGAGCCCTGCCCGTGGAGCAGCGCTGCGATGCGCCGTGCCGCCATCTGGCTGCCGACGCGCTCGTCATTGAGCACGTAGGCCAGGTTGCGCGCCGGCGCCAGGCCCAGATCGGTTCCCACGACCACCACCGGCGTGCCGCCCTCGAGAGCCTTGTGGACGCAGCTGCGCAAGGGCAGCGCCTCGACCGGTGAAACGATGATGCCGCGTACGCCGGCCTTGTCGGCACGCATGAGAATATCGATTTGCCCCTGCACGTCATCCTCACGCATGGGAGCATTCCAGTAAACGTATAACCCGTGCGCTGGAGCCGCGCGCGCTACCCCGGTATGCTCGGCTTCCCAGAGCCACGTGCCGCAAGTACGGGGAATGACGGCGATGACCGGATGCGCCCTTCCGGCCAGAGCCCAGACCGCCGCAAACACCGCCGCGACGGTCACGAGAGCCAGGCCCAGAAGCAGCCGCATTTTGGAAACCTTCCGCATTAAAATTCCTGATTTCAAAACTTTGCAGAGCCGATTTTGTCACGCTGAGAGAGGGTACACCCACGGCTGGCCGGGACTTCAGCATATGGTACACCTGTACCATATCCAGGCGTACTTTCGCTCCGCTAGTATTCGCATGTCTTTCACGAAGGCTTCCGGCCACAATCGTAGCTGACCCCAGTGGGGCGGCTCGGAGGGTGTGGGTAGTGGACGTGAAAGGGTATGTGCGGGCAATGGAGTAAACGATTGCTGACAGGCCCGCAATCCGGCTACCGAGGCTCCGCGCCCGCACGCACCGTGCCGGCCGGCTCGCCCTCAGCCATCACGACTAGGAGGAGACAGTGAGCAAGCAGGTTCGATTTATCCTCCCGGCACTGCGCCGGGTGCTTTGCGAAATCCATGGGAAACGCAGACGAGTGATGCTGTGCGGCTTGGCTCTTGCAGCTTTGGCCCTGTTGCCCCTTGCTGCGTTTGCCCAGTACAGCGCCAACATGCAGGGGACCGTGCAGGACCCGAGCGGCGCCGGGGTGAGCGGCGCTCATCTGCACTTGACCAACATCAGCACCGGGCAGGAGTCCAGCGCCGTGTCTGACGCGTCGGGCAACTACCGCTTTCTGAGCCTGGCCCCGGGCCGGTACAAGCTTGAGACGCAGGCCAACGGGTTTTCCAAGACCAATGTGGAGCTGACGCTGGAGACCAACCAGACCTTGGCCGTGCCGGTCAAGCTTATGATCGCGTCGGCGAACGTTACCGTCGCCGTCAACGGCCAGCCGCCGGTTCTGGACACGGCCGAGAGCCGCAACGAGCTGACGATTGAATCGGACGCCGTGTCCGAGCTGCCGCTGGCCGGTCGCAGCATGATCTCGTTGGTAACCATGGCGCCTGGTGTAACTGGACTGGGCCTGGTGGCCGGCGGATCGCCCGGCTCGGCCGCGGACAACTTTTCGACCGAGACGCAGGTGGACTCAAGCGCCAACGGCCAGGGCGCGGTGGGCAACATGTATATCGTGGACGATCTGGACGTGACCAGCGCCATCCGCGCGGGCGTGCTGAACCTGACGCCGAATCCGGACTCGATCCAGGAAACCAGCATCCAGGTAAACACCTACAACGTGGAGTACGGCCGCGCCAGTTCGACGCAGATGGCAATGACCACCAAGGCCGGCGGCGACCGGTATCACGGCAATGTGAGCGACTACTTCAACAACCAGTCGCTGTGGACCCACTCGCAGTTCAACGGCGGTGTGGCCTTCGCGCCATTCCACAGCAATAACCTGTCGGGCACGGTGGGCGGACCCATTATTCCCCACCACCAGGCCTTTTTCTTCTTCGCCATCGAGCCCTTGCGGGAGTCGAGCTCAACCGGCAACGCGACCGTCTCGTTTGAAGACCCCGCATTTACGACCTGGGCTCAGGCAAACTATCCAAACACCATCGGCACCAGCCTGCTGGCGAACTACCCGGCCAAGGCGACCAATCCAACCGTGACCCAGACTGCCGCGCAGTATTTCGGATCCACCAACTGCGACAACACCGCCACCGGCGGAACCCAGGTGGGCAATGGCGTTCCCTGCACGCTGCCCGTGTTCGACAACGGCCTGTTCAACGCCACCAGCTTCCGCAACGGCACGCAGTGGAATGCTCGCATCGATAAGAACTTCAGCAAGGACCGTGCTTACGGCAACATCTATCGCACCACGCTGAACACCGGCGGCCCGGCGCTGCGGTCCGCCTTCACCACGACTTCGAACTACTACACCTGGGCCTGGCAGGCCAACGAGGCGCACACCTTCTCGTCTAACACCATCAACGAAGCCATCGCCGGCGGCATGCGCGTGGAAGGCATTCAGCCGGCGTCCGGCGACTTCAAGGTTCCGGTGGTGAATGTAAACGGACTCGGCACGGGCTTTGGCGACGGCTTTGCGCTGGGCGACTTCATCCAGCACAACTACCACTGGCGCGATGTGCTCACCCACATCCACGGCGCGCACACCTTCAAGGCCGGCTACGAGGGCTGGATGGGCGACGACGTGGAGCTGTTTGCGGGCCCCTACGATATGCCCACTTTCCAGTTCACCAACATGCTGGACCTGGTGCAGGATCAGCCCTACACCGAGGCCGGCGTGATGTACAACCCGGTGAGCGGCCAGCATGTGGAGTGGAACTGGAACGCAGCCGACCGCACCTATGGGCTGTTTCTGGAAGACAACTGGAAGGCGCGGCGCAACCTCACGCTCAATTACGGCGTGCGCTGGGACGACTTTGGCAATCCGTATTCGCGGAGCCCGCTGACGGTCTTCGGCAACTTCTATCTCGGCTCCGGCCAGACCCCGGACCAGCAGGTGGCTAACGGCTCCGTGCGTCAGACCGAGCATGCGCTGAGCCGCTCCATCACCGACGTCTTCAGCCCGCGCTTGGGCTTTGCGTGGGACATGGCGTCCAACAGCCAATGGGTGCTGCACGGCGGCATCGGCATCTTCCACAACTGGCCCACACAGGCCAACGAACAGGAGGAGTACCGCGGCAACCCGCCCGGACCGATTGCGCCCACCTTCTACACCGGCACGGCCCACGCGCCGGTCTGGGGCCTGGGCACCACCAACACCCCGCCGTTCGGATTCACCTATCCAACGCTGGCAGCGACCCCACTGGACTCGCAGGGCGGTCTGACAGGACTGCAGTTCGGCATCGGCGGCATCGATCCCACGCTCAAGACGCCAACCACGGAGATCTATTCGGCGCAACTGGAGCATCCGCTCACACACACCTTTGTCGCCAGCGTCGGCTACTCGGGGTCGCGCGCGCAGCGGCAGCTCTCCGGCGGCGGACAGGTCTATAGCGTCAGCTACGGCGTGGACATCAACACCTATCCGGGCGACCTGATCAGCAACTTCCCGAAAAACCTCACCTCCAACGGGCTCAACCTGATTCCCACCCGGCTTAACCAGAGCTTCGGAAGCATCGGCTACACGCAGAATGACCGTCACTCAAGCTTTGACGCGTTCATCGCCGATGTGCGCGGGCGCTTTGCGGGAACGGGCTTTGTGGATATCTCCTACACGCGCTCCTCGTCGAAGGACGACACCCAGGTGTACCCCACCTGGTCCAATCCCAATCAGTACTTTGGCCCGTCGCAGTGGGATGCGCCCAACCGGGTCTCAGTCACCGGCAACTATCAGCTCAAGGGGCTCAGCAACGGCAACGGATTGATCGGCCGCGTCACCGGAGGCTGGGGAATAAGCGGAACGATCATCTCGCAGTCCGGCTATCCGTTCACAGTGGCCAACTACAACGCGTTCGTTCCGGTCTGCTCGCCTTCGCCGTGCACCGCCGGCAGCACGCTGATCGGCAACAGCGGCGGCGATTACAACGCCGACGGCGACGCCTACGACTACCCGAACGTCTCGTCCTACAGCATTCCGCACAGCAGAAAGGACTGGTTGAACGGCGTGATCACAGGGCCGAACAACACCAGCACCTCAACCAGCTCGGTAACGGTATCCTCGCCCGCCTTTGGATCCGGAGCCGAGGGTAACGAAACATACGATGGCTTCCGCGGTCCGAATTTCTTTGAGACCAACGCCAGCCTGCTCAAAGACACCACCATCCGCGAGGGAGTGAAGCTCGAGTTCCGCTTCGAGTTCTTCAATCTCTTCCACAACACAAACTTCGAGCTGCCGGACGAAAACATGACCGACGGCAACTTTGCCCGCTCGACCTCGCAGTATGAACCGCGCTGGCTGCAACTGGGCGCAAACCTGAAGTTCTAGCCACCGGGGGAGTCTAAACCGGGACTTCCAATCCTATCTCCTGAGCAGTGGGGCGTCTGTTCCAACAGCCGCTCCACTGTTTTTTCGACTCGGCATTCATACCCTTTTTCTATGCGAACGGGACCAATCATGAACAAATTCTCGCGGAGACGATTTCTCTCCCATGGCGCGGCAGCCACCGGAGCTGCGCTGGCTTATCATCCCCTCTCGGCGCTCGCGTCCACCTCCGGCGCGCCCGCCATCGCCGTCACGCCCTCCATTGGCACCTTCAACTACGACCAGGTTCAGCTTCTCGACGGCCCCATGCGCCGGCAGTTCGACACCAATCACGCCTTCTACCTGAACCTGAACGAAGACAGCCTGCTCAAGCCCTTCCGCCAGCTGGCGGGCATGAAAGCGCCGGGCGAAGACATGGGCGGCTGGTACAGCATCGATCCGGCGTTCCACGGCCCTCCCGACCTGCATGGGTTCATTCCCGGGCATAGCTTCGGTCAGTATGTCTCCGGCCTGGCGCGGGCCTACGCCATCACCGGCTCCAGGCCGACACAGGAGAAGGTACAGCGCCTGGTGCGGCTGTTCGCGCCTACGGTCTGTTCAGCCTTCTATGACAACTACCATCTTCCTGCTTACACCTATGACAAGACCAGCTGCGGCCTGATTGATGCGCACCGCTATGCAGCCGACGGCTCGGCGATGGACGTTCACGCGGCGGCGACCGAGGCCGTGGTGCCGCATCTGCCGGAGAAGGCCCTGTCGCGCAAGGAGCAGTATGCGCGCCCGCACAAGGACGAGGCCTACTGCTGGGATGAGACCTACACCCTGCCTGAGAATCTCTATCTCGCCTATCGGCTGAGCGGCAAACAGCGCTATCGCGAGCTGGCGGCGCGCTTCACCGAGGACGACCTCTACTTCGATCCACTGGCGCGCGGGGAAAATGTGCTGCCCGGCGAACACGCCTATAGCCACGTGAATGCCTTCAGCTCCGCGATGCAGGCCTACCTGGTGGCGGGCGACCCCAAGCATCTGCGCGCGGCCACCAACGGCTTCGATTTCCTGCGCTCCACGCAAAGCTTCGCCACCGGCGGCTGGGGCCCGGACGAGCTGTTCCGCGCGCCCGGCAGCGGCGAGATAGGCGCCAGCCTCAGCAAGTCTCACGCTGGATTTGAGACGCCCTGCGGCTCCTATGCCCACTTCAAGATCGGCCGTTACCTGCTCGCCGTCACCGGCGATAGCCGTTACGGGGACAGCATGGAGAGCGTGCTCTACAACACCATCCTCGGCGCCAAGCCGATCCAGCCCGATGGCTCGAGCTTTTATTACTCCGACTACAACATGGACGCCGCCAAGTTCTATCATCCCGACAAGTGGCCCTGCTGCTCGGGGACGTTTCCGCAGATCACGGCTGACTACGGCATCAGCTCGTACTTTCACGACGCGGACGGCATTTATGTGAACCTCTACGTCCCCTCGCGCCTCAGCTGGCAGCAGCATGGAGCCAGCTTCGAGCTTACCCAGCGGACAAGCTACCCACACGCCGCGCACACCGAGTTCGAACTCAAGGCCGACCGCGATGCGGCCTTCGCTCTGCGGCTACGCATTCCAGCCTGGGCTGGTTCCAAAACCACCCTTGCCGTCAACGGCAAACGCGCCGATGTGGAGCTGGTTCCCGGACGGTTTGCTGGCGTGACTCGGACGTGGAGGAACGGCGACCGCATCACGCTCGAGTTCGACATACCCCTCACGCTGGAGGCCGTCGATCCACAACACGCCAATCTCATCGCGCTGCGGTATGGTTCGCTCGCGCTGTTCGCCATCGCACCTCCGGCAACACCGCTCACCCGCTCCAGCCTGCTCGGCGCGCATCAACTCTCAGCCGGAAGCCTCGATTGGGAGACAACCACGGGTGCTGGCAAGCTGGCATTCAAACCCTTCCAGGCTATCGGCGATGAGCATTACCGGCTCTATCAGGAAGTGGTAGCCTGAAACCGCATTCCACCCGCGCCGGCAAGGTGCGCGCGCCGGCGCGGTAATGGGCAGATCAATCAAGCATCACGGAGGCGGCAGCTCATGCGCAGGATTCGAACGCAGGCCATCATGCTGGCGATTGCGGCCTGTCTTGCGCACGGGCTGCCCGCCTGTATGCGCGCCCAGACTCCGGCCGTCACGCTCTCCGCGGTCCTCGATGCGCTCCGCAGCGGCCAAAACGAAGCCGCGCTGCGCCTCTCCGCGGAACTGGTGCGCACCGAGCCGCGCTCAGAAAAGGCCTGGACCCTGCGCGCGGCCGCACTGGAGCGCTCAAACCAGCCCGACCAGTCATTGGAGGCTTACCAGCACGCGCTCGTGCTTGCGCCCCAGTATCTGCCGGCGCTCGAAGGCGCGGCGCAGCTCAGTTATAAGACCCGCTCGGCCCAGGCCGCTCCCCTGTTGCACCGGATTGTGGCGCTGCAACCGGCCAACCCGACCGCGCACGCTATGCTCGCCGCGCTCGAGTATAAGAAAGCGGATTACACCGCGGCCGGCGAAGATTTTGGCGCGGCCGAAGAAGCGCTGCGCGCGCAGCCGGATGCGCTGATGGAATATGCACTCTGCCTGGCGCGGCTCGACCGGCCGGCTGACGCCGTCGCCCGCCTGCAGCAGGTGCTTGCGCTGCGCTCGGACGACGCCGGCGCACGCTACGATCTAGCCCTCATCCAGTGGCGTACCAATGCAGCCGCCGATGCGCTGGCTACGCTTCAGCCGCAACTGGATGCGCGCACCGCCAACTCCCGCATGCTGCGTCTGGCGGCGAACATCCATGAGGCAAACAACGAGACGCCGCAGGCCGTGGAACTGCTGCGCGCCGCCATCCTGGCCAATCCGGACGACGCGGACAACTACGTGGAATTCGCCAAGCTGTCGTTCACGCACGGCTCGTACGCAGTCGGCGTGGACATGGTGAACGTGGGCCTCAGCCGGCTGCCCAACGCCGCGGCTCTCTACATGGCGCGCGGCGTTCTCTACGGCCAGAACGGTGATTTCGAGAAGGCCATGGCCGACTTCGAGCACGCCCACCAGCTCGATCCGAACTCCTCAATGGCAGCGAGCGCCGAAGGCATCGCGCAATCGCAGCGCCATAATCACGCGGCGGCGCTCGAAGACTTCCGCCGCCAGGTGCGGGAGCACCCTCGCGACGCGCTGGCCTGGTATCTGCTGGCCGAGGCGCTCTCCTGGTCCGGGCCGGATTCGACGACGGGCACAGCCGCAAACAACGTGACCGAGGCGATTGCGATGGCGCACAAATCGATTGCGCTGGACCCGCACCGCGCCGAAACCGAGGACCTGCTCGCCTCGCTGGAGTTGCAAGCCAGCCATCCGGAGTTGGCCATCAAGGCCTGCCGAGCGGCGCTCGCGATCAATCCCAAAGACCAGCAGGCCGTTTACTCTCTCATCCTGGCGCTCCGTAAGACCGGTGCTCGCGATGAACTCAAAGACCTGGTGCAGAAGCTCACCGATCTTCGCAAGGCCGACAACGCCGAGAATCTTCGCCAAAGCCGTTACGGCCAGCTCGTTGAAAGCCAATAAGGCCTCGCCATCGCGGACCGTGAGCCATCCGCATGGAACCAGGAGATGTTGATGGGAAATCACCACGCCAAGCAAGGGAGCATCCTGATCGTGGCTGCCGTCGCAGCTGCGATACTGCCCGCCTGGTGGGCCGGAAGCAGGCTCTTCCCCGCCTCAGGCCTGGTCCTGGCGCAAACGGTCGCCGCCTCTTCCGCCGCCGAATCGGGCCAGCAAACTTCCTCCGCGCTCGCGCCGCTCACCGTCGACTATCCGGAGGACGGCTCCATCTTTCCTGCGGAGATCACGCCGCCGACCTTCCTGTGGCACGACGGCGCACAGGGTGCGTCCGCATGGACCATCGACGTCACGTTCAAGGACGGCGCACCCGATCTGCATCTGCGCGCCGCGGGCGAACAGCTTCGTATCGGCGAGATCGATCCGCGTTGCGTTTCGCCCACCAACAAGCCGCCCGCGCTTACGGCGCAGCAGGCCACTGCGCACACCTGGATTCCAGACGGCGCGACCTGGGCTGCCATCAAGGCGCGCTCCAGAGAACAACCAGCGGCCATCATCATCACCGGCTTTGCAGCCACCGATCCGAGCCGCCCCATCTCGCGCGGGACTATTGCCATCGCCACGTCAAAAGATCCAGTGGGCGCGCCGATCTTCTATCGCGACGTGCCGCTGATCCCCTCCAAATCGCAGACCGGCATCATCCAGCCGCTGGCCAAGCAGGATCTGCCTCTGCTTGCCTGGCGGCTGCGCGACATCGCCCAGCCCAGCAGCCGCGTGGTGCTGACCGGCATGCACACTTGCGCCAACTGCCACTCCTTCTCCGCGGACGGCAAGACGCTGGGCATGGATCTCGACGGCCCCTCCAACGACAAGGGCCTCTACGCACTCACCTCCGTCCAGCCGCAGATGAGCATTCGCAACCAGGACGTCATCTCCTGGAGTTCGATCAAGGATCACAGCGCTTCGCCGTCGCGGATCGGCTTCATGTCGCAGGTCTCCCCCGACGGCCGCTATGTGCTCACCATGCTGCGCGGCCAGAAGGCCGAGTTGCCCAACAGCTACTTCGTCGTCAACTTCACCGACTATCGCTTCCTCCAGGTCTTTTATCCGACCCGCGGCATCCTCGCCTGGTACGACCGCACAACCGGCGAGAAGGAACCGCTGCCCGGCGCCGACGACCCCCGCTACGTCCACACCGACGCGGTCTGGAGCCCTGATGGAGAGTACGTCGTCTTTGCCCGCGCCGCGGCCCGAGAGCCCTTGTCGCCCGGGCAGAAGCTGCCCGACCACGCCAACTCGCCTGATGAGACGCAGATTCAATTCGACCTCTATCGCATGCCTTTCAATGGCGGCAAAGGCGGCGAGCCGGAGCCCATCGAGGGGGCGTCGCACAACGGCATGAGCAACAGCTTCCCCAAGGTCTCGCCCGAC
>Ga0182030_10008972_pt1 | contig 20575 bp, 18 predicted proteins | sample 812S3MmetaG_FD_121299 | JGI IMG/M metagenome (GOLD analysis project Ga0182030, IMG submission 121299) | Permafrost microbial communities from Stordalen Mire, Sweden - 812S3M metaG (Illumina Assembly) | ecosystem: Environmental > Terrestrial > Soil > Wetlands > Permafrost | place: Sweden... | reverse complement strand
TGGCAAAGTCACGTGACTTTGCCGCTTGGAAATGTCTAGAAGGTTCTAGCATTTACTAATACTATAGCTATAGTAGCATATAGATATTTCTAGAATGTACTAATTATAAATCAAGCAACACCCACTTGTCGGGTTTGTCTTCCCCTGGCACTACTTTCTTATCGATGTAGTCGGGGTAAAGTAGAATGTGTACTGGAGCAGATTGGGGCTGATAATTATGTCCAGGGTAAGTCGGGGACTCTGCCTCATGCTCGCCGGTAGTATAGACCCCACTTTCTTCGTCGGTTGGGAGAGGATGCCCGTTAACAAGAGCGAGACAAAATAAAGTGACAAGAAGCGAGAAACGCATGATTGGTGATCAGTTCTCTACAGGCTGGGAATACTTGATATTTTAAAATCAGTTTATTGGTCCCACGACCCTTTATGAAAGGGGATTATACAGATTACAGATTGAACTGTTGGGTTCGAAAGGATTGAGTAGAGCTAGGAATTAAATTCCCTCCTTCGTGACGCACAAAGCTCCTTGTTGGTAGGTAAGCTAGATTTTGCATAGCACAAGTAGGCCAACGCAATCCACTCATAGCCGTAAAGGATTTAAAATGGATTGAGATCCCGCGAAGAACTTTTCTTCTGTGGCGAAGCAGCATACCCTTGGGCGGGGTTAATACGCCGCAAAGAGAATCCTGAAGGATCATGTTGGTGTTGGAGATTAAACGCACGGTCACCAACTGTTGGAAGAGTAATGACAGTGCGCGAGCCAATCACTGAACAGGACGCTATAAGACCCCGGAATGTCTGTCTTCTGGAATAATACCTCGATAGGGTCTCAATATTCTCGTTGATTGCCGGCGTTTTCGTTGACTATCATAATCACCATATTTTGAGATAAGATTGTTTGTCCAACTTTGAAAGATTCTTCTAGATATGTGTTCAATTTTCACATATTCCGATTCTTGGAATCCAGAATCTTGCACTTCGCGTCTACATTGGAGCAAGGTCATTTTCTCTAGTGGGTTTGGTCGTCAATGGACGGAATAATTTAGATCAAGAATATAGTTGAAAACAGACCGAGAACAGAACCTCGCGGAAAAGTTGGGAGAAAAAAAGAAAATGGGAGAAAGGGAAACAGAACTTGGCAACTGAATCTAACCCAGATTTGGACTCCAAAATCATCTTACTGAAAAAAGATTCTGCATCTACTAATGTCTTCTCAAAAGATTGATTTGCAACCTTTCTGAAACGCATCTCGTAGCTGCAATTTGGCTCAAGCGTTATCACACACCTCTAGTATAATAATTACGCTTTAACAAATCTTTATTATGCGTTGAAGGTTGAGGATTGTTGGTATTTAGCGGGGTGAAATAGGATGGGCGTGGTTTCTTGGCGCCACATCCACGCCATTGTGAAATTTAGGACCAATCTTCTCTGTTTACATGCTTATTAAGATGACAACTCATACGGATCCTGCCTCCCTGTTAATTAATGCATTATTCGAATTGGCAACCGACAATCAGAGGCCATGTATTTACTGTTGGTTGTTGAGTGACGATATCTACATACCATATCTATTTTTGAAGGGTGCGGAGAGCGGGAAAAAGTAGATGAGGACGTTATAATCTTGAAGCAGCTTGGAGAAGACATGCTTCTGGTGTAAATCGGAGAGCTAGTCGATGACGGAAGGCGACCGGATCATAATTATGTGAGCAGCCTTTCAATGCTTTCAATATTGGAGAGAAATCGGATAAAACATCGGGACCATTCTTCGATGCAATCAGGTGGTGCGCGAGGTAGAGACGGAGTTTATCGCTGCGAGAATAGTCCGGGAGTACCCTTTTCTCGATACGAAGAATCTGAGCAAGGTATGTGTCCCCTGTAGGTAATCTGGACTTAAGTGATTTAACAGACTCCTGTTCTAATACATCGTCTGCTAGAACTTGGTTTTTGTCTGTAGCGACCCAAACAGACAGCAACGATTCAGGGGAATTTCAGGGGAAATTTAATGAACAATCTTCTGCATCAAAAGTTTCACCGTTCTCTTGGCCTCTAGCTGGTAAGAATATGGATTATCGGCTTAGCTGTGGCGGAATTTGTGGTAATCTGATTCGCAGTTAACGAATTGGTACTACCTTGGATCAATTCAATGGTGTAGCTCTCGATATCAACTTCGGCGACCTAATTCTCACGTAGGTATTAGGGGTACGGAATTTGAGCCACAGATTTGGCAGTGGTGGCGGTGGCGGGAAGTTTTGGGAACAACTGTATCTACTAGCAGCGATGTCGTTTATGGAAGCATTGGTCTTACCTTGAAAGGATGTATGGAAACCTCACTGCCTTGTGGGCTTCTATATATGAGAAGGTGCAGATTATTCTGAATTGGAGCTATAGTAGAATCTCGCTGTTCAAGATCCTGGAAGAAAGAAAGGAACTTTGTGGAGCGCTACAGGAGATGGCGTGGCATGACGAGTCTTCTCTTTGGTAGAAGGTGGAGGAGCTAGAGATGTTGGGAATGGAATGGAGACTCCTAAAGAAGAACAGGAATACTAATTTAGTTGCTTTGCTATTTGAAGGGTGCCGTCCTAGGCGCTATTCCTTACCTTTGCCTTTCCTCTGAAGGGCAAACTGAGTTCAGCCAGATCCGGAAGCTACGATCATGCTACCGCGTGCCACTTATCTAGAACTCTTGTGGTAGCCATCTCAACTATTCCAGCGATTGAACTTGGGATATCATTCTATTACCTACCAGACCCGATTTGGAACCGTCGTTTTGAGATAGGGAATAGGGGTTAAGCGAATTAGCACGTGATATTTGTCGCTATTCCATTTATTTTTGAGGCTATTCTAAAGCAACACAATGGTTGGTACACGCCAGTAGAAAAATATGGCAATTCAAGCTAAATCCAATTTCTTTTGCGCGGAAATGTTTGAGCTTCTAATATGCTTTACGGAGTACGGAGGGCTTGATGCCGCACTACTTCTTGTAGAGAAAATCACCTGGGGCAGGAAAGCGGGCACTCGTCCGCTCTTGATCTTGATCTCGATCTTCTTCAAACAGAACAATACGCTTCTCGCATAACCAAGAATCTTTCAAATTCAATTTCGCGTCATTAACCCAGGATTTGCACACCGCCACAATATAGCTGCGCCACAAGTGTACCCCGCGGTGACGTTCGTGGTTAGTTGGCCACTAAAAACCAAGGCAGAAAGCCACCTCCAAGGGTCATGACAACTTTGATCGTCAGACAAACTGCGGGGCAATGCAGGTCAAAACGAGTTACCATCCAGCCTCAACTGGATCATTTTCCATTTTCAAGGATGTGAGAAGTGTTGCAACAAGCGGCCAGGTCATTCGTGGAATCGAAGGAGTCCCAGCATTTCGCAATCCAATCCATTCCCCTCGTTCTCCCACGATTGACAACTATAATTCCCTGGAGAGGGTTTGTTATCCAATCCTTCAAAATTCTTGGTATCTAGTGCACATAGAGCCTGTTCAGCAAAGAATGGCGCTTGGTTTGACAGTTATGGCGACACGACATGCTGCATCATTACCGCATTGCGAGACCGCGGTTACCCACATACAGGATTCCCAGCAATGGCATGGTTTCATTTCCAGCATTGGGGTTGGGCTAAACAGCTCGTGATGAATGGAAAGCTTTGATATCCAATCGAGCTTACGCCACAGACGACATCATCGATTTGCTACCCCTCCACATTCTTGCTTTGTTTGATAGGGAAGGTATAGTACTCTCATATATAATCGTCTGATTCCTTGAGTGGTGTATCTCATTCTCCCATACACATCTCTGCAATTGAATAATATACCCATTTGACTTCAAACAATCGAACTTGCATTTCTAAATTGATACCAAGCTGCAATCATGGACAAACTCAAAAATTTAATGTAAGCGACCTCTTCTCCAACGTACTAAAATACTAACTTTTGTTTAGTAATCCGGGAAAGACGGAAAATGATCAGACTCTTTACGGTTCTGGTCAAACAGCTGGAGGAACCACTACCGGAAACACATCGGGGCTGACGGGTGAGGGATCTCACTTTGGGGGTGCACACGAGACTACTGGAACGAGCAACACTTCAGGTCTCACAGGAAATCAAACAAATAGTACAGGTCTAGGCAATACCCAAAACACAGGGGCCTCGTCTGGGACATCATCAGGTCTTACGGGAAATCAAACAACCGGTACAGGTCTGGGCAATACCCAAAACACAGGGATTTCATCCGGAACAACCACAGCTGGGCCCCATTCCTCCAATCTAGCCAATAAGGCCGACCCGACCGTCGATTCGGATCTTTCAGGCTCTAGAACCACTGGTCAGTCGGGCTTGACGGGTAATACGACTGCAAACCCTTCATCGACACATCATGTAGGGCGCGATGCTGCTGCAGTTGGAACTGCTGGGGCCGTAGGAGAAGGTGTTCATCATCACAGAGAGAATGAGCATGGCCTTTCCTCAAACACCCAAGGCACACCAACAAACAATTCTGGGCTAACTTCACATCGTAAGAATTGTGGGAAAAACTGATCATATATCTACTAACAAGACAAATAGATACTGGGACTACTGGGGCGACGGGAGCGACTGGACCGGGGGTGAGCGGCCCCCATTCAACAGATACAGCAAATCGACTTGATCCTTCGGTCAATACACAAGGATCTCGTATTGAAGATGCTCATCACCATTCAGCGACTCATGGAGGTGGAGCAGAAGCTGCAGACAAACATCACACAGGTCGGGACGCAGGCATTGCGGCTGGGGGTGCCGGACTAGCTGAGCAGTAAGTATTCCAATTGTGTGTCTCGCTACCAAACACTAAAGCGAGTAGTGAGCATCATAAACACCAAAATGAGAATAGGGCTGGTGTTGATTCAACTGGAATTGGCCACTCAACCTCGGATAATCATGGTACTACCGCAACTTCATCAGGCCAGCACGTTGGCAGGGATGCAGCGATCGGTGCCGGTGGAGTTGGTCTTGCTGAACAGTAAGATCTCTCTTCCAATAATTTTTTTAAAAATACTGACAATGGGTGTAGCGAGCATCATAGACATGAGGGATCAGCCACCAGTCTACCGGGACCAGCCCCAAATACTGCAGGCCCACATAAACAGGACTGGCTCAACAAGGTATGTTTTATAACAAAACGAGGATTCTGCTTCACCGTACCCCGAGTTCGGAGGTCTGAGACTAACCTGTACTTTAGCTTGATCCCAGAGTAAATGCCAATCCGGAAACCTCCACCACAGGTACAGGCCCCTTCAAGGCTGATGCAGCGGACTATCCTCCGGGAACCTCAAAGCCATACGATCCCACAACTGGCTACACAGCAAACCCAGCCCATCACGGTGTCACTTCCGTAAACCCTGATGGATCGACCACTCGCACTGCAAACCCTGCTCATCACGGTGGTACAAGAAACGATCATCTCGGGCGCGATGCAGCAATAGCGGGCGGCGTTGGGGGAGCAGGATACGAGGCCGAAAAACATCATCACAGCAAGAATGATTCCGGAGTGGCCGGTGTTGGACCCTCTACTGGTAACACTACGGCTACCGGCCCTCATTCTTCAAACCTCGCTCACACAACGGATGCCGATCGCTCAAAGGATCATCATTATGGAAAGGATGCCGCCGTAGCAGGTGGTGTAGGAGGAGCAGCTTACGAGGCGGACAAGCATCACAAGCATGACAAAGATCTGACTGCTGCGGAGAGAGAGCAAAAGAGGGAGCATAAGCACGAATTGAAGGAAGAGAAGCGAGAACACAAAGAGAGCAAGGGTGGTCTTCTTTCATTCCTTCGTAAGTTATCCCTCCATATTTTAATTTGTCACCTCCGCTGACACAACGATAGACCGTGACAAGAACAAGAAATATACTCCAGAAGAAGAAGCCGAATTCGATCGTCAAGAGCGGGAGCACAATTCACACAAGGGACGCGATGCTCTCGGTGGAGCAGCTGTTGGAACCGGTGCTTATGAGGCAGAGAAACATCACGGCCATCATACTCCTGGAACTCATGACAACGAATTAAACAAGCCTTTCCCAACTGCGCCTGGCAACCAGGGTGTCGGAACTGGAGCTGGAACTCAAAACGCTCTGGCAGGTGACAACACAACTTCCGGCCATTCCCACCTCGGCAGGGATGCGGCAGTAGTTGGCGGTGCTGGGGCCGTTGGCGAGCATGAGCACCACAAGCATTCCGAACAACACGGCACGTTACCTTTGGACGAGAAGCCAAGAGGCACAGATATTGGCGATAAACTTCACGGAGTTGAGCGAAACTGTGGTGTTAACGGAGCTTCTGGATTTCCTGGCTCGGACGGCTTTGGTACCGGAACGACTACTCACAGTGGGGTCGGACACCAAACTTCTGGAGTTACGGGCACTGGCAATCAATCTCATCTTGGAAGAGATGCTGCTGTTGGAGCGGGCGGTGTCGGCTTAGCTGAACATGAACATAGAAAACACGAGGGTGTTTCTGGAACTCACCACGGGAATACTGGTTTGACTGGAAGCGGAAACCAGTATGATAATACTACATCTGGCTCTGGCTCACACGCTGGACGGGACACAGCTGCTCTTGGTGCAGCAGGCACAATTGGAGAGCGCGAACATCGAAAGCATGAGGGTGTTTCTGGGACCCACCACAATACTACCTCGTCTGGGTTAACAGGAAATGGGAATCAATACAACACTGCCTCTGGATCTGGCACGACTGGCTCACACATTGGCCGGGACTCAGCTGCCCTTGGTACTGCGGGTGTTGGAGAGCACGAATATCGCAAGCACGATACGGCAACCGGTCACCAATCTGGTCTTACAGGCCACGGATTTTCCACCGGACAATCAGGGACCACGGGTTCCTCGGGCCTGACTGGGAATAACACCACTGGAGAAGATCGCAACAGATTGCACAAGGAGCCTCCCATTGGCCACCCAGCAAGTGGTGTGCCGGCTAGCGGAGCTGAGAGAGAAAGGACCATTGGTCAGGGAGAGAACAGATTGGATGGTGATACTGGGGTAGCAAATTCGCACGTAGAGGGGGGTGTTAATGCTGCTAGTAATTATTAGGATGCTGGATTTCATGAGTTATGAGATAATTGGGAATGACCTAAGGAGTTAATTTCATTGAATGCACAAGTTTTTCCTGCACCTTCAATGTGAATGAATGGAATTGATCGTGTAACGCTCTTGCTTTTCAGTAAATCTACGATACTGATAACTCTCACCTGTATTACACATAATCTAGTTTAGCTTACTCCCAGGGGGCTGCCATTAAAAAAAAAATCAAAACTTTTAGTGTAGTTTAAGTACAGTGATCTGATTAATCAAAATCTATTAATCTAATTGGTTCCTTAAAATTTCTTTATTAGATAACTAATCTATATAATAGACATCACTAGGTTAGGTACAACTATAGAGCCACTAAGGTTATAGAGTCACTAAGACTATAGACGAAGGGATTTAGAAAGATACCGCCCTAAAAATAAATAGGAAATACAACAAAGAACCCAAAATAGTAAAACTGGACTAGATATTTAAAGCTAAACTAGATATTTGAAGCTAGACTAGATATTTGAAACTAAAATAGACATTTAGAATATATCATTATAGCTTTTCTATTGATCAAAGGCCAGACAGGGGTTTGAAGAAAACCCCCCAAGAAATAAAGAAATAAATTTTTAGCTATAGCTGCGCTGGACTATTGCCTTCGAAGGAGGGAATATATAATTAAATTGAAGATCGTAGTGAATTTTTCCATTCGAGAAGATGCATAGGTTAGATAGAGCGTTTTGGCTTTAGAACGGGGGTCGGGTTCTCTATGTAGCTTGCTATCTTTGTTTGGACAAACCAGCACAACTTGAAAACACGTATTTGTCTTCTATGTTCCAGACTTTAAGAGCATCTTCCTTTTCATTCATTCGAATCCGAGAGCTGCTACACTGCTACTAGGTAGAGAAACGTGCACTGGAACAGGGTTCTCTCCCCCTCTCCTATCTTTCGATTACAACCTCGCTTAATTTTTTCATAACTTTTATTTCCTCAACTCAAGGTCCAGACAAATTCTCGTCAATCATCGGAAAAGAACCCCGATCTCACATGTAGGAGGACGACACTTCATTGCAAAATTACATCATGCAGTTCGACAGAGACTCCCTCGAAGCTCTAAAAGAGCAGGTCTCTGCACTCCACCTGGGAGAGCAGCTCACAACACCCGTTGACCCCCTCGAGGCATTCGCAGCAATACCCTCACGTGTCCAGTGCAATATCCCCATACAAGTCGCCATTTCGAAGCTTCCAGGCGCAGGAAGGGGACTCGTCGTCTTGAAGGACGTCGAAGCAGGACAGATGGTCTTCAAGATTGAGAATCCGCTTTTCACCGTGGTAGGAAAATAATTTATCACTATTTATACACGAAAATGAGCTGACTCCATCTAGGTCGAAAATGGCAAGGTTGCTCTTGCGAATACGTGCGACAACTGCTTCGCTGCTAAGCATGATGAGACGGGTGTTACAACTACAGAGCAGGAGAGTCGATTCAGAGTTTGTAGCAGGTGCAAGGTCTTGCACTATTGTGGAAAGGTATTTTGTCTATCTCATAGAACTCTGACACTCAGAAATATTGATGCTAAATGTATCATACTGACCCTCATCCGTAGGCTTGTCAGAAAGAGGCTTGGGAGCACCATCACAAATACGAATGCAGTACTCTCAAGAAAATGCAAAAATGGGAGTCAGATGAATATAAATTGGTTTATATGTCGTATGTCCGGCTTATGGTCCGCCTCCTAGAGAGACAGTTGATGGGCGATATCCCGACCGAAGAATGGGCGGAGATTCGGTCTCTTAAGACCAATAAGGGCGTGAGAAAACTGGACGCCGAGGGCATGCAAGCTGCAAAGTAAGTATTCACGCCGTGCTTGCCTTCAAACTTTCAGGTGATTCGGAAGGACTGACCTATGGCAAGGCTGATCTGCGAGGGTTTGATGCATTTTACCTCTACGGACCTCCAGTATCAAGAAGTGTTATGTTTCCTTGGCTCCCCTTTTATTTGAAGCGCGTTAACTCATTAATCGCTTCTTTCAGGTACAAAACAATGCGCTGGCCATGTCCATCCCACTTCTCCGACCCCATGAAGGCAATAGATATACCCCTGACGCACCACCCAGCATCAAGGCAGGCTCGGCAATGGACCCATTCATGGCGATGATGAATCATTCCTGTCTTCCAAACGTCTCCTGGTTCTTCGAAGGTCGCCAACTCCGCCTCATTACTACCAAACCCATCAAATCCGGCAACGAACTTTACATCACCTACATTGACGACACAGGCGATTATCATTGCAGACGATCTCTACTCAGAGAAAAGTGGTACTTCGACTGTGCATGCGACCTTTGTAAGCAAGGACCCCAGGGATTGAGCTCCAAAAAAGCAGGCACGCTCGGTCGACGTATCCTCGATTTGAAAAAGGCCGGATGGGCAGACATAGTTGAAAAGCTGGAGGAGCATAAGCGCGCATTCGAGGCGTTCAAAGCCGCTGGATATGGGCCGGGCGTTTATCCTTCACGCTGGTTCTATAGATGTCTATGGGCGAGCCACACAATGCAAGGACAATGGGAAGAGGCTTTGAAGATCGGTCTGAAGATTTACTATGAGGTAGGCCTGACTATTTTTTTTATTGTTTCAATGGTTTTGAGACAATCTACTAACTTTCTCATCTAGGTCGAACCGCTTGCCAAACCAGCCATTGACCTCGAAGCCCGAGTCGATACGCTGTATCACCTGATCTATCTCATACAGGAGCATCCTCCGAAAGGCGTTCTCGACAAGGAGATTATCTCACTAATTGTTACACATCTACGAGGAATTCACCTTCGAGGCGTCGAAAAATGTTTCGGAAGAGATACACGGATCTTTCAACACAAGGACGTCCTCGAGGTTGCTTGCAGACGCAATTCAGAATGTGAGAAGGCTATGCAGGAGGGACTGAAAGTGTTGTTGGATTGGGCTGGAGTTGAACAAAAAGAGCAGGTGATATTGTAGCTGGGAAAAACTGCAAATGGTAGGACAATGCCATGAACATAGCTGCTGATTATAATACTAATTTTACACAAAATTCGTTCATAATATAATCAAACGTGCAAGAATACAGCCTCATGACTCTTCGCTGTTATTCTTGCAGGGACTCACTAACTGATTTTAAGGGTTGCTTTATTGTAGCCTCAATGTAACGCATACAGACCGAAAAATTGTTGAGAAGCTTTTCCAATACTATAAAACAGTGTGGTCGCGCCAGCCGCTGAATCATGTTGCCGTTACTTTACTCTGCAATAAACTAGAGACACTATCGAATCAATGCGGTCGATGGGGGCTAATCTCTTTTGCTTGTTCTGGTCACAATTGTTTTACACGGACGAGACCATTTTATGGAATTTCACGATGATAAAGTAATAAGTATAGCTAAATACATAACTCACATAAAATTCCAACGAGGAACTTATTAATATTAAGTGAATTTTCCTCCGCTTAAGTCTATCCGATGCGTACTTACCAAAAATCACGAGCGAAAAAAGAAAATAGCAAAACTCAACCCCCAGATCATGCCATCGGTGCACCGGTGAAGGGACGGAGGATGTATCTGGTACGTCTGCAAACAGAGCTCATGCTCGGTTTTGAAGTTCACATTTGAATCTGGTGTGGATCCAGTTTCCCCAGCAGAGCGTTCGTAGCTTGCACTACTACTAAACATCTGCTGGGTCGAGGGAAAATTTGCTTATTTAAATCTATACCACTACTATCTCGGTTGAAATAAGCGAGCAGGATAGGGGTGCGCCGGACATCTACTTGTATGCTACAAGCTTTCTGTGCAATGATTACAGGCATTCAATTTACAGTGGCAGATCAATGATACAATAATATCTGAGAATAAAGGCGAGCATCTTCAATTGAACATCAATCCCTGGATCAGCAAAGCTTTTCAGGAGAGGATCTTCATGCAAATTAAGCAGTCTTAGGCATTGATTCCGGAGAACAACCTTACAACCGGGATCTTAACTAAGAAGTCCAGTAGAGTGCTCAAATTTGTTTCCATTACAGCTCTAGAGTCTTACTCAAAGTAGGTAAGATAGCCTTGGAAAAGCGTAAAGCTACATGATGTGCTTAATGAGGAGGAAGAACCTGGAAAGCATGAGGTGAGCAAATTAATCATGTTTTCTTCGGAAGAAGACGCCCAAAAGAGCCTCAAACTCTTAGGATCGCATGGCTTTCTAAATATTTCCACCGTCATGATATTAAGTGCGACTGTTTAAGGGGAAATTGGAGCAACGTGCAAGTAGGTAGCCGGGTCGAAAGGTCTGCGCAATCAAGGGTTCTCAGTGATGCCCTTTCTTGCTTCTGCCACCGAATTTCGCAAAAGCCTCAGACAAACCAATCGAGAAATCTTTGATCCGGGTCACTTCTCAATTTGATCTGTCTCCGGGATATGAAACCATTCACGCGGAGTAACTCCAATATAGGTGATTTTCAAAAATAAATCTGAAAAGAAGAGCCGCAAAACGTTCACATTCTTGAAACCCATTTTAGATCCTTCATCAAATGGGATGGATGAAGAGAATTGCAACCCGTTCTAAATCTGCCAAACAGAACCAGATTTTCACTCACCACAAGAGACCCCTAGTCCCAGTCACTACTTTCCTACCCAGAATCGCTATCAGATTCACTTCCAATGCGATATTCTTGGTCCATCTCAAATACACCCGGATAGCCTTCATCAATCAGGAATTCAAGAAGGTCCTCGAGAATTTCTCTGAAAATTTCGCAAACTTCTTCGTCTAATTGCCGTCTGTCGCCCTGCCTCTGTTCTAACAATGAAAACGCGTTCCGAAGAGTCCCCTGACTAAAATAAATAGCGAGGGCCAAAATAGCTGCACTTGGGACAACGATAAAAATTTCCGTGAAGACTTTTCTCCAGAAGACAAAGTTGGCGTGATGAGAGCCAAAGCCCCATATGTATGGCTTCAGAGCTACAGCGACGTCGTGTCGTTCTGTCCAGGCTATGACCCGCGCAGGTATTATATTGCCTAGGATGTGGACAGATAGGTGATATATCGGGTACATTTTAAGACCATAGACCCAAATATCCCTCCCGTCATTGAAAATTTCACAAAAGTCCACCCATAGAAGACGGGCCTTGTGGGCCTTCCGACATACTTCCTCGTAAACCTTGCGAGGGGAAAAGAGGGGCCATGCCATGTTGAGTATGTCGAACAATCGATCGAAGTGTGGACCAATTCGGAACAGGGTAAAAGTCGGCGAGGATAAATTTCCAACGATTTGGAGCGGATGCGTAAAACCTCAAATGATGAAAGAGTTGAAGTGTGAAACAATGAAAGACAGTGTTTTATGCATTTGAAGTATCCAGTTCATATCGAAAGACCTACTAGCTTCATATCAGGCGCCTTGCGTACTGTTAATAATCAGGCCCCGAAGTTTAGAGAAGCAACTCTGGCTCCAGGTCAGGGCTCTACCATGATCCAACTATTCAGATACCTGGTTCATAGAGCCGCATTATTGGGACCGATTCCGAGCCATAATTGAGTTTACTTTGGTCACTCGCATGATGTATCACGCGTGAAATTCACTCAATGAAAATACAAATATAAAATAAGCGTATTGCTCGATATTCATAGAAATTCGAGCGTTGAATCTTTGCAATTATAATTTTGATGGTATGCTAAAATGTACATGACCTCGAGCTACCTTTCGAAGCTTGAAAATCACGAGCTTATAATTTGGCACGTTCAGGAGAGCCGTTCTGCAAGACCTCGTCGATGGCTTTCATGGCCTGGAATAACCTCCTTTCCTGTAGCTTTGGAGCTACAACTTGTATTGATAGTTTGGTATGGAGATATGTTCTCCGATCGACCGTCTTTGGATCCCCTGGGTTGGGTCAGCATATTCAATCTAAGTTGTTTCGCTTCCATAAATACCCACATAATTCTCTGTTGACCTTATCCCAACTTCCCAACGGCTGACTTGCCGCCAATTCCCCCTCTAAATCCGATTCTTTGAAATCTCTAACCGGTAGAGTACCAGCGGGGTAATCCATTAGCACGAAACTACTCGTATAACTAACGCCATTCCACCTATCAATTGGTGCAACAGGATGTGGAGCCACAGGACAGATCAATGCATCAATCTTCTTCCCAGTCTTGGGATCTTTCCAGATATTTAACATCTCAGTCTCGAGTTTGATTTTTTGAGCATGGAACTCGATCAATTTATCAAGAGGCATTTTCTTGCCTCGCCGTAACCTCGTGCTCAACCACTGGGTAAGAGGTTCTCCTGTCTTCTCTAACAGGTCAAACATGAAATTCCCACCATCTATACCAAAGAACTTGTTGGCTAGTGACTGGCATTTCTTGAAAGCAGGTGCGTCGATTTCCACAACTTCTATGCCTGACTTCTGCAACATTTGCACGGTCTCGTCTAAGACCTTGCTGACAGGGGGTAAAGGGTCAATGACTCCATCTCTCCTGATGATCCCAAGTACTGGCTTATTCTCGATCTGTCCTTGCGCTTCCCAAAAACCGTAGGCAATAGCAGGATCTTTCTCCCAAGGTCTGGAATCCGAAATGACTTGTAAAAATAATTCGCAATCTCGCATACTCGTAGCAATCGGACCAGCACTGGCAGGCAAACCGACTTTACTCGCACCCTCTCTCGCACCACCTTCTTGACCCACGTATGGCACTCTCTGCGCGCTTGGTTTTATTCCATACAACCCATTGCACATAGCCGGTATCCTAATGCTTCCCCCAACATCGGTTCCCACGCCAAGTATACTTCCCCTCATCCCAATTAACGCACCCTCACCTCCCGAACTCCCACCCGCCGTGACCTTCCTATTCCTTGGGTTCATCACCCGTCCAAAAAGATGGTTATCCGAATCCAGCGCCATGAGCGTCTGTGGAATGTTCGTTTTGCAATACAACACCGCTCCCTGCTCTAACAGAATATCCACAAGCAGTGAATTCTCCTTCGCAGGGTTCTCTGCCAAACTCGCAATTCCAATCGAAGCATCATATCCCTTGACCTTGAAGCTATCCTTCAAGCTCACTGGAACACCATGTAAAGGCCCGATCGTCTTGCCCGTCCTCTGTAACTCTTTGTCCAAGTATTTTGCGCGTTCAATCGCGTCTGTAAAGAAGATTTCCGTAAGGCAATTGCATACTTGTTGAGCAATAGCAGCGCGTTTGCAGAAGGAGATTGTGACAGCTTCAGCGGACAGAGCTCGAGATTTGATGGCTTGTGCGAGGGAAGTGGCATCGTAGTTCTCGGTGATTTCAAGTTCTTTGGAGGTGAGGATCCCGCAGGTTCGAGGGATCGAGCGAACATCGAGGGTTGACGGGGAGGGGAGAGAGGGAAGGAGCCATTCTTTGGGGATGCGGGATTGGCGTTCAGCTTGTTTACGGCGGGCTATTGCTTTGTAGGGTGGTTCGGAAGCCATTGTGTGTATTCGCGTCAATGGTAGGAATGGGCGTAATCTGGGAGGGAGTGAGGAATACATTGTAGAAGCTAGGGGGAAAGTGGGGGAAGTCGTCGTAACTGCTCTGCCGAGGTCAATCTCTCCGAGCTTGTGTCAACGACATAAGCACGACTAACTCAACCACGAAAATCCATTGTCTATGTACCATCCATGTGCCAAGTGGTATCTGCTAGACGAGCTAAGTTACGGCGCTGGTGGTTTGACAACTTGATCGTTGGCAGTGGCTCGCGATGAACAGCTGGATTGACCAATTGTTTTATTTTTTATATGAGAATCCCAGTTATGAAGGGAGAGGTGGGTTTCCTCGTCAAGGTGATGAAGTGCCAAATACAAACATATCATTGACCACTTTATAGTTCCGCATCACGTCGAATAACACTTGTGGCATTTTCTTTACCAATTTCATCTCCTTTACATCCAGTAGAGGATATTCGTCGAAGCCGTTTTGCATAACCTTCGTAGGTTCAGAGTCTATTGACCTTCCATGAATACACAGTCTCCACAACCCCTTCCATGCCATTATTTCCAAAATTGGTCTGTTTTGATTCGAGTCCTATTCTACATCCTCATGTCGATCCGTAATCGTTGAATTTCGCAACCTCATCTTCTGCAGCAAAGGTTGCAAGCTCAGTGAGAGGGCTGCCTACCGGATATTCTTCCCATCCATCGGTGTAGTCAAAAGTTTCGAGCACAATCGTATCGAGGTTAGGGTTGAATCGAAACCCTTTTCTTTCCTGCCTCTTCTTCTTGCTTGTTTGATTCCAACCTTTGGAGCTTGGCAACGAGGATCTTGAGAAAGCTCATTTTTGAAGAACTTAATAGCTGCATCTCGAGATTCTGAAAAGGCAGATAGTAAGGGTGAGATTAGGTTGATATGTTTTCCCAAAAAGTCGACGGATCTGATGACGCTGTCGCTAGAGCAGAGCCTTGGTATATCGACATCGATTATAAGATGTATATCGCGAGGTCCAATGAAAAGCCCCAAATTTCGACGCGGATTTCTTTAGGAAGGAGTAAGAATTTGATGAGGGCTGCTTCCATTGTAGCAGTAGTTGTGTGGTTGGGGGTGGGAAGTTGCGAGAATGAAGAAAAAAGTAAACTGTGTTTCAGTGAAAGCTGTACCGTTATCAATTTAGGGGACCATATATTGCAGAATACGGCATTGCAGCCTCTACCTACTTCAAGGTGTCTATGCCTAGGTACCTAATAGTGAACTACTGTAACAGTGTCTATCACGTGAGCATGAGAGATAGCTGTTGATTACTAAGCTAAATATTTTGACCTTGCCTGATCTACGAGCTCGTCATCAGCTACGAAGCATCATCACAACAGCACTGTCTATAGCGTCCGACATCACTACGTATTTTAACCTTCAGGCCTTGATCAATACGACCCCCGATCGTTTGACCAGATCCGAATAATTACAGAGTAGGCAGCATCCTCAGCATCCGCCATGCGGCTACCTGGAAGACCGGGCGATGCAGCCATATTATCTGCTTTTCTCCTCCCGTTTCTTGCCAATGCGACTGGTAGTTTCGATTGTGAGGACGTAGTACTGGATGGTATACCCTTCGATTTTAAAGAACTGGGAGGAGCGCGTTCAGTGATTACGAGCGTGGACAAAGGAGCCTCAATTCGTAACACGACTTACACAATCGACATCTGTAAGCTTCTGGGGAAAGCAAAGGGTGTAGATCCGAAGATTCAATGCCCCAATGGTACAAGAGGTAAGGGTTTTTTCCTCCATGATATGGCATAGTTACAAGCTCGCGTGACACTTACTGGGACCTGAGCTAATGGAAACAGTATGCGCAATCGAACGGGTAATTATTGGCGATAGTGATAATATCGAAGAAGTTATACCAATCGCCGGAGAACTTGCTGGAAAGGGGGGTAAGGATATGAATGCTAAATGGGAACGTCTGAAGGGCTCGAAATCCAACGCCGATTCCGAACAAGAAGGTGCGAGGGTTGAGATGAACGGAGGTTTTAAAAAAGCGGATGATGGGACCACAAGGAAACAGAAGGCGATTATCGAGTTCATTTGTGACAAATCGAGAACTGGATTAGAATACCTCCCAAATCCGGAGGATCAATACGAGGAAGTCAAGGACAAGAGGGAGGAGGCGGCCAATGATACAACGCCGAGTCTTACCTTTGTGAGATACGGAGCTGAGGATGATGCAGATGTACTACGATTGAAATGGCGAACAAAACATGCCTGCGAGGACTCGAAAAGGGAGCAAGACGCGGAAAAGGGCCAGCGTTGGGGATTTTTCACTTGGTTTATTATTGTGTATGTTTTGTACCCAGTCTGGAAGCGCAGCTGCTAACCTATATTTAGCGCTTTTCTGTCAACAGCAGCCTACCTGATCTTCGGTTCGTGGCTCAATTATAATCGGTACGGTGCTCGTGGCTGGGATCTTTTGCCCCATGGCGATACCATCCGCGATGTCCCATACCTTCTGAAAGATTGGACCCGAAGGGTTCTCAATACAGTGCAAGGGGGTGGATCTAGAGGTGGTTATGCAGCAGTATGAGAGCGTACGAATTAGGCAGCGAAGCAGAGAGAAGGACAAGGAGATAAATTGCATTGCCGACTCTATTTTCAGGAGCGGACCATGGAGTTATGTGCCGGGGCGAAGCACTTTTGTATTACCAGAGCACCTTCGGCTTGATTTAGGGTTTATGTATACTTTCTCTCTGCGTATTTTGATTCAAGACCTCCTATGATCCTATTAATTGTATGCAGTTCAATTGCGACCTTAATTTGAGCTCCCGAACTTTACTTCCCCTCACCCATGGAGATTTCGCATAACAGATCTACGAGTTTCCCGATAGGATTTTTCGATGCCAGGGTTTACTGGATTTTGTGAGCTTCTGGTGGGCCAGTCCGTCTAATAGATTAGGCCAAGTGCTCAGCTGTGAGACCTCCTAGCAAAGGATTGAAAAGAAGGGGCCCAACCTCTCATACTCCAGAGTCAGAGTCATATCTTGTGCGACAGGACTGCAATTTCCACGTTTGCTTATTCTATACGCTTCCATCACAAGTTCAGAGAATTTCATTATGTCTACATAATAAGCACAGATCCTATACCAGGGCTACTGCCCCAAGCACGACATATACCACGCAAACCTCTACGATCTCAGATAGATAGAGGAATCCGAAGAAATCCGGAGGAGTCTGAATTGATTCGCTCTTCCCACGAGAAGCTATTCAGCTGGACCGTCACGACACCAATAATTCTATATCGACCCAGCAGTTGCTCGAATACTCCCAAGATCCTGAACTATTCGCTACATATGCTTTTATGAGATATTCTCACTGCCTCAGGTTCTTTCTCACAACGACATTGAGCACTCTTCTCTTGATCGGGCAGTATAAAGACTACGTCGTTCCTTTGAAGAAGCAAAAATGGTTCGAAAACAATAAACAAATTGTTCCATTTTTTGATGTGCCTTGGCTACTTGATATCTGCAGTTTTGAGCTCTTTGATCAATCAAGATACGAGGCTTAAGTTTGCGCAGAAAAATGCATCCTTAAATAAGATGTAAGTAGTCCTCAGACGAGCTTCTTTGCGAATACTGATGTTATAAAGATCATTCTAGGTGGATGTCTGAATACACATTCACTTGGCATTTGCCATTCAAATTCTGGACAGCACTACAAACGTTTCTGGTAATATTTGCTAGCGCAGCCGCGCTCTGGGGCCCTGCAATCACGCCGCTGGTCCTGTCCAGGCCTACCTACTCAAGTAGATGCACCGCCTTATAGCAGCATATCACTTATGCACGAGTCCTCTTCCAGCTCAATTGTCTCACCTGAGGTCAGAAACTCGAAAGGCGTCTTCTCTTATGCTGTCGGACTGGCATATTAGAGTCTCGTTCTCATCTCTGCATCTTCCGCTACAACCGCTGATGGGACCCCGCGGACACATGTTAAACTACAATGACAAACGGTACATTATACCCAAAGAGAACACCAAAGCAAAGCCACAGCGTCTGCCTACCAATACCCTTCTTTCATACCTAGCAGAAATCACCAATGGAAACCCCTAGCAAGGGTGAGCCCATAAGCTATTAAGGAAGTTCGAGGATATTTCAACCGCACTAGATAGGACTCTGACGTCCAGGTTTGCATACGGGACAAGCCTACATCCCCCGTGGTCCGCCATGAAGGAAATCCTCCCGTCGGATACCCATCCGAGTGATCTATTCGGGCGCGGGTTAACTTACGTAAGTAGACGCACTCTCAGTCTCCGGGTGCGTTTTGAATATCCCCGCCGTGTACACGCCTGTCAAACCGTACTGTATTCCCAGTACTGTTATTCAGAACAAACAATATCTGATATGGACATAGCAATACCATTCCCATACCTTATAGTTTATACTGCACCAATATCACGGACTCTAATATTAGTACCGAACACGTGATCTCCCCCCCCCCCCTATTTTAATCCATGGAAGGTACCTTATAAAAGCGACATAATCTCTAGCGGATCTAAAATACTGGCTACCTACAATAGAGCCACATATCCGCATTTTGCCCCGTATATAGGTAGTCAGTAAAACCCCGTACCTATCAAGACCCATAAGGTATTACTTACAAGCGTATATATCTAATTAGTACCTACGTATCACTAGGACCTATGTATCACCAGGAATCCCATATATATATATTTTAAAAGCCTTACGTAGGTATCACTCGCTATATGGCAATATACTACCTAGTAAGATTAAATTACAGAGAAGACGCCTGAGTGAGTTGACTCAACTCAAACAAGTAGCTATAAATTGCGAAACCCAGACCCAGACATGGATCTAGCTTCACGTTCTCTTTCCATTCCATTCCCATGTTTTGATCTATTCAAAATAAGATACCTACCTCACCTTACCTTACCTAGCTTACCTATAACAGCAAGGATACCTACAGAGCGGAGAATAGATGGTAGACTAACTGAGTGACTGACTGACCGACGAATCTGTGGACAATATATAAAAACTATAGGTACAAGTACCCATCTTAGAATGGGATTCAAATCAAACGAAAGAATACCGGAGTATAGTACCTACTTGACAGCAATAATGGGAGGCAATCAAGCAAGCACGCACACAAGCAAGCACGCACACAAGCAAGCACGCACACAAGCAAGCACGCACACAAGCAAGTGAATCAAATCAAATCAAATCAGACCAAAGACTCCATTCCGCTATACAGAACTAAAATGTACCAATTTCCAAGCTAATCTCGCGGGAAGATCCCAATTTCTAATCTCCCGATAAACTTTTTAACAATTTGCAGATCTAACCATCGGCCAGATGAGAGCTGAGAACCCCGAATTATAATCCTCCGATGACAAATTTTGTTTTTCTGAAACAGATCCAAGAGAGCTTGTGTGCGTCTCTTTCGTCCGATCCCGACACCGGTCGAGATCGGATGATAAAAATAAATCCTCCTATTTGTTTTGTAAATTTTGGCTTTCCCCCATCCTCATTCCCGTCTTCCATCTCCCTACCGGCCCGACCCATCGCGGTCGCCCTTCCACCTCGACCTAATACTCTCTCTCTTTTCTTGGATGCTTAATGATCGTTCCAGGCGGGTGATCCTTCTTCTCAAACCGACACCCAAACCCTACACACTCCAACCGCCCTTGCACGACCTGCACACTCGGACAATGATGTCCATAAATACAAAACTCCACCTCACACTCCTGCCCATTCAAACACGGATTCAACCGTGTCAAATACGCAATCGCTTTTAAATCCTCTTCCGTCGCCTTATAATCATGTTCGAAACAACATTCATCGCCCTTAGCACAGGGACCGCGGAGGTAATGGTTGTTGCACAATTTGTTGGAGGTGGTGCGGCGTTTGATCTTGTCGAGGACGGTGGCGTTGACGGTGATAGGAGGGTCGGCGCCGCGGGGGCCGGGGGACCACACGGGCTTGCTGGGAGGCAGGGTTGGGGTAACGCTAGGTTTTTTGGTGGTGGTGGTGGCGGATTTTGAGAGG
>Ga0182030_10008971_pt1 | contig 20576 bp, 27 predicted proteins | sample 812S3MmetaG_FD_121299 | JGI IMG/M metagenome (GOLD analysis project Ga0182030, IMG submission 121299) | Permafrost microbial communities from Stordalen Mire, Sweden - 812S3M metaG (Illumina Assembly) | ecosystem: Environmental > Terrestrial > Soil > Wetlands > Permafrost | place: Sweden... | reverse complement strand
TTGACGCGTCCAACCACCACATGGAAACCGCACAGGCGCTACCCCATACCATCTTTGAAGCCATCCAGCAATTCGACACCTGCACCATCGCCAACGCGATCGAGCGATTTCGGGTCCGCTTGCGCAACGTTGGGTTTACGCTGCCCGGCCTGCGCTGTGTGACCGGCGACTCGGCGCGCGTTCTGGGATACGCCGCCACCTGCCGGGTGCGGTTCGCGGACCCGCCCATATCGGGCAACGCCTACGTCGACCGCACGGATTGGTGGCAATCCATCGGACGCCTTCCGGCCCCCCGAATTGCCGTCTTCCAGGATGTGGATGAACCCCCCGGGGTAGCGTCCGCCGTTGGAGAAGTGCATGCCGCGATTCTCCAGGCGCTGCAATGCGCAGGCGTGATCACCAATGGAGCCGTCCGCGACGTTCCCGGGGTCCGCCGGATGCACTTTCCGATGTTCGCCCCGGCCGTTTCCGTTTCCCACGCCTACATGCACGTCGTCGATTTCGGAGCGCCTGTGGAAATTTTCGGACTTTCGATTCAATCTGGCGACCTGCTGTACGCGGACATCCACGGAGTCGTATCCATTCCGCTCGAAATCGCCGCGCGGATTCCCGAAATGGCACTCCAAATTCGCGCCGAGGAGCGGCAGATTATCGACCTCTGCCGGTCGAGCGAATTCTCCCTGGAAAAATTGCTGCAAACCGTTCAGTCCAAGCCATGAGGACATTCGTGCGAAGCGTTGTCTCCCAGCCCTGTACCCGACTGCTGATCCTGGCGGCGGCGCTCGTGAGTGCCTCCTGTTCGGGGCACGAACCCGTGCAGGCCGGCAATGGCAAGGCGGCCGATATCCCCGCCGTGGCGGTCGCCATCGTGTCCACCGAGGACCTGTCGCAGGGTCTCGTGCTGACCGCCGAATTCAAGCCGTTCCAGGAAGTGGACGTGATGTCGAAGGTCGCCGGATTCGTCAAACAGATCAACGTCGATGTGGGCGATCGCGTGACCCAGGGCCAACTCCTGGCCACCCTGGAAGTTCCCGAAATGGACGACGACCTGAGGCGGGCGGACGCCGCGGTAGTGCGCGCCAGGGCGGAAGTCACCCGTGCCCAGGATGAACAGCGGCGCGCGGAATCCGTCTACGACATCGCTCATCTTTCCTTTCAGCGCATCTCCACGGTGGCGGAGAAAAAGCCCGGACTGGTGGCGCAGCAGGAGATCGACGAAGCCCGCAGCAAGGATCTGGTCGCCGAGGCGCAGGTTGCCTCGACGAAGTCCGCCCTGGCCGCGGCGCAGGAACAGGTGAACGTCAATCTGGCCGACACGCAAAGGGTGAAGACCATGATGGACTACACGCGGGTCACCGCGCCGTTCACCGGCGTCGTCACCCGCCGGTACGCGGACACCGGTTCCATGATCCAGGCCGGAACGGCTTCGCAGACCCAGGCCATGCCGCTCGTCAAGCTTTCCGAGAACAGCCTGCTGCGCCTGATCCTGCCGGTTCCGGAATCCGCCGTCCCCACCGTGCACATCGGCCAGCAGGTAGAGGTCAGGGTGCCGACGATGAACCGTAGTTTCCCGGGCAGAGTCGCGCGCTTCGACAACAAAGTGGCGCTGGCCACGCGAACCATGGACACGGAGGTGGACGTCCCCAACCCCAGCCTCCTCCTCATCCCCGGAATGTATGCCGAGGTCAAGCTCACCCTGAGTGAACGCAAGGCCGTGCTGGCGGTGCCCATAACCGCGGTGGATTCGGAGGGCGCGACCGGCCAGGTGATGGTGGTCACGCCGAATCAGCGCGTAGAGGTGCGCAAAATCGGGCTGGGCCTGGAGACCGCGGACAAGGTGGAGGTGCGGAGTGGCCTCAACGAAGGCGACATGGTGGTGATCGGCGGGCGCTCCAGCTTGCAGCCAGGCGAAGAGGTGCGGCCCAAGGTGGTGACCATGTCGGCTTCGAAACCGTAGGAAGGGTACAGCCTATGTCTCGCTTCGCCATCCGCAATCCTTATTTTATCGTCGTTGCTTGCCTGATCATCGCGGTGGTCGGCGTGACCAGCCTGCAACGCATGTCGGTGGATATGTTTCCGGCAATGGACATCCCCGTCGTCGTGGTCGCCACGTTTTATTCCGGCATGCCCCCGGAGCAGATCGAAACCGACATCACCAGCCGCTTCGAGCGGTTCTTCACCCTGGGCAGCGGCATCGAGCACATCGAATCGCGATCGCTCCCCGGCGTGAGCGTCATCAAGGTGTACTTCCAGCCGGGCACCAATCCCGATTCCGCCGTCACTACCATTTCCAACCTGGCGATGGCCCAGTTGCGCCGTCTGCCGCCGGGCACGCTGCCGCCGGTGGTGCTCAAATTCGATGCGTCGAGCCTGCCGGTCTGCCTGGTGACCTTCCAGGGCGAGGGACTCAACGAGACGGCGTTGCGCGACCTGGCGCAATTCCAGGTGCGCAACCAACTGGCCTCCGTCGCCGGGGCCAGCGTGCCGCAGCCGTTCGGCGGGCGCTACCGGCAGATCATGGTCTACGCCGACCCGTACAAGCTGGAAGCACACCAGCTCAGCCTGATGGACGCGGTGCGCTCCGTGAACGCTGCCAACCTGATTCTCCCCGCCGGCGACGTGCAGATCGGGATGCTGGACTACAACATCTACACCAACAGCCAACTGAGCACCGTGGGCGAGATCGATCAACTGCCGCTGAAGAACGTGGGGGAGGCCCCGGTGCGCGTGGCGGATATCGGCCATGCCGAAGACGGCCACGAGATCCAGACCAACATGGTGCGCGTGGATGGACAGCGTTCCGTGTACGTGCCGGTCATGAAGCAGGGCGGCGACACCAACACCATCCAGGTGGTGGACGGGATCAAGGAGACCATCAAGCACCTCTTCGATGTGCCCAAGAGCCTGGTCACGCGGGTGGTATTCGATCAATCGGTCTTTGTCAAAACGGCCATCGAAACCCTGCTGCACGAGGGCGCCATCGGACTGTTTCTCACCTCCGTGATGATCCTGGTATTTCTGGGAAACACGCGCGCCACGCTGGCCGTGTTCTTTTCCATCCCGCTCTCCGCGCTGGCCGCATTCATCGCGCTGACGCTCGTTGGCGGGTCGATCAACAGCATGGTGTTGGGCGGCCTCGCGCTGGCATTCTCCCGCCTGATCGATAATTCCGTGGTCGTATTGGAGAACATCTACCGCCACCTGGAACTGGGCGAAACACGGGAGGTGGCCGCGGAAAAAGGCGGCCGGGAGGTGGCGCTGCCGGTGCTCGCCTCCACCCTCACCACCATCGTCGTGTTCTTTCCGGTGACGCTGCTCTACGGGGTGAGCAAGTACCTGTTCTCCGCCCTGGCGCTGGCGGTGGTGCTCTCTCTGCTCGCCTCGTACGTGGTGGCCATGTCGGTGGTCCCGTTGTTCTGCTCGCGCTTCATCTCCGGCCATGGAACCGGGCATGCCGCCGGACAACGCCGCACGCCGCTGGACCACTTCAACGCCTGGTTCAACCCCAGGTTCGAGGGTTTCCTGAACCTCTACACCCGCGTCATCGGCGTGGTTCTGAAGCGGCCGGTGGCGATTCTGTTCGTGCTCATGGGCATCGTCGTGGTGAGCCTGTTCCTTTTCCCCTTGCTGGACTTTTCGTTTTTCCCGCGGACCGATCCGGCGCAGTTCATGATGAATCTCAAGCTTCCATCGGGCACCCGTATCGGGATCACGGAGGAAGAAGTCGCCAAAGTGGAAGCGCTCGTCCACCGTGTGGTCCCGAGCGAAGACCTCGGGATGATCGTTTCCAACATCGGATCGACCCCGGATTTTTCCGCCATCTACACCACCAACTCCGGCATGCACACGGCCACCGTGCAGGTGAGCCTGAAGGAAGACCACAAAATCGGCAGCTACGAGTATATGGCCCGCGTGCGCCAGCGGCTGGCCGAAGAGATGCCCGAAATTACCGCCTATTTTCAATCCGGCGGATTGGTGGACGCGGTCCTCAGCCTTGGTATGCCCGCGCCCATCGACGTGCAGGTGTCGGGCTCCAACCTGCAGCACAGCTACGACACCGCGCAGAAGCTCGCCACCCGGATCCGCAAGATTCCGGAAGTCGGCGACATCTTCGTGCCGCAGGATATCGACTATCCGGGCATTCAGCTCGATGTGGATCGGACCCGCGCGCTGGAGCTCGGACTGACCCAACAGGAGGTGGTCGGCAACATCATCACGGCGCTCACCTCTAACGCCATGATCGCGCCCAGCTTCTGGATCGATCCGAAAACCGGCAACGACTACATGCTGACGGTGCAGTATCCGGAAACGCAGATCCGCAGCTTCGACGACCTGCGGGCCATCCCCGTCCATGGCCAGAACGTCGCCGCCTCCACCCGCCTGGACGCCATTTCCACCATCCGGCGCATCAAGTCGCCCACCGAGGTGGACCACTACCAATTGCGGCGCGTGATCGATATCTACGTGCAGCCGCTGGGCGAAGACCTGGGACGCATCGCCAGCGCCATCGACCAGCTCACCGCCCACACCGCCATCCCCGACGGTGTCACGGTCACACTTCGCGGCCTGGTGCAGGGCATGCGGCAGAGCTTCCGGAGTTTCGGCATCGGGCTCCTGCTTTCGGTGGTGTTGCTGTACCTCATCCTGGTGGCGCAGTTTAAATCGTTCATGGATCCGCTGTTGATTCTCACCGCCGTGCCGCCGGGCTTGACGGGCGCGCTGGTGATTCTCTATGTGACCAAGACCAGCATGAACGTGATGTCGCTCATGGGTCTGATGATCCTCATCGGCATGACCGTCTCCGACAGCATCCTCATCGTGGAGTTCACGCGCCATCTGCGCGAGGAGGGCATGACCGTGCGGCAGGCTGTGGTGACGGCGGCGCGCGTCCGCCTCCGGCCGGTGCTGATGACTTCGCTCGCCACCATTATCGGGCTGCTTCCCATGGCTTTGAAGCTGGGCGCCGGAAGCGAGTCCTATGCGCCGCTGGCGCGCGCCGTCGTGGGCGGGATGAGCGTCTCGCTGATGATGACGGTCATCATGGTGCCCGCGGCGTATTATGTGGCCTACCGGCGGGACGACGCGCCCAGGGAGGCGTAATCCGGCATGTCCGCGTTTGCCATTCGCAATCCGTATTTCATCGTGGTGGTCTGCCTGATCATCGCCGTGGTCGGCGTCACCAGCCTGAAACGCATGCCGGTGGACATGTTCCCGTCCATGAACATCCCGGTGGTGGTGGCCGAACGGAGGACCCAATAATCGTGCGTTCCCTTTTCATCTATCTCGCAGTCCCCATGATCTGTCTCGGCCCGGCGGCGGTGTACGGCCAGTCGCGCATGCACCTGACGCTCGCCGAGGCACAGCGCCTGGCCATCCAGAACAACCCCAGCTTTACGGCCGCCAAATACAACGCCGCGGCTGCCTATCAGGTGGCGCCGCAATACAAGTCGGCCTACGAGCCCTCTCTCACCGGCCTCTTCACCAGCGTCGGAGCCGACAATGGCAGCCGTCTGGCCGCCGGCGGATTGAATAACCCGATCGTGTACAGCCGCGTCGGGTCGGGCCTCTCGGTCGCGCAGATGATCACCGATTTCGGCCGCACCAGCAACCTCATCGCCATGGCCAAACTGGAGGCCTCGGCGCAGGATCAGGTCACCGAAACCACGCGCGCGCAGATTCTCCTCAGTGCCAGCCGCGCCTATTTCGCCGTGCTGCGCGCCCAGGCATTGCTGAAAGTCGCCGATCAGACCGTGGCCGCCCGCCAAACCGTGGCGGACCAGGTTTCGGCTCTGGCGGAGAGCAAGTTGAAATCCAACCTCGACGTCAGTTTCGCCAACGTGAACCTGGCGGACGCGAAACTGCTCCTGGTGCAGGCGCAGAGCGACCTGAAGGCGGCCGAAGCGGACCTGGCAACCGCCATGGGCCTGCCCAACGAATCGGGATTTGTTCTGGACGAGGAACCCATGCCGGCGCCCATGCCGGACCGGGTGGACGACCTGCTCCGTGTGGCGATTCAGAATCGTCCCGAGCTGAAAAATCTCCGTCTCGAGCAGAGCGCCGCCGAGCGATTCACCAGAGCCGAGCACGCCCTCTACTATCCATCCCTAGGCGTGATGGGCACCGCCGGATTCGTGCCCACCGGCTACGAAACCATTCCCGGCCGCTACGGCGCCATCGGCATGAACGTCTCCATCCCGATCTTCAACGGCGGCCTGTTCAAGGCGCGGCAGGCCGAAGCCGAACTGAAGGCCAAAGCCGCCACCGAAAACGTCAACGACCTGCAGAACCGCGTCATCCGCGATGTGCGTGTCGCCTGGCTGAGCGCCACCACCGCCTACGACCGCATGGCTCTCACCCGGCAACTGCTCGAACAGTCAAAGATCGCCTACGATCTGGCGCAGGCGCGCTACGATCTCGGGCTGGGGAATATCGTCGAACTGACCACGGCGCAACTCAACGTCACCTCCGCCCAGATCGCCGACGCCAGCGCGCTGTACGAATACCAGACGCAAAGGATCTTCGTTGATTACCAGACGGGAGCCCTGCACTAACGACGTGGCCCAAGGCGCGCCGCGGCGCGCCGGGACACCGGCACAAGATACCGGCTCCCGCGGAGCGCGCTCACAGGCCGCCTGGGACGTCACGCTGGGCCTGTTCGCCCTGGCGTACGTGGTGGTCGTTTTGTTCGACGACGTGGAAAGCCCGCTGCTTTCGTTAGCGCTTGTCGTCCTGGTGGCCTACGAGCTCATTCAACCTCACGTGCGCAACCGATAGGTGGGGGAGGTCGGAATACGGTCAAATCAGCGACAAGATACTCGATTGCGAGTATGGGCTTGGCGAGGCCGTCGGATTAACGTTATGGATAAGGCCCGCGGGGCGGCGTACTCAACCCTTCCCCCCGTCTCACTTCGGTGACAGCAGCAATGCCGCCCGCGGGTATGGTTAGGTTATGAATAGGGCCATTTCCACCATTCGCAACTGGTTCCGTTTGTCTCTCCAGGGTCGCGATCAAGTCCCCGTACTGCTGCCGGTACTCCTCGCATCCGAGCGGCACGACGACTACCAAGTACTCCAGGCGCTTCTCCACGATACGAAGTGGAGTGTAGCACGGGCGTTGTCGTGGAACGAGGTGTCCAGATTCTGCGAATCCGCGGCCCATCCGGTCGTCCTCGTGGACCGCCACTTTCAAGGCTCGAATTGGCAGTCGACGGTTTCATCGCTTCTCGATCCCGCGGCGAACCGCTGTGTGATCCTGCTCTCGGACGTCTCCGACCCGTACTTATGGAACGAGTTGGTGCAGCAGGGAGGGTTCGACGTTCTCGCGCGGCCATTCGAACGCCACGAGGTGCTCCGAGCCCTGGCTTTCGCGCAAAGGCACAGCACAACCGGCTGGCCATCCTTACATGTGCCTCGGCAACAGTGACCCTTGACCCGCCGGAAGGCCTAAGTGATGACGCCCTTCCGTATTGCATGGAGAATCACTTCCGCCCCGCTGTGGAGGTTCAGTTTCTGCATGATGTAACCGCGATGGGTCTCCACCGTGTGCGGGCTCAGATTGTCGGTGGCGGCGAAAAAGGGTACCAAAATGGCGGCGAAGTGGTCCAGGGCACGGCCAGAACGGGTTCCAAGAACATACGCGAAACAGGGTAGTTTTGGGAAATGTGCGGGGTATGCCGTTCCGGCTCACGAGTCGGTCCACTTCCAAGGGCGGATTGCATACGCTGTGCATTTCCGCAAAATACCCCATATCGCGTATGTGCTTAAACCTATTTTGGTCGTACCCTGAGAATCGGAGCTCTTGGGAATCGCCCTTCTGGATAACCACGAGCGGAGGGTAGTAGTGACTCAACAGATCGCCATAAATGCTGTGGCCATACTTCCGTCTCACGAAGATCGGCTCCGGCTGAGCGAGATCTTTCGTCATTCCAGGTGGCACTTGGACCTGTCGGAGTGTCTGAATGATGCGCGAGTTCTGCTCAACAAAGCCCACATAGGCGTTGTGCTGACCGATTCTCATTTGCCGGATGGGGGATGGAGAGATGTATTGCACGAACTTGGAGGCAGGCGTATCACGGCGCCACCCCTTATTGTCGTATCCAGATTGGCCGACGAGAGGCTCTGGGCTGATGTCTTGAACCTATGCGGCTACGACGTGCTCGCCACGCCTTTCCGCACGGACGAGGTACTCTGGTCCATCAGCTCGGCATGGCGCCACTGGCGGGACAATTGCCTATCGGGTACACCCGGCTCCCGAATTGGCGTAACGCAATCGCATTCAGCCGGAGGCGCGGTCTGAAAGGATGGCCGCGGTTGATAGTGCGGAGTCGTCTGGAAGTTCCGCGTCTGGAGCCCTGCACTAAGTAATGACGCCTTTCCGTATGGCGTAGAGAATTATTTCCGCCCCGCTATGCAGATTCAGTTTCTGCATGATGTGACCGCGATGGGTCTCCACCGTGTGCGGGCTCAGATCGAGGACAGTCGCGACTTCCTTATTGCACCTGCCCTCCGCAAGGAGCTGCAATACCTCCCTCTCGCGGGTCGTCAACAGATCGTAGCTATCCTCGATCTTCTGCTCTCGCATTTGCCGGACGTAGTCTTCGACCAGCATCTTGCTGATGGCCGGGCTGAAGAACGCCTTGCCTTCGCTCACCGTCTCGACCGCATTGATCAGATCATGTTCCGCGGAGTCTTTCAGCAAGTACCCCTTCGCCCCGGACTTCAGCGCTTTCAGAACATAACCCTCGTCGGAATGCATGCTCAGGAAGACGATGGCCGAGTGGGTCTCGCTGTCACAGATCTGCCTGGCCGCTTCAATGCCATTAAGAACAGGCATCGCCAGGTCCATTATGACGATGTCCGGCCGGTGCTGCATGGTGAGGGTGACCGCTTCGCGGCCGTCGGCAGCCTCCGCAATGACACGAAAACCTTCGTGGCTCTCGAGCAACATGCGCAGACCTTTTCGTACGATAGTATGGTCGTCCGCCAGGAGAATTCGGATGGATCTCATATTTCCACGCCGTTTGCCGTAACCGCCTGAGGCAAGGGAAGCGCGACCCGAAGCAGCGTACCCTCGCCGCTCGCCGATTCCACGACGAGCCGGCCTCCGAGAGCGCTCACACGCTCTTCCATTCCGATCAACCCCATGCCCCTCTCCTGTGGCGGGTTAAACCCGCGTCCATCGTCTTGTACCGACAACAACAATCGGTCCGGCTCCTGGGTAACCGTGATTCTCACGTTTCGGGCGTTCGCGTGTTGCACGATGTTGTGCAGCGCTTCCTGCACGATGCGATATACACACGTCTTGTGATCTTCCGTAAGTTCCTCGGAGACCTCCTCGGCGGCGACCTTCACCCATATCCCGCTGCGTTTGGATGCTTCGCGGGCCTGCCACTGCAGCGCCGGGACCGGCCCGAGATCGTCGAGCATGGAAGGGCGCAGCAGCAGGGCCATGTTGCGAACCACCCCGATCGACCGTTCGAGGAGCCTCTTGATCTCGTCGGCTTTCTTCGACAGGGCGGACTCTTCCTTGTTGCGGATCAGATTCGACAGATTGGCCATCTCCACCAGCACGCCGGTGAGGGCTTGCCCCACTTCGTCGTGCAGTTCGCGCGAGATCAACCTCCGCTCCTCTTCCTGCGCCTCAAGAAGCCGGGCGGACAGTTGTTTCAGTTCGATCCGGGCATGGCTTATCTCTTTGTAGTGTTGGGCGCTCGTGCCTTCCAGATTCAAGATCTTCCGTGTGCTGAATACCGCCAAGACGAAGCCTAACGCAATCGTGAGCCCTACCGTGATCGTCAGGCGGCTTCGGAATTGGCGGAACGCCCCCTGAACCGCTACTTTTCCGGAATCCAGTTGCGCTTCGTTGAGCCGGCCGATCTGGTCGGCGATCGCCAACATCGAAGTTCGACGGGGGAATACCTCATCGCGCAGAAATGGGTAGCCCGCCTGCTGCCGCCGCGCCGCCGTCCACTCGAACGTGGGTTCGAGAACGCGCCAATAATCGGCCAGTTCCTGAGTGAGCACGGTGAACGGTTGCGTCTCGCCACTGCTCAACAGCCGCGAATACTCTTGCAACGCGGCATCCATGTCCTTGCGGGTTTCCAGAAGCGTATAGCGATGGCCTTCGGCTCTGCCGGACTGTGGCTCCAGCAGGTAATCCCGAACGTCCGTGCCAGAGAGATAGAGATCGCTTCGAATGCGTTCCAGGACTTGCATGCGCAGCAGAAAATCCTGGCGAATGCGATCGTTCGATGTCTGAATCTGTTGCAGGGCTTGAATCCCGTCCGCGCCGGCGAACGCCATGAGAACCAGCAATCCACCAAATCCGGCGATCAGCACTAACCTGCTTTCCATCGTTGGTATGAAGCCGGCACGCGCTGCCATCGCCCTCATTGTACCGTCTCCAAACAGGAACCCGGACAAGAGTGCCGGCGGGATGTACGCTCATGCTCTCGCTCAACCAGCCAAAGGCGCCGCTCGCTGGCGGCCTCGTGCGCCGCCCGGATGCTCGGTCGCAGTCGCTCGAGTTCAATCGGCCTCCAGAGCACATCGAATGCTCCGTGCTCCCGAGCCTTCGTGACAAACTCGCGGTCCACAACGTCGGCGCAAATGAGCGTGCCTACCAGCGGATGGAATGTCCGGATCATCGCCAGCGCATCCTCCCACGAACCGTCAAGGCATGTGGTATCCGTAACCAGAACGGTTCCGCGGGTGGCAAGGAGCAGAAAGTCGGCCATTTCTATCGTGCAGGCGCGATGCAGGCGGATGCCCTCCAAGCCGAACATCGACGCGAAAAAACGGAAATTCTGGTCAAAGCAACTGAGAAAGACACAGTCCACTCCCCTGCTTGTTGAGGCCATCACGCCCTCGGCCTTCCACGACGCTATGCTACTGGAAAGCTGTCTGTCCATCATCGACACGTGTCCTGTCTGTTGCCGTTCCGACTCTCAGGGTACGGCCAGAACAGGATAAAACGACATACGCGAAACAGAGTAGTTTTGCGAAATATCCCGAAGCGACACGGCCCTGTGGTTCTGTCCCTGCGCATCCCACTCGATCACCCCAGTGGCGGCGTGAACTGGCGAAATAGCCTCCACGGCATCACGGATGCGTGGGCGATTCAGGCCGGCTGTCCGGATCGCGGCGAGCACGATGTTCGCGGCATCATAGGCGTAGGCGGCGGTATAGTCCGGGTATCTTCCGTAACGGGTGAGGAATTTCGCTTGAAATGCCGAAGGTATGTCGCCAAGCCCCGGATACAGCACGCCGTTGAGTCGCGGATCGGGATCGGCTCTGGACGATTCGGGCGGGGTCCTCCGTGCCGCCGGGCGACTCGAAGTGCAGCATGGGGGAAATCCGGTCGTGTGCAAACGCAAGCTTCAGTTGAGTAACAAATTCCCGCGAATCGTGATCAATTGCCGACACCAGCGCAAAGCGCCTTCCGCGCTCCCGTAATTCGTGGCTGATCGGCGCCGCCAGCAGGTGATCGCCGGGCGCACAGAATGCTGCGGTCCGTGGCCACCGGGTTGACCAGCGTCAGTTGGGCCTTGGCCGCCACCTGCTCGGCCAGGTGCGTGGTAGCGCCATCGATTCCGCCGATGATCGCCCACACCTTGTCTTCGTAACGACCCGAGCGAGTTTCGCCACTCCGCCGGCCCAGGGATTCCGGTCCCACGCAGGGACAAGCCGAAAGGGCAGACCCCGGTACCCGCCTTGCGGATTGGCCTCTTCGATCGACAGGCTCGCACCCTGCCAGATCTGTCCGCCAGCCTCATCCGATGGATACGGCGGACCGAAGTAGCCGATACGCACTTCCTGGACGTCCTTGGGTTCTGGATCGTCGCGGCCCGGATGCACAGGAATGCCCCGATTACAGCCCAAGATGCATTCAGGCTGTGCGTTCCCTCGGACTGAAGGCTGCATGACATCTCGGGAGACCGCCTGCGTTTTTGTGCCTAATCCGGTTGGCTCCGGAACATCGCGATCGCTTCGATTTCCACCAGCAATTCGGGCCGGCAGAGGATGGCCTGAATTCCCGTTGAAGCCGGCAACGGATCTAGCGCCTGCTGCCGGTAGAATGCCGTGCGCTCTTCGTTGAAGGCTGCGTAGTCTCTCTCGATATCGCGCAGGTAACATGTGGTCCGGACGATGTCCTTCCAAGTTGTCCCCTCCGATTCGAGCAGCCTGGTGATGTTTAGGAATGTCCGCCGGCACTGCGCTCGAAAGTCGCCCACGTGCACCGAGGCCCCGTTCTCGTCGACGCTAGCAGTTCCGGAGATTAAAAGGATGACGATGCCCCCGACTTCGATGCGCAGCCCGCGCGAAAACGAACTCGGCTTCTCGTAGTGATAGGCCTCATTCAAGACCCCCAGCGCGCTCATCGCCTTCTTCTCGATTGTGGCTCCACTGCTAACGGCTTCCAGTATTTCGGCGGTGGTCACGTAAAACCTCCTTGATTTGGTCCGAGCATCGGCTCACGCCGGTCCGGCAATGCCATCAGGCACCGAGCAGATATTATCATCAGGCCTGAAACTATTAAACAATATAAAACCACTACATGGACAATGTAGGTGACCTTTAGATGTAATTTGCAGCTATAATGTGGAGAAACTTCTTGACAAGCGCGCTCCGGCAGATGCATGTTACATCTAGCAGAGCGGTTCCACCATGGCTTGCGCCATCTCAGTGTTGCTCGTCGACGATCACGCGCTACTCAGGAAATCCTTGCACCGGATGCTCGATGATGACCCCGAATTGACGGTTATCGGCGAGGCGAACAACGGTGCGGAGGCGGTCGAACTCGCACGGGAACTGGCGCCTCAGGTCGTTGTCATGGACCTGGCAATCCCCTCATGGACGGTATTCAGGCTGCCAGACACATCTTGCGGATGGCGCCGGCAACGGCGATTGTGATGCTCAGTATGAGCGCAGACGAGACGTCTGTTCGGGACGCCTTCGAGGCCGGCGCCCAGGGGTATTTGTTGAAGAATGCCGTCGACCTCGATCTGGGCAGCGCAGTCAAGACCGTGGCAACTGGCAAGCGAGTGCTCGATCTTGGACCGACGAAACACATTCCCTCCCTAGCCGGGGGCTGACGTCGACGTACTCCTCTTCTCGCCGCACCGAAGGCTGTCCGCTCGTTCGGTCTATTGTCTTTTGACGGCCGGACCGGCCGCTCACTAGCGCGCTCAGGTGAATCTGCCGGAGTCGGACGAACCGCATCCCCCGGCAGAGAACGACGATAGCAGCCGTTCCACTTCATCGGACCGGCATTCCGGACATTGCAGATCGCGATCATCGTCTGCCATGCGACGCAGCATCTCAAAACGCTTGCTGCACTTGCGGCAGCGGTATTCGTACATGGGCATATGCGAGTTCCAATAGCTAAGATGCGGTACCGGAGGAAAAGTGACAGCCCCCTGGGAACCTCTTGTCCTGTCATGTCACGGACGGCGCTGAATTGCATCTCCTCGGATGGATTGTATTCCCGAACCGGAGGTTCCAGGTGGACTTGCCACTCCGAGCGCAGCCGCCGCCATCGCTGGCACAACATTGTAACTCGCTGATCGGCATGTCACGGCGCATCAGTGCGCATCGCGATCCGCAGGAGCTGTTTCAAAACCTCCCGGCCGAATTGCGTCAGATCGTGCCGTTCGACGGGTTGGCCATCGTCCTCCACGAAGAAAGCACCAACACCGTTTCACGGAGGGTACTGGAACTGACTGAGCGGGCCGTGATTCTGTCCGCCGGGCCGGTGCTCAAGGTCCCGCTGGCCGACCTCCAGACTCAGCCGATGTCCCCTGCTGCCGGGAAGCAGGAGACGCTCGACGAGGCCGGGCGGCGTACGATACTGGATGCCCTGCAACGCTCAAACTGGGTGGTCAGCGGCCGCAAAGGCTCGGCGGCACTCCTCGGTCTGAAGCGGACCACCCTGCAGTGGCGAATGGATAAGCTCGGAATCCGCAGATCTGGTTCCGGAGAGCCCGGAAGTTAGATTGCTGTACCTTTTCAGAAGTATTTTGTAGCGACGCCCAGGGAAATCTATCGGTCGACGTGCTACATGTCGGCAGTGCGCGCGAGGCGTCAATGTGGCAGGCCGTCGATCGTCGGTGTGAACTCGACCGTTCGTTTCTGGAGCGCCACCAGAACCCGTTCTACCGTCCGGAAGTTGAGTCGCTATACACTGTAGAATACAGGACAACGGATTGACTTCGGGACTCACCACCAAGCAGTCCGGCCACCCGAGCGACGATCCAAAATCGGAAATCTTGCAGAACCTATGAACGAATTCGATCAACAAGCGAGAGACTGGGACAACGACCCGGTTCGAGTGTTACGTGCCCGGGCAGTGGCCGACGCAATCCGTAACCATGTGCCACTTGCTTCCCGCATGAACGCCATGGAGTATGGCTGTGGAACCGGCCTGCTCAGCTTTGAGCTACGAGGCGACATCGGTCCGATTACCCTGGCCGATAGCTCCGAAGGTATGCTCGAGGTTCTGCATGACAAGATTGCCGTTTGTGGCGCGGTCAACATGACGCCCATGAAGCTAGACCTGGCAGTGGATCCACTGCCGACTGACCGCTTCGACCTGATCTACAATCTGATGACCCTGCACCACATTCCGGATACGGAGCGTGCGCTACGGAGTTTCCATGCGCTGCTGCGTCCCAATGGATGGTTGGCCGTCTGCGACCTGGACAAGGAGGATGGATCGTTCCACGATCCGGGTTTCGACGGCCACAATGGCTTCGATCGCAGCGTCATGGAACAGAAGCTTAAGGACCTCGGATGCACTGATGTTCGCACCGTGACCGCTTATGAGTTGGAGCGCGAGAGGGGCGGAATGAAGCGGGTATATCCTCTCTTCCTGCTGCTCGGCAGGAGAGCCGCGGCATGATTCTCCCGACGGCGCGAATGGAAATTGAGTGAAATACAACACCGTCAGCACGTATCAAATGCGCTGGCATCGGGGCATCCACTTGGCTGGTCCGACTCAGGCCGTCCTGTAACTCATACCTGACTCCCGATTACGCGCGAGTCGCCAGACGGTTCCCCTATCGGCCCCGGGGAATAGTTGAAGACGAGTGCCGGACGGTCTCATCCACCACTGGGTTGGCGCCTTGTTCATTCCCACTTAGCCGCAGCGGTCCTCTCCCGATTATGGCGCCTCCTGTCACTATTCGTTACGATCTGCATCCTAGTTGGTGGAGCCACCTACGGACACCCCAGGTTTCAAAACGATTATTTGCCCCGTAGACTTTGGCGAACTCTCAGCCTACGCGCTGCGGCATGCCAACCTGCTGGCTGGATGCCGCAATGCGCAAGTCATCGCCATCTACGCCAACTGGTTTGAAGCTCCGGCCTATTTCACTGCGGGACGAGTGGAGGAGCTGCAGAAACAGTTCCGGGAAGCTCTCGGTGAAGCGGAGCGCAGTCTGAAGGCCTTTGTCGACTCGACCCTCGGTGAGAGCGGAGACAAGGTCGAAGCCCGCGTCGTCGAGGCGCTGCCTGCGGACGGCATTCTGGGACTGGCAGCCAGTACGGGCGCGGACCTGATCGTGATGGGGACGCACGGCCGGACCGGAGTCAACCGCTGGATGTTGGGCTCCGTGACGGAACGAATCTTGCGCGAGAGCCCAGTTCCGCTGCTCACCGTGCGCGCCGCTCCACGAGGACCGGTTCGGCGCATTTTGAGTCCAATCGATGGCACGGAAGCATCCCGCAACGCCTTTCGCCTCGCCGCCGGTCTGGGCGTCTGCTTCGACGCCGAGATTACGGCGGTTTACGTTCATGAAAGTGGATCTGCGCAATCGGCGCCCGACCTGTGCAACTGGATTCCGGTCGAGGCGCGGCAACGCTGCAACATCCGTGAGTTGGTCCGGCATGGAGATCCGGCAGAGGAGATCGTTGCCCTCGCGTCGGAACAAGCATTTGACCTTCTGGCGATCGGCGCGCCTCACCGGCGGTTCTTTGAAGGCCTGGTGCTGGGCACCACTACTTTGCGTGCGGTTCGCCACGCCCCCTGCCCGGTTTTGACGGTTAGCGGTCCCGGTGAGATTCGATAATGCCTGAATGGGTTAGCTTTGTTGGCTTTCTGCTGCTCTACTTGATTGTGATGAAGTGGGTACTACCCAAGTTGGGGGTGCCTACTTGAATGGCGAATTCCTGCGACGTCGCGGCGCGACGTAAAGAGACGGATCACGAACCACCAGCCACGCCGGAAAAGCGGACACGCTGACCGGCTTGGGTTACCTTGAAGGGGGCGAATGAGCATGACGCAGACTGGCGAAACGATTGGATATGGTTACGTGCGAGAGGTGGCGCTGGAGTTTGAAGAGGCCGTCACCAAGATCGAAGCCGCGCTCAAGACCGAGGGCTTCGGGATCCTGTGCCAGATCGACATTCAGGCCAAGTTGAAGGAGAAACTGGGGGTCGAGTTTCCGAGGTACCTCATCCTCGGCGCTTGCAACCCGCCGATCGCATTCCAAGCTCTACAGGAGGAAATCAACCTTGGCCTGCTGCTGCCATGCAATGCCGTTGTGTATGAGCAGGGCGGACGCATCCACGTGGGCGTTGTGGATGCAGTGAAGATGCTCTCCGTGGTCGGCAACCCGGCAATGGAGACCATGGCGCGGCAGGTGAATGAAAAACTCCGCCGCGCCGTTGATCTCGTGGCCGCGCCGGTTGCAGCCTAGCTCGCTTTCGCCATCCTCTGGCTACTTCGACGGCGCCTACGGCGCAGCGTTGGGACAATTTCCGCTCATACTGCGCCCACGGCCGTTCATCGGACCGCGCCCCTCGCCGACAGGCTTACTGGTCCTTTCACAAATGCCATCTCGATTGGTGTCGCCGTTGGCGCCCCGCCGCGTCCGCGCCCCTGGCACTGGCCCCGGGGCATTGCCGACCGCCTATTTCGGGGGACCCGACTTGTCTACCGGCAGGCCGGCAGCCTGGTAGGCCGCTAGGCCGCCCGCCAGCGAGGAGACGTTCGTGTAGCCCATTTTCGCGAGGACGTCTGCGGAGACTGCCGACCGCCCGCCGCCCTGGCAGTAGACGACGAGGGGAGTCGACTTTTGCGGGACACGGGATTCGATGTTGACCTCAAGGACGCCGCGCCCCACGTGAATCGCCCCCGGGATCCTGCTTTTGTCCCACTCATTGTCTTCCCGGACATCCACGAGAACCGGGGAGGGGTTTGCTTTCTGAAGCATTGCTAGCTGGCTGGCGTCGATTTCTCGGATGCGAGTCTTGGCCTCTCTCACGAGGGTTTGAAAATAGGCACCGCTGCCGGCGGCCCTGACAGTCGGCGAACCAGTTTGGGCGGGCAGCGAGACGCTGAAACACAAGCAGCAGGCGGAAACCAGCAACAACGGTCGGAATCTTGTCATGGGACGCTCCAATGAACTTGTTTTGGAGGCTCCTGCCTCCGTATAACCTGGAACCTTAATTTGGACTCCCAGGTCCTATTCAGTCTACACCCAGTCTCCATCCTTTGATCCCGCGAGTAGCGTTTTTCCATCCGTGAGGCGGTCTTTGGCTCCGCCAAGCGACAGAGCAAAAGTGCCTCCGGAACGCCGGATTCTGGTGAACGGTTGCCGTGGTTTATGATTGCGGCTGGCTCGCCACCGAACCGGTGGACCAGGCCTCTTATGACGCCAGCATGAAAGCTTTCCGGGACCGACCGGAGATTTACGTAAAAGTATCGGAGGTGTCGCGCCGGGTAGACGACAAGATCCCCGCAGACCTCGAATTCTACCACCCTAGGCTGGACGAAGTCCTGGACGTTTTTGGAATCGACCGCGTGCTCTATGGGAGCGGCTGGCCGAACGGCGATCAGTGGTTACCCGTTCCGGTTGGGTTCAAGATCGTCCAGGAGTACTTCATGGGTAAGGGCCAGGCAGCCGCTGAGAAATACTCCTGGCGGAATTCGACCAAAGCCTACAAATGGGTGAAACGAAACGCCAGCCAAAGGCCTGACCGCTAGGTACAGCGATGAAGAGACCTTGAGATCCTTACTTGGCACTCTTCTGTCACCCCTGGGACAAAACTGCATCATGGGTGGTAGGGCAAGGTCGTCGTGTGGCCAGCCCGGCTACGGATGGAGGAGTGAAGCGTGCGATATCTGCGAATGAAGCGTTGGTCACCGTATTTGGTCGGCGCATTGATCGGTGTGCTTTCGTGGTTTGCCTTTTTCAGCGTGGACCGGCCCATCGGAGTATCAACGGCGATCTCCAGGACTGCTGGGATGATCGCCGGCACAGTTGTCCCCGACCATGTGGCTCGGAACGCATATTTCTTAAAGTTTCGTCCGGTTGTGGACTGGGAATGGATGTTGGTGTTGGGGTTGGCAATGGGAGCGTTCGTTAGTTCGCGCCTGTCGGCAGACACACCGGCTGAACCCGTGGATGGTCTGTGGCGCGCGCGGTTTGGAGCGTCCCGGCGGAAACGCTACCTGGTCGCGTTTATCGGTGGCGTGATCCTCATGTTCGGCGCCCGATTGGCCGGGGGATGCACCAGCGGCCATGGGATCAGCGGCTCGCTGCAACTCGCCCTATCGGGATGGGTTTTCTTCGCGTCGGTTTTTGTGTCGGGGATACTCACCGCGCTGATGCTTTTCGGAAAGGAGAACGCTCATGGCTGACCCAATCGGCAAATTAGCGCTTGGCCTGATCACCGGGTTTCTCTTCGGATTCCTTCTGCAGAAAGGCTACGTGACCAAGTACCCGGTCATCGTGGGGCAGTTCCTGCTCCGGGACTTCACCGTCCTGAAGACGATGCTGACGGCTGTCGTGGTCGGTGGAATTGGCGTATACACACTGAAGGCGTTCGGACTCGCATCACTGCATGTCAAGCCGGCGCAACTCGTGGCGGTGTCGATCGGCGGTTTGGTCTTCGGTGTGGGAATGGTGCTCCTTGGCTATTGCCCGGGAACGGGCGTGGCCGCTGCCGCCGAAGGGAAGACCGATGCTCTGTTTGGTGTTGTTGGGATGATGTTCGGAGCCATGCTCTTCGCAGAGGAGTTCGCTTTTCTCGGAAAGAACGTTCTCACCTGGATCAATCTCGGCCCCGTGACACTGCCGGAACTGATCCACATACCGGCCTGGGCGATTTTCGTCGTTTTGACAGTTGGTGCGGTGATCCTGTTTCGGCAGATCGAGGGTTGGGAGCGGCGCTAGGCGCCGCCCTCAAAAGAGCTTCCGCACAATCGGTCCGCACGGAAGGGCACGCTTCACCGAGGCCTTCGCCGCGCCACAGAATGTTCTCAAGCAGCAGGCGAGACGGTTCCACACGGTGGGGCGTGGCGCGGGCAGCAGTTCCGGTATCCTGCGAGAGACTTCCTCGGCCAGCGCCTCGGTGAAACGCGACGCTGTGATGAACCGGGCGCCGTCACTGGCGAGCCGACGAAGCACGGTTTGCCCGTCGTTATCGACAGAAGCCACACGACCCAGATCAATCAGCAGTTCGCCACCGGCGAGAGTCGAGCGCGCCGTGAGCCATGTCTGTTCGAGTTCGGCAGCCGCCCCTTGAGTCAAAGCCCCACTGATCTGAAGGGTCAACGACCGCGAGCCCGCGGTTATGCCGTCGCGGCGGAACGGATTCATATGATGAGTTTGCGCTCGTTGCGGACTTGAGCGCGCAGCACATCGCGGATCAACTGGCAGGCCTGTCGTGCTTCGGGCAGCGCGAGCGAACAGTAAATCCGCTTTCCGTCGCGGCGCGTGGCAACTACGCCGGCCGCCTTCAGAATCGTCCCAAGAGCACAATTCATTCCGGAACGAGCGCGCAGGAAATGGCGGACGCCGGAGTCACCGACGGGTTGGTGCGCATCTCCGTCGGGATTGAAGACTGGCGCGACTTGCTGCGGATTTCGAGCAGCCGGTGGCGCTCGCGGGGTGACTAAAAACCGGACCGACTGTCACGTCAGCCTTACTGCTTCGCTATCCCTGCTTCGACCGGATAGCCCTTATCGATCCAGTCTTTGGCGAAGTTGGTCTCGACGAACATCGCCTTTACGCGGGTGAAACCCATCTGCTTCAACAATTCGACGGCAGGTTTCACGTTGGGGCAATTGCTCCACGGACAGCATCCACAATAGAGAATGATCTCGCGGTCTCGCGGGAGCTTGCCGGCAGCCACTTTGAGTGCTTCGAGACCCTCGGCCCTGGATCCAGGGCCGGCGTAGATTGACCCTGGGATATGTTTACCTCGATAAAGCAGGTTGGGGCCCACATGAAAGAGAACAGGCCTCGCGCTGTTCGTAGCCAATTGGGCGGCCACCTCTCCCGGCTGGATCAAAGCCAGTTCTGCTGCCAGCCCAACAGCCAGCGTCGCCACCACTAGGATCGTTAGAATTCTCATCCAGATTCCTTTCGGATGCTTGTAGAGTTATCCCCACCATCTTCTCGCAATCCCGCCACGACGGGCATTTCCAGGCGGAGGGATCTGCAACTTAAAGTGGACCCCATTGTCAAGACCATTTTTCGCCCGCAATAAGCTAATGTCCGGCGGGGTCTGTTTTGTAGTTTTGGGAACGGCCCCGGCATCGAAGCCGTCCCTTGCCATTCCGGCCCTCG
>Ga0182030_10008970_pt1 | contig 20577 bp, 8 predicted proteins | sample 812S3MmetaG_FD_121299 | JGI IMG/M metagenome (GOLD analysis project Ga0182030, IMG submission 121299) | Permafrost microbial communities from Stordalen Mire, Sweden - 812S3M metaG (Illumina Assembly) | ecosystem: Environmental > Terrestrial > Soil > Wetlands > Permafrost | place: Sweden... | reverse complement strand
CTGGACTTCTGCGAAAGCCAGGAGATCAAGTTCCTGCGGGATCTGAATGCCCGCAACCTCACTGCATGGCGGGAAACCTGGACAGACGAAGCGCTGGCCAAGAAAAAGAAATTCGAGCGCGTGGTCGGCTTCTTCTGGTTCTGCGTCCGCCTTGGGTGGATCAGGGAGAATCCCACCGCCGCTATGAGACGGGTGGTGGCCCGCCAGAAGCCTACCGACTACTTTCCCAAGAACGAGTACGCCCGCATCCTCGACTCCACGTACCGGCTCGACGAGTATGAGGTCAGAACCTACGACGTCGAGAAGCGCGGAGCGCGGATTCGGGCGCTCACCGAGTTGATGCGCTGGAGCGGGCTGCGCATCCGCGATGCAGTCACCCTAGAGCGGATGCGCCTCAATGGCAACAAGCTACTTCTCTACCAGGCCAAGACCGGAGTACCGGTCTACGTGCCCCTGCCGCCTCACGTAGCAGAGATGCTGCGAACTGTCCCCGATGGCCTCAAACCGAATCCGCGCTATTTTTTCTGGAGCGGCAATGGGCTCCCCAAGACCTTCGTCGCCAACTGTCAGCGCGCCTTCCGCCGCCTCTTCAAGGTGGCCAATATCTGCGGTGCGGACGGAACCCGGAAGCGCTGCCACCCCCACATGTTCCGCGACACATTCGCCGTCGAGATGCTGCTGGCCGGCGTGCCCATCGATCAGGTCTCGATCCTCCTCGGCCACGCCAGCGTGAAGATCACAGAGAAGCACTACTCGCCTTGGGTCCGCGCCCGCCAGGACCAACTCGAGGCAAGCGTGCAACGGGCATGGACAGACCCCGATAAGGCGCCCCGTAAGCTGGCGAGTTCCAGTTCTCGGAAGGTTAAGGGGACGAGGACGATCAAGACGATCCGGACTCGAAAGACCATCACTACCTGAAGCGGCATTGATCGGAACTGACCTCTCCATGCCATAGCGTGGTTTCGGATCAGGTGCGCTCGTCTCCCTACCTCGAATTGTCGACGCGCAAGTTCAAGACGGGTCGTTCAATTCGCGACTCTCGCCTTTGGCGAGGAACATTTAGCTCAAACCGCCGGTTCCAGTAAATGAGTTCTTAAGAACGTCTCTTACGGAACTGGCAAGGAAGGTTAACATGCCAGTTCCGAAATCCCGCACCCAATGGGCCGAGCAGCAGGCAGAAGAGGTCCTCGCCGCGCCATTTATTTCCGAGTTCGTCTTCCGCAGCCCCCAGATGGTGGACGGAACGCAGAAGGAAGTTGCCGACCTTTTGCTCCTTCACAAAGGCACCGGGATTCTCGTATCACAAAAGGCCCAAGAAGACCCGCTAAGCCGCGACGAGCGCAAGAACGAACTGTGGGTCCTCAAAGCGGCGAAGAACGGGTTGAGCCAACTCATCGGTGCGTTGCGGCCTTCTACGAAGGCCATCTGGTGCGACCATCCGCGGCGCGGACGGGTGGACTTTCCGGCCGGCTTGCCACCGATCGCTCACGGAATCGTCACTGTCGAGACATTTCGGCCTGTGGATCTGCAGCCCGCAGCCGCCGATCTGCCGTTGGAGCAGGCTGGCGTTCCCATCACTTACATTTCGATCAATGAATTCCTGAACCTGGCTCACATGCTCAGGACGATGCCCGAGTTGCTGAGGTATCTCAACGCCCGCAGAGATTTGCCGGAATCTACCTTGCGGAGAGTTGGCGACGAGCAGGTGATCTTTGAGTTCTATTTGTTGCACGGAACATTGAAGCATTGCCGCAGCCACCAACATGCAAGAGAATTGGTCGAAGCGGCGTCGGACCAAGTGGATGAAATCATTGAGCGAATGCCTGAGTACCATCATTTCAGTGGATTGATGGAACATGTCGCGGATGCGCTTGCCACGAGGTCGTCAACCTGTCTGGATGGGCTCCCGGAAAACCTTTCGGCCAAATTTGATGCGCCGGGAAAACGGCAACACTACCTCGCCATGCAGGAGGCGATCACCGATCTTCCCCTGCGCGATCGGGCAGCACTCGGTAAGCAATTTGCAGCAGTGATTGATCACCTGCGCGGCAGATTGAAAGGGTACACCCAGGCCACAGCCCAGTTGGATTCCAGACCTGATTGGGTTTTTGTCTTTGGCTCGTCGAAGGGTTGGGAACGCGAGGGTAAGCATCCTTTTCGGCACCCAGATTCGATGAAAATCCTTGGTTTCTGGCGAAAACCTCTGCCGTGTAGAGGCCGAGGTGTGCTCGGAAATCCAAGTTGCCGTATAACCGGCTGATCGGACAAGTCCTGGACGAGCCCAACACGCCGAAGTGCTCTTTGAAGTTTATCCATCGATCGCGTGTTGGTAGGCAGCAGTCCGAATTTTTTCCGGTGTGAGAATCCGCAGACATTGTCTGCGAATTTGGGCGCGGAATCGGACCATTCGGCCTCAGGTAGGACTCGAATCATCAGTCAAACGTATTTTCAACAACATGCAGGTCAGCGGATGACATCATAGACCATGCAAGGCAGTCTAAAACCGACAAATGGAGCGCAGATGGAGCGCGTTTTCGCGGCCTCTCTACTGTAGGTTTCCCGCCTAATTTAACGAGCGCGGCCACACTCATTGCTGCTCCGACTCTTGGGTCGCCCGATCCTTTGTACCGGTGAGAGAGTCCGTGTAGCGCTTAGAGCCTGGAGGTAAACCAGCGGGCGTTCCACTTTCACGTTCGGTTTTTCTTTCGCAGCAGTATCCTGGGTATCGCTCTCCCTCGCAAAAAGGGCGCTCCGGCGGGCGCGTCCTGGACTTCACACAGAAATCAACGAAAATAAAACGCTCCTTCAAGCGGGGTGTCAGCAGAAGATGGTCCGGCAAATACATGGTAGTTTCCCGGAAGGAGCACCCATCCACCTTTCCGTTCGTCGTAGATTGAGAGCATCTGCGGATCGATGGTGACGCTGACGGTTTTTGATTCTCCCGACTTAAGCTCTACATTTTTCCAACCGGCCAGACGGTGGAAGGATTCGCCTGCCACGCCCGGCAATGCGACATAGACCTGCGCGATTTCTGTTCCCGGCCTTTCGCCCGTGTTCTTGATCGAGAAGCTGACCGTACATTCATTCTTCTCACACTCGATTTCTAGCCCTGAATACGCATAGCTTGTGTAGGAGAGGCCAAAGCCGAATGGGAACAGTACCGGCTTATGCTCCGCCTGAAACCACTTGTAGCCCACCTTCGCGCCCTCTGAATATGTCACCGAGTACTTCGACGAGATATGGGTTTCACCGTTGACAGCTCCCGTTCCCTGCCCTTCGTCTTCCCGCGCAAGCGGAGGAATCGTGGGATCAGCGAGGTCCTTTTCACTCTCAGGGAAGGTCATGGCAAGTTTTCCCGTTGGATTCACCTGCCCAGCCAGGACATTCGCCAAAGCCTTGTGACCGCTGCTTCCTGCGTACCAGGCCTCCACAATGCCTTGCACTTTGTCTACCCATGGCATCTTCACGGCCGTTCCAGTCTCCATGACCACAATGGTTCGGGGATTGGCCTCAGCCACGCTCTCGATGAGTTCGTCTTGCCCGTCCGGCAACGAAAGATCCGGGAGGTCCATCCCTTCCGATTCCCACTGGTACGCAAAAACAATGGCGACGTCGGCACCCTTCGCCCGTTTGGCGGCTGCAGCAGGATTCCTCCCGGAGTCAAAGTCGATTTGGGTTGACGGCATTGCGGCGCGCAAAGCATCCAAGGGGGAAGTGGGAAACCACACAGGATCCTGCCAATGCGTGGCGCGCCTGCCTGGCGGCAGGATCGCATTTCCGCCTGGAGGATCGACTTGTGCTGAGCCGCCTCCTGAGATCATCGCGAGATCCGCATGCCCTCCAATCACGGCAACCCTGCGCACCTCTTTGCTGTTCAGAGGCAGGATCGCATGCGCGTTCTTCAATAGAACGATGCTCTCTTCCTCGATTTTTTGAGCCGCATCGAAGCCGGCCTGCACGTCAACCACGCTCTTTTCGATCGGATGGTCTACAACGCCGGAAACGAATTCGGCATACAGTACGCGACCTGCGCTTTCGTCAATTTGCGCCACCGAGATCCCGCCCGTTTCAAGTGCCTCTCTCAGCTTGGAACCGAAATAGTCCGCCAGGGGCTGTTCCTGATCCAGCCCCGCCGCGATCGCGTCCTGGGTGCTGTGAACGCCGCCCCAATCGGAGAGGACGAAACCCTTGAAACCCCAATCCTGCTTCAGCGTGTCAAGCAGAATGTAGGGGTTCTCGCAGGCGTACACTCCGTTGATGCGGTTGTAGGAGCACATCACTGCTCCTGGATCGGCGATCTTGATGGCGATGTGGAAGGCCAGCAGATCGCTCTCCTGCATGGCGCGTTTGGAAATGATGACGTTGACGATGTTTCGGCCGGTCTCCTGATCATTCAAAGCGTAGTGTTTGATGTCGCCGATGACATGTTGCGCCTGCTCACACTTCACCCTGTTTCCAACCATGACTCCGGCCAGCAGCGGGTCTTCTCCGGCGTACTCGAACGTTCTTCCATTCCGAGGATCGCGCGTCAGATTCACCCCGCCACCGAGTGTCATGTTGAATCCCTGGGCGCGCAGCTCGCGGCCGATCAAAGCACCGTATTCGCAAGCCAGCTCCGTATCCCAACTGGATGCAAGAGCGAGGTCTGACGGCAGGGCGGTGGAATAGCGTCCGTTCGCGCCGCCATTTCGAACTCCATACGCCGCATCGGACATAACAATCGGCGGGATACCGAGGCGCGAAACTCCAGGAACATAGCCGGCGCCGCCATTCGCCAGGTTAGTAAGCGGCATCTGCCAGTTCGGTACGCCAGGCATGCCATTGCCATGCAGGAGCGCCAACTTTTCATCCAGGGTCATTTGCTTCAAGGCGAGTTGCGCGCGCTCGCGGGCGGGCAACGACTGATCCATCCACGGACGCGATGTGGTTTGACCCTGCGCAGACGGAATCGCGAGCAGCCATGCGGTTGTGAACAATGCAAGCAGGCGCGGGAAGGAATTTTGTGAAATGAATCTGTGAATCCGCATCTTTCCCCCATCTCGATCCGGGGTTATGCGGAGTCCGCAGCGAAAGGTCCGCTGCTGCGCGGCGCGATTCTTCTTCTTCCGATCTTCCCTGTTTGCCTTGGTCATTGGTGCATCGCGATCTGAATTTCTTTGCCAACGTGCGTGACGAACCGCTGCCTCTCTCACTGGACAAGATCAACTTCGAGTGGACCCAGAACCACGGCTCCGTCGTAGTCACGATGAGTAAGGATGCCCTTTCTCTTGCCCGCAATGAGAATCTTTTTCTCCTGCCCGGTTGTGTTCACATAGAGTGTTCGGCCGTCGACTACTCTGGCGTAGACTCCATCGGGAGTCCGCGGCCCTGGCTGAATGCCCACGACTTCGCAGACATGATTCAGGACGGGCGCGATCGCAGAAGCCTGCGATTCAGTTGCGAGATAAATCGCATTCCCTTTGCCGAACTTGTTGATTGTGACCGCGGGAGAATGGTCCGCGGTATTCGTGAATCGAGAGAGAACCGTAGCCTTTGACGGCTCCAGTACTTCATACTCGTGCACGCCGGTGTCTACCGATTGACCGTCCAATTCAAACTGCAATGACGATTCAACCGGATAGAACGCGTTTGTCTTCAATCCAAAAACATCGCTCAAACGTCCCGGCAGCGGAGTGTCAAACCATTGCCCGTGTTCATCGACCTTCGCCGAAAAAGCGGTCATCAAAACCGTACCGCCGTTGCTCACATATTCCCGGATCGCATTCGCGCTGGCGGCGTCCATCACGTAGTCGGCCGGCACGACAACCAACTTATACGGCGAAAGACTAGCCTGCCCGATGTTGATGATGGCGGCGTCGATGTTCGCGCGAAACAACGGTTCAAGAGCACCCTGCACCTGTTCGGTATACGAAGGTTTGAAGTATTGCAGCGTCGTGTTGGAGGGACCGTTCGGGTGCGAATCGATAAAGGAATCGAAGGAGTAGGCGATGGCGACTTCAGGATGCGTGTATCGTGGGAACCCAAACTTCGAGAGTTCTTTGAACTCCGCAGCATTGCGCGCGAACTCATCAACCTTCCACGAGGGTGTGCCATCGTGGTCGACGAGCCCAAAGAGCGCCTGCTCCTCTCCGCCCGGATGACTGTTGAACGTCCATGCGAGGAATCCCTGGGCCCCCATCATGAGGCCGAGGTACGCGTACATGCGGCTTCGGCCCGGGGTTCCGTAATAACCTCCACCGCCGGCGGTGAACTCGTTGAACCAGATGGGCGTGGCCAGATCTCCTTTTGTCATCAGTGCGCCGAACGCACCGCTGATCGGGTCGCCCGGGTAGAAACCTTCAGCGCCGTAGGAAACATAGGATTTGTACGTGCTGAGATAATCGAACCCCCTCCGCCCCGCAGTGTCCCAGAGATTCGAGATCGAGGGAATATCGGGCATATTGCGGCGGCGGATCGCTTCCAGTTCTTCGAGCCGCGCCACGGTAACATCGGACCAGTAGCGATGAAGATCCAAAAAACGCTCGGAAGGTCCAGGGCCGTCCGCGAGCGGTAAATCGACATCCTCGAAGCTGTTCAGCCTGCGCGACCATCGCTGCGTCGCCCAGGCTTTGTTGAGTTCCTCGATCGTTCCATACTTCTTCTTGAGCCATGCGATGAAGCGCTGTCTGTCGGCCCGTGAATACGACATGTACCCGTTTCCAATCTCGTTGTCGTAGCCGATGGCGATGACGGCGGGATGATGTGCGTACCGCTTCGTCAGCGCATCGGCGAGAATGCCGGCTTCACGCACGTAGTTCGGATCGCTTATATCGTCCATATAGCGTTCGGCGGGCGGGAGACGCGTGCCGTTCTGGGTGACGATATCGACTCCCGGGTACCTGCGATGCAGCCAGATAGGGGCCGGCGTGCCCGGAATGTCGAGGATCACGCGAATGCCGTTGGCGTACATCTTGTCCATGATCTTGTCGAACCAGGCGAAGCTGAAATTGCCTTGCGAAGGCTCGAATGAATCCCAGGACAAATCCCCCATGCGCACGACATTGAATCCAGCACGCTTCATGATGGCGATATCCCGATCGATCTGTTCGGGCGAGCGATCGATTGGCTGATAGCAAGTTCCTACAAAAAGTTGCCCAGGGCCCGGCCATCCGGGATTTGCGCGAATATCTTGAGCGGAAGAAAATGCGCTTAGCGCCAATCCGGCAACCAGCGCAAGCTGCTTTACTGCGGTGCCTAAGCATTGCCGATGACGCGACCACCGAATCGTTTTTCTCATGAAGTCCTCGTACGCAAGGAAGCGACTGAGTGAATGTGGCTTCTACTTGTTTGCCCGACCACGCTCCAGCTTGACGAGCACAATGTCATTGCTGTTCATCGGTATTGTCATCTCCGCTTTGCCATCGGCTCCGCTCCGGATGATCTTGTCCGTTTCCGGCGTATCTCGTGTAAGCTCGTTGAGCTGCGCAATCTGTTTCGCGGACAGGTCTTTGGGAGAGCCCATTTCTATCCAGGCCGTATAGGCGTCGTTCGTGCGGTACCCGGTGCGACGCACTTCCAGGCGGTAAACGGCATTTGGCGCGAGATGCGTGACCCGTAAATTCACTGGCGCCGCGGGGCGCGATGGAATCGCTTTTGTAAAGTAGGACCGGTTGCTCACCTTCTGGTCCGGCGTTTCGAAATCCCAGAGAACAGCGGTCAGGTTTCCGTCCTGCGTAGCCAGCATGGCCTGCGGATCGCTCGTGGCCAGGCTTTCCCCCTGAAGCGCGTGCAGGTATTTGTAGGCAAAGAATGCCGGCTTGCGAATGCCTTCCCGGTTCAGAAGACCGAATCCACCTTGAAAAGACGCTGTCGGAGGTCCGGGTTCTTCGAAAAGATCGGTGTATGTCCAATAGCTCATGCCCTGCGCCAATCCCTGACTGGCTTTGAGCTTGGTCAGGATGTAAGGCGCGCTGATGTAGGAATCGTGCACGAAGTCGCGCGGCGTATAGCTTGTGCTCCATTCGGAGAAATACAGCGGAAGCCCCGGAAACGGTGAAGCGGAGATCTGATCGCGAACCCGGCGCACGTCGCCGATGATCGCGTCCGGCGACGGATCGAGCTTGGTATCGCTTCTTCCTTCTTCATCGAGAAAGCCGCCTTGCACGCCGTAGGTGTGCGTGGTCACGAAATCGACACCGGCGCCGCTCTGCTTCACATGCGCCAGAAACTCGGGAACCCAGGCCGCTCCAGCAGTAGCAGGCCCTCCGACCCGCAGAGCGGGATCGATGGACTTGATCGTCTTCGCGGTCAGATCGTAGAGCTCGAAGTATGCTTTCTGATCTCCGCCTTCCCAGAAACCGGAGAGATTCGGCTCGTTCCAGACTTCGAAGTACCAGGTGCGCACCTCGTCCTTTCCGTAGCGCACTTCGATATGCCGGATGAAGGCATCGACAAGATCGCGCCAACCTTCCGGGTTCGGATGCGATGTGTTGCCGTTCCAATAAAAAATACCGTTCTGAGACGTGGCAAGTGCCTTCGGCGTGAAACCGAGCTCGACAAACGGCCTGATGTGCCGGGCCAGCAGGTCGTCATAAAGCCGGTCGATACCCGACCAGTTGTAAACCGTCTTGCCGTTCTCGACGCGCACTGTTCCCAACACGTCGTGAAAAATCGCATGAAACCGCATGTAGCGAAAGCCGAGTTCATTCACAACCAGCTTCAGTTGCGCCTGACTGTCGTCACGAATCAGCGTGCCTGGATAATCGGAGCCGACCGATAGATCGAAGAAGCGATCGACTGGACCGGCCGTATTGTCGATGTTCACGACAATGTGGCGGGCCGCGAGCTGCTGCGATTGTGCGTCGGGCTGCAAAAAGCAAGCCGCAATGAAACAGAAAACCGTGATGGATGAAAACCGTCGCAGAATTACGGTGAACATGGATGTTGCACCTTTCTTAGACCAGAACCAGTTTTTCACTTTTTAGCGGGCGGCGACACGGGATCTCCATAGAGGATGCCGCGGCCATGAGTGCCCACATACACTCGCCCGTAGGTACGTGGGTCGCCAGTGATCTGCAGGATCAATCCCCATTGATGCCGATCGTCGTTGATCCTTGTCCAGGTGTGCGCCGCGTCGGTTGAACGGAAGACGCCTGCGTGGCCATTCACGGTTCCAGCCAGATAGAGCGCCGGATACGAGTGGTGCGGAGCTCCTTTGCCGAAGCCGAAGGCCTGGATCTCGTCGACGCCTGGCAACCGGATAAAGGCGGCGCTCTTGCCGCCGGCGACCGGCTGCATGGGCGAAGCCACGTGATAGAGGCCGCCGCATGCAGCCAGCCAGAGGTCTCCCGCACGGCCGGGAGCGGCGTAGATCCGGTCCTGGCCGCCGCGGTCATCGCCGCGTGAAGACCGCGCCGGGCTGGGCGGATCACCGGGCAGCGTGAACGGCTGAGATGTGAAGGTCGCGCCTCCATCACTGCTGCGATAAAGCACGGGAGTGCTGAGTGAGATGGCATAAAACACTCGCGGCAAGAGCGAGTCGGCGATGACGCCAAGGTCTGGGGGAATTCCCTGCGCGGCATTCCAGGTTGCGCCGCGGTCGTGGGTGACGTAAGCCGGCTCGTGATCCGGAGTCCAGATCCAGGTGTTGCCATCAGCGGAAACGGCAATCGTACCGGTTCGGCTCAAAGGCCCTGGCGATCGAACAGTGGGCTGCCACGTCAATCCGCCGTCGAGCGAATAGCCGATGTTCTCGCCTGGTTTGTCCGCGGCACAGATGCCGACGCGGACCATGATTTCCGGCTTGAGCGCGGCCGCGGCAACTCCCGTTGTGTTAGTCATCCGCGGTGGCGCGGAAGAGCCAACAAGCGCAGGGCGATCGAGGTTCCAATGAACAAAGCCGCCGTAATCGCCAATGGCGCTGCCCAGGTGCGCGCCGCGACCTGGGCTCACGAGATCGAGCGCCACGCTTTCCTCGATGCCTTTCGCGAGAATCCTCCAATGAGTGGGCTTGCCATGATCGGCCGCTGAAAGATCAAAAGTCTCCCAACCACCGTAGCCGGTGGTGAACACGGCATGATTGGAGTCCGTAGGATCGATCTCGATATCGAAGAGCCAATGGATTGGCGTGGGCTTTACATAGGGCGCGAGGCTCGAATCGAGCACGCCGCTCGACCTCCCGCTGCCAAAGATGGGCTTCCACTTGGCGCCTCCGTCGACGGAGCGAAAAATGTTATCGCCGCCTGGGCGGCCGTAGGTGCTTGCGATGATCGTTCGTGGATGTTGCGCATCGACGGCCACCGCTGCGTATCCAAACTCGCGGCTGCCGGGGACCGGGCGCTCGGGAGTGATGTCGGTCCACGCGCCGGTTCGCGTGTCCAGCTTCCAAATGGCTCCGTCGGTCATGCGCGAAGGACCGGGCGCCGTGCCATAGGCAACATAGAGGAATCCGTCAGTTGAAAGCGCAGCGCGTGTTGGCCGGTACTGCGTGGGTTCGCCGGCAATGGCGCTCCAGGTTGCGCCGCCGTCGTGTGTCACAAACAGATTCGTCCGGTTCATGAGAGAGACGCCAACATAGATAGTTTGCGTCGCGGAATGTGCGGATTGCTGTCCTGACGCAGGCGCGAACTTGACGAAGACAATCCCATCGCTGCGCACAGGCATACGTTGCCAGAACTGTTCGGGCGTCTCGCCAGGAACGGGAACCGGCGTCGGCGGTTCTGCTTCCGTCACGTCGGGAAAACTGCCGGCGCGCGACCAGTTGACGCCGCGATCCTGCGAGCGCCAAAGCCCGTCGTGACGCGTGCCTACATAAAGGATGTGGCCATCGCCGGGGTCAACGGCGAGGCGCTCGCCATTACCGCGGCCGTCCTCATTGCCGCCGAACTTGAAGGGCACATCGGTTCGCTCAAAGCTTCGGCCACGATCGTCGGAGCGGAGAATGGCGCCGTTGGGAGAACCTGCGCTTGAGTAGATGCCGCAGGCTAAATAGACGCGGTTGGGATCGTTGGGATCGACGGCAATGGATTCAACACCCATCAAGCTGCGGTCCTGATACGAGACCCAATCCAGCATCGGCTGCCAGCGATTGGCACGGGCATCCCAGCGATAGGCGCCCCCGATATCCGTACGGGCATAGCGGAGATCGTGCGTCGCGGGGTGAAAGATGATCCCGTCGACGAAACCAGCGCCGACAATCTGAACGTTCTTCCACGAATAGGCCTCCTGCCGGAGCGATTGCGCCGACGCTGCCGCAGCGCACAACAGAAAGATAAGAACCGGCCATCGAAGTTGGCGGAGCACAAGCTTACTTTCCGCGATTGTATCGTCAAGAATGGGCATGGCCGTCGCTCATCGCAGCTTAAGTTGGACGGCTGCGCCCGCATATTCCACGCTCGTGAATTGATCCGGCGCGAACGGAAATCCGGCGGGATGCGCCTTATCCACCAGCACTACACGGAAAGTGCGGTGACGCAGCGCGCCGTTGAAATCACCGAGGCGTTCACCAATCGTAAGCGTATTCGTCTTGTCATTCCAACGAATAGGAATCTCGGAAAATGCTCCCTTCTCATAGTCGAATGTCGCGCCCTGATCTTCATAGAGCGTGAACTCACCGTCAGCACCCGCATAAATGTAAAGAGCGATCGGGTCACATGCCTTCTCGCCGATATATTGCATTTCGGGTCCGTACGGAATGATGGATCCCGCACGGACGAAGACAGGAATCTCGTCGTAGGGCGCGGGTCGGGAGATCGAACCGGATGCGGCAGGCCGACCGGTCCAATAGTCGAACCAATTCGCGGACAGCGGCAGGTTGACGCTGCGCTCGCGCGCTTGGTATTGCGTGATGGGAGCAACCAGCAGAGCCGGGCCGAACATGAACTCGTCGTTCGATTCGCGGGCCGTGCGGTCCTCGGCGAAATCCATGACCAACGGACGCATCATGGTGTAGTCGCGCTGCGTTGACCATCCCGCCATGGAATAGATGTAGGGGAACAAAGCGTAGCGCAGGCGATCGAATTTCAATTCGGCGTTATAGGCAGGCGAGTCTACGCCCAGAGTCCACATTTCACGCGGCCGCAGCTCGCCATGCACGCGCAGGATGGGCGTGAACGTGGAGAGCTCGAACCAGCGTGCATTCAACTCCCGCCACTCATCTTCGTCAGCAGTAGACATCGGCTCATGGACAAACCTGTATTGCATGGTGTAGCCGCCCGTGTCCATCGTCCAATAGGGCAGGCCGGAGATGCTGGCGCCCAACCCCGCTGGAATCTGCTTGGCCAGTGCGGTCCAGGTGGATGTGGTGTCTCCCGACCAGATCGCCGTGGAGTAGCGCTGGATGCCCGCAAAGCCAGAACGCGTGAGGATGAACACACGCTGATTGGGAGCGGCCTCGCGCTGCCCCGTGTAAACGCCCTTGCTGTTTTCGAGAGCATAGCCATTCAACATACGCGATCCCGTTCCCAGAAAGGTGGGATTCATGTGGGTTCGCTGCCCGTCGAGCGTAGGCGGCGAGGGCATCAGATCGGGTTCGGTTGCGTCCATCCACCATGCATCGATGCCCTTTGAGAACAGCGCCGAATCGATCTGCGACCAGAAGAGCTTGCGTGCGCCGGGGTTAAAGGCGTCGTAAAAGGTGTAGGGCTGGTCGATCCAGTCCTTCACGTGCTCTTCAAGGTTGGGCAAATATAGATAGCCTTTGGCGGCCATCTGCTTCGCGTTCTCCGTGTTGGGATTGAATTTCCCCCAAACGGAGATCATGACGTGCGCGTGCTCGGCGTGAAGCGCCTTTACCCAGTCTTCAGGAGCGGGAAAGCGTGCCGGATCGAACGCGTGCGAACCCCACGCATCGACGTGCCAGTACTGCCAGTCCTGGACAATATTGTCGAAAGGAATCTTTCGCTCGCGGAACTCTTTCACCACGTCGAGTGACTGCTGCGCGGTCTCGTAACGCTGGCGCGACTGCCACAGCCCGAAAGCCCAATCAGGAAGCATCGTCGCGTTGCCGGTGAGCAGGCGATAACCGGCAATGACACGATCCATCGAGGGGCCGTAGACAAAGTAGTAATCGACGCCATCGCCCACCTGCGACCACAGCGATGTGTCGTCGTCCGGCACGGGCGTCTTCCAGCGGAATTCGAGAGTGTTCTGTTGCTCCGGATCGCTTTCGATCCGAATCGCAACCTTGTGGCCGGCCTCCAGGGGCACGCGAATCTGATCGGTAGAAGTCAGCCACTCTTGTCTCCAGTGATTCATCACTAGCTTGCCGTCGAGCCAGACTTTGATGCCGCCATTGGAGTACGCCTGAAACTGGTAGTCGCCGGTGGCGGGGGCGAGGACCGAGCCGGTCCATGTTTGCTTTTTCCCCGTCCACCCGGTTGCGATGGTCTTGGGATGATCCAACTCAGACTGGCTCAGCCTCAGATGAATGCAAAGATCCGCGGTTTGACGCGCCGGCTCCGACCCGTCGCCTGGAGCCACCGTGAGGCCGCCCTGCTTGCCGTCCGCGTCGTATAAGTCACCCGCAGGAATGGGCGTGAAGGGGCGCAGATCGCCAAAGCGGGTGAACGAGGTGTTATCCCAGAGAAGGCCGTAACCCTTCGAAGAGACTAGAAAGGGCACGACAACGTTGGTGTTGTGCTGCCAGAGATCCAGGTCAAATCCCTTGATATCCACAATCCCGAGTTGCATCTGGCCTAAGCCGTAGAGGGACTCGTCGTCCTGCGCCTTCCATTTCTGTTGAACGTGGAAGGTTTTCTCTCCCTGCACTTCAGTCGGCTCAAGCAATCTGCTGCCGGGCGATTCAGAGAGCAGAGGATGCCCGGCGCTATCGGCAAACGATACCGCGCCCGTCTCCCGGTCGAAGCTGACCCGCATTTCCGCGGTGGAAAGAATGATCGCCGCCGGAGATTCCTTCACCGTAAATGGCGTGGCGGCAAGGGGATCTGCAACCCGGTCGACCGACGTTCGTTGAAAAAAATCGGCAGATTTGGAAAAAGCGACGCGCACAACCGCGGCCGAAACTACCTGGATGCGTAGTTCACCCGTGGCAAGCTGCAACGTGATGCCATTGGGCTGCCGCTCGATGGTTGCCGGAACCGCAGAGAATGCACCCGCCGGAAAACTGACGCAAGTTAAAAGAACAATGGTATGAATCGATCGCATAAATGAAAAACACCGCAGTGAAACTCTGCTGTTTTTGCTCCAAAAAAGAATTCTCATGGTGGCTCTCCATCTCTTCACAGCCCCCAAATGTCGAGCGGCCGCCCATTCACGGCACCTCATGGTTGCCGCTGCCGCAATGCCCTTCCCTCTCCCGCGCGCGAAAGCTCGCGGTGATAGTCCGGGTTCCCAGGCGCAAGGTGGGCCGCCAATTCCAGTTCAGGAACCGCGTCTTTGGCATCGCCTTCAACCAGCAGCGCTTCACCCAACTCGTAATGGGCCTCGGGACTCTGCGGATCAAGGCGAACCGCGGTCCGCAGTTCCTCTACCGCCGTCTGTTTGCGGCCCACTGCGAGATACGCTTTGCCTAGCGCCAGGCGCAGCGATTCCACATCCGAGTATGTCTTCTCAAGCGCGGCCAGGCGCTCGATGCCGGGACCGGTCCGGCCGGTTTTCACCAGCGCATCCGCGTACATGAACGCCACCTGGGGCGTGGAATCCATCTGCTCCGCCAGCGGCTGCAGTGTCGTCACGCATCCCCGGTAATCCTGGGCCATGAACTGGCTGATGCCCAGCGTCGCCCGCATATGGATGTCGTCGGGATGCGCGCGCAGATAATCGGTCAGCGGCGTCACCGCAGTGCCGAATTCTCCGGCCGAGAAAGCCGCCTGCCCCCAGTTGAGGTTCAACCCCGGCATGGCGGGGTTCCACTCACTGGCGCTCTCAAAATAGGCTGACGCCCTGGAGAAATCTCTGTTCGTCGCGGCGATGACACCCAGATTGTTGTAGCTGTCCGCAATCATCGGAGCGAGCCGCTTTTGCATATCAGCTAAGCGCTTGATGGCGGCAGGATCCGCGTTCACCCCGGCGTCCTTCAACTCCAGGGTGATCGGGGAACCGCCCATCCCCTGCACATTCTGTCCCTGCATCCCGGACAACTCGGCCCTGTCCCGCGCAGAACTGCTCTCGATGAACTTCTGCACCATGCCCATCTGGGCCGCGGCTTCCTGCTCTTTGCCCTCGCGTGTCAGGATTCGGCCCAGTAGATAATGGGCATCCCGAATCTGATAGCGGTTGCGCGAGGGATCCGTGGTAAGCTGGATGGCATGGCGCAGCGATTTTTCCGCGACCGCCCACTGCTTCAGACCGTAGTCCATCTGTCCCTGGTACAGCCATGCGTCGGGGTTCCTGGGATTCAGGCGAATGGCCTGGCCGAGGTATTTCGCCGCGGCGGCATAGTTCTGCTGGCTCTCGGCCAGCTTGCCCAGGGCCGCCCAGGCAAGGAAATCCCCAGGCGTGATGGCCAGATCTTCTTTGATCTCTTTTTCTACCAGCGGCGCCGTGGCAGTTTCATGTTCATCCCGATAGGTCGCCGCCAGGCAGTAATGCGCCTCCGGAAACTTCGGATCCTCGGCGATGACCTTTTTGAATTCCTCCTCCGCGCGGGGCCCAAAATCCGACTGGCCCCAGGCGAGGCCGAATTGCATGTGGAGGGCCGGCGTATCGCCGTAAGTGGCTTCCATGCCGGTAAAGAGCCTGTCCGCGCACTTCTCGTCGTCCATGTCGAGGCACGCAACCGCGAGATTGTAGGCGTTGTCGAAGCTGGGGTCGAGCCCGACGGCCGCTTCCAGCTCCTGCCTGGCCTGTGGATCCTCATTCATCTTCAGCAGCGTGCCGCCCAGCACCTCATGGGCCGCCGCCAGCCCTTTGGGGTTTCCGGCTTCTTCTGTCAGCAGTTGCCGGGCCACGGTTTGGGCGTGATCCAGATCGCCGGCCTCCATGGCCGCGCGAGCGTATGCCAGGCGGATCTCGGATGAGTTCGGCTCCAGCGCCAGTGCTCCGTCGAAGTAAGGAGCTGCCTTCGTGTATTCACCGAGGTTGGCCTCCCCCAGGGCCAACTCCGCCAGTGAATCGCCGATTAAGAGCCGGTATTCCGCAGCGGCCTGCGCCAGATTTCCCTGCTGCTGAAAGTTCTGTGCGGCGTCGTAATGCCGCTGAAGGATCGCGCCGACGTTCGGTTGGCCATCCATATCGATCTGCGCGGCGGCGCAGGAGACCAGAACCCCAGCAAGGAGAAGAACAGTTGCGAATCTGGCAGGAGCGAGCATAACGAAGCGTTTGCCTCTTCCGTATCGGCCTTTGGGTCCGCTGGTGTCACTCATTGCCAGAAAACCATCCCTTGAAGGTTAAAGCCACACTGATTTGACGTATTTACGGCGTGCTGAAGTCGTGCGCCCTCAAAGCATCGAGTTCTTTCGCAAGCTGTCAAACCAAGCCTCTTTAAAACGCCGGCTAAAACAGAAGTTTCCAAAAAGAAAGTGGCCGCGAACGGCCAGGTTCCGACTAGAGTTGATCTCCTTATAATCAACAGGACACTGGAAAATCAGCCATGGGACAGACGAGCGTCTGTCCCATGGCTGCAAGAGGAGGTTGATCAGAAGTTATACTTCACCGACAGTTCAATAATGCGGGCGTAGCCGGCGCCGGAGAACGGAGCCTTCTGGTTCTCGCAACCCCAGACCTTGGAGCCCGCGCCGCAAGTTCCGGTCAGGCTTACACCGTCGCTGCTATAGACGTTGGTGTTGGGCGTAAAAGAGTGCCCTCCGTCGGTCGTTGAAAAATACGGCGAAAGAAGGTTGCCGCCGGTGCTGCCCCACAGCGAGTGGTTCAAGAAATCGAAGGCCGAGGCCCGGACCTGCACGTTCTGCCGTTCCGTAATGTTGAAGGTTTTGTAAATGCTGAGGTCGGAGTCGTCGTAGATCGGCCCTTTCAGATAAGGCCGAATCACTCGGTCGCCTTGCGTGCCCACGGTGGGCGCTGAGAAGCAGGAGAGATTCATTAACTGGTGCGACTGCAAGTGGCTCCTGGGACTGCAGGTGGTAATCGGCAGAATCGAGTCCGCATCTGTCCCGAAGTACGTCCTCGTGCTCAGATTTTCGTAATTCCCCGACGTATTGTTGCCGTCGCCGTTAGGCTCCTGAATGGTGAGGCCCAGGTTGCCGTTGCCCTGCAGGGTTCCGCCCTCCTGGATGGTGGTGGTGCCGGAGAAATTCCAGCCGTTGGCGACGCCGCCGATCAGCTTTTCGCCGCCGTGGTAGACGGTCCCGATGCTGTAGGCATACGATGCGTTGAATACCTGCGGTTTGTCGATGTCGAGAAGTCCGTAGTTGTTGCGCAGGGTGAACGCATCGAAGGTGGTTTCGAGGATGCCCAGCGCCTTCGACCACGTGTAGTTGAAGTCCCAGGAGGCGCGTCCCCGCTGCTTGAGCCAGGCAATCTGGAGACCGTTATAGTTGCCATAGCCGGAGTGGGTTCCCACGGTAATGCCGTTGGTGCCGTAGCCGTAGCATTGGCCGCCGACGGTGCATCCGGAGTACGGTTCGTAATCCTCGACGTTAAACGTGGAGTTGTTTTCGGGGTCCTTCGGGGCTGGCGCGCCGGTAACCGGGTCCGGCTTGAACAAGCCGCCGAGCGGAATTTTGTTTTGGTTGATAAACCCGCCGCTGGCAACGCCGCCTGCTCCGCCAACCTCCTCGCCCAGAAGCTCATGGTGTGTGCTGTTGCCCACATAGGCCACTTCCAGCATGCTCCCCCAGGGCAACTGCCGGTCTATAGTCAAATTCCACGAATACGTCAAAGGATCCTGCCAGTCGTTGTAATCCATGGCCGAAATGCCGCTGGCGGGTTGGTTGTTGCCCGGCACGGTTTGCAGCGGAACCTGGGCAAGCGTGATGTCCTGACTGCCGGGCGAGCTGTAGTTCACCACGTTCTGCGACGCGGTCAGCGCGCCGCCGACCATATCGTTCCACACATATTCACCCCAGCCGCCGCGGATGACGGTCTTGCCCTGGCCTTGCAAGTTGTAAGCAAAACCGAGACGCGGCGTCGTCCAGGCCAGCCGGGTCGGCGAGCCGCCGTTGGGTATGCCTGAATCGATCGCGTGCCAGCGCAGACCTGGATACTCGACGACCATCTTGCCGGCAGACTGGTTTTCAGCTACGTCCTGCGCGAACAGTTGCGGATACCAGACGGCCGAGCCCACACCCTGACGGTCGTACCAGCGTCCCACGTGATCCCAACGCACGCCCACATTCACCGTGAGGCGCCGGTTGAACTTCCAGTCGTCCATGACATAGACCGAAGTAGTCCGGCTGGCAAGATCCTGATTGTTCTCGTAGCTGTTCTGGTCGAAGCCGCTGACGATGCCCTGCACCAGGTTTGCCGTGGGGTTGGTGCTTCCAATCAGCGTGGTGGGAGAGACCGTGGAGCCGACGACCTTGTTCGGCGCCGGCCCGTTGCCGACGTAGAGCTGGCCATTGGGATATTCATAACCTGCCCCGTCGTTACCGACCAGTTCGGTGAATCCTCCAACCTTGATCGTATGGGTCTTCCATACCTTGGTTACGTTGTCAGCAAACGACGGTGACTGTTTTTTCAAGGGGAACTCGCCGGCGGCGTTGAAAAACGCCGGCTGGGAGATGTCGGGGAACGTCTGCGCACCGGCGGCGTTGAGCGACGGCACGACCAGTGAAGCGCTGTTGTAGATCGTCTGGTAGGGATAACCGAGTGCGCTCTTGTACATTGCACTCAGATTGGAGGGCGCGGTCGGCCCATTGGCCCAGCCCCAGCCAAAGACGAACTCGTTGGTGAGTGTGGGCCGGATCACGCTCACATAGTTCACGGTCATCGCGCGCGACGTATTGGGCTCGTCCAGGGAGCCGCCGGGATAGGGAATATCGTAACCAGGGTTGTAATATACGTGCGCCAGGGTTTGGAAAACAGTGTGGCCTTGCTGGTAGGTTATAAACGCCTTGTTGTTTTCGTTGATGGCGTAATCCACCCGGCTCCGCCAAGTGTAGCTGTTCTGCGGATTCGAGTAGGGAAACACGTAGTTGTAGCCGCCGGGCGTCGTTGTCGGATTGGCATTGGCCGCCGGAAACAGCTTCATGATCGCAGCCGCGCCCGGGTCGACGGCCAAGGCGGCAGGGTTGACGGTATTGCCGTTGGCGTCCAGCGATCCGGTCGGGTCGCCGCACCAGTTGGTAGCGCCCTTGACGAATCCACCAGGGCAGAGCGCGGAGTTGCCCGTGCCGCTGGAGGTGAAGTTGCCGGCTATCATGCCCGCGCTGGGAATGTAGGACTCGAAGGGCGTGCTCGACGGCAGTAACTGCTTGGCGTATTCGTATCCGGCCCAGAAGAAGAGCTTGTTCTTAAAGTGGGGAATCGGGATCGGGCCGCCGATATTGCCGCCTGGATAGTACCACTCCCCAGGCTGCTTCGGGGACTTACTGTAGTTGTTCAGCCAGGTGTTTGAGTTCAATACCTGGTTGCGCGCATAGAAGTACCCCTCGCCATGGAATTGGTTTCCACCGCTCTTGCTGCCTACGCTGATTACGGCCGGGCCGTTGGGCTGGTCGGCGCCGAAGCTCTGCAGAACCTGCACCTCGGATACCATGTCAGGATTCGGGGTGACGATCGAATAGCAGTTGCAGCCGACATCGATGATGTTGACTCCATCGAGCAGGTAACCCTGTCCGCCGCGGTAGGGCGCGCCGCTGACCTCGACCCCGTTTCCCACCGCACTGCCCACATTGGCGACTGTGGAGAAGTCCAGAGAGGTGCCGCCCCCGCTTCCGCTGGTTACTGCCGCGATGCTCGAACCGGGCAGCAGCTTGAGGGCCTCGGAGACGTCCCGGCCCTCCAGCGAAAGCCTGTCCAAGTCCTTGCTGGTAATCACGTAGGAGTGCGTGCCAGTGTCAATAGGCACGATATCCGCTGCTGAAGCCGTGACGGAAATGGTCTGGTTGGCAGCACCCACCTTGAGCGGGATGTCTGGAACGGTGCGAATATCGCCCGAATTCATCTGGACATCAATCACTTTCCATAATTGGAATCCGGGCGCAGAAACGGTAATCGAGTAACTGCCCTCCTGCACCGCCGCGAAGCTGAAGTAGCCGTCGCCGTTGCTGACTGCGGCGCGAGCGTCGTTGGTTGCTTCGTTTGTGAGTGTGACATTGGCCTTCGGAACCACGGCGCCCGTGGTGTCGCGTACGGTGCCCGATAGGCTGCCGGTGATGAATTGCGCCCGCGCCGCCGGCGCCAGGCAGAGAAGTGAAAGCACGAGGAAAGCACAGAGCCTGCGCCATGCGCTTCCCGGAATCGATTGCGGAACTTGCTGAGATTCTTGCGTCATTCGATTGGTCCTCGTAGAGAGATTCTGTTCAGATCGCTACACATACGACCCGAAATTTGAATTCAAGAAAAGCCGGACTAAATCGCTTTGGTCATCGAGCCGCACCGGCCCTTCCGGAGTTCGTTGGCCCGTATTTTTTCGGGCGCTCTTCGCACATTGGCACGGTGACGGCAGAAATCTACGCAACACCGGACCTGAAACGGAAGGTTAAACTTGTACGAATTTGTTCCAGTGTTCTTGCAACT
>Ga0182030_10008967_pt1 | contig 20583 bp, 17 predicted proteins | sample 812S3MmetaG_FD_121299 | JGI IMG/M metagenome (GOLD analysis project Ga0182030, IMG submission 121299) | Permafrost microbial communities from Stordalen Mire, Sweden - 812S3M metaG (Illumina Assembly) | ecosystem: Environmental > Terrestrial > Soil > Wetlands > Permafrost | place: Sweden... | reverse complement strand
TCAATATCTATCTTATTAAATAATTGTTCTTAAGACTTATTAATAGTTATTATAAAATATACTTAGATCAAAAACTACTTATAGAACAAAGTAAAGATTAATTAATTATTTATTAAAGCTAATTTAATTTGTAAGATTATTTATAATTAATTATTAAAATTCTCTTTTATTAGCCAAATCTTTAAATAGTATATTTGTAAACTTATTATTATTATCTAAAATTTATTATAAAACTCTTTTTGTAAATATAAGTTTTATAAAAGTATTAGTAAAATTCTTGTTTTTAGATATAACTTAAACAATAGTAAAGATAGTAAATTAATACTTTGCAAATATTCTGCAAATAACTCATCCAAATACAGAGTCTTTTTGTTAATATTGGCCAAATTAATAAAGTATATATAAGAAAGCTAGCCAAAAGTATAAAAAAAAGCTAAAAGAATATATAAAAGAAGGATCTATCAAAGAATTATTAAAGATATATACTAAAATTGTAATAGACAATTAACAAATTTGTTATTAGTACCAAGAAACTAGAACATTTATAAAGATATTTATAAGAGACTACTATCACTAACAAAAAATAAAAAGAGTATTTGAATTAACTTTTTATAAAACTAGATATTACTAGATATATTTAGCACTAATATATTTTTAAAAAGAAGTTAAATCAAGTCTTATTAAGCATAAATAATGTATATAACAGATTTTATAAATCTTATATAATCGTTTTTTTTTTATAAAGTCAAAAAAAGCTTGATTTTGCTTGTAAGAAGTATAAAAAGAAAAAGAATCTATAAAGAATCAAGTTAAAAAAGGAGAAAGCAACACAATAGATAGATTTTTTGATATTTCTCACATAACCCGTTTTTTTTTAAGATGCACTGAGAGCCAATCGCTTAAGGTGGTCCGACCGTACTTCAATATAGTAAAGAGAAGATATAGAAGGGGTAAGTTAGCGCCACTGTGGCTGAAATAGTCGAGAAAGCTTGTTTAGAACTAGGTATCTTGGCTCCCGCTCCCGCAAACTCGTCTCAGCTACTTTTTGCGACCAAAAATTCCCCTCCGCTGGCCAATTAATCCCATTAGCTGTACGAGCAGGGCTTTTCGTGGAGGCGCAGGCAGCTCTCCTAAATTTTGTTTTCTTCTGATTCTATCTCACATTATCTTGGATCTCCCTTCCTTCTTTCTTTCACTAATACCCCGGTGTGCGCTTTTTGTATATTTATTTGGATCAACAACATCACGACTGAAACGCCTCATTCAACCTCCCTCGAATCTCCGAGAAACCTTTCGATCAATTGATGCATACCAATGTGATACATTCAAGCATGGCGGGAGGAGAACAGGCTCCAGAACATACAACGTATCCCCGGAATCATGCGCATTTCGACCTCGAAGCAGGACGTATCAATGACGGGGCTGTCAGCGATGTGCAGGACCACACTCGCCCCTCGCCCGATAAACGTGTTGGCACATCGACATCGATCGAGTCTGATCCCGCATCGAAGCTACCGATATCTCCCATTTTGAAGCGACGAATGACTCGATCTGCGACGGTTACGACGTTCAAATCGCAGAAGTCGCCAACTTGGCACCCAGGGCAAGAACCTGGACTCGATCCTTCGAAGCCCAATGGCGGCAGATCGCAGAGTCCAATGCTGCATGAAGAATGCCAGATCACAGTCGTCGATTTCAGCCCAGATGATATGGAGATGCACGACTTTGACAATGAGGGGCTCATCGATTTCATACGGGAGCCGCAAGAATCATGGATCAAGTGTCGTTGGATCAATGTCAATGGATTGAGCTGGGATGTCATACAAGCTTTGGGCAAATATAAAAACTTGCATAGACTGGCCATAGAGGATTTGATCAATACAGACAATCGAACAAAAGCTGATTGGTGAGTGGTTCAACTCTGGCATCTGATCTATACTAATATTTCCCAGGTATACCGACCATACTTACATGGTTCTAACCCTCCATAAGCTGATCCATATGCACGCCGACGACCATACTGATTGTGATTCCGATGATGACAACAGCGTACGGCCCGAGATAAACCACAAAAGACAATTCCTGAAGTCATTAAAAAAAACGTTCTCAAGTTCAGCATCGAAGGGCGTGCAAAGCACAATGAATGGGAACATTGTAGCGGGTATACATGATACTACAGTTACAGGACATACCCATGGTGAAGCTGACGCGCCTGTTAAGAAGTTGCGAACCTTGCAGAGATACCACGGAGGACCAAATCAAGACCGACAATCATACATGGAGAGGCATTCGGCATTGACAAAGAAGCAGCTTGCTGTAACTGCAGAGCAGGTCTCGATTTTCTTGACGGCTGGTATGTATATCAAGGATCTCTCTCTGAATTAGCACTCATCGACAATAGACAACACCGTTATATCGTTCTTCGAATACTCAGCAGATGATCTCGAACCTCCAATTCTCCACCGCCTTAGTACTCCAGACACGGTGCTGAGACGATCATGTGATGCCTCTATGCTCGTTCAAGCACTCATAGATGCCATCATTGACCTTGCAATCCCTGTCACAGAGGCTTATCAAGATGTTATCGGCGACCTGGAGCTCAATGTACTGACTGAGCCCGATATCAAGCATACCAGCAGTCTCTATATTGTGACCAGCGAGATTACGAAGATGCGAAGCTTCATCAGTCCAGTCGTGAATCTCATCAACGCTCTCAGAGACCACAAGACTATACTCCATAGCCCGGATGGAAGCCAAGCACCCAGTCGTTCCACGCATTCGAACGTCAACATCAGCCCCATGGCACGAACCTACCTCGGAGATGTCGAAGATCACATCATCCTAATGACTGACTCACTCGATACAATGCGCAGATCCTGCGACAACATGATCGATTTAATCTTCAACACAATTTCCGCCTACCAAAACGAATCTATGAAACAACTTACTGTTGTCACCATCATCTTCCTCCCACTTTCTTTCCTCACAGGTTATTTTGGAATGAACATCACGGATTTTCCTTCCATACACCATAAGGAATCATATTTCTGGACCATAGCGGCACCTGTAGCGTTTGTTGTAGCTCTATTTCTGATGAGAGATATGTTGAAATGGTGGTTTTTGAGACTGGTACAGAAGAGAGGAATTAATAAGAGTCGAAAATGGAGGTTGAAAGAGGTAGAGGAGAGGAGGAATAGATAATGAATCTATACGAATTATAGTCCAACGATATCCCACGTATGATATGCTTCCAGACAATTACATCCACACATCTTTTTCTATGTGCTCGCTAATGAATTAACTCACTTCAAAATCCAAGTGGGCCAAAGGCAAGTGCTTATGAGGTCAGATAACTATATATCTAAGCATGATAAGCCAGGGGTAATCTGGCTAAAAGAGAATTACTTACCAAAGACTTTCTACTGATGTTGGAGAATCGGGCTTGGCCCGTATATCGGACTCTACTGCTTCCCAAGGTCCGGCTACTAAGGTATAGTATGGAGATTGCGGCCATAAGTCAATCAGAATTTAGTGTGTAGGCCCTGTAAGAACGCTATAAGCCCTATAAGGAAAAGAAAATTGTAAAGCCCTGAAGATATCTCATTGGACACGCTAATATCTAGTTTTAGTGGGATAGTAATAGTAGACTAAGCACTAAGATTATAGTGGAGTTAGAACATGATTATAGGCTTTATTGTTGGTTTTTATTGGACTTGTTAATTTCTAGCTCTAATAGAGTCATAATAGTGGATCAAGTACTGGAATTATAGTGGGGTGGGCAGTGCTTAGGCGTTTATTTCTGTATCCCTGTGTTTCCTTTACAGGCCCTTATAGCGTCCTTATAGGGCCTACCCACTAAATTCTGGTGACTCATTACCACAACCTCCGTAAAGGGCGTACTTTACCCCGCAAGGTCGGATCGTCTTACTACAAGTAAGCGGTTAATCAATTGCTCCGCTAGTCTTACCACTTGATAGAACCAAATATGGCTAGTATAAGAGAAGGCGTTACCATTTTTTACCGAGGCTGAAATTTAACGATAAGGCCGTAAGCTGATGTAAGCTTGAATTGTATGACTGACTAGAATTGCTTTTAACTAGCTGCCTATCATTTGACCTCATATGTTATTTACTATTACTTGCCATCATTCCTCGCTTTCCAAAATATCAAACAGTCCACCATCATGGCATCAATTGCTTTCCCCAACAACAGCAAGTCCCTCACCACCTCAGACGGTACCCACTACGGCTACATCAACGTCCCCGCTCACCCTGGCAAACCCACCCTCCTCTTCCTCCACGGTTACCCCAGCTCCAGCTACCACTGGCTCAGCCAAGTCTCCCGATGCATAACCTCTGGTTACGGCGCCATCGCGCCTGATCTCCTCGGGTACGGCGACAGCTCCAAACCGACCTCCATTTCTGCCTACGATCAGACAATCATCTCCAAACACGTGACCGAAATCCTCGACACTGAGAAAGTCACCAAGGTCATCGGTATCGGCCATGATTGGGGGTCCTCCTTCCTAGCAACTTTCGCTCGCACATATCCCGAGCGCTTCTCGCATTTGGTTTTTATGGCGGTGGGGTATCGTGCTACGCAGGAAATGATGCTGGATATTGATGCGTTGAATGAGCAGATTACGAAGGCGATGGGACGGCCGACGATGGGGTACTGGAAGTTTTTTAATACGGCTGATGCGGCGGGCATTTTTGACGAGTTGGAGAAGAATAGTGTATGTTCCCACCCTTTTATTAAAACGATTCGAAATTGGATTATGGGAATTTTAGATTGGGAGGGCAAGGGCTGATTATGGTGATAGCCCCTCAGCGCAGCATCTTTGATGTTTCCAGCTGATCCCAAAACCTGGATTACTAGTCTTTGTACTCCAGGTGGGGTTGAGGCCTGGGCCAGTGAGCGCAAGACTACCGAAATAGCCCCCTGGGTCGATCCCAAGGAACTGGAAACTCACAGGCAAATCATGCTAGCAGGCGGGTACACCGGCCCACTGAATTGGTATAAGCAAGCGATGGCAGGTATCACGCATACTTCTGAGAAGAAACTCAATCCAAAGTATCCGGAAACGAAGTTTGAGGTTCCGACGCTGTTTATTGGGTGTGAGAAAGATTCAATTTGTGTTCCGGCTATTCAGCAGCACGGGTTCCAGGGGCTGTTTGGCGATTTGACGTATAAGATTGTGGAGGCGGGGCATTGGCTGATGCTTGAGAAGCCGGAGGAGACGTGGGAGGTTTTGAGGGGATGGATTGAAGAGAAGGGAAAGGCTCTCTAAATGATATTCTGTAAGGATATGTTATATAACGGATCACGTGCTTCACGTGCTTGATTGAAAATACCTTAGGTAGGAATCGTCATTGTTGGGAAAGTTGCCAAGACACAGTGTCTGAACGGAGTATTGGTCAAAATGAGCTTTGGGGGGGAATCAGTGGTGGGCTTTTGATCAGTTTTCCGCCCTGGCAAGCCCTATTTATGCTATATTTCAGAGCCTCGTTATGGAACTGAAAATGAAAAAGACATTGAAATAACTGCGACGATTGAGTAATTTATGACAATCTGTGCATGTCGATTTCTTACGTGAAATTTCAGTTAAAAAGGCCCAAGGAAGGAATACTCCACGAGGTAGCCAGGTACCATGGATACACCTGCCCCCGTAACTAGCGCCTCTGCATCGCCCTAGAAATTCAAATCGCCCTTCACCCTTCATCAAACAACATATAACCCTCCTCATCTCCCTCCCCAAACTCCCAACTTTTCGCACGCAAATTGCTCCCCAGAGCCTCACGCACACCGCAAAACTACCACCCGAACACAGAACGCCCTCGCTAAGCAGCCTCACTTTCCAGACCCCCTGACATGGCTTCCAACTTCGACTTCGATAGGTTAGATCCGATCACACTCGAGCAGACGTTGTCGTATCTTAGGGCAGATCCCGAGCCGCAGATGCAGGATGTCAGCTTTTCGGCCTTGTTGGATGACGCTGTGGGAGATGGGGATTGGTTGATGGAACAGGGCGATTTGGAGGGCGATTTGGCGGACGAGGGGGAGGAGGTGCAGATGCAGGGTGATGGGATAGAGGACCAATTGAAGTGAGTAAAAAAAAAGACTTGACGCTAACAAGGGCGATTTAAGTATCCTCTATCGTCAACCCAGTCTTAAATGCACATACGATGGATGCCTTTACCAATATCCGTCAGAGATGGATCTTGAAGCTCATCTTGCCGGTCATGCTGCTAGCGAGTTAGGTCAATGGAGCCCCCCTTCACGCTGCACTTGGAAGGGGTGCGCCTCGAAAGCGTTATTTCACAGCAGAGCAGCATATCAGCTTCATCTCAAGAGAATTCACACAGAACCACTTCTCTGTTCCGTGCCTAGATGTAAGCACAAAAAGCCGTTTCGAAACCAAGGAGACCTCGAGCGCCATAGTAGTACAGCTCACTCCGATGTTCGTCCATACCTATGTCCTTTTGATAGCTGTGAGGCCCAGATGAAGGCATTTGCTCGCAAGGACAAATGGCTAAAGCATATACGCGACACTAAGCACTATGGCGACATGTTTTGCCCGTATCCCCATTGCATTGAATGGCAAGCCCCAAAATCGACCGGATTTGCGACACGCAACGAAATTATTGCTCATTTTCGCTCGTTTCATTGCAAACATGTACTGCGTGGATGGAAAGGCCCTTATGCATGCAAACTAGGATTGTGCACCATAAATTCCACAAATGAGCATTGGGGTGGAAATGCCCTTGACATGCACCTCAAGAGTTGCCATGGAATCGACGAGTGGATTCCGTATTCCCGGATGGATCTTGAAGATAACCAGCAAGTTCTTAGGCCTCACCATCTCCTGAAACAGAAACCTGATTGGAGAGAAATCAAATGGCACGAATGTATCACCTGCTCTCAGCAGCGATATCCCCATGCTGCTTCCTCTGAAGAAATAAGTCGGATGGACGGCCACTCGCATCTTCTCGAGCCTGTGTCTGGACCTTCTACATCGGGGTGATCGATCGATTCTTACTCTGCATATATGCCATCAGCCTACCACTTTGGCCGCGATCATTCTTCCGTTTTGATGATATGCATTCATCTTGTGCTATTATTAAAACTTGAATTCCCTATTGAGCGGACGCATGTACTCTCATTCAGTCCCACATATTCTGATTTTGTGTCTTGATTTCGTGTGTTGGACAGTCGTTTCGAATCGTGCTATCTCTTTCACATGCCTGTCCTGATGATTTTAGTCTTAGAATTCAATAGTCTAGGAACAATCTATCCACATTCTTTTATTGGGCCTGCTAGAAAATAAACATGGAATTTACGATTCTCAAGTAGTGACGTGAATTTGGTGGGGGTTCTAATGACCTCACATCGTAGCATTTCAAAGCGATAATAGTGTTGTTAGCACCGCTCTTTCAGCTCTACCAACACCGTTGCCGTACCCCTCCTCATGAGTACTCGGGCTTTTCACATACACCAATGTGATAGTTTCTTTGTAGTCTCATCCATCGTCTTCGATCTATATCCGCTCGGGAAGAGACACCCTCAATTATCTTACATCTCATGCCATGGACACTCCCCCTAGCTAGCAGATGGCATGACGTTACCACATAGGTGTACATCAACTCTCTACTTGTAGTGAGACAGATTCGGAGACGCTCAAGCGAACAATGAGAAAAGTACTCGGAAATAACTTTTATACTGAAATCTAAATGCTACTCTCACATTTCTCCACACACCCCCTTAAAGAGTTTACCACCTCCAAAAAATCTACTTCTCCCCCAGAATCGTCCGTTCCAACATTTCCTTCTCCCCGCTCCTCCCCACCATCCCCTTAAAAACTCCATCCTCAACCTCCAGCAGTTCCTTTGGACTTCCAAACTCCACCGCCTTCCCCTCTGACATAACTAATATGCGATCAAAATCCGCCACAGTACTCAACCTATGCGCTACGACAAGCAGCGTCGTGTTCTTAAACTCCTCTCTAATAGATCGCTGAATAAGAGCATCGGTCGTCATGTCCACAGCACTAGTCGCTTCATCTAGTAGAAGCAGTTTAGGACGAGATAGAATCGCGCGCGCGAGACAGAGAAGTTGTTTTTGTCCTTGTGAAAGGTTGGATCCCGAGGATGCGATGGGTGAATTTAAGCTTAAGAAAATATTCGTGTTGGCTTTTGCGTCGGTGCCGACGACAGTAGCGGTCTCACTGCTGTTCTCGCTCGCTTCTGCGGTCGATGGTTGAGGCAATGGGGTAGAAGAAAGGGAAGGTATGAGGTGAACGCGAGATAACGCTTCTCGAACTTCGTGGTCGGAGAATTCGTTGAAGGGATCCAAGTTCGAGCGGATGGTGCCGGAGAAGAGGACGGGGTCTTGGGGGATGATGGCCAGCCGCGTGCGGAGGTCGTGCAGTTTTATGGTGGAGATGTCGATTCCGTCGATGGTGACGGTGCCGGAGCGGGCTTCGAGGAAGCGGAAGAGGGCTAGGGAGAGGGTGGATTTTCCTTTTGGAAGTTAGTACGGGAGAATGGGGATGTGTGAGGGAAGGGGACATACCGGCTCCTGTACGACCAACGACGCCAATGCGTTGGTTACTATCTGCTTTGAAAGTGAGACCTTTCAGGATCGAGGGTAGATCTTCCGCATATCCCACTTCTAAATCTTTGACTTCTAGCTTTCCTTCTTCGGGCCACGAAGCACGGAGATTATCGATTCCTCCCTGGTTTTCTGTTTCGAGATTCGAATACTCGAATATTCGCTCCGCGGCATTCATGTCTAATTCTGTGTTGGCCAAAAGGCGGACCATTTTATTCGCAGCATGTCTATAATCTAACGCAAACGCCAACGCAAACCCTGCAAGACTGGCGTCGATTCCTCTAGTCGAGACGACAAATGCAGCGACGGCAGATGTGAATATTGTTCCAATCATCGCCATTCGAAAACATACCCACATATTAAATAACCAGTTATACCAAGTAGCGGTCGCGAAACCGTCGATGAGGACATGCATGCGGGATGTGAAAACGGGGGAAGTGCTAAAGGCACGAATTGTAGAGAGACCCGAGAGGGACGAGGAAAAGTGCGATATCATAGGCGATTTCTGAATGGATTCGAGACGTTTTATAGAGCGCGCGCCGCGGAGGTAGCGGATGGCCATCTGGCCGCAGACCCCCAGCAGAAGAAGTGATAGAAGAATCATCCAGGGAGATATTATAAACGCAGCGAATAAGATACCGATCAGTTCGAGCAAAGATCCACAGACGTAGGCGAAGTTCATTGAGAGTTGGGAATCCATGTTTTGGAAATCGGCTGTGAAGCGGTTTAGGATTCTTCCTGTGGGGACGGTGTCGAGCCATCGGAGGGGAGTTCGTAGGACGCTGTAGGTCATGTCTTGGAATGTCTTTCTTGATGCGGTGAGAGATCCTCGATAGACTAAGTAGTATCGGAAACCGGATATCAAGACTGATACTAGGGAGATAGCGACGTAGATTCCGAGGTAGTATAACAAAGTTGTATTGGATGACTTCCCGGGTAAGATCAAATATTTGGCAGGCGTGGATACGAATTGGTTTTGCATAGTATAGCTATGCGCAACATATGCCATCTGGTCCTGGGTATGTTCATAACTCGCTGTCCATATCTTAATCCACCATGATCGTCCTAACGTCATAGCTTGAGCCACAAAGTATACGACGAGCACGAAGACCCAGAATGGTATGCCTCCAGTGGCTTTGAGATACTGTGCATAAACACCTCGTTTGACAGCACCGCTTTCTCTCTTCTCGTCCTCAACAAGTTTCTTAGGTGTTGACTTCGGGACCGCAGGAACTTCTACTGCTATATCGACTGTACCGGACGTTACGTCCTGAAGAGTGGTCCCGGACGAGTCGGTACCGTCTTCTTCGCTAGTTTTATTCGTCTCGTCCTCGTGTTCAGCTTCAAGAATATCCTCCAAGCTTCCGCTAGCTCGTAAATGCTCTGTTAAACCTGCATGCTCCAGCGTTCCGCGGGCACCAAGCCGGACTGCATATTTTGCCCTTGGCAAGCAGAGCGACACGTGATGAGTGACTAGAATTCTCGTTCTTCCCTCAGAAAGTTCTCCCATCAAAGCATTATCATAGATCTCCTTCCCAACATGCGCATCGAGTGCCGAGAATACATCATCCAAGATTAATATCCCGGCTCGTGAATAAAAGGCTCTTGCTAGGGTGAGGCGCCACTTCTGACCCCCACTAAGACTGATGCCCTGAGCACCGACCTCAGTTTGATCGCCATCCTCAAACATAGCTAGATCTTTCGATAGAGCGCAGGCTTTGAGGACTTTGTCGTATCTGATAGGGTCATCGGGAAGACCGAATAGGATATTGTTCTTGATAGTTGCATTCTCAATCCATGGGGTCTGCGCAATGAAAGCGATTGCAGAGGGGATAATCCAATTATCCGCCGTGGCCTTGCTATCAAATCTTTCTTCGATAGGAGGTGGTCGCGGGACCCTGATGTTGCCAGACAGAACTTCGGCTTCACCTAGTATAGCTGCTAGAAGTAGAGATTTGCCAGATCCGGTAGGTCCGGAAATTACACTCAGAGCATTGTTCGGGAATTCGAGAGAGATATCACGAAGAATGAATCGGTCATCTTCCTCGTCTTTTGAATCTGTAGGAAAGCTAACAGAGGCGTCGAAGAAGCTGATAGATTCCCCAGGATAGGTATTTTCTTCCCGTTCTGGCGCTTGTAGAAACTTGTCGATGCGATCACAGCTGACTTTAGCATTGACTCCCATGACCATGAGATACGGCAGCATTCCAGTAAGCCCTTCAAGTTGGATGAATAGACTGAGTGCTGTGAATGCTATTGAGGGCAGAAGGTCTCCATTGATGAAGGAGTAGGTTGCCAAAGCAAAGAAAGCAAATAGCACAGGCGTAAGATCCGATGCTAAACCCATTATTACGGTATTCACCTTGGTCAACCAAATCTTCTCCAGCTCTTCTTCTCGCACTTCTTCGATCTTCTTCGTCCATTGGTTCTCGATGGCGGAAAATTTGATTTGTCGGATTCCATTCAAGGCTTCGGTGATAACGGTGGTTTTCTTGTCTCGTGCTTTCATCAACGCTTTTTGGTAGCTGGCATATCTCTTCCCGAGGAAATTGCTGACTGGAAAGGTGAGGGCCATTGAGAGCATGCCAGCTAGCATGCTTGCCCAACCAACGAGGTACCAGAGGAAAACAATCGCTAAGATAACTCGTATGACAAAATTGAGGTACATCTGATTGTTACCTGTGAACACGCCGACGAGATTCGTGTCAACTGCAAACATATTTACAATATCTTGTTGAGTCTGTCGAGTGGGTTTCTGGTCATCTTTCGATTTAGGTAGCGGGTCTTCATTTGTACCATTTGTTTTAGAAGCATCTTTGGATTCCTCGGTCTCAGACTTAGGAGGTTCCTTAATATCCTTGAGCCGCATCATTTTCTCGAACAACAAAGTCGTAAGAATCGAACGAACCGGAATCGCAATCTGCGAGAACATGGTCCACATAAGCCGATAATCAATCAGCGTCGACCCCACCGTGACCACAAACATAACCAATACCCAAAGCCAAGCTTGAGGATCAATAGCATCGAAACCCTGTCTTGCTTCCAAGAACTGCAATAGTTTGAACATCGCTAGTTGAGGAGCCACGTCAAAGAAACAGGAAATCGTGATTAGTGTCCATTGCCACGCTAGATCCCATTTGACATCCCATAAAATGAGTTTCCATAGCTTGACGGTAGGCTTCAATGGCATGTTTCGAAAACGTTCTTTGGAGTCTTTCGCCCGCAAGTGAGCACCAGGGTAGGGAAGATCCGCGATATCAATCAGTTTACTGGCTGCCACATCCAAGATATATGCACTCCAGATAAATGTGTATCTCCCCCAAAGGGAAGTCTTATAATCTCTTTCGATGACCGTGCCATCAGGACGATAAACATCCGGACGTCGATCAATCGTGAATAAGATCGAAGCAACCAGGACCGCGGCAACCAGCTGGGTTGCGACCAGGGCAGTGATGACAGTATTGTCCGGCTCCAGAGGCATATCACCGGCGAGAGGCGTCCATGCAAGGACTGCGATCAGGAAGCATGGTACTAAATTCCATGCTCCACGATTGAACCGCTTTACGACATCTCGCTCCAGAACCGTGTCGAAAATCTGTAGCAACAAGAAAATCTACCCCACATCAGCATTTACCCTTCCCATTACAAGATAAAAACCACATACCCAAGCTGGAAAAAGTAGCCATAATTGCGTGATTAACAAATTCCCCGGAAATTCGTGATTTCGCAACCTCACACTCCAAAACACAGCGCCCGCAAAGCTCACCGCCAGACCCAACCCCACTACCGTAAATATCGCGATAAAATGTTTCTTGACCGAGAACCGGGACATGGACTCTGGAGTCGCGACTCCATCTTCATCTTCGTAGAGCTCCGGCTCATTGGTGCGGTTGACGCGCCATGGACGCTTGGCAAGTCGGAATAAAGGTGGAATGGTGGAGAGAGCGATCAAGACAATTGACGCGTATGAAACGTTCGCGATATTCGTCTCCATCGTCCTCCTCTCCAATTTGACAACTGAAGAAGAAAATATTTCACGAAAGTAAGATGCCTCACCGCCTCATAAGGTGGGAGGTTCGGCGTTTGTATGAATGGAGATTTTCTATTTCAAGGGCCTTTTTGAATCACGACAAAGCTAGGCAGACAAGAGGTACGCCTTCTGCGCAGCCTGGGCCGCTGGGCGGCCTGTGGGGCTTCTGTCCGTTCCAGAAAAGGCACGCCGGATGGGGCACAGTAAGAACCTTCCTTTCGGAGTAATGGTGCATGAATTGGAACGCTCGGTGTGCTTAATTTGGCGTTTTCTCAAGGGTGGGAGCGATAAGAGAAAGGTGATAGGAACGGACTATTGATGTTCCGATTCTGGCTCGGACAGATGTTGTGCGAAGCTGATATTGTGTAACTGAAGGTTATTTTGACTTCATGGTCATTGGTCGGCTTGCAAGTTATGGGCCAGGGTAAGGGGCTAGAAGTTTGAAGCATTTCTCTCGAGGTAGAGTAGTCACGTGAATATTACTCTCAATATTTTCCTTGCTGAACTATCTCTAAAGGTCTAGGACAATATGTTTCTATTTTGATTTTCAATTCTCTTCTGGCTAACGAACCACTAAAACAGCACTTCGCTAGACCTGATGCTGTGCAATGCACATATAGGCAATACAGACACGTGATTCGCTTGAGTCAGGGGTGGGGAATTTTCTAGCACGACGTATATTTCTGACGGCGTTACTGAAATGCAATTGAGGCGACTTTCGTCTGAGGGAGTGATGTCAACTAAGTGGAAATATTTAGATAATCATGTAATCCATTATTAATGACAGATAAGTTTTCATCCTCATCTATGGTATATCCAAGCGCTTCCTCTCACACCTTCTCATACAAAAACAATACATCTAACCTTTAAGCTCCTTGTCATCAACCATATTGTGAACCTTTTTCTCATCACTCGTGTCACTAACCGCCACTTCGCTACCATTGACATTAAGATTTCTGTTGCTTTCCGCCCACTCGTCATTCGCAGAAAGAGTGTACTCCTCCTTATCAATGTGTCTAAACAAGTAATAAAACAGCCCACTCATGACAAATCCAATAATGGCGGGAGCGCCAAATACCCAGGTAAGATATGGATCAGTGACCAGCGCTGAGAAGGCGAGACCAAGAGCGTATGCGATACCAGTGTTGAAGAGGTTAAGAGCGGAGACAAGACCACGCATATTCTTTGGGGCACGAGAGTACGCGATTCCGTAGGCGGGAACATTGACGAATAGTTCAGAGATACCACCAATGGCGTATGGGATACCAATATACCAGATACTGATTGGGGCGACGAGGGAAACGCCGTCGGCGTCAACGCAGGATGCGCTGGAGCCGTAGTCACCGCAAGGACCGAGCTTATAGGCATAGTAGTTTAGAACAGTGTAGCCAACGGCGCCAACTGCAGAAAGGAAGAGCCCGAAAGTGATACGTGCGACGGGACCGAAGTGGATGTTGTACTTGCGGAGGAGAGGGTAGAGGCCATAGTTGAGGATGGGAGCTACGACAATGATAGAAAGGGAGTTGATGTTGTATAGGAGATCGTTGGGAACACCGTTGGTGATCAGCATGGTTCCAAGAGCATCGGCTGCAATACCAAGACCGTTATCGTTGATGTATTGGATGGGAAAGAAGCAGAACATTCCTGTGGCTTGGAAGGTACGGCGGACATCTTCGACGAATTGATCATTCCAGGGGACGACTTGGGTGCCGCCTTCTCTTGCGATGACAGTGGGCTTGGCACCTTCCCAGAAACCGTGGCGGCCGATTTTCTTCCAGTTTTTTCTGAGGCATATGCCAAGGACTTTGAAGCAGTTGTAGAGATCGCTTCCTCCCGGAGGGGCGAGAACGAGTCGCTTCTTCAACCACCATAGAACGAAGGGAAGAGGAAGGTAGATTAGTAGGGGAAGGAGGAAGGTCAACCACCATCCGACATATTTCTCAGTATAACTAGTTGGTACAGCGAGGAAACCGCCAACGTTAATGAGGAGGTAGAACCATAGGACTACACGTTCAGTTGTAGATTCCGGATCGACAATGACCCTCTCTCCACTCTCCAAGACCTTGACGTGAGCTTTCTTGTCCTTGACCTGATCAAGAAGAACTGGAGACACATTTGGCTTGAACATTGCTGTGAATGGTTAGAATTTTTCCAGCGATGTTCTGACAGAGACACTTACCAGCTCCGATAGCAAGAATATAAAGTGAAATCATAAACGGTGCAGCAGCATTTCCACTTTCGAGCAAGCTTTTGGAACCAGAGGAAATCATCAAAACGTGGGCAATACCACAGACCCAAACACCCCAGACAATTTGGTTATATCGACCGGTATAGGTATCGGCGAGATATCCAAAGAGGACAGGCAGGCAGTAGACCAACATCTTGAATGATTGACTGACGGCAGTGGCCTTAACAGTACCAAGTCCCAAGGCACCGGCTGTTTGTTGGGTACCGCGCGGGGGTGCTCCGTAACCATTTCCACCCTCTGGCAGCTTTCGGTTGACGAAGTTGGAAATCACACCCGTTGCACTGTAGTAGGAACCACGCTCGCAGAATTCAACAAAGCACAGAATATAAATCTGCCAGTTCATGGAGCCAGCCACTCTGCGAAGAGAGTGGTATTCCTCCTCGGTTGGCTTCCCTTCCCAGTCCTCGTTGGTTAGGGCACGAGTGACGACCTCGTGCTCCGTATCTGCGTGGGCAAAGGCGCCATCTTGATCAATGGCAAGATGATTATCATTGCCAATGATATATTGGGAATCGGCAGTCTTGTTTTCCGCTTTAAGGAATTAGTGTTTGACATATAAATAACATTTGGAGAGAATCATACCCATTGTTGATTGATCGAGTTCAACACACGACTGAAAACCTTCAAAGATGCAGGATGCGATCCAAAAGCAGAGAGGGGACTCGAGTCAATTCATATTCGAACTCAGCAGTAGGCATCTTGTTGATAATTGCCTCCACCTTCCTATCTCAGATAGCATTCCGAATATCATTAATTGAGGATCGGAGACCCCTCTGCCAAAGAACGAATCATGCAACCCTGATTAACATTGACACCTTCTAGAAGGTAAAGAACGCTCACGCCGGTTATCTAAGTGCGGATCTGTGCTCATTTCGGTATAAAGCCGGAAACGAGAGCCACTTTTCTCTAGCCGCAAATCAGATTACTCCGAGTCAGCCACTCACAGTCAGATACCCGATCAATTCCATGGGATCCCTGGCCGCAGCTCGCCGCTGCCAAGAGTTTGATTCAACCTCTGGAGCAAAATGGATAACGTCTGCCCAGAGAGACAAGATCTCTAGCTGAAGCTTCATTGGTAGCGGGATGGAACGGCCGACATATCACACGACAAGCGATGCATTATTTCATGAGGGGAATCCCTTGGCGCGATAGGAATTCCTTCATCGTCCAACCAGAAGCTGATCCATGGTGATTCTGGAGCGTCAAAACTGATTAGGAGGCTCTGCCAAGGCCCTGCCAAGGCCTTAGTAAACCCCGCCGTACCGCGCAACTGCATCCCCATCAAGAGAAACAATCGATATTTCGAACTTGGGAAAAGCTTCTTGACCAAGGATGGAAGGTAGTAGTAATGTTGGTTCGTTAAAGCGAGTCCAGAGCGACTGATCGAGCTTGTCAATTCGATATGAGAATGGAATACGAGTACCAAGGCCGAGGGTTGAGAGAAATTAGGGACGCTCCGAGAGCACGCGATCCAGGTGGTTGGGATTTCGGAGGGAGCGTTGTGGATCGGTGGTGACGTGAATAGGCTATGAAAGTTCGATATGAAAAACCTGTCTGTGCGGCCTAACCGAGGATAACGAAGAATCTCCCGGGCATGTCGTTATCGCAATTGTCATCAATTTTTGGGATCGTAGCCCTTGGCATTCTGAACCTGGAAGGTACATGTCATCTGTTGGCAGTAGCTTGTTCTACGTCCGTGACTCGCCTGACAATTGGAACAAAAGACGAATGGTGGCAAAGTCAAAGGGAAGTATCTTCAGAACAGATGAAGATGCGATTGGATGGAATCACGACATCAAATGGCGACACGTGACAAGGAGAAAAGGGGCCTCGGTGCTGATAATGTGTATGGAATTGAATAGAGGTCTTGCCGGGGGGCTACCGTCGGCCCAGATTTCCCTCCTCAGCTCATCTGAACTTGGATGTTGAGGTCTGTCAGTTTCCGCTTCGAGCTCTCGCGAAGAAAGGATGAGCGGGAGGACCTTTGAAGGTAACCTTAGAAACCAATACGCGCCGAACAATTGAAGAATCGTTTTACCAATGGTATGTATTATCTGCCCGTTGGGGAATATGGCAATGAGAAACGAGACCGGGGATCAGCATCAAAGTCGCGGGACCCTTGGAAAACCCACTTGAATTGTCCTCAGGAATCAGCAACTTGAAAATCCAGCGCCGCGTCAGTGCTGGAGACAGGTGTAACGTATCGTCGTCTTAGACTGTTTGGGCTTGAGCGACAACGCCCAAAGTACTCGCGTGGCTTTGCCTAGCTCCTCCAAGAAGCCGTTGTGCGAGCCCTCGTCGAACCTTAATTTTGCCGATAATGTCCCCAAGTCTCGACAAGTTCCGAACCCTTCTGTTCTTTGGGCCGTCTTTGGAACTCCTGATGCTTTGTAGATGGTACTCCATCTAACGGATAAGCAATGATTCAATCCTCCCTTCTTACTCTTCCTTGACAGAACCCTCTGATGTTTATGTGCACTCCACGCACGCAGTCCCCGATGATATTTGCAGTACGACGTGGTTGGGCATATCCGCCATTTTGAACGTAGCAGCAGCGGCGTTCCTCCACAATTCCTTCTTCGCAAAATCTCTCACCTCGCAGGTCTTGCTTCGCTTCGGCCACCTTGGCGTCCAGTGATATCCTCCTGGCCTACCTTTCACAGCAGGGCTTCTTTCTCAGAATTCATTTCCCAGCTCCTTAATTATATGCCCATCACTCTTGCGTTGTGGGCCTGGATCATTTCCGATGTGCCACATGCGCCAAGGCCTTCGATCCGCATTGTTGAAGCGGGGTGAGTGGATTCGGCCCCTTATGCTCCACCACGTGGCTGAAGTCCGGCGTCCGAAGTATAAGCAGTTTTTCTGTCTTGGTACCGGATCCGAGAGTGGAGATTAGAAGATAAATGAGTGAAAGCCGAACGGTGACGAGGCGTCGACGAGGCGGGGCGATATCGCAGAAGAGTGAGTGAACATGTAGAGCCAAGTCTGAATATGAGATATGCCATAGGTGCGGTAGTCCTCCCTAAGCTGGGACGATTTTCTGATCGTCTTTCCTCAGTCCTAATTTGGGGTAGAGGACGATGAGTGACAAGTTAGAGTTCTGACTCAAGAGGTTGTGTCTTGTACGAGGTTATACAGGAACCCGAGCCAGTCACGTGCTCTTAGGACTTACCGCAAATAACATGTTTATTTTCGACAGATAGAGTCAAATACGCCTTATCAGATGTGCCTCTATCGTCTTTTTATTTAGAAAAGAAAATCACCGGCCTTTTGTGCAATGAAAATCCCACAGAAATGAACGGAATACATGTATTCCGGACGGAGTGAATGTTCCCGATGTCGAAGACCGTCGGATATTGACTAGATATCGGGATTCAGATGGAGTTCAAAGCCCTAATGAAATCTCACAATCAGTCTGTCGCTTCTGATGGGTCCCTCTGCTAGGAATTGCATGGAAGCCTCCAGTCTTGTCTTTCTCCATTTTGAAGTCATGGCCCGTCACGTGGTATACGCGTTCGCCAAAGTCGTTTTGGAGATTGGAGATCTGTAACCATTGAATAAAGATTTTCAATAAATATTTTTAGAGATTCTACAACTAGTGAGAGGCCGGAATCTGCCTTTGGGGGTCTATATACTTGATCACGCGTCTCGCTTAGTTCAGGGGTAATGCTTTTAACGAAGATCGCATCACTGCTCCTCAGAACCGTGAATAATATCAACGATTTTATTATAGGTAAATTTAATGGTAAATCCTTCGCCTCATAGTTGTTAAAATAACGCTCAAGGTTTGGATAACGAATCCACACAGTGATTCTGATTCGGAGCCGGCTTTTATCACCACGCTGCGCTCTCAACGTAGACTAAAGTGTCGAAAAGCCCAGAGGAAATTAGCAGCATCATGAGCAATGAGCAAGCTGTAAACTCTGGGACCTAGCTCTACTCTAACCCTGCCCAAAACATATTTCTCGCAAGAGGGACCTGTCCTAAATGAACCCGCCAGGTAAGCATTCGGCTTTGAAGAGGATGGAGGAATGGTAAGGAAATGAAAGCAGTTCTTGCATTTGTTCCTGTATTGATCGAGTTCGGAGTGAATTCTATCAGAATGATACGGTCGATTGGGACAATGAAGAGAAGTAGGGAAAGATTCTAGACAGATATGTGGACGTCGACTCGGAACTGACGAGGAAGTGAAAGAAGATATGATACCACAGGTACCTCTTGTTGCGGATAGGGATGCTATACTCACGGGGTAAATTCCTTGGATACACTTCAACAGGTATGGGAATGTGGTACAGCGAAATCGAAGCACTCTGCCATATAGCTAGATTGCCAGATACACCGCAAGATCCTCGCGTTAAATGCCAAGATGGGGGACATGATTTTGGGGGTCGGAGGACTGGGTATAAAGGTACCTATCCACCTCTTACAACTTGGTCAGCGCCCTTGATGTCTTCTGAAGCCTCAAAGTTAGACCCTATATAGAAAGATAATAAGAGTTTCATACTCAACTATTTTCTATATTATTATTGTAATATTTGATTATTTAGAAGAGCTATAGAAGTAATCACAAAGCCTGTCACATTGTTCTGAAAGTACATGGAGCGTATGCGCCATTACCCCACCTTGAACCCCGCAATTCTGGCCCCCACTTTAGCAGTAACCTGATAACCTAGGCTTGATACTTTAAAGGGCTTTTAAACCCTTCTGAACGACAATCTGCAGTGTTAAGAACCGCATACTTAATAGCGATTCGAAGAGTCTCTTGTCACGCAGCGTGGCTCCTCATCTAGGAACTTCTTTGGTGAGACACTTTATGAAAGGGGCTCGCTTAAGCGCTCGGCTTCCGTAGAATAAATTGGTGCAGCGTTGACGACAAGTCTCCAGGTAATAGCAACATTGGCAGCTGCTCAACATACAACCAAGTCTTTTAACATCGTGTTCCATAAGCGCTTCAAGTTAGTGGTCTCAAGATGGCTTTCTCAGTGTCTGGACTCGGAATTGGTGTGCTGTCATACTTCTATGACGCACCGCAGAAATCACCCGATTAATCAGGCGTTTTTCAGAACGATATGAACGTAGCCAATTCACGGCAAATGCGCACTGGAGATACATAAATATACTTCAAATACCTAAGAAATTACATCATGAACAGTCGAAAGTACGCAACCATCATCTCCATCGCCTTTCTTGCCGCCATCACCTCGATGCTCTTGAAGCATCTCATGTCCACAACTACAAAACTAACCATGTCTTCACCATCAAACAAACACGCGATTATCGTCGGCTCCGGCTTAGCCGGGCTTTCAGCAGCTTCTCAACTCGTGGCTCACGGCGTGCACGTCCATTTGCTTGAGCGAGCTGCCAAGCCGGGAGGGAATTCCATCAAAGCGTCCTCCGGCATCAATGGTGCGCCAACACGATTCCAACCCCACCAACCTTTCATAGACACCAGTTTTTATGATGATACATTGAAATCTGTGGGCTCTGTGTTGGCGACAGCGACACAACAGAGAGAGAGATTGGTATCTACGTTGACGAATTCGTCTCGCAGTGCGGTTGAGTGGCTTGTTATCGAGAAGGGAATTGATCTTAGTGTTGTTGCTCAGCTTGGTGGACATAGCTTTCCGAGAACTCATCGTGGGGGTGGGAAGATCCCTCCAGGAGCAGCTATTGTGACAACGCTTCTGAAAGCTTT
>Ga0182030_10008966_pt1 | contig 20586 bp, 18 predicted proteins | sample 812S3MmetaG_FD_121299 | JGI IMG/M metagenome (GOLD analysis project Ga0182030, IMG submission 121299) | Permafrost microbial communities from Stordalen Mire, Sweden - 812S3M metaG (Illumina Assembly) | ecosystem: Environmental > Terrestrial > Soil > Wetlands > Permafrost | place: Sweden... | reverse complement strand
GCCGCGTCATCGGGGAAAACCCGTTGAAACTCAGGCAGGGAAGCGGGAAAGCCTCGCATCTCCATGCCCTGAAAATAGATCAGGCGGTCGGATTTGGCAACAAACCGGATAAGCATGGTTCATTCCGTTCGGAAAGAAGGGCGAACCGACGCCAATTATGGATATAAAATCGCCATTTTATACGCAGCTAGAAGAAATCGTTGTTCGTGGCGCCACAGATATGCTTGTCGCCGCAATTGAACAAGCTGATATGGATGGCGGCAATTTGCCGTGAGTGCTCACGCCGAAATCAATGGTCACATCCTTCCCGCCCCCGCACGAACCCTTGGTAAAGCTGGAGGAAAAGTGGCCCTTCGAAGTATCCCCCGTTCACGCATGGGGTGACGCGTGTCGTGAAATTAAGTTGACCAATGAGGCTTTTCGAATACCAGAAGCGCGCAGCCGTCGAGCGCAATGCTCGTTCGATCAGACTCCTGAGGATTGATCGCAACTCCGGCCAGGGTTGGACAATTTTGAGGCCGACAAGCCTCCTTCGATTGCAACCTATCAACCAACTTCCCGCATCCGCTCAAACCCCGCCTCAATATCCGCCTGCAAATCCGCGACATCCTCCAGTCCGACCGAAAAGCGCAGCGCCGGGCCGCCCGGCGCCCATGTCGTCGCGGTGCGGGAAAAGCGGCAGTCGAAGGGGATGACGAGGCTTTCATAGCCGCCCCAGGAATAGCCGATCCCGAACAGTTCCAGCCCGTCGAGGAAGGCCGCGACGGCGGCCTTGGCGACCGGCCTGAGGATGACCGAAAACAACCCGGCGGCGCCGTTAAAATCGCGCTTCCACAGCGCGTGATCGGGGTGCGAGGGCAGGGCGGGGTGCAGCACCACCGCGACCTCCGCTCGCGTGGAAAGCCAGCGCGCGAGTTCAAGTCCCGCGCGCTCCTGCTCGCGCATCCGCAGCTCCATCGTGCGCAGGCCGCGCAGCGCCAGAAAGGCGTCCTCCGGCCCGGCGCACATCGCGAAGGCGTCATAGGTCGCGCGCAGCCGTTTGGCCCAGGCCTTGTTGGCGGAGACCAGCCCCAGCAACAAGTCCGCATGGCCGGAGAGATATTTGGTGCCGGCCTCTATATTGAGGTCGACGCCGTGGGCGTGCGGCGGGAAAAACAGCGGCGTCGCCCAGGTGTTGTCGAGGATGAGGCAGGCGCCCCGGGCTTGCGCGACTGCGGCGATGGCCGGCACGTCCTGCACCTCCATGCTCAGCGAGCCCGGCGATTCCGCCAGAATCGCGCTGGTGTTGTCTCGCATCAGTTCGGCGACGCCGGCCCCAAGGCGCGGATCGTAATATTGCGTCTCGACGCCAAAGCGCTTCAACACGCCGTCGCAAAAAATGCGCGTCGGCTGATAGGCGGAATCGCTGACCAGCACGTGGTCGCCGGCCTTGGTCGCGGTCATTAAAGCGAGCGTGATCGCCGCCAACCCCGAGGGCGCCAGCACGGTGAGTTCGGCGCCGGCGATTTCGCTCCAGGCCTGCTCCAGCGCGCGGATAGTCGGCGTGCCCTTGGTCGCGTAAGTGTAGGGCTGGCGGTGGCCCTCGAAATCGGCGACGGTCGGAAACAGCACGGTCGATCCACGGTAGATCGGCGTGTTGATGAAGCCATGTTGTTCGAAAGGTTTTCGCCCGGCGTGCACAAGAACTGTGCGGCTACTCTTTTTCCGCCTTGTTTCCTTCGTAGAATCACTCATCGCCGCCCCTAAGCCCAACCGGCGCTCCCTGCGCTGCTCTCGCCACCCTAAACCACCCTCGCGACGAAACCGAGTTCGACATGACGTTCCGTTGGATTTTCATTGTTTTCGCGGTGATTTTCGCCCAAGGCGCGACGCCCTCGCGCGCGCAGCCCGAGGCGAAGGCGTCGACCTTGCAGCAGATTCAAAAGCGCGGCGCCGTCGCCTGCGGCGTCGCGGCGCCGTCGCCGGGATTCGCGCGGCAAGACGCGGCGGGGGCGTGGAGCGGCTTCGACGTCGACTTCTGCCGCGCGCTGGCGACGGCGGCATTCGACGATCCGGGCAAAATACGCATCGCGCCGCTGACCGCCAAGGAGCGCCTCGGCGCCCTGCAATCCGGCGCCGTCGATCTGTTGCTGCGCGGCGCGCCCTGGACCGAGGCGCGCGACGCCGGCCAGCAGTTGCTCTATACGACGATCACCTTTTACGGCGGCCAGGGTTTTCTCGCGCGGCGCAAAGCCGAACAGCAGAAGGCGCGCGACCTCGCGGATGTGACGATCTGCCTGCAACAGGGAACATCGCTCGAACTCGATCTCGCCGATTTCTTTCGCCAGCGCGGCGCCGACTACAAACCGCGCCTGTTCCCTTCGCTCGACGAGGCCGTGAAGGCGTACGAGGCCGGGCAATGCGACCTGCTGTCGGCCGACATAGCGGCGCTGCACGTCGCGCGGGCGAAACTCGCGCAGCCCGGCGATCACACGGTGTTGCCCGATCTCATCACCAAGGGCCCGGTGGGGCCGATCGTGCGGCAGGGCGACGATCAATGGTTCAACATCGTGCGCTGGACGCATTTCGCCATGCTCAGCGCGGAGGAGTTGACGATCGCCTCCGCCAACGCCGACGAGGCGCTGCAATCCGAAAGCCCGGACATTCGCCGCCTGCTCGGCGTCGACGGCGATTTTGGCGAGGGGCTCGGCCTCTCCGCCGATTGGGCCTACCGCGTCGTCAAGCAGGTCGGCAATTACGGCGAGGTGTTCGAGCGCAATCTTGGACAGGCTTCGCCCTTGGCGATGGAGCGCCGGCAGAACGCGCTGTGGTCGAACGGCGGCTTGATGTACGCGCCGCCGGTGCGGTGAGGGCGCGAAACTCTCTCGCCGATGCGCCCAAACGGCGCTATCCTGCTCCAGCTTGCGCGACGACGCGCGCGCCGCGCCTCTTGCAATGACCGCGCCGCCGCCCGATTTGCTTAAGCGGTTTCTATCGACGATGTGAGCGACCGTGAGCGACAAACCCAATATCGCGCAGCAAGCCAAAACGGCGCCGGACGGCGCGGTTGACGCTTTTCTCAAACAAGTCCGCGATCTCGCCCCGGCGCGGGACGGCGCGGGACGGGGCCGGCTGGTTTTCGCGCTCGACGCCACCATGAGCCGCCAGCCCACCTGGGGTCTCGCCCAGTCGATTCAGGGCGAAATGTTCGCGACGACCGCCGCGCAGGGCGGGCTCGACGTGCAACTGGTCTATTTTCGCGGCGTGTCGGAATGTCGCGCGTCGAATTTCGTGTCGGGCGGCCAGGGGCTGGCCGCGCTGATGTCGAGGATCGACTGCCGCGCCGGCCGCACGCAGATCGGCAAGGTGCTGCGCCATGCGCGCGACGAGAACCGCGTTCGGCGCGTGGGCGCGCTGATCTTCATCGGCGACGCGATGGAGGAGAGGGTCGACGATCTTGGCGCCGTCGCCGGCGAATTGGGGCTTTTGGGCGTCAAGGCGTTCATGTTTCAGGAGGGCTCCAATCCCGCCGTGCAAATCGCCTATCGCGAGATCGCGCGCCTCACCGGCGGCGCCTACGCCGCTTTCGACGCAAGCGCCCCGCGCCGGCTCGCCGACTTGCTGAAGGCCGCGGCGGCCTATGCCGCCGGCGGGCGCGTCGAACTGGAAAAAAGAGCGGAGCAAGGCGAGGACGCCGCGCGCTTGTTGCTGTCGCAGATCTAGGTTTCGCGTCATCGTCCCCACCGGGGCGCGACCCGATGCGATAGAAGGAAGCGTTTTGCTCGAACGAGATATGGCGGGAAGCTGAAGCGAGGAAGGCCGTTCATGCCCATCATTGTCGGAATTTTGGTTGTCGTGTTGACGTTCTACGTGCTCAGGAGCTTTACGCAGGCGTCGCCGGCGGTGATCGCGCGCCTGCTCAAGGGCTGGGCTGGCTTCATGGCGCTGGCGCTGGGCGGCCTGATGCTGGTGCGCGGCGTGCTCGGACCAGGACTGGCGCTCGGTGGGTTGGGCCTGTGGCTGCTCGGCCTTCGGGGCGGTTCCTTTGGCGGTTTTCGGTCCGCCGGATGGGGCGCGACGGGAGTGTCGCGCGTCCGCTCGGCGATGATCGAGATGGAGCTCGACCGCGCCAGCGGCGCCGTTCGCGGCGTCGTTCTGGCCGGCCCCGACGAGGGCAAGCAGCTCGATCAGCTGACGCGGCCGCAACTCCTCGGGTTGTACCGACTTTGCCTGACCGACGACCCCGAAGGCGCGCGCTTGTTAGAGGCGTATCTCGACCGCCGCTTTCCCGGATGGCGTGGCGCAGGACAGGGTGACCCGAACGCGCGGAGCGGCGACGCCGGCGCCAAGGCCCGACGGCCTGGCTCGATTTCGGAGGACGAGGCTTATGAGATATTGGGCCTCAAGAAAGGCGCGCCGGTGAGCGAAATAGCGCGGGCGCATCGCGATCTGATGAAGAAGCTGCATCCAGACCACGGCGGGACGACGGATCTCGCCGCCCGCGTGAATGAAGCCAAGGACGTCCTGATGCGGCGCCACCATGGATGAATGGTCGGCGGCGCTCTTTCGACGCGCGGCGCCGAACCAAGTGTGGGCGCGCGCAATTTCGTCGTTTTCGCTAGCGAAAGCCATTTTGGCGCGCCCTTAGTTCTTAGTGGCGAAGCAGGAGAAGCCCGAACGTTTCAGAGTCTTGCAGGCGGATTCGGCGGACTGTTCCTCAAGCCCCGCGAAGCGCGCGCGATAGAGCGTCCCGTGGCCTTTCTGCACCTTTTCGGTGAAGGCCTTGGCGCCCGCCGGCACCGCATGCCCCGACGAGCGGGCGCGGCTGAGCAGTTCGGTGGCCTTTCCGGCGTCGTCCGTGGCGCCAAGCTGGATCATCCAGCCGCTGTGCGCGGGCCGCGCGCCGTCGAATTTGGCCAGCTGCGTGCGCTCGGCGTCGGCATGTTTCAGAGCCGAAGGCGTCGTGGTGGCTGAGCTGTCGCGCTGATTGGCCTTGCCGGCGGCCTGCGACGTCGAGCCGTCGATCGCCGCGACGCGAAGACGCTCGGCGGCGCGCGCGTTGCGGCCTGCGCGCGTGTGGTCCGCCACTGGCGCCTCCGCCCGTTTCTTGCCCCCCGACACGAAAGCCGGACGCGCCTTCTCCTCGCCGCCCTCCGCGGCGGCCGGCGCGCTGGACGGCTGTTTGCGCGCGCGCGGCGCCGGCTGTTCAGCCTCGTCTTCGCTCGAAGCGGCGTTCTCGGTGGTTTGTTCGGCGACAGGCGCCGGCGCGAGTTCGATCGCCGCGACGCGTTCGGCCGGCTGGTCTTCGGTGATGGCGCGGGCGGTGCGTTCGCCGGCGCCGTCTTCGATATGTTCCTCGATCAAATTCGCCATGTAATGGTCGCGGGCGCCGGCGGTCGCGCCGCCGAGCACGACGGCGACGATGTGGCGGCCGTTACGGCGCACGGAGGTGAGCAGATTAAAGCCGGACGCGGCGGTGTAGCCGGTCTTGATGCCGTCCATGCCTTCGACGCGGCCGAGCAGATGATTGTGGTTGCGCATGACGGCGCCGCGATAGGCGAAGGAATGGGTCGAGAAATAGCGATAGTAGTGCGGGAAGCGATCCTGAATCGCGCGGCCCAGCACGGCGAGGTCATGCGCGGTGGTGATCTGTTCGCTGTTCGGCAGACCGGAGGCGTTGGCGAAATGCGTGCCGTGCATGCCCAGCGCATGCGCCTTGCTGGTCATCATCTGCGCGAAGCTGTCTTCGTCGCCGCCGATGTTTTCGGCGATGGCGACCGCAATATCGTTGGCGGATTTGGTGACGACCGCCTTGATGGCGTGTTCGACCTCGATCGTCTCGCCGGGTTGGAGACCGAGTTTCGAGGGCGCCTGCGCCGCCGCGTGCTGCGAGATCATCAACGGCGAGTCGAGACGCAGACGCCCTCCTTCAAGCTGCTCGAACAGCAGATAAAGCGTCATGACCTTGGTGACGGAAGCGGGATGACGCGGCTGGTTCTCGTTCACGCTGAACAGCGTGCGGCCGCTGTTGCCGTCGACGACGATGGCGGCGACGCCATGCGGGGTGGTCATTTCCCCGCCGCCGGACTCGCCCCGCGCGTACTGATGGCGCCCGCGCCGCAAATGCGCGTGACGCGCGCCGCGATGATGATGATGGGAGACGACGAAGCTCATCGAGCGCCGATGATGTTGCGCGTGGCGCGAGTAATGTCCATGATGGCGCCCCCGCGCTTCGGACGGGGTCGCGAACACCATACTGAGCGCAATAACCATACTGAGCGCAATGCCGACGAGAAGCGCGAAAGAGACGGATTTGAAACGCCAGAAGCGCACGCTTGGACCGAAAGTCGTCATTTTTTACTCGTCCGTCAACTGATCGACACACTGTTTCGGCGGCGCGCCTGCGGCGGCAAACGTCACCAAAACATCACAGTGGCCGACGTTACGCGAACTCGGTTACCCGCCGGTTAAGGCGCCTAACGGCATTTTTGTAATGTTTTGCAACGCAACATAACTCTTGACTATTTATTGTGCGCCGCGATATAAGCTTCTTGTAAACAGTGCGCGCTCGTCCTCCGCCAAGGGGCGGTTTTTAATTCAAGGATCGCGCCGCAAATACAAGGACGTTCCCCATGGTCGCGAATTTCGATAGCGTTCAGCAGGTCGGCAAGGATCACTTCGAAGCGGTTTCCGCGGCGACCGCTGCGTTCACCAAGGGCCTGCAAGGCATTGCCACCGAGACGACGGACTATTCGAAGAAGTCCTTCGAGAAAAGCCGCGAACTGGCCGAGAAGCTGGTCGCCGTCAAGAAAATCGACGAAGCGGTTGCGCTTCAGTCCGAATTCGCCAAGTCCTCCTACGAGGATTTCGTCGCCCAGGCCACCAAGCTGGGCGAGTTGTACACCGCGCTGGCGAAGGAAGTTTTCAAGCCGATCGAGACCGCCGCCAAGTCCTTCACCCCGGCCGCCTGAGACGATTAAATCCATTGCGAGCAGGACCAGCGCCCGCTCGCCTGAAGAACAATCAAGGCGTTGGAATCGCGGCTCTTTCCGTTTCGACAGAAAATGGAGAGCCGCTGGCGCGACGACTGAGCCAAACATCGCAAGCCCGGCCGAAGCATTTGCTTGGCCGGGCTTTTTTTTGCGCCGGAGACAAATTTGCGTTGTAGACAAAGCCGGGGCGCGGCGGCGCCGGCGCAAGCCTGAAGCAGCGCCGCGGCGCGCTCAAAATGCACTAGATGAAGAAATTATTCTAATATATTGATATACATCATTATATCTCTTAAACTAAAAAATAGCATAACGCGCAAAAACCGCCTCCGCCGCAGCCGTGGCCCGTTCCTTGGGGCGCGCTTTCGGGGCCGTGCGGCTCGACAGCGACCTCGCGCCGTCCTATATCTCTTCAGGCGTCACCTTAAGAGGCGCTCGTCGCGGCCCAGGCCTGGATTGGAGAGCCGTCCGATCGTGTGGACACATGCGAGCGGCGGCAAGTCGCTCGAACAAATCAGTCGCTCGAACAAATCAGTCGCTCGAAATCGAGAATTGCGTCTCGCCAATTCGGCGCGACGGGTTGGAGAATCGCCCAGTGTCAGAATTTGCCGGTTCCGGCCAGGACCCGTCGCCTTCCGCTAGTCCCGCCGCCGATCCTCTGGAGCAGCTCTATTACCTGCACGACGGCGTCGGCGTCATCGGCCCGATCAAGGGCTCCAAACTTAAGGAGATGATCGCGAACGGCGCGGTTGGGCGCGGCTCGAGCGTCAATCTGCTCGGCGCGCCGGATTGGGCGCCCGTTGCGCAGTTTGCGCCATTCTCGGGCTTTTTCAAAGCCGGCGACGTTGGTCCGGTGTTTAGCCCGGGGCGACCCGTCGCAGCGCGTGGAGCGGAAAAACTTGGGGCGGAAAAATTCGCCAGCTTCTGGATCAGATTGGGCGCCTATATCATCGATTATGTGTTGACCTTGGGGCTGGTGGGCCTTGCGGCGGTGATTTTCGCCATCTTCGCCGTGACGATTCTCGGCCAGGAACCGACCGAGGCCTGGCTGGATTCCCATAGCACAGCGCTCAATATCGTCGGGACGGTCATCGCGCTCAGCTATTACGCTTATTTTTCGGCCGGCCCCTGGCAGGCGACGCCGGGTAAAAGAATCTGCGGGATCTATGTGATCAGAACAAACGGAAAGCGGGTCGACGCCGCTTTCGCGGTGTTCCGCGATTTCGCCTATATCGCTTCGTCGCTTCCGCTGTTCCTCGGCTTTGTGATGGTGTTTTGGACCGACGAACACAAAGCCCTGCACGACATGATTTGCGGCACCCGCGTCGTTTACGGCAAGCTGTAGAGAGCAGCCTGACTCGCGGACGCCTCTCCTCATGCGTTAGGATAAGCGCATGATCGCGGACCCCGGCTTTATCCACCTTCATACCCACACCGCCTTTTCGCTGCGCGAGGGCGCGCTGGCGCTTGGTCGGCTCATCCACCTGGCCGAGCAGGACGCGCAGCCGGCGCTCGCCGTCACCGACACCAATAATCTGTTCGCGGCGCTGGAATTTTCGGAGAAGGCCGCAAAGGCCGGCATCCAGGCGATTCCCGGCGTTCAGCTGACCATCGATTTTCGCGACGCCAAAGGCGGCGCGCAAACGAGCGGCGCGCAAACCGGGCAAGGGCCGGCAGGGCGCGCAAATCTGGTTCTGCTCGCGAAAAGCGAGACCGGCTATCGCAATCTGATGCGTCTGTGCTCGCGCGCCTATCTCTCGGCGCCGCTGGGCGAGCCGCCCTGCGTCACCTTGGCGGATCTCGCCAGCGACGGCGCCGAGCTGATCGCTCTCACCGGCGGCCCCGACGGCGCGCTCGACATTCCGCTCGGCCAGTCGCGCATCGACGCGGCCTTGGCGCGGCTCGAAGCGCTGGAGGGGCTGTTCGGCGACCGGCTTTATGTCGAAATCCAGCGCCACGGCCTCGCGCAGGAGCGCGCCGTCGAGGCGCAACTGTTGGATTTCGCCTATCGGCGCGGCTTGCCGCTGGTCGCGACCAACGAACCGTTCTTCGCGACGGCGGAGGATTTCGAGGCCCATGACGCGCTGCTCTGCGTCGCCGAAGGCACGGTGACCAGCGCCGTCGAACGCCGCCGTCTGACGCCCACCCATTATTTCAGGACCAGGGCGGAGATGCTCGCCCTGTTCGCGGATCTCCCCGAGGCGACGCAAAGCAGCGTGGAGATCGCGCGGCGCTGCTGCTTCCGTCCGCGCACGCGCATGCCGATCATGCCGCGCTTTGTCCGCGAGGCGCCGAAGGACTCCACTCTCACGCTCGACGAGATCGAGGCGAGCGAATTGCGCCAGCAGGCCGGGGAGGGCCTGGAGGCGCGGCTCAAAGCCACCGGCCCGGCGCCGGGCCTGACGCGCGAAAGCTATCTCGCGCGGCTCGACTTCGAGTTAGACGTGATCGTGAAGATGCGCTTTCCCGGCTATTTTCTGATCGTCTCGGACTTCATCAAATACGCGAAGTCGAAGGGGATTCCGGTGGGGCCGGGGCGCGGCTCGGGCGCAGGATCGCTTGTGGCCTATGCACTTACCATCACCGACCTCGATCCTCTGCGCTTCGGTTTGTTCTTCGAGCGGTTTCTGAACCCCGAGCGTATTTCGATGCCGGATTTCGACATCGACTTCTGCCAGACGCGGCGCGGCGAGGTCATCGATTATGTGCGCGAGCGCTACGGCGCCGACCGCGTGGCGCAAATCATCACTTTCGGCTCGTTCCTCGCGCGCGGCGTGTTGCGGGGCGTGGGCCGGGTGCTGGAAATGCCGCTCGGGCAGGTGGACAAGCTGGCCAAGCTGGTCCCGCAGAACCCCGCCAAGCCTGTGACGCTCAAGGAGGCGCTGGCCGGCGAGCAGAAGCTGCGCGAGGCCGTCGAGCAGGACGAACGGGTCGCGCGGTTGTTTAAGATCGCCGGCGCGCTTGAAGGACTTTATTCGAACGCCTCGACTCATGCCGCCGGCATCGTCATCGCCGATCAACCCTTGGATGAGGTGACGCCGCTCTATCGCGATCCCAAATCCGACATGCCGGTGACCCAGTTCAACATGAAGTGGGTGGAGCCGGCGGGGCTGGTGAAATTCGATTTTTTGGGGCTGAAGACGCTCACGGTGCTCGCTGTCGCCGCCGATCTGGCGCGGCGCCGGGCGCCGGACTTCGATCTCGCCTCGGTCCCGCTCGACGACGCGAAGACATATGAGATGCTCGGGCGCGGCGAGACGGTCGGGGTGTTCCAACTCGAAAGCGCGGGCATGCGCAAGGCGTTGGTCGAAATGCACGCCGACCGCTTCGAGGACATCATCGCGCTGGTGGCGCTGTACCGGCCCGGCCCCATGGCCAACATCCCCACTTATTGCGCGGTGAAACTCGGCGACGAGGAGCCCGATTACCTGCATCCGCGCATCGAGCCGATCCTGAAAGAGACCTTTGGCGTCATCATCTACCAGGAGCAGGTGATGCAGATCGCGCAGGAGCTTTCCGGTTATTCGCTTGGCGAGGCCGACAATCTACGCCGCGCCATGGGCAAGAAGATCAAGTCCGAAATGGACGCGCAGCGCGACCGCTTCGTCGGCGGCGCTGTCGAGCGCGGCCTCACTCGCGAAAAAGCCAATGAAATCTTCAATTTGCTGGCGAAATTCGCCGACTACGGCTTCAATAAGAGCCATGCCGCCGCCTATGCGCTGATCGCTTATCAAACCGCCTGGTTCAAAGCGCATTATCCGGTCGAGTTCATCGCGGCGTCGATGACCTTCGACAAGAGCAACACCGACAAGCTGGCCGAGTTTCGCGTTGAGGCGCAGCGGCTCGGGATCGCCGTCGAGCCGCCGTCGATCTGCCGCTCGGGCGCCGATTTCGACGTGGCGCCGGGCAAGGACGGCAAGCTGGCGATCCGCTATGCGCTGGGCGCGATCAAGGGCGTCGGCGACGGACAAGCGACCTCCATTGTCGCCTCGCGCGGCGAAAAACCCTTCACGAGTCTGGCCGACTTCGCGCAAAGGATTAACCCGCGCGAGGTCAATAAAAAGGTGCTGGAAAACCTCGCGTGCTGCGGCGCCTTCGACGAACTGGAGCCCGACCGCGCCCGCGTTTGCAAAGGCGCCGAGACGATCCTCGCCAGCGCCAACCGCTGCGCCGACGAGCGGCAGATGGGCCAGAACGCGTTATTTGGCGAGGCGCAGGGCGAACGCCTGGCGCTGCCCAAAACGCCGCCCTGGACCGCCGCCGAGCTGTTGCAGCACGAATTCGACGCGGCGGGGTTCTTCCTGTCCGGCCATCCGCTCGACGCCTATCGCGGCGTTTTGAAGCGTCTGCGGCTGTCGCGGTGGAGCGAGTTCGTCGCGGCGGTCAAGCACGGCGCGTCGGCCGGGCGGGTCGCGGCGATCGTGCTCGACCGCGTCGAGCGGCGCACCAAATCCGGCTCCAAAATGGGCATCGTACAGTTCTCCGACGATTCCGGGCAATATGAGGCGATCATGTTCCAGGAGGGGCTCGACCAGTATCGCGACCTGCTGGAAAAGGGCGCGGCGGTGCTGGTCTCGCTGTCCGGAACTCTGGAGGGCGACGAGGTACGGGCGCGCATCGTCGCCGCGGAACCGCTGGCCGTCGCCGCCGCGCGCGCGCAAAAAGGCCTGCGGATTTTCGTCCGCGACGCCGGGCCGCTCGACAGCATCAAAACCCGGCTCTCGGCCAAGGGGGAGGGCGAGGTTTCCCTGGTCGTCCTGCGCGACGCCTCGGGCGAGGAAATCGAGATCAAGCTGCCGGGCGGCTACCCGGTCGGCGCGGAGGTCGCGGGCGCGTTGAAGGCGATTCCGGGCGTGATCGCGGTGGAGCATGTGTGAGGCGGGGCGGGTTTTAACCACGTCGCTTAACTAACTGAAAACAATGGTTCATAGGAATTTACCATAAAGCCGCGCGGCGGATCGCCCGGCTTGGAAATTTTGCGCGAAACTGTGTGGTTTTATAACATCTATGAATTTGGGCGATGGGCGGCGGCGTTTGTGGGTGTGGTTTATTAACCATGTGGGGCGTGGTTTTTTAATCGGGAGAATATTTAGCGCCGACATTGCTCCGCCGAGCCGGGCGGCTTACCTAAGCGCATAGCCTCGCCACGGAAAAATCATGCCCAAAACCCTCGATCTCCTCCACGACGATCCGCGCCGCTTAAGCGAAGCGCGCGAGCGCCATCCCGAGAAGGCGCATCGGCCGGACAATCCCGTGTTGCGCAAGCCGCCGTGGATCAGGGTCAAGGCGCCGGGCTCGGCGCGGTGGCGCGAGACCAATGCGTTGCTTGCGGGCAGGGGCCTTACCACCGTCTGCCAGGAGGCGGCCTGTCCCAATATCGGCGAATGCTGGGAGCAGAAACACGCGACCTTCATGATCATGGGCGAGGTCTGCACAAGGGCCTGCGCCTTCTGCAATGTCGCGACCGGCCTGCCGGCGCCGCTCGACCCCAGCGAACCCGAGCGGGTCGCGCTGGCGACCGCCGATCTTGGGCTCGAACATGTCGTCGTCACCTCGGTCGACCGCGACGATCTTCCCGACGGCGGGGCCGCGCATTTCGCGCGAACGGTCGAGGCGATCCGCGCCCATTGCCCGGCGACGACGATCGAAATCCTGACGCCGGATTTTTTGCGCAAGCCCGGCGCGTTGGAGATGGTCGTCGCGTCGCGCCCCGATGTGTTCAACCACAATCTCGAAACCGTGCCGGGGCTTTACCCGAGCGTTCGGCCCGGCGCGCGCTATTTCCATTCGCTGCGGCTGCTGCAGCGGGTCAAGGAGTTCGACGCGAGCATCTTCACCAAATCCGGGCTGATGGTCGGGTTTGGCGAGAAGCGTGGCGAGGTCGCGCAGGTGATGGACGATCTGCGCACGGCGGACGTCGATTTCCTCACGCTCGGCCAATATTTGCAGCCGACGCGCAAACATCACGAGGTCGTCGAATTCGCGACCCCCGAGGCCTTCAAGGCCTATGAGACGCTGGCCTACGCCAAGGGTTTCGCGATGGTCGCGGCGTCGCCCTTAACGCGCTCGTCGCATCACGCCGGCGCGGATTTCGAACGCCTGCGCCAAAAGCGCGCCGCCAAAACGCCGCCGCCGGTGGTTTGACCGGCGGCGGCTTTAAACCCGTGAAACGCGCCTCAGACGCCCAGCACCCCATGAATCTCGGCGAGCGTCGCCTTTTCATTGTCGCTGACCTGGACGTCGCCAAACCCTAAGAATCCGCTCCCCGCGGCTTCCGCGACGAGTTGGGAGATGTGTCCGAGCCAGGTCTTGAAGGCGGCGGCGTCGGCCGGCGCCTTGGCGTCGACGATGGCCGCCGCGCGCTTCAATTCGCCCAGCGCCTTGTCCTTGTATTTGCTGAGCTGCGCGCCGGCGACGAGAGCCTGCACGCCTTCGCGGGCGGCGGTGCGCCCCTCGGATGTCAGCAGATCCTCCGCGACGGCCTTGATCAATTCGTCGCTGGCGGTCGTCTTCACGGTCGCAAGTTCCTTGGCCTCGGCCCAACCTTCCCTGATCGTCGAAAAAAAGCCGATGGGATCGGCGGCGGTGATCGCGAAGCCCGCCAGAATCGGGCTCTCCAGCAAGGTCTTCCATTCGTCGGCGGTAAAATCGCTCTTGGTCGCCATACTTTAGTCTCCACTGTCGAAACGGTCGCGGCGCAACATCGCGCCGAAGCCATTATCTCTCGCCCGTGTGAAAAACATTCGGGCGCGGCGAATGTGGCGCGCGGAAGGGGCGAATGCAAGGCGCTGGCTGGCGCGGGCGCGAGACTCTTCGCAACAATCGCGCGGGCGATTGCGGTGGGCTCCAAATTATTTCGCATCGCGCGGAACCTCACAGGCAATCGAACGTTTTCAAACCGAGCTCCCGCGTTGTTTCAACGCGGCAGATGGAGCATATTCGCAAAATAAATTGCAGCCGGAGACGTTTCCATGACTTGCAATTTTGAGACTTGCAATTTTGAGACTTGGAATTTTGAGACTTGGAATTTTGAGACTTGGAATTTTGACCATCGCGGCGACGGCGCCCATTTTGTTCGCTCGCGTTCCGCGAGCTTCCTCGCAGAAGCGCTCGCCCTTTCCGTTTTCGGCTTCACGCGCATGATCTTCGCGACCGCTGACGCATGCGCGCGGCGCGAGAGCCGATCGATAATCGCCGAAGTCGCCACGCCGGGACATTGGTTCGTCGACGTCCCGCGCGCGCGCTTCGAAGCGCGATCACCCGCGACATCGGCGGATGTCGCCTAACATCAAACAGGGAGGACAATGCCATGGCGGTAAAAAGGGGAGTGCAGAGGGGCGTCATTCACCCCGCTCGCCTCGCTCAACCCACGGGTTACACCGGAAGCAAGCGCAAGATCGCGCGTTACGGTTGGAAGCCGGATCTGCCCGATCAACGTGATTTTTCCTATGCCGTTCCGCGCGGTGTCGCGCAAAATATTCCAGCGGGCGTCGATCTTCGCCCTCAATGCCCGGCGGTCTACAACCAAGGGCGCATCGGCAGTTGCACGGCCAACGCCATCGCGGGGGCGGTGGAATTCGATCTATTAAAGCAAGGCGCGCCCGACTTCATGCCGTCGCGGCTGTTCATCTACTACAATGAGCGGGCGATCGAAGGCACTATTGGCAGCGACTCGGGCGCGCAGATCCGCGACGGCATCAAGAGCGTGGCCAGCCAGGGAGACTGCCCGGAAACTCTGTGGCCCTACGACGACACGCCGGCGGACCCCACCACCGGCGTTTTTCCTCCCAGCGCCCCGGCGGCGACCCAACCGTCCCCGGGCTGCTACGCCGCCGCCCAACAATACGAGGCGCTGCAGTATCTGTCGGTGGATCAAAACCTCGCGGATTTAAAAGGTTGCCTCGCCTCGGGTTACCCGGTGGTGTTCGGCTTCACGGTCTATCAGAGCTTCGAGTCGGACGCGGTGGCGCAGACCGGCGACGTTCCCATGCCAAGCGGCACGGATGCTCCGATCGGCGGTCACGCGGTCGTGGCGGTGGGCTACGACGACGAGGACCAATTGTTCATCTGCCGCAATTCCTGGGGGCCGGGATGGGGCGACGCCGGCTACTTCTATATGCACTATTCCTATTTGCTCGATAACAATCTGTCTTCGGACTTCTGGAAGATCAGTTTGGTCGGGAAAGGCCAGTAACCGCTCGGCTCAGGCGGCGCGTCAATGAGGCCCGGACCGTTGGACGTTTAGGGCGCTTTCACGTCGATGGCGACCTCGAACGTCCCAACGGGCTGCGGCTCCCAGCTTCGCCGGTTCTCGATGACCAAGTGGGTGACGCCCGCCAGCACGGCGCGGAGCCGCCAGACGCGAACGCCGCCAGCGCCAAATGTTCCCTGCGGCCCCGCGAAGGAGTCGTCTTCGACTTCAAACAAGGGGCCCAGGGGCGAGGGGGCGAGGGGCGACGGCAAACGCCAACGGTATCCGGTGGTGGGATTTTCCGAAAGTTGCAACTCGAACGACTCTCCGACCCGCAATTCCGCTTTGCCGCCATTGTCCGCGTTGGTGAGTTTGAGCATGACGCGCTTTCTCGGTTTCTTGGTCAGGCGCTTCCCTGGCCAAATATAGCGCCGGCGCCAAAGGGGCGACACCACAAAGATGCGATCGCGCGTGAAGAGACTTCGATTACCAAAGCTGCAAAACAGGAGCTAAGAAAGCGATGCAAGACAATCGTCTGACTTCATCCATTTCACCGCGCGCCGGCGCCGCCTACGATCCCGCGACCGCCGTGCTCTATGGCCAGCTCATCGAGACGGCCTATGCGCTGTACGACGCCAATCCAAACAATCCCACGCCGCCGCCGCCGGCGACGCTTCCAGGCGGCTATCGATTCATCGCCTGGGTCCAAATGCAGGATTTCATCATCGAAAGCACCGGACCGCAATTTTACGGCTTTATCGCCCAAGGCGGGTCCAACCCGAACCAGTTCGTGCTGGCCATTCGGGGAACGTCGACTTGGGTGGAATGGTGGGACGACCTCAACGCGATCCGCCTCGTGCCGTTCAAGGATTCGGGGTCGGGCCTGGTCGGCGCGGGGTTCGCGCGCATTTACAATACGCTGGAGGTCGTGACGCCGCCAACGGCCGCCCTGGCGGAAACCGCGCCGCGGTCGCTGAAAGCCGCCGGCGGCTTTTCGCGGCAGGTGTCGACCTTGCTCGCCCGACACGCGGCGGCGGGGGCAGCCGAGGGTTTCGCGCCAACCGCGTCGATCGCCGTCGCCGGCCACAGCCTCGGCGCGGCGCTGGCGACGCTTTACGTGTTGGATAACGCGCTCACCGACCGCATCAAAAACCCGTCGATCTACACTTTCGCCTCTCCGCGCGTGGGCGACGCGACATTCGCCGGCGCGTTCGACGGCCTGGGTCTCGCGTCCTGGCGCATCGCCAATGTTCTGGACCTCGTGCCGCGCGTGCCGCTGGGTTTCACCCATGTCGACGCGTTGCAGCAATATAACTCGTTTTCGATCGCGTTGCCGACGCCGGCCTGCTGCCATGCGCTGACGACATATCTCGCGCTGATCGATTCGAGTCTGAAGCCGGACTCGGACTGCCAATGGCCGTTCAAGGCGCCTGCGCCGATGGCGGGAGCGTTGACGGCGGCGGTGGCGGAGCCGGCTTTCCCGCACGCGCCGTCGCCCGCCGCGTTCACGCAAACCATTCCGGCGGGTCCGGTCAATTTGACCATCACCATCAATGTCGAAGCGCGGGAGTAAGGCGAAATCCGCGAATTGGCGTTGTCCGGCCTGTCCACGAAATGCTGAAGCCGGCGACAGCCGACTTCAGTCGGGGAGGCGGAACGCAAGGCGAGTAGGGCAGGGGCGGCGCATCGGTTTAAATTTCCACGAAGCGCCAAGGAGGCGAGATAAGCGCGGATTCCGCACATAACTTTTGCACCGCCTAAGTCTTTGATCTGATTGATCTCGATTTTCGGTGCAGAATTTTTGATTAATGCACATTTCGCGATGATGGCGGTGATCTTCGCAACGGGCGCCCGATCAGAAATTCAAATGGACCTACTACGCTCGCCTTCGGCGGATGTTCACGTTAGGTCAAGATACAAGCCCGACGCCGTGGGCTAAGTCCTGCAGATAATACTTATATACAGCAATAAATTATAAGCCTCGCCGCCAAGCAGGCTTAACAAACGTTTTTCACCGCCGCCCCTAACGCCCGACAAAAATTTCCTCTATGAGATTTTTCATGAAGAGCTTTCGCAACCGCCGCCAGGTCGGCCACTCCGCCGCCGAAATGTTCGCGCTCGTTTCCGACGTCGAGGCCTATCCCAAATTCGTGCCGCTGTGCGAGGGGATGCGTGTTCGCCGCCGCACGCCGGTGGGCGAGGGGGTCGAGGTCATCGTCGCCGAAATGCAGGTGGGCTTTCGCGCGATCTGCGAGCGCTATACAAGCCGCGTCACCTGCAACGCGCAAAAGCTTGAAATTCTTGTCGAATATATCGACGGGCCGTTCAAAAAGCTCGACAATCGCTGGTCGTTCCGCGACGAACCGCCGGGGCCAAAGGGCGAGGCGCGCTCGGTCGTCGAATTCTTCATCGCCTATGAGTTCAAGAGCGTCGCGTTCGGCCTGCTGATGGGCGCGATGTTCGACGCCGCTTTCCACAAATACGCCGACGCTTTTGTGAAGCGCGCCGATCGGGTCTATGGCCGCGGTTGAGCGGAATCTATCAGCATTTCCAAGGCTTGCGCCACCGCCGCGGCGCGGATTTCATCGCGCGACAGCGGGCCGAAGCGCCGCTCGACATGCCTCGCGCCGTCCCGCCCGGCGCAAGCGAAATGCACCAGGCCCACCGGTTTCTCAAGCGAGCCGCCGTCGGGGCCGGCGATTCCGGTGATGGCAACGGCGAGCGTCGCGCGCGAAAATTTCAGTGCGCCCTGGGCCATTTCGATGGCGGTCTCGCGGCTGACCGCGCCGTGAGCGTCCAGCGTCTGCGTCCGCACGCCGAGCATCTCAACTTTTGCCGCATTGGAATAGGTCACGAAGCCGCGATCGAAAATTTCCGAGGCGCCGGGGAGGTCGGTGATGGCGCCGGCGACGAGGCCCCCGGTGCAGGACTCGGCGGTCGCGACCAGATGCGCGCCCATGCGCGCCAGATCGAGCAATTTGCGCGCCAATGCGCGTTTATGCGCGTCGCGCATGGGACCCTATCCCGGCAGCCGGACGGTGGCGAGGGCCAGCGCCGCCATCCCCTCCTGGCGCCCGGTAAACCCAAGCCGCTCCGAGGTTGTCGCCTTGACGGCGATCCGGTCGATGTCGACGCCGACGATCTTGGCGAGACTGGCGCGGATGGCGTCGCGATGCGGCCCGATTTTGGGAGCTTCGCAGACGATTGTGGCGTCGATATGGGCGATCATGCCGCCGCGACGGCGCACGAGATTGGCCGCATGTTCCAGAAAAATCGAGGATTTAGCGCCCTTCCATTGGGGATCGGAGGGCGGAAAATGCGAACCGATGTCGCCGTCGGCAATGGCGCCGAGAAGGGCGTCGGTGACGGCGTGAGCGAGAACGTCGGCGTCGGAATGGCCGGAAAGCCCGCGATCATGGGGGATCGAGACGCCGCCAAGCCAGACATGATCGCCCGCAGCAAAAGCGTGGACGTCGTAGCCCTGGCCGGTGCGAATATCGGGTAAGTTGTTGAGCAACAAGGATTCAGCGCGCAAAAAATCCTCCGCAGTGGTGAGTTTGAAATTTCCCGGATCGCCGGCGAATATGTGGACCGCATGGCCGGAACTTTCGGCGATCATGGCGTCGTCGGTGAACTCCAGCGCCTTTGTCGCCGCCGCGCGATGGGCCTTTAAAATCAAGTCGAAATCAAAGGCCTGCGGCGTTTGCACGGCGCGCAGCCGGGCGCGCTCCGGCGTCGCGACGACCGTGCCGGCGGCGTCGATCTGCTTGATCGTGTCGGCGAGCGGCACGCCCGGCGCCGCCGCGCCGTGATCTTGCGCCGCGTCGATGGCGCGGGCGATCAGAACTGCGTCGGCGAAGGGCCGGGCGGCGTCGTGGATCAGCACGATTTTCGGCGGTTTTTCAAGCGCTTGCAACGCCTCAAGCCCATTGCGGACGCTTTGTTGCCGCGACGCCCCGCCGATGGCGGGCGGCAGAATTTTTTCGCGCAAGGCGGCGGGAAGCTGCGCGACGCTGGCGTCGTAAAGCGCGCGGTCGTCGGCGTGGATGACCGTCAGCAGCACGGCCCGCGGCGCCGCGGCGTGTAGGGCGTTTAACGTGCGGGCGAGCAGGGTTTCGCCGAGCAAGGGCCGGTATTGCTTAGGGATTCCCTCACCGGCGCGCGAACCGCGTCCGCCGGCGACGGTGAGAATGGCGACTGAGGAGGACGCTGTCATGGCGCTGCTGTGTCGCGTTTTGCGGCGCGCGTCAATCGGGCGGGATCGTAAGAGGTTTACACTCTCCGCGAGCGCGATCGGCAATCCCCTGCGCCCAAACGGGCGCCTAACTTATTGAGGAGTTAGTTAGTGACGGCCGGCGAAATCTGATATTGCTTCCGTAAATTGGTGTTCGCGCTATGGATCAATCGATGAAGGAAGTTACTTGCGTATTTTGCCGAAAGCCCGCGAAAATACGCTCGGAAGAGGAACTCCTTTTGGGGCCGCCGTTTTTCCACCCTCTCGAATGCAAACGATGCGGGGTTTACTACTACCCCCACGCATCCACCGGATTATCTGGTGTTGACGATTTCCCCGCCTTCCGTGAGGCCGAGTTAGTTCGGCTCTCCGGTTGGGTGAATCAACAGAACGCTGCGGGCGTGTTTCCAAAGTGTAAGGAAGATGTTGTACGCCGTGTGCGCGCAATGCCCTTGCCTCGCTATCGCGAACGGGCGAATCTCGCTCTATCGGTTATAGCCAAGAAATATCCGGCTTTTATTGCATCGCCGACCAAATACAGTGAGGCTGAAGGAGACGAAGCGCTGCAAGGTAAATCCTTTTCATCCAGCAGAGATGAGGTACGCCAACTACTCCGAATTCTTGAGAGTGAACAGCTAATCGAGTCCTTAAATTCCCCGCCTACAGATTTTCGTTTGACTGCACACGGACTGCTAACAGTTGATGATAAGGCTGCAACAGGTTCTGTTTTGGCACAAGGCTTCGTTGCGATGAGCTTTAGTGAGGCCATGAAAGATCCGTGGACAAACGGCTTCGATCCCGCCATACGAGCAGCGGGCTTTCGTCCATTTAAGATCAACGATAAAGACTACATTGGCGGAATCACTGACGAGATCATGAAGGAGATAAGGTGCTCTAAATTCATTGTTGCGGATTATACCGAACAAAGGAACGGCGTTTATTTTGAAGCGGGATTTGCTGTTGGGCTTGGCCTCACTGTCATACCGACATGCAGGAATGACGAGCTAAAGTCCGGTAAGCTGCATTTTGACATCAAGCACCTCAACACCTTGGGCTGGGATACACCCGAAGATTTAGAGCATTATCCGATCATAATGCATCGTAGCCGCATGCGGCGAAGTAGTTCCTGCATTCATCGGGCATGACGCTTCGCAGCGCTTCGCCGACCGCCGCCTCCAGCGCATCGGCGGTGC
>Ga0182030_10008965_pt1 | contig 20587 bp, 16 predicted proteins | sample 812S3MmetaG_FD_121299 | JGI IMG/M metagenome (GOLD analysis project Ga0182030, IMG submission 121299) | Permafrost microbial communities from Stordalen Mire, Sweden - 812S3M metaG (Illumina Assembly) | ecosystem: Environmental > Terrestrial > Soil > Wetlands > Permafrost | place: Sweden... | reverse complement strand
CTGTCAATTGTGCCGTCAGCCGTGAGGCACTCGAAGACTACTTCGGGGCAAACGATGGCGGCCGCGCTGCACGCCTTGAAGCCTTCGTCACAAATCGTTCGAAGATAGAAGATCTCGTCCGTACCAAATTCTTGTACTGGAAAGTTGAATCTCCGGGAGAGGTGCTTCTAAGAGCCGCCGATGTTGAAAGGCTGCGACACTACAATCAAACAGCGTGACATATCCGCACAGATAGTAGCTGCGGGGGATTCTGGCCCGCGGCCTTACGCGCCCAATAGCCGCGATAGGGGATTGGGACGTCGACGGCACAACAGCGCTTGGCCAAGGCTACGTCCGATATGCCAAAGCTCTTGGCCAGGGAGATCATGGGCTCGGACCAGACCATCTCGTACAGTTTCTGACGAGTGAGGGTGATGTAGTTCGTAGGCATGGAGCATCCAGCATTCGGGGCGATGCCATACGCTAAGGAAGCTCGTTCGAGGTCGGCAAGTTGTCCGAGTGGGCCCGGAGCGACGGTTTCAAGGATCGGCGGCGCGAAAATCTATACGCCTCTGGCGGATAGGCAGATACTTGCTCGATGTCTAGGTGAGGTACGGGACGGGCGCGAATGTTGTTCGCTGAATGGCTCAAGAAGTTGCTCCCTAACTGACCGCGATGGGTACTTGTGTGGGCGCTTTAGAGCCCTGAACTGCGAAGCAATATGCCTGAACGGCCTCCGGAGATTTACTCCGCAAATGAAGGCGCGTACGTGACGCACGGCGTGCCCGTATGAAGCCTCGAAAGCGCGCACTATGGTCCGGTTGCAGCTCGCTCACGACTGCATCCGTAATATCCCGTTCCGCGGCACACCATGTCTACTGGCGCCGTGGGGCGTCCGCGCCGGTGGACATTGGTCTGGGACAAAGGGGATTGTCTCAGCTCGCCGATCGACTGGAGCACATGTGCCTTGTACTTCAGCGTTCTCGCTCTACCCAACTCCTGGGCTGCGAACTTGCGCGAGTAGAGCGCGTTGGTATCCCGTACGGTTCACAGGTGTCCGTGCTCTTACGCGGCTGATAAGGAGGAAGCGACGGCCCCGTGAACGGGCTAGCAAGGCTGCCGCTGGCTTGGTAAGCTATTGAAAATTGGGGAGTTTGCACGGCTGTGAAGGCATCTTCTTGATCGCTCTCGGAATCGTCGCCACTGTGACTAGCCAGTAACAATCGAATTCAAAATGAACGATGAAAACGTTCGACGTACCTGCTGTTCGCGGTCATGGCCAATTTGGAGGCTACGCAGCTACGCGCTGGCGGCGAATGACATCGCAGCGCTGCTGCATGTGATTCCGCCCGGCGCGACTCGCGTAAGGAGCGCGAGCCGCAGTTCGTTTTCCATTGTCCTGCGTCTGACTGCGTGAGCAGCATGCCCATCTTTACGGTAGACACACATGTGTTTCGCGAGTTGGGAGAGCTGCTTGTTGGCCGCGACTCGACTGCATTAGTTGAGCTCATCAAGAACTCGTACGACGCGGATGCAACCGATGTCGTCGTATACGGCAGTCAACTAGACGACGTTGAACAGGGGATGATCGTCGTGACTGACGATGGAGTGGGCATGGACTCCCAAGTGTTTTCGGACGGGTTCCTCCGAATTGCCGCTCGAACAAGGGACGCTGGAAATCGACGTTCGGTGCGGTTCAAGCGACGTTACACAGGTGCAAAGGGAATTGGTCGCTTGGCAGCCCACAAGCTGGCAAGAGTCTTGGAAGTTCAATCGCTCTCGGGCAACGACCGCGCGATGACCGGCATCGTGGCACGTATTGACTGGGACAAGATTGAGCAGAAGGAAACGCTTGATCAGGTCAACTCGTCCAATGCGATTTCGCTAAGTGCGCTCAAACCGGGAGTGGACGCGAAAGCAGGAACCAGTATTACCTTGCGACGGCTACGCCGAAAGTGGACCAAGACTGAGCATGCCCGCTTCCTTGAAGAGATCCAAGGCTTCGGCCCTCCGGAACCGCTGACAAGCCCACTGCCCTCCAGCATAGTTCAGCGGCGGCTTCTCTTTGAAAAACCGAAGATCCGAGACGCTCAAACAGACGCGCAATTCTCGGTAAGACTTGAGGGCGATCTGGCGCCCCCAGAGGACTACTGGGTGGCTGCCCTCGAGGCAGCTCATTGGATATTGGAAATCGACGCCCTTACGAAGCCTGGCGCCGTGCGCTTCTGTATCGCGCCGACCAGGCGCGCTATCGCGGACCTTGGGGAACTTGGCGTTCGTCACTATCGGATGCGCCATCCTGGGGGGACAGATGGGCCCAAGTTTCAAGCACGCATATTGCTTAGAACCGGTAGCGCTCGCGGGAACGAGAGGATCCGGTCGTGGTCGGGTCGAAGTAGCGGGGTCCGTGTTTACATGGAAGGTTTCCGCGTGCTCCCGTACGGAGAATCGCACAACGACTGGCTCGGCTTAGACGGCGACTATGCAGAGCGCAAATCCGATCCGTTAAGCGAAACCATCGCTCAGGCTCTCATGCCTGCAATCGATGAGCTGTCCGACGACAGGCCAGGCCTTATCCACCTGCCGAATAAGCACTACTTTGGAGCGGTGTTTCTGACGCAACGAGATGCGCCTTCGTTGCGAATGCTGGTGAATAGGGAAGGATTCATTCCCGACGGTCAGTATGACGAAGTTGTTCGACTTGTTCGCACGGGCATCGATTTGACTACCCGCGTGCGCGCCATCGCAACCGCTGGCGAGCGCCAGGCTCGTCACGAACAGCGAGCCAAGCCTGCGACGCCGATTGCGTCTGCTGGAACTGATCAGCCGTCGTTTGTAGCGGTTCTCGCCGACGCCGAGCGGCATGCGTCCGCAGCGCGTCGGTTTACGAGCGCAGGCAACTCGCAAGCAGCAGGTCGTCAACTGGACGTCGCACTCGAGCGCATCAAACACGTGACGCTAGCCTCCGGTGAGCTAGCCGATCAGGCTGCCATGCTCCGCGTACTGGCGAGCGTAGGTACGCAACTGTCGTCGTTTGTTCATGAGCTAAACGGCTTACTCGGAATGGCGGAATCGATTGAAGGTGCTCTGAAGCGCCTTCTCGAGCAAAGCGCCGAATTGAAGCGCGAAACTCGCTCGCGACTAAACGATGTAGCCAAGTCAGTTGGCGATCTACGTCGCCATGTAGAGCGACAGGCGTCGTATCTCATCGATGTGGTAAGTGTGGACGCGCGCCGACGGCGCTCTCGACAGCGGCTGCACGCGCGATTCGAGGCAGCAACAAGATTGGTTCGAACTGCTGCCGATCTACGCGGCATCAAGATGATCAATGCCATTCCATCGGAAGCCAAGTCGCCACCGATGTTTGCAGCGGAGCTTACAACGGTGTTCGCCAATCTGCTTACGAATGCCATCAAAGCTGCTGGGAAGGACGGCCGCGTAAAAGCTAGCGGGCAGGACGAACTCAAGCGCACCATCATCCGCGTGGAAAACACTGGCAAGGCGGTCAATCTTAAGAATAGCGAACGGTGGTTCCGACCATTTGAGTCGTCGACCACAGAAGTGGATCCCATTCTCGGTCAGGGGATGGGACTCGGCCTAACCATTACGCGTTCCATGCTCGATGAGTACGGTGCAACAATCCGCTTCGTCAAGCCAAGTCACGGATATTCAACGGCAGTGGAGATGACTTTCAATGGCTAAGCGAGGTCGCAAAAGAAGAAGCCCTCTTTCCATTTTGATTGTCGATGACCATCTAGAAGAGGCGCAGAGTACCGCGCTAGCCTTTGCCGGCGTCGCGAATGCGCAGGCTCGTACACCGGATGAGGTAACGGAAGCTGACTTGCAGCGCGCACAAGTGGTTCTAGTAGATTTTGTCTTGGAGGATTGGGCGGCGGACGATTCGCGTTCGATCGCAGAGCATCCCGCCAACGGAGTGGCTCTTGCGGCGGTGTTTCGTTCCTATGCTCCTCTTGATTCTCGGACGGCGTTCGCCCTGCACAGCGGGAAGCTTGATGGCTTATCAGGTGGCTTGACCGTGGCGTGTCACCTGCACTCGATTGCGCGGCTCAATAATGTTGAATGGGTGTTTTCAAAGAGGAACTCAGACAACGAGCGCTCGCTGCGCGACCAAGTACTGTCACTTGCGGAAGCGATGTATCAGCTACCCGCGGCTTGGCCGATCAAACAGCCTCGACGCATTCGCACTATTGTCGAGGACCTATTGGGGTTGCGCGACAGCGCATGGAATGAGCGCGCCTGGACACACGTCGAGGAGTGTCATCCACCAATCCATGAACTCTCGCCTCCAACGTACGCAATGACCTTCGTTCGATGGCTGCTTACCTCGATACTCCCATACGCCACCTTTCTCTGGGATTACCGTTACCTGGCGGCGCGGATGCGAGTGACACCGACCTCGTTGCTGGACGCATTGAACAGTGATCGGTCACTCCAAAAGAAGCTTGCACCGCTAGAGTACAGGGGCGTTTTGCACGGCTTTTTAGGTAGACGCTGGTGGAGGCCGGGGATCGAGCACTATCTGTGGAATAAAACGCAGGCAAAGCCGTTCGACAGCACTGGGCTACAGAAGGTGGCGCGCCAACTTTCCCGGCGCTTGGAGCCGGTCACAATGTCCGAGCCAGTGGTGTCATTTGACGAGGAGTTGCGGCCTAAGGACGAACTCGTAGAGCTAGCCGACGCCGTGGAACTACATCCCGACGATTGGCCAGGCTACGCCGGAAAGCCCTGGGCTCGCCGAGACATTGCTGATGCGAGCCCTCGACTGAGCTCCCTCATCGCGCCGCTGGCACTGAGATAGCCGGCATGGCAGGAATTAAGTTCGGGATCGCTGAGATGCTTCGAGAGCTCGAGTCCGCCCGCAATTTGACTCGGGCATTCACGGAAAACGGCGACTACGTCTTTTCTCGAGTGAGAACTCAACTCGAAAGTCTGCGAGACGAACCGAATCGAGCATCTTTGGCGTGGGAGATTCCGAAGTCGGCGCCCTTGCGCAGTATCAAGTCGTCAGGGGAGTACGAGTCAAGTGGGAAGGGAGTCTCCGTTTCGGGGGAGCTGTCCTTTGTATGGGAAATCAGGCGTCTTTCTCCAATCAGGCGAAGGGATCCTGCCAAGGAGTTTCAATTAATCGGTAATGCTTCCACTGTGGCCAGAGTATTTGAGACAGAAGCAGATGGCTCAAAAGGTGAAGAACTCGCGATGTGGCGCATTGAGATAGGGGACGATGATTCGCCCGGCTGTCACTTTCACGTGCAGATCCGAGGCGAAGAGGATGATGGCCCATTTCCAAAGAGGCTATCAGTCCCAAGGTTGCCAACCTGTCTGGCCAGTCCTATGGCTGCGCTTGAGTTCCTGTTAGCGGAACTTTTCCAAGAAGCATGGCGACGCCACGTTTCGGCAGAGACAGATGCTTTGAAGAGCTGGCGGGCTATTCAGCGCGAGCGACTTCGCAAGCTATTTGAGTGGCAGTCGCATACGGTGGCGGGACTGAACCAAGCATCTCCCTGGTCAACTCTTAAGTTGGCCAAGCCGCCGGCGGATATTTTTGTAGCTTGACACCCGTGCAAACTCCTTCATCTTGCGTCGTTTACACACCAAAGAAATTGGCGGATGCGATGGCTCACGTGTTGGAGCCTCGTCCTAGAGAGCAGTTTCTGGAGCCCTGCATCGGGAGCGGAGCACTAGTTCGCGCCCTTGCGCGCAAGGGCGTTCCTGCCGCGCGGATTCGTGCGTTGGATCTGGATCGAGCGGTGCGCGACTCCGATGGCTATGCGACGGTGATTCGCGGAACGGACTTCCTATATTGGGCGACTCATACGTCTGAACGCTTCAACAAAATCATCGCGAACCCGCCCTATCTGGCCCTCAGTAGACTGGGAGGAAAGCTGCGAGAGAATGCCCGACAAGTCCGCAATCCATTGTCGGGTGAGGCTTTGCCGTTGCGCGGGAACTACTGGCATTCATTTCTCTGCGCAAGTTTGCATCTCTTGAAACGAGATGGGAGTCTCGCCTTCCTGTTGCCCGCGGCTTGGGACTATTGCGACTACGCGGAATTGTTGCGCGAAAAACTCCCAGAACACTTCGAATACTTCGACATACATCGAAGCTACACACCGCTCTTCAAGGGTGTACAAGAAGGATCCGTCGTCTTGGTTGCCCTAGGATTCCACCGTGAGCACAAAAGGTTGCGTCGAAGAGAGTATTTCCAAGTCGGGGAACTTCTACAGTCGCTAAAGTTGCCGGTATCCGACGTGGAGTCTGCTAAAGGCCACGAGGTTGCGCGTAGCCGTGAACCAGACTTCCGCAAGTTGGGCGAGTTGATTGACATCCCGATTGGCGCCGTCTGCGGTGACGCTGGCTACTTCCTGCTTACCGATAATGAACGCCGAGCGCACAAGCTGCCCGTGAGCGCATGCGTGCCTGTGCTATCACGTAGCGGCCAATTGCGCTCAGGTCTCATTTCCCGGCAAGTGTGGAAACGATTGCGTGATCATGGAGAACGGATCTGGCTGTTTCGTCCTGACAAGCGCCACCGCCATCACAAGGGCGTTCAAAGATATTTGAGGCTACCGAAGGAAACAGGAGGATGCGATCGGACTCGATTTAAGGTTCGCTCAAGAAGGACTTGGTACCAAACGCATCTGCCGTCGCGGGTTGAAGGATTTATCAGCGGAATGTCACCGGTGGGCCCATGGATTAGCCTGACATGTATGCCCGGCCTCAACGCGACCAATACACTGTACGTAGTCCGCTTCAAGGATGCGACTAGTCTAGCGCAGCGCGCAGCTATTGGATTGTCGCTCGTCAGCTCCCACGCACGACAGGTCCTTGCTCGGCTCGGTCGGCGGTATCCAGGTGGTCTGCTGAAGTTTGAACCGGGAGATCTGAAAGAAATACCGGTTCCGGTGGTAACTCGGCTTCGGGGAATCACAAAGAGATACCAGCAGATAATCCGTCACTTGATCGAAGGCAATGTATCGAAGGCTGAAGAGCTGGCGGACCAGTGGCTGAAGGGCCAAAAACCGAGAGCACATACTACGCAGGCGACAGGAGGGCGCGAGTCAGAACTGTAGTATGGTGGGTCTTGCTTCTTGGAGGCTCAGAGCTTCTGCCGAGAATTGCTCCAGACTACCTGGGCGATGCCGACCAGAGCCAGGATCGCACCGTAAATAATCCAATGAAAGTCACCGACCATGAAGCCGACGCGGAAAGCAAGGTTAAGTCCTTGCAGGATCCAGACCGTACCCGCCAGGATCATCGCGGCGCCGATTAAGCTGCTGACGATGCGCATCACCACGTTAAATGTCCGCCACATAGGATTTTTCCGTTAGTCGCCACGCGCCCAATCAAAGCCAAGAAAGCTAGACTTGTCTCAGGTCTATACGCCTCTGGCGGATGAGGAGATAATCTCCTCATGGCAACCAGGAAGGTGGCAAAGCGGTCCCCGGGCTTGCGGGTATTTTGGGCGCCCCGGGTGCTGGCGATGCGGAAAGCGATGGGGATCTCACAGCGAAGCTTTGCCAAATTGGTCGGGGTGAGTGTCAAGACGCTGCAGAACTGGGAGCAGGGGAGGCGACAGCCATCAGGACCCGCCGCAGTGTTATTAACCGTACTTTTAACGGATCCTGATGCGGTGTTGAGGGCGTTAAGGTAAACCGATAGAGGGTCAGAGCGCCCGGTTTGGAGCGCAGAAGCGCCCGACGAAGCACCGCAGACAGTCGCTTCGGAATCGGTAATCGTAGGGGTGAGCGTCGCTGGTACGATTTAGGGGCCAATACGCCGAAACTCGAAGCTCGTCTAAGCAAATATTCAAGATAGGGGACTGGCTTATGCCGCGCGCGCGCAAAGCTTCATCGACGCGACAGTACCAAGTGAGAGCGAAGCTCACCAACTTTGAGTTAGCCAAGGCTAAGTCCGCACTGCGACTGCAGATCTATAGTCGAGGCGAAAAGGTCGGGGAGTTGCAAGTAGGCCGTGGATCTCTTTATTGGTGGGGATCCCATCGACAGAAAGAGAAGCGTATCCGGTGGGGCAAGTTCGCCGAGATGATGAACCGACTCGCCTACGGCGAACAGATCTAGGGACCTGACATGCCGCTCGTCTTAGGAGGACCCTTCTATCCCGAATTTACGGCTAACCAGGAGCGATATTTCCCTGAAGATCGTCAGTGCATTGAGAGGGTAGTTTCCAAGCTGCTGAATAACCAGACCACTGGTGAGCGGCCTGGAATGCTGCTCGGTAAAATTCAGTCTGGTAAGACCAAGACATTTCTGGCCGTCATCGCCCTAGCGTTTGATAACGGCTATGACGCCGCAATCATTCTAACGAAAGGCACAAAGGCGCTGACTCGGCAAACTGTCGCCCGCGTCAAACGCGAATTTGCTGCCTTTCAGCAGCGCGACCAGCTTCAGATCCACGACATTATGGCTGTCCCGGACGGGCTGACCGGCTATGAGCTCGATCAGAAGCTGATCGTTGTCGCTAAGAAGCAATCCGACAACCTGCATCGCCTCGAGGCGCTTTTCCGTGACCGATATCCGCGTCTCGGGCAGAAGCGCGTCCTTATCATCGACGATGAAGCTGACTACGCGAGCGTCGGTTTCCGCACCCAAGGAGGACAGGACCCGGATATCAATGTGACCGGCCGCCAGATTGACGAGCTGCGACGAACACTCCGAGCATCATCCTTTTTGCAAGTCACTGCCACTCCATACTCGCTATATCTACAACCGGAGGACCTCGTTGTCCGAAATATGGAATTTCGGCCGGTACGGCCGGCCTTCACCGAGCTCGTGCCAGTCAACGTCAACTATGTGGGCAGTGACTACTACTTCGCCAGAAGTCAGGAGCAGCAATCGGTTGCGTCTTATCTCTTTCGGGCGTTGTCTGTCAACGAGTTAGCCATTTTGAGATCGGAGGATCGCCGACGGTTTAAGCTGGAAGATGCACTTACCAGCGATGCTATCGAGACGCTCCGAGATGCCGTTTGCAATTTTATCGTTGGAGGGGTGATTAGACGCCTGCAAGATGCAGATGCTGGTCTACCCTCGAAGAAGTTCGCGTTCCTGTTTCACACCGAATCGCAACGCGCGGCTCATGCCTGGCAGGAGCAGATCGTACAGGCGGTACGAGATCAGTTGATGGCAGCCGCTGCGAACAATCCGGGTCGCTTAACGGAGCTGCTGTCGCGCGCGTATGAAGATCTGCGGCGGTCGATTGTTGTGATGGGACATGCATTGCCAGAGGCTGAGCGTGTCCGCGCGGCGGCGTTTGCCGCACTGCGCGACGAATGGCTCATGATCACTAAGGTCAACTCTGAACAGCAAATCGAGAAACTATTGGATGATGAAGGACAATTGAAGCTACGGACCCCGCTTAATGTCTTCATCGGCGGCCAAATTCTCGATCGTGGCGTGACCATCTCGAATCTGATCGGTTTCTTTTACGGCCGTCGCCCACAGGTTTATCAGCAGGACACAGTCCTACAGCATTCCCGGATGTTTGGATTTCGACCGATTGAGGACCTCACAGTTACCCGTTTCTACACCGAGCCACAGATTTACACGGCCATGCAGCGCATGCACGAGAGCGACGTGGCCCTACGGGAGTCCATCGAGCAAGACCCAGATCGCCCTGTGATCTTTATCCGAAAAGATGCTGGAGGCCAGGTCCTTCCCTGCAGCCCAAACAAGATCTTGCTATCCAACACCACGACCTTGCGTCCTTTTAAGCGCATTTTGCCGGTTGGCTTCCAGGCCGACTTTGCGGTGAGAACGCGGCCGGCTGTAGCGGAGATTGATGAGTTCGTGGCAAGGCTTGGCGACGGCCGAGACTTGGAGGAGGCGTTTCCAATCTCGTTAGTGGACGCTCTTCGGATTTTGCAGTTGATTGAGCCGACATTGCTGATGCAAGACGATGAGGGCTTTACTTTTGACTGGATTGCCGCAAGAGCGGCTCTGACTTATCTAGCCCAGCAGGCCGATGATCACGCGCGGCGAGGGACTGTTTGGTGTTTAGTCCGCACGAATAGAAACTTAAGCCGGAAGGTATCGGCGGCGAGTCATGCTGTGTATTCGGATGCGCCCGATACCGCGCGGTCGGAGGGAGCCGTCGCGCGGCAAGTCGCCATCGACAGGCCTATGCTGATGCTTATTCGACAAAATGGGCGCGAGGAGGAGGGGTGGCGCGGCACACCTTTCTACTGGCCGGTCATTGTAGCGCAGCAGAATGTCCGGACTGCAATATTCGCGCACGAGACGATGCCTTAGTTCACGAGGGAAGAAGTGGCAAAACGAAAGCGCTCCCAAAATCGGCCATCGGGTAAGTCGCCTGAAGCCGCACGCATGCCAAAGACCCAGCGGAAGGCGGTCCCGAGCAGTGATCCGCCACGCCGGCGATCGGACGCGGGCGAGGTAATGACTGATACCTACCGGCATTCGCAGGAGGCGCGTCAGCGTCCGGATGTTGGCGTGCAGGAGCAGTTCAGCCAGAGAAAGCCGCCGAGGACGTATCGGTACGACTCGAGCTTGGATCCGGCACTGTCCTGGGATGAAAACCGAGATCGGGAGCTTGCCGAGTGGCTGCTTGAGCTGATCGCTCAGTCCGCGACCAATGGAGATGAGAAGGTTTTCAAGTCTGCGCAAGAGTGGAGAGGTGGCGGTGTACGGGTCGAGTCTACGCGTGCAGCCATTGGGATTCTAAAGAGGCTGTCAAAGCCCTTTCTCAACTGGGCGGGGAAGGCTGAGCGGCATAAAATTTCGGTGCCAACCGTGCCGCTGTTCGTGCATGAGCGACATTCCACTAAAGCGATCCTCGATGGAATCCGGAGTCGGAAAGCCAAGGGAACGACCCTGGACCTATTTGGCGATGCTCAGATGGACATCGGTGAGAGGTTGGATGCTTACGAACATCAGGGGCCCTGGCAGAATCGGATGATTCTTGGCGATTCGCTGCAGATCATGAACTCCATGCTCGAGTTTGAGGGTCTGGGCGGCCAGGTTCAGATGATCTATATCGATCCTCCGTACGGTGTGAAGTTTGGCTCGAATTTCCAGCCCTTTGTTCGCAAGAATTCGGTAACAGACGGCGCGGACGGGGATCTAACGCGGGAACCGGAAATGGTGAAGGCGTATCGAGACACGTGGGAGCTTGGGTTGCACTCGTATCTGACCTACCTCCGCGATCGCCTCATCGTTGCCAGAGAGCTCTTGAGTGAAAGCGGAAGCCTATTCCTACAAATTTCTGACGAGAATCTCCATTTTGTTCGTGCTCTTCTTGGGGAAGTGTTTGGAGAGGATGCGTTTGTCGGAATCATTGTAATTCAGAAGACTGCGGGCGCGACGTCAGAATTGCTCGCTGGGACCGCTGACTACATTTTGTGGAGTGCGAAAGACATTGCGAAGGTGAAATATCGACGGCTGTTTACAAACAAGCTGACCGCCGGCGCCATTGAGAGGTACGATCAATTGGAATTGCGGGACGGGACCCGACGACCAATGACTCCCGGTGAGAAGAATAATACCGAGGAAATGCCGGAGGGCGCACGACGCTTCCAATTAAGTGCGTTGACAAGTACGCGGCCGCCGGGGGATTTCCCTGTAGAGCTGGGGGGGAAGGTCTATCGACCTCGAACCGGATTTTGGAAAACTGGGAAAGAGGGATTCGAGCGAATCATAGCCAAGAACAGAGTCGTTGCTACCGCAGGCGGTACGTTGCGGTACGTCCGATATGCCATGGATTTCCCATATGAGGAAGTCGATTCACTTTGGACGGACATATCTGGGGGAGTGCAGAGTCGTTCGGATCCCAAGGTGTATGTTGTGCAGACGTCTACGTCTGTTGTGCAGCGATGCCTTCTCATGTCGACGGACCCAGGGGACCTTGTATTTGATCCGACGTGTGGTTCTGGTACGACGGCATACGTTGCTGAACAATGGGGGCGCCGTTGGATTACTTGTGATACGTCTAGAGTACCGTTGGCGCTGGCTAGGCAACGCGTTATAACGGCAACATTCCCTTACTATGAACTCAAAGATCCTAAACGCGGGCCAGCGGGCGGCTTCGTCTATAAACGAAAGCAGAATAGAAAAGGCGAAGAAGTCGGTGGGCTCATTCCCCATATCACGTTAAAAGCTCTTGCAAATGATGAGTTGCCCCCGACGGAAGTTCTAGTGGACCGTGCCGAAGAATTGAAAGACATCACTCGCGTCTCTGGTCCCTTCGTCGTCGAGGCGACCATCGCACCGGCTCAGACGCTGCAGTACGGTGATCCCGGTGAGGCGCCAACGGGCGGCGGAGACCCGTCGACGCATATCGAGCGAATGACGCAGGTCTTGCGGCAGTCCAAGACGCTTCGACTGCCAGAGAACCAGACCTTGGTTCTCGAAGGCATCCGGCGCCTGGCGGATGCGGAATACCTGCACGCCGAAGCGATCCAACCCGACAACAAGCAGCGAATTGCGATTGTCTTCGGGCCGGAGGACGGCGCAATCTCGTCGGATGTCGTTTACAACGCCGCGAGTGAAGCGTTGTACCTCAAGTATGCCCAACTTTATTTCTTCGGGTTTGCGATTCAGGCCAAGGCGCGCGAACTGCTGGAGGATCGCAAGAAGCTCCGCATTCCTTGTGCCTATGTGGCGGTAACTCCTGATGTGGCGATGTCTGATCTGCTCAAGACGTCCCGGGCTTCCGAGATATTCTCAGTTACGGGGCTGCCGGACGTGACGGTAAAGGCGACGGGCAAGAAAAATAGCAGTGGCGGCTTGCTATATCAGGCCACGCTCTCTGGTTTGGATACTTTTGATCCGTCCACTCTCAAAGAGGAATCAATAGAGGGCCAGAATGTTCCGGCTTGGATGCTGGATACGGACTATGACGGGCTGTCTTTCCACGCGACGCAGGTCTTTTTTCCAAAGACAAGTGCTTGGGACAACCTGCAGAGATCGCTCAAGGCGACGTTCGACGAATCAGTCTGGGAGCATCTAGCGGGGACGACGAGCGAGGCTTTTGTACTCGGGGATCGTAAGCGGATAGCGATTAAAGTCATCGATGAGCGCGGCAATGAGTTGATGAAGGTTCTGGAGCTCAAAAAAGATGGGAGCTGGGCCTGATGAGCCAGATCAACGCTGTTGCCAACCCGATCATAAATTCTCCTTATAAGGAGCCAAGTCACTATTGGCTGATTCGGGAAGCGGTGCAGCCGGAAAAGAGGGAAGGGCGACGACCGGCGAGCTACTTCTTTCGCGTGCCCGAGCGTGCCGCGCGGGGCAAGAAGGATGGTGCGCCGCAGGTGGTCATGTTCGATGATGTGTCGCGAGGACAAGAAGTGCTTCTCGATACTGCGAACCTGCTTCGCCAGCGAGTCAAGGAGTGGCGTGAGAAACGACAACACGAAGGCGCGACGCGCGTCACGCGCGAGCTCCTGGAGTTGTGGAATTCGGCGGACCGAAAGGAGCCGATGTTTTTTGCGCAGAAGGAAGCGGCGGAAACGGTCATCTTTCTGATCGAAGGGCCGGCGGATTTGAAGCAAGGTGTCCGTATTCCTTCGGACGAACCGGGATTGGACGCGAAGGCGGCTGGTTTCAAGGCGTTCCTGCGATATGCGGTCAAGATGGCCACCGGAACGGGCAAGACGACTGTTATGGGCATGCTGTCGGCCTGGTCGATCCTCAACAAGGTGGCCAATCAACAGGCTGCCGAATATTCCGACACAGTGCTCATTGTCTGTCCGAACGTCACGATTAGAGACCGGCTGCGAGAGTTGGATCCGGCGCTGGATGAGGCTTCGTTGTACCGAACGCGCGAACTGGTGCCATTGCACCGGATGCCGGAGCTTCGTCAGGGCGATGTAGTTGTTACGAACTGGCATCTACTGGGTCGGCAGCAGCAGGGTAACGTTAACGGTCAGAGCGCTAAGGTCGTGAAGCGCGGTCAGGCGGTTGATCGGGTCCGGAAGCTTAAGCTCGGCGGCGCCAAAGCTGATGCTTTGAGCGAAGCGGATATTCGCCACGCAGCTGCAATGGGTGCCTACACGCTGGATGAAGAGATTCGGGATAAACAAGGCCATCTGACAGGATTCTGGGTCACTGATACGCAGTACGTCGAGAGTGACACGGCGTTCGTGAAGCGAGTGTTGGGCAATCGCCGCGGGCGCGGGTCGGCAATCCTAGTCATGAACGATGAGGCGCACCACGCTTACCGGCGAGGGGCGGCTGATCCTGAATTCACCTTGGACGAGGAGACGGCCGAGTCGGACGACCGGGAGGCAACGGTCTGGATTGAGGGATTGGACCGCATCAACAAGGTACTCGGAGGGAAGGGCTCCGGAATCCGGCTGTGTGTGGACCTCTCGGCCACTCCTTTCTATATCCAAGGCAGTGGGAATGAGGTGGGCAAGCCGTTCCCGTGGGTGATCTCGGATTTCAGCCTGCTCGAGGCGATCGAGTCAGGTCTGGTCAAGATTCCGCAGTTGCCGATGCAGGACGCATCAGGGGCCAAGACACCGGCCTACTTCAATATTTGGCGGTGGGTGCAGGAGAAGGCCGAAGCCGACGGATTGACTGGGGATCTGGCGCCACACGATGTTGTTCGCTACGCCGCGCAGCCTATTGTCTTGCTGGCGGATGAGTGGCGGAAGACAGCTGAAGCCTGGAAGGCACAGTTTTCGGAAGGAAGGCGTCGGTCCGGCGTGCCTCCAGTGTTCATCATCGTCTGCCGAAACACGGCGCTCGCCAAGTTACTCTACGAATGGCTGGCCGAAGGCGAGGGCGGCTTTGGGCAGGGTGTGCCCGAGTTCCGCAATTCCAAGGGAAACGAAGTCACCGTTCGGATTGATAGCAAGGTTTCGGAGGACATGGCTTCGGGCGGCTCGAAGGATGAGGCGCGTCGGTTGCGGTTCATCCTGGAGACAGTGGGCAAGACGGGATGGCCCGGGAAACGAATTCCCGAAGAATACGCGGCGCTGATTGAGAAGCAGAATCGCAAGGCGTTGGAGGATGAGGAGAGTGACGTTGTGACGATGGATCCGGCCATCCCGCCGGGTCGGGACATCCGGTGCATCATTTCCGTGGCAATGCTGTCCGAGGGTTGGGATGCAACGACGGTCACCCACGTCGTGGGGCTTCGGCCTTTCGGGTCGCAGCTACTGTGCGAGCAAGTGGTCGGGCGAGCGTTGCGCCGGACGTCGTACGTCGTGGATCCGGGCACAGGGTTCTTCCGGGAAGAGACAGCCAAGGTCTTTGGTGTTCCGTTCGAGCTGATTCCGTTCAAGATCGAGGGTTCCAAGGACCAAGCGCCCACTCCACCGGCGAACCATATATTCGCAGTGCCCGAGAAGGCGCGGTACGAGATCGAGTTCCCGATCGTCGAGGGCTATCAGGATCCGGGCATTACCAAGATTGCTGTCGACTGGAAGCTGGTCTCTAAGATTGTGCTCGATAGTGCAGATCTTCCGGATGCAGCTTTAGTTCAAGGTCTGGCTACGCATGATGGTGCGCTGGCGGCCTACGGGCCCGGCGCTCCAGAACTCGTGTCGCTCACCGCCTGGCGGTCACGCGTTCGGGTCCAGCAAGTTGCCTTCCACCTGGCAAGAGAAATGACCAAGACTTGGATCGAGGAGCGGGGCGGAAATATACCGACTCACGTGCTATTTCCGATGTTGCTCGAAGCAGTAACACGCTTCCTCGCAGAAAAGGTTGAATGCAAGGGGACTCGTGTCGTCCAGGATGTGGCAATTAATCCCTACTTTGGGCGAGCGAAGGGCGCGTTACTGGAGGCTCTGCAGGCAGTTGATGAGATTGGTGCGAGTCGCGAGCGTCCGATCGTCGCAGCTGTCAGGTCGACGACATGGGTTGATTTTCACACGGGCAAGGACATTGCGCCCGTCCAGAAATGCCATCTGAATGCCGGTGTGTTTGACACGCGGCTGTTCGAACAGCAGGCCGCGTTCATGCTGGACACCAACGATGTCGTCGACCGGTGGGTCAAGAATGAGAGACTGGGCTTTGTCATTCCGTATCGTCGAGAAGGTGTGCTGAGGAGGTATTTCCCGGATTTCCTGGTGGTGTTAGGAAATGCAGAACGCCTGATCATCGAGACGAAAGGACGGGAGACGCCGGATGTAGAGCTCAAGGAGAAAGCGGCATTGCGGTGGTGTCAGGCGATCAATAACGATGGGCGGTACGGACATTGGTCCTATTGTCTAGTGTGGGAGGCCGGCGAGCTGCACAGACTTTTATCGAAGGGACCTACTAATTTGCGATCGCAACGAGCCGCTCTCGCGGGGGATATCCTTAAGAAAGCGGAGTCAGAGGTCGAGCGATTGAAGTCTGAGGGCTGGGACAAGAAGAGGTTTGCAGATGAGTTGGCATTCCTTCTGCGCGAGAAAAGGGACGGCGGCTGAGAGTTATGAGCCGGTATGTCTTGGACACCAACCAGATTGTCTCGGCAGGCACCGGATGGCTGGATTACCCGCCCGACGAACCTGATCCAGTACATTCAAGACGACTTCTGATCCATGTGGCGACGAATGAGACCGGTCTGTACTGCGGCAAAATCATGGGTGAGTACCTAGAGAAACTGGTGGATCTTGGTCACCCACCCGATCGGGCGTCGCGTCTAATCACGCTACTTATGGGTGCATTTGAGCGCGTGGAAGTCGTCACCGCGAACGCGCCACATCCGCCAGCTGATCCTGATGATGAAATTTTCGTTCTGTGCGCCATCGATGGTGATGCCAATTACCTCATATCACACGATGGCGCGCTACTGAACCTTCGCGACCATTATCCTGGATTCACGATATGCGAGGCCGAGATCGAGACAGATAGATTAGGGATTTGAGCTCATACGCCTCCGACACCGCTGACTATGCGCACTATCTTTCTGCTTTACATGCCTCCCAACAATACGGAGGTCACGGCGCACTATCCGGACACAATTCAGGAGAAGGTGTCCCTGGATAGAAACGGCCGCTATGCTTCGCAGGACGTTGCGGGGCGGCTTTGGCATGTCTTCGAACAACGCCCTAGGCCGTTTGGGGGTCACGGGACAGTGTCGCCAATCGTGCAAAGTTTTAAACAATGAGTGAGGGAGACGATCTGCTAACGGTGGAAGGGCAAATGATCAAAGCCAACGAGTACTTCAATGATGGAGCCTTGATCTGACGATGGCGCCGGAAGCATCGGCCAGATTATTGATGGAGGTCGAGGCGGCCATCGATGCTGAGTATCAGAAACTTCCTTTACCTCACCCGGATAAATATCTCGCCACCTGGTATCTGCTCACTGTCAGCGAGGACTACACCCGAAATCTGCTTGTTGGGATGAGTCGAGTCGGCGAAAAGAGAATCGCCTATGAAATTGACCGCCTAAAATACTCGCTGAAGTTTGGTCTAGAGCGCATATATAGGGAGATTCCCGCAGACAGGGCGGTAACCGTGCCCCAGAGAGTTGTTCCAATGCTGTACACCCGCGCAGCGGAGTTATTACACGGCGGGAAGGAGTTTGCCGATGGGCATCAGCTTTGCTCTGCAGCCCATTCGGGCACTGTGACGATTGTAGCGACGGGTACCATTGTCGAAGTCGTAGTAGATGAGAAAGCACACGACAAGGGGTATGCTGCGCTCGAGCTGATGGGGCATGGTGGCGCTCCTATAATTGACCACGCGACGCTTCTCTACGCATGGGTTCGGGAATATCGGAGTCCCAAGGTCGTCGAATGGATAGCGAGCTTCACAACAAGCAAACAGCGCTTGCTTCGCTACCATTATGACCAAGAGCTCGCGATAGCGCTGGCGAGGGAAATGTCTCAAGCAGACCCGCTAATTCCTGAGCATTGGCACTTTCGCTGGGGCGGTCGCGCTACGACAACCGTTCTCCTAAACGCGCTCTGTGTGAGATGTCTATACCACTTGGTTGCAATTCACTTCGGCGCCCTCAAACTCGGCCTTAGGGGAGGCGGAGAATCAAACATATTGTTGGTTCTGACGTCTGAGCAACTCGCTCTGGATATCGAATCGATGAGTTCGATCCCACTGACCGAAGTGCAATCGTTCATCAGCTTTCTGACTTACGGTTCGGATACGAAAACACCAGACCCCGCACTTCAGCCCCTAATACCGTTGGGTCCTCTCCAGCTCGGCGTTCCATGCCTGCATTTTCTGTCATCGAACCGCGAACGTAATCTTCTAAGTCTTCAGGCGCGGGTCGACAAGCGCAGCTTCGATGAGTCAAGCCGCCTCTTTGAGCAGCAGATGGTCGCTGACCTTGCGCGCCAGGTACCTAAAACGTGGTCAGTGCGCTGTAATTCTAAACCCGCGGGGCACACCGGCGAAGAGCTGGATTTGTTGATTGGAGATGCTCGGAGTAGAACGCTACTCATTTGTGAGCTTCGATGGATGCTGCAGCCAGGAGATCCGCGCGAAGTTAAGCAGCGACGGAATGTGTGCTACGAAAAGGTCAATCAATTGGAGCGGAAGGTGCAATGGGCTCGAACCAACCTTCAGAAACTTCTCAGTAGAGCGTTCGACCAACCTGTGGACGATACCAATGACTGGAGAGTGGAAGGCATCGTTGTCATTGAGAACTTTGGCGGCGCTCGGAGCCAGCGACGGGAACTCCCAGTTATGACTACTCCTATGTTCGAAGTTGGAATAAAGCGATTCGCGGAACTCGCTGAGTTTGCGGCCTGGAGCCAGAGCCTAGAATGGCTGCCTCAAGAAGGAGTTCACTTTGAAATCAGCGACAATGAGTATGAACTCGCAGGCATGAAACTAGTAGTACCCGGCATGGTTCAGCTGCAGTCGGCAACTGAATATATGACACACGTCGAGCATACGCTGGTCGCCAACGACCGTCTCTCATGATCACCGAGTGATGCATGTCATCTACTAATGTGACCGCCAAAAGTCCGGAGCCGTGGACAGATGCGGCGGCGGCGGTAATTCACCTTTGCGAAAGCTGGGCTGTCGGAGCTACTTCCAGTGCCAACTTTCACTTCTATCTGTTCGGTAGTGCGATCTATCGGGGAGGGGAGCAGTTCAATTCACTGGAAAGTGACATAGACATTGTCTGCGAGTTTCCAAGCAACGGGGATGCACTGGGACGAGCGAAGCAGATGATCTGTTTGCGCAGCGCAAAGCAGCACCTCGAGATGAAGGTATTGTCTGAGTTGCACCGCACGTCTTGTGCGGAGCCAGCGGCGAGCTTTGTGGCAGCCACTCCTCTCGAGATCGGAGCTAATGTTCATAAGAGTGCATCACGCTCGTTCTTTGACAGGAATATCTTTTACGATCTGCTTGCTAAGAAGCAGGCCTTCGGACTTACCTCTGCTGGAACGCACGTGATGAGAGATGATGGCCTTCGTCAAGCCCTGGAGTATGTTCAGCGGATTCGCAACGACTACCTAGCCGTTTGCGCGAATGCCACCGGAGGTCTACGGGAGTTTTCGGGAACCGATCCAATGCCGAAGGCCTTGCTCAGGAGCGCGGCGCAAGTCGCCCCAGGTGCGGCGGACGGTGAATGGTACGACACACGTAGAGGACTTGAGGAATTGGACGCGCTGCTCCGAGCACGCCGAACCGAGGAACCGGCATGGAATTCCCTATATGACAAGGTCTCCGTGCGACGTGGTGATAGGGGTTTACGTAGGAGTCTAACGGCAGAGGATCAGCTGCTTCTCGCGGAAATGCTATATGACCGAGTACTGGACGCCGCGAAACCAGAGCCGCTAGTAAATTGGGGGATTCGCGTTAAGGGTCTTACTTCGCGTGAGCAGTTCTCTGAGGCTGTGCAACGGATGTTGCCGGATGCCAAGGTCATTGGCCCGTCGCCAGGGGGTGACGTGCTAACGATTCGGTCCACCGAGATAGGATGACGTTTGTTTGAGCAACTTTTTGAGCTAAAGGCTTTATCCACCCTGCTAGATATTGAGGTAGCTGATGTTGGTGCAATGGATCTCACGCCGGACCCAACGTTGGAGAAAAATAGTCGCGAGGCGTTATTGCTCGCACACATTTCTACATGGAGGCCAAAAAGTAGTTCGAGCGTGTCCCTCGAAAGAGAATTCGCTGAATTCCTGCTTCATCTGCTTAACGAGGAGCCACGCCTTAGAGGCGCCGGGGTTCTGCGTCATACGCCTTTCGCGGGAGTGGATGTGCCATTTAATATCGACTTCCTCCTCAGTTGGCCTACAGATAATGTAGGCGTGGAGAGGATTGGGGTTGAGTTCGTGCGACTTCAATCTCGTGCGATCTTCTTCTACAAAGTCTCTCAAGTTCTTCCGTTGGGGCGCACAGTTATTTTAGTTATCTACGGTACACGCCAGATGATTGAGCACTTACACGATGACATTGCTCGGCTTGGGCTAATGAATCAGAATATCAAGGTTGTAACGCTTGTTGATATCTAGGGAAACTCTGATTTATCGATGCCGATGACTAAAATGATCATGCAGAGCAACGCAGGGAGGAGATTTTGTGCTCATCGCTCTGTCTTGCGACTTCCCTTTGCCTGTTCAGCGCAGATTTCATCGACGCTACGTCGCCAGCCTCAACAGCGGTCGGCGCAGCTGAAAGATATTCACCAGCGCGCAG
>Ga0182030_10008964_pt1 | contig 20588 bp, 9 predicted proteins | sample 812S3MmetaG_FD_121299 | JGI IMG/M metagenome (GOLD analysis project Ga0182030, IMG submission 121299) | Permafrost microbial communities from Stordalen Mire, Sweden - 812S3M metaG (Illumina Assembly) | ecosystem: Environmental > Terrestrial > Soil > Wetlands > Permafrost | place: Sweden... | reverse complement strand
ATCGAGGCGCATGGCACCGGAACCCCGCTCGGCGACCCCATCGAGATCTCAGCCCTGGCCGACGTTATGGCCGAAGGACGCAACGGCACGCCCCTCGTGCTGGGATCGCTCAAGTCCAACGTCGGCCACATGGAGGCCGCCGCCGGCGTCGCCGGAGTGATAAAGGTGGCGCTCTCCCTGCACCACCGCGTCATCCCGCCCAACCGCCACTTCAAGCAGTGGAATCCGCGCATCCCCAAACCGCCGTTCGTCACCGAGGTGCGCAGCGAACTGGGCGATTGGCCCCGCGCCGATCTGCCGCGCATCGCCGGCGTGAGCGGCTTCAGTTTCGGCGGCGCCAACGCGCACCTCGTGCTGCAAGAGGCGCCGGCCCCCGTTCCAACTCCCGATCTTCCCGCCGAGGCGCGCGATTTCCTGTTGCCACTTTCCGCCAAATCGCCGGATGCGCTGCGCGAGCTCGCCGGCGCTTATTCCCGCTTTCTGGAAGATGGCCCCGCCCTGCGCGATGTCTGCTTCACCGCGGGCGCGCGGCGTACGCACTACAACTGCCGGCTCGCGGTGGTTGGCACGAGCGCGGCGGACATGGCGGCCCAACTTGCCGCCAGAAGCGCCGCGCCCGCCCGGCGCGTCACCAAACTCGCCTTCGTATTCTCCGGGCAGGGGTCGCATTGGAAGGGCATGGGCGAAGCTCTCCGAAACACCGAGCCCGTGTTCCGCCAGACCCTGGAAGATTGCGACCTTCTCTTCGGCCAACACAACGCCTGGAGCGTGATGGAAGAGATCCGTTCGGCATCGCGCCTTCATGAGACCGATGTCTCGCAAGCCGCCGTGTTCTCCATGCAGGTGGCGCTGGCCGCGTTGTGGCGCTCCTGGGGCATTCAACCCGCCGCGGTGGCCGGCCAGAGTCTCGGCGAGGTAGCGGCCGCGTATGTGGCCGGCGCGCTGAGTCTGGAAAGCGCCGTGGCCGTGGTGCACCACCGCAGCCGCCTCATGAAGACGCTCTCCGGAAAGGGCATGACCGCGGTGGTGGGTCTCGCGCCGCAAGCCGCCCGCGAGCTGATTGCCGCCTGTCACACCGAGTTGCATCTCGCCGGCAGCAGCGGTCCCCAAACCAGCGTGGTGGCCGGGCCGCCCGCCGCTATCCACGCGCTGGTGGCTGCCGCCACCGAACGCGGCGTATTCGGACGCGAGATCGCTGGCGTCGACGTGGCCTTTCACAGCCCCCACATGGAACCGTTGCGCGGCGATCTGGAAATGTCGCTCAGCCGGATCGAGTGCGCGCCCGCCCGCACGGGCATGATGTCCAGCGTTACCGGCGAGTGGTTGAACGGCTTCGCGCCGGACGGCCGCTACTGGGGACGCAATCTCTGCGAGCCGTTTCAGCTCACCTCCGCCATCGGCCGCCTCATCGCCGAGGGCTTCGACGGATTTCTCGAAATCAGCCCGAGCAGCGTGCTCTCCGGCGCCATCCGCCAGACGCTGGCCGCCAACAAGGCCGAGGCCCTCGTGCTCGGGTCGTGCCGGCGCGACGAACCGGAGCGCGCCACCATGCTCGCCTCCCTGGCCGAACTCTACGCCGCGGGCAGCGACGTGAATTGGTCCGCGCTCTATCCCGCTAGCGGCCGCTGCGTGAGCCTGCCGCTCTATCCCTGGCAGCGCGAGCGCTACTGGATCGACCAGCTTCCCGGTGGATCCGACGCCTCCGCCCAATCGTCCGATCATCATCCCTTGCTGGGCCAGCCAAGAGAATCGGCGCTGCCCGGCGGCCAGCGCTTTTGGGAACAGGATATCGACCTCACCGCGCTGCCCTATCTCGCGGGACACAAAGTGCTCGGCGCGACCGTCTTTCCCGGCGCCGCATTCCTCGAGTGCGCGCTCGCCGCCGTGCGGCAGGTGCATGGCGAGCCCGGCCCGGTGGAAGTCTCCGGCCTGCTGTTTCACGAGCCGCTCCCGCTCTCGCCCGATGCGCCGAGGCAACTGCAACTCGCCCTCTCGCCGTGCGCCGACGGCAATTTCCACCTGCAATTCAGCGCGCGCGAGAATCCTGCCGCCGCCTGGACGCAACACGCCACCTGCACCGCGGCCCCCGTCAAAGCCCCCGCGGAAATCGCCGCGTTGGAGCACTTTCGCCAAAGCTGCACCGAACCCATTGATCGCAAAGTCCACTACGAAGCAATGGCGGGCCACGGCCTGGAATACAGCGGCGATTTCCGCGCCATCTGTCAACTCTGGCGCACCCGCGGCGAGGCCTTCGCCGAACTCGAACTGGACCCCGGCGCCGCCGCCGAGGCCGGCGAATACGGCGTGCATCCCATCCTGATCGACGCCGCCTTGCAAGTGGTGGCAGCCACGCTCGACCCCGCGGATGACAGCCCCTACAGCCGCCAGAGCTACCTGCCGCACGGCATTCTGCGCGCGTGCTTCTTCGCCAGCGCAGGTGAGCGGGCCATCTGCACGGCGCGCCTCGTGTCGGGCAAGGCAGGCGACGCGGAGATCCGCGCCGATGTCCGTCTGGCCGATAGCGACGGGCGCGTTTGTCTCGAAATCGATGGCCTCTGCCTCCGGCACGTCGGCTCGGGCGCGGCCGGCGCGCGCGGAAAATTGCGCGACTGGCTCTACGATCTTGCCTGGGAAGAAACGCCGCGGCAGTCCTCCGCCGCCGCTGCGCCCGCCGCATCCTGGACTATCTTCGCCGACAGGCAAGGCCTCGGCGACCGCCTCGCGGCAACGCTGCGCACCCGTGGCATCGGTTGCGTGCTGGCGCCCGCTGGCGACCACGATTGGGAACGCCACGCCGCCGAAGCGGGCGCGGGCGTCGTCTATCTGCGCGGGCTCGACCATCCGCAAGATCCATGCGCCTCGCTGCTGCCTCTCGTGCAAGCCCTGGCCCGCAGTGGCAAGAGAGAAATTCCGCCGCTCTGGATCGTGACCCGCCAAACTCAGGCTGCCGCCGACCGACCGCCCGTCCTCACCGCGGCCGCGCAGTTGTGGGGCTTCGGCAGAGTGGTCGCTCTCGAGCACCCCGAGCTATGGGGCGGTCTGGTGGATCTCGATGCCGCCGACGCCGATGAAGCGGAGCAGCTCGCCGACGAAATCCTCGCGCCGGACGCCGAGCGCCAGGTGGCCTTCCGCTCCGGCAGCCGGTACGCCGCGCGCTTGCGCCCCGCCGCCGAATTGCCCAAGCCTCTTCCCGTGGTGTTTCACTCCGACGCCACGTATCTGATCACCGGCGGGCTCGGCGGACTGGGCTTGGCCGTGGCGCGCTGGATGACGGAACGCGGCGCGCGCCGCTTCATCCTCACAGGGCGCACGCCCCTGCCGCCGCGCTCCGAGTGGCAATCGCTGCCCGCGGACCACGCCGCGAAATCCCGCGTTGAGGCCGTGCGCGAACTGGAGCGTCTGGGAGCATCCGTGCATCCGGCCGCGTTCGACATTGCCGACGCCGCGCTAACCAACGCCTTCATCGACGCCTTCCACGCGGAAGGCTGGCCGTGCATCCGCGGCGTCATTCACGCCGCCGGTGTGGTGGAAGACCAACTGATGTTGCGCCTCGACGCCGCGACCCTGGAAAAAGTACTCCGCCCCAAAGTCTCCGGCGCGCTCGCCCTGCACGAAGCCACCAAACATCTCGACCTAGATTTCTTTACCCTGTTTTCCTCCGTCTCCAGCGTCCTCGGCCAATTCGGCCAGGCGCACTACGCCGCCGGCAACGCCTTCATGGACCATCTGGCCCACTGGCGGCGCGCCCAGGGACTGCCGGCCACCACCATCAATTGGGGCCCGTGGGCCGAAACCGGCGTCTACGCGCGCACCGATGCCGCCGGCAAGAGCGGCCGCTCCGGCGTCTTTCCCATGCTGCCCAACCAGGCCTTGCAGGCCATGGAGTTTATCCAGTCCACTGCGCCCGTGCAGGCCGTCGTGGTGAGCGCCGATTGGGGCCGTATGCCGGCTTCGCCCTTGCTCGCCGAACTGGCGCCCGATAGCACAGTCACCGCGCGCTCCGCCGAGGATGAGCAGGCCGCCGCGGCTCTGCTGCTCGAACTCCTCCTCGCCGAACCCGACGAACGCCGCCAGCGGCTGGAAGAGGTGCTCCGAACCGCCGCCGCGCGCGTCCTCCGGCTCGATCCGTCCCGCCTGGATATCCGCGAGCCGCTCACCTCCTTCGGCATGGACTCGATCATGGTCGTCGAGCTCAGAAACTACATCGAAAAGACCATGAACCTGAGTATCTCCATGGTCGACCTCTTCACCGGTACGGTAGCCAAGCTGGCCGAGCAGGTGGCCGATAAACTCGCCGCCGGCACGCAGCTCGAAGAACTACTGGAACAAGTCGAAAACATGTCGCCGCAGGAAATCCAAGCCCTCCTCGGCGAAGAAAGCGCACCTCTCAATTAGGAAAGCCATGAAAGATCTCAACAAACGCATTGCCGCATTGCCCGAACAGAGGCGGGCGATCCTGGCCCGCCTGGTGGCCAAAGACGCCGAAAGCCGCAACTCCGCGCTCAAAGCCGAGGAGGCCAATGCGCGGCCGCCCCAGCATCAGCCGCGGGAACAGTATGACATCGTCATCATGGGCGGCGGACTGGCCGGTTTATCCTTAGCCATCCAGTTGCGCCGCGCCGTGCCGCAAGCCAGCCTGCTCATCGTCAACAGCACCACTTATCCGGCTCCCGAGGCCGCGCACAAAGTGGGCGAGTCGTCGGTGGAAATCGGCGCGCACTACTACGACACCATCATCGGATTCAAAGAGCATCTCGAAGACCGCCAGCTTCGCAAAATGGGACTGCGCTTCTTCTCGCCCTACGGCGACAATAGCGACATCTCCAAGCGCGTCGAGCTGGGGCCGTTCGAAAATCACATCCTGCCCATTCCGAGCTACCAGATCGATCGCGGCCGCTTCGAAAACGCGCTCGCCGTGCAAGCCGCAAGAGACGGCGCCGGGTTCGTCGACGAGTGCAAGGTCAAGGACGTGGACCTCGGCGCCGAGGGCGCGCCGCACGTGGTCCATCTGGAACGGGCCGGCGAACAGTTCCAGGTGAAGGCCCGCTGGGTGATCGACGCCGCCGGACGCGCCGCCCTTCTGCGCCGCAAGCTGGGCCTCACCAAACCGTCCGAGCACAATGTCAATTCTGTCTGGCTGCGCATCAAGCTGCCCATCGATCTGGAGAAATTCTCCGACGACCGCGATTGGCGCGGGCGCATGCTCACCGGCTTCCGCCAGTACTCCACCAATCACCTCATGGATCGCGGCTACTGGGTCTGGCTCATCCGCCTCGCTTCCGGCTCCACGAGCGTCGGCATCGTGGCCGATCCGCGCCTGCATCCCCTCGAAACGTACAACCGGGAGGACCGTTTCATCGATTGGCTCGACCGCAACGAACCGCAGGTGGGAGACCTGGTGCGCCGTAATCGCCACCTCATCCAGGATTTCCTGGCCATCAAAAAGCTTGCCCACACCACCGAACAGGCCTATTCCAACGATCGCTGGGCGCTGGTGGGCGATGCCGCTCTCTTCACCGACCCGCTCTACTCCCTCGGCAGCGATTTCATCGGCATGGGCAACACCCTGGTCACCGAAATGGTACGCCAGGATCTCTCCGGCGTCGACATCTCCGCGCATGTGGATTTCTTCAATTGGCTGCTGCTCGATTTTCTCTACGACAGCGGTATCCGCATCTTCCAGGATCAGTATCCGCTCATGGGGAATGCCCAGGTATTCGTGGCCAAGGCGCTCTGGGACATCGCCTGGTACTGGGCCACCATCGGCCCCATCTTTTTCCACGACCGCGTCTCCGACCTGGAGTTCATGAAGTCCATCAAACAGGAGCTCATCCACTTTAAGGTGCTGCAACGCAAGATGCAGGATTTCTTCCGCGAGTGGGATCTCGCCACCAAGGACGAAGTCTTCAGCGGCCGCCACGTCGACCTCACCAAGATCCCGTTCCTCTATCCGCTGGTTCACCTGGAAATGGACGCCGGCTACGATGAGGACACCCTGCGCCGCAAGCTTCGCGACAACGTGAGCCTGCTCGAAACCATGGGCGCCGAAATGGTTCTGCGTGCCTACGGCGCCTATCCGGCCGCGCCGATGACGGATACCGGCATGACCTTGCAGGAGCATTTCGCGCGCACCGCGCCGCGCGCCGACATCCACGAAGAGCTGAAGCGGGCATGGGTGGGCGCCAAGGCCGAATCCGCCCTGGCCGCCGGACAATCGTTCTAGACCGCTATGAAAGATCTCTCCAGCAGAATCGCGGCGCTCGATCCTGGCAAGCGCGAGCTATTGCTCAAGCGGCTGCAACACCAGGCCGATGAGCGCGCGCGCGAGCCCCGGATCGCGGAGGCGGCCCCGTCCTCGCCTCCCGTGGCGCGCTTCGATGTGGTGGTGCTGGGCGGCGGTCTCGCCGGGCAGACGCTGGCCAGGCAGATCAAGCGCGCCCGCCCTGAAACCACCGTGCTGGTAACGGAACTGCGCCCCCATCCGGTTCCCGAATCGGCCCACAAAGTCGGCGAATCCACCGTCGAGATCGGCTCGCACTACTTCGCCGAAGTGCTCGCGCTACAGCATCACCTCACCACGGCGCAGTTGCGCAAGGCGGGATTGCGCTACTTCTTTCCCAGCGGCGCCAATGACGATGTGGCGCGCCGCGTGGAAATGGGCGCTTCCTATTTCCCGCCCGTGCCCAGCTACCAACTGGATCGCGGCCGTTTCGAAAATGCGCTGCGCGCCGATAATGCCGCGATGGGCGTGGAGTTTTGGGATCGCGTCAAAGCCGGTCCCGTCACCCGCCAGGGCGATACGCATCATGTCGTCCTGGAGCGCGCCGGCAGCCCGTGCACCGTCGCCTGCCGCTGGGTAGTGGACGCGTCCGGCCGCGCCGGCCTGATGAAGCGTCAACTCGGCCTGGCGCGCGAGTCCGGCCACAAGTGCAACGCCGTCTGGTTTCGCCTCGCCCGCAAGATCGATCCCGACGAGTGGTCCGATGCGCCCCACTGGCAGGATCGTCTCCCCAAGGGTCTGCGGTGGATGAGCACCAACCACTTCATGGGGCGCGGCTACTGGGTTTGGTTCATCCCGCTCGCTCCGGAAGCCACCAGCGTCGGCATCGTGGCCGATGCCGCGTTGCACCCGATCAGCGAAATGCGCTCGTTCGAACTGGCGCTGGGGTGGATCGCGAAACACGAGCCGCTGTGCGCCAGGGTCATCGAAGAGCATCGCGGCACTCTGATGGATTTCCTGGCGCTGAAGCACTACGCGTATGGGTGCGCCCAGGTATTTTCAGGCGACCGCTGGGCGCTCACGGGCGAAGCCGGTGTCTTCACCGATCCGTTCTACTCGCCGGGCAGCGATTTTATCGGGATGAGCAATACGTACATCAGCGATCTCATCCTGCGCGATCTCGCCGGCGAACCCATCGCCGCGCGGGCGGCCGAATACAACCGAATCTATCTCAACACCTACGAATCCTTCCTCACGGTCTACGAGAATCAGTATCCGCTGATGGGCAATCCGCGCGTGATGGCGGCGAAGATCGTCTGGGACTTCGCCATCTATTGGGGCTTCCTCACCCTGCAATTTCTCACCGGGCGCCTCTGCGACCTGGAATTGCAGGCGAAGGCAGGCCACACGCTGCAGCGCGTCAATCACCTCAACGCCCGCGTGCAGGCGTTCTTCCGTCAGTGGGATGCGCTTGAGGGGCGCGATTGCGAAGAGCGCTTCATCGATGTTCTGGACGTGGACATCATGCGGCGGCTCCACTACGAGTTGCGGGACAACCTCCCGGGCGGCGAGTTGCTGGAGCGCTTCTCGCAAAATCTGGGTCTGCTGGAATCTCTCGCCGCCGCCCTGTTTCACGAGGCCGCGAGTCTGCTTCCGAATCCGCCGAATCGTCCGGTCAACCCGTACGCGATTTCGCTGCACCCCGAACAGTGGGAAGAAGACGAGCTCTTCCATCCTGGCAAAACCGTGGAGGTGGAAGCAGTCGCCGCCGGAACCATGGAGAAGATCCGGCTCACAACGGCCATCCAACAGCACAGCCTCGTGGACGTGGCGCATGCCGGCTGAAACACACACCACCGAAATCTCCCGCCGCCTGGCGTCCCTGTCGCCAGGACGCCGCGCCCTGCTGGAGAAGCGCCTGCTGCGCACCGCGGCCGACGCCGCGGCGGCGGGCGAGATTCCCATGCTGCCGCGCGGCGAAGAGCGCGATTTTCCCCTTTCCACCGCGCAGGAGCGCATGTGGTTCAACCACCACTGGAGCCCCGATCAGCCGGTCTACAACGAATCGTTCGCCGTCCACATCGAGGGCGAGCTGGATGCCGGGCGCCTGGCGAAGAGCTTCGATTTCGTGATGGCCGCTCACGAGATCTTCACCATCACCTTTCACACCGCCGATGGCCGCGCCTTCCAGCGCTTGGGCGGCTCCGCCGCGCCGCGGCTTCAGGTTTACGATCTGCGCCAGGTGCAGCCGCCGGCGCGCGAAGAGGCTTACGAAGCCGCCTGCCGCCGCCTCGTGCGCGAACCCTTCGACCTCGGCGCGGGCCCGCTGTTCCGCGCCGCACTGTGGCGCATCGGCGAAAGCGAGCACCATCTCGTCTTCGCCATGCACCACATCATTTTCGATGGCTGGTCGGGCGGCATGTTCTTCCGCGAGCTCTTCACCGCCTACGTCGCACTCGGCGAGGGGAAGGTGCTGGAGTTTCCGCCCGCCCGCCCGCAATACGTGGATTTCGCCGTCTGGGAGCGCCGCCATCTGGAAGAGTCCGGCGCCGTGCTCGCCCGCCAGCTCGATTATTGGAAAGAGCAGCTCTCTGGCAATCTGGCGCCGCCCCAATTGCCCGCGGACCGGCAAGCCGTCGGCCCCCACGCGCACTCTGCCGGCCGCGAAGTTTTCGTCTGCCCCGCCGAGTCGGCCTCGGCGCTCAAGGCGCTGGCCAAAGATTGCGGCGCCACCCCGTTCATGGCGCTGCTCGCGGTCTTCAATCTGCTCCTGGCGCGCTACTCCGGGCAGGACGATATCTTCGTCGGGCTGCCCACCGTCAATCGCACCCACAGCGCGTTGAGCGACATCATCGGTGTCTTCATCAACATGGCGATCTTCCGCACGGATCTCTCCGGCGAGGTCACCTTCCGCGAATTGCTGGGCCGCGTCCGCCAGACGGCGCTCGACGCGCAGGCCAACCAGGAGATTCCGCTGGAGCGGGTGGTGCGCGCCCTCTCGCTCACCGGCGATGCGGCGCGCTCCCTGGTCAGCGTGCTCTTCGACATGCAGAAGAAGTCGCAATCGCTCGTGGAGCCTCCGGGCTTGACCATCCGCACCATCGATGCCGGCACGGGCGTGGCCAAATTCGATCTCGTGCTGGCCATGGAAGAGACCGGCATGGAGCTGAAAGGCGTGCTGGAGTACGACGCCGAGAAGTTCGATCATGAAACCGTGCGCCGCATGGCGAGACATTTCATCGCCCTCATGCATGCGGTGGCGGCTGCACCGGACATTCCCGCCCTCCGGCTGCCGATGATGGATGCCGCGGAGTTGGCGGAGATCGAAGCGCGCGGCGCCGGGTCGCCGGAGGTGGAGCAATCGGTTTCGGCCGCCGCCTGGCTGCGGGCGTGGCAGACGCCGGATGCTCTCGCGCTGGCGGATGGCACGGCCCGGCTGAGCTACTTCGATTTTCATGCCCGCGCCGCACGCCTCGCCACCTTTCTCGCCAAGCGCGGCGCCGGCGCCGGCCGGCATGTGGCGCTATTTCTTGCCGGCGGCGCCGATCTCGCCATCGCGCAGCTTGCCGTGATGATGACCGGCGCCGCCTTCGTTCCCATGGATCCGGCGGACCCCGCGGCCCGCGCGGAGTTCATGATCGGCGATTGCGATGCCACACTGGTCATCGCCAACACCAAATCATCAGCCGCGATTCCCGCCTCCGTGCCGGTGGTCTGGATCGATCGTGACCGCGCGGAAATCGACCGCTGCGAGCCCATCGCCCAGCCCGCGGAACGGTCCGGCAACGATCCGGCTTACGTGATCTACACCTCCGGATCCACCGGGCAGCCCAAGGGCGTGGTGGTCTCTCACGCGGCTCTCGCCAATCTCGTGGCGTGGCACCACCGCGAATTCGCGATCACCGCCAGCGACCGCGCCACGCAGCTTGCGTCCGTGGCGTTCGACGCCTCTGTCTGGGAACTCTGGCCCTATCTCGCCAGAGGCGCGAGCGTCCATTTCCCTGCGCGAGAGCTGCTTGCCGATCCCGCCGCATTGCGCGATTGGCTCGTCAAGCACGAAATTACCGTCGCCTTTGCCCCTACGCCAGTGGCGGAAGAACTGCTTGCCCTGGACTGGCCGTCCAAGGGCAAGCTTCGCCTGCTGCTCACCGGCGGCGACCGCCTGCGCAAGCGCCCGCGCGTTCCGCTTCCGTTCCGCTTCGTCAACAATTACGGCCCCACGGAGAATGCCGTGGTCACTACCTCGGGCGAGGTATCGCCCGCGCCGAACGCCGCCGCGCCTTCCATCGGCCGGCCCATCGACAACGTCTGGCTGCGCATTGTCGATCGCCACCTCGAGCCTGTTCCGCGCGGCATTTTCGGCGAGCTGGTGGTCGGCGGGCACAGCCTGGCCAACGGCTATTGGAATCGGCCCTCGCTCACCGCGGAGAAGTTCGTCGCTCTGCCGGACGGCCGGCGGGCGTATCGCACGGGCGACCTCTGCCGGCTCCTCCCCGGCGGCGAGATCGAATTTCTCGGCCGCATCGATACCCAGGTCAAAGTGCGCGGTTGCCGCATTGAGCTCGGTGAAATCGAGAGCGCGCTATTGGCGCACCCCGCCCTCCGCGACGCCGTGGCCGACGTGCGCGACATCGCCGGCAGCCGCCGCGGAATTGTCGCCTACATCGTTCCCCGCGCCGATGCGCCCGACGCCGCCGAACTCCGCGCCTTCCTCGCGGAGCGCTTGCCCGGCTACATGACGCCGTCGCATATCGTGACGCTTGACGCTGTTCCCACCACCGCCAATGGCAAAGTGGACCGCAAGCGGCTGCCCGCGCCGCAGGCCGATGCATCGCCCCCGCAGTCCGCCATTCCGCCGCGCACCGCGACGGAACACCAGATCACCGCTATCTGGAAAGATCTCTTAAACCTCGCCAATCCCGGTGTGCGCGACAACTTTTTCGATAGCGGCGGGGATTCGCTTCTGGCCACGCGCCTCGCGGTGAGCATCCGCGAAAAGCTCGGCGTCGAGATCCCGTTGGTGCGCATCATGAGCGGGGCGACCATCGAAGCTCTCGCCACCTGCGTCGATTCCGCGCAGCAGGCCGCGCCGCTTCCCGCGTGCGTGATTCCCTTGAAGGCCGGGTGCGGCGACCTGGCACCGCTATTCCTCGCGCCCCCGGCGGCCGGCAGTCCGGCCTGCTATCTGGCGCTGGCCGCTGCCTGCCCCGGAGATCGGGCGATATACGGTTTTGAGGCGCCCGGCCTGATGGGCGGGAAGCCCATCCACTCCATCCCGCGGCAGGCGCGGCACTATCTCGATGCGCTCACCGCCATCCAGCCGCACGGACCTTATTACATCGCGGGCTGGTCGCTGGGCGGGCCGGTGGCCTTCGAAATGGCGTGCCAGCTCCGCGAGGCGGGCGAGCCCGTGGCCTACCTCAGTCTGCTCGATGCCGGTCTTCCCCAGAATGGCCGTCTGCCGGGCGGGCTGAGCTGGTTCCAGCCCATGTGGTGGGCGCTCTCTTTCCCGTTCACCGAGGGCATGCCGCTCAACTATGCCACCTTGTGCATGCTCGCCCGTTGCGTCGGCATACGCCTTCCCGAATCCTGGAGCGCGGTGCGCCGCGACGGGCTGGGCGGGGCGTTGCGCGCCATGGGCGGGCTCCTCGCCGGCGGCTGGCGCTCCAGCCGCGTGTTTCTGGCGAGCTTGAGCAGCTTGCAGCATTATCAGCCCAGAAACTTCGATGGCCATGTGACCCTTTTTCAGACAGCATTGCGCAGCGATTCCGGGAAGAACGACGAGGTACTGCGAAACAATCTTCAGCAATGGTCGCGGGGAGTGACCGTGCACCCCGCTCCCGGTTCCCACATGACACTTTTGCTTGACCCGAAAATCGCGTCCGCCTTTGCCCCTGCTTTTGAGGCGACGCTCAACCAGACAAGCGCTCACGAAAGGTAGGACAGACACATGGGACTAACCAACATCCTCGCGATGGACGGCGGCAACGGCATCGTCACCGCCGACCTGCTCCAGAAATTGGAAGACGTGAATCACAACCGGTACCTGAACCGGGCGGATCTCTTCGTGGGGACCTCGGCGGGAGGCATTAATTCCCTGTTTCTCGCATCGCAGGACAACCCTACCGACGCGCTCCAGCATATCCTCGAGTTCTGGACCAACGTGAATCGCAGCATCCTTGGAGGGCTCTCGGCCGCCGAGGTCGAGGAGCGGGCGAAAGCGGCAGTCGAGGCCAATGCCGTATTGCCGGTGGCTACGCAGGCTGGACAAGATGTCATCGGCGCCATCTTTCATAGCATCCTGGGCCTCGGCGAGGCGGCGTTCGGATTCCGCTCCTTGTTTCGAAACGACGTCCTCAAGCAGTGCCTCACCCAATACTTTGGCGCCGACACCGTTCTGGGCGACCTCAGGAAAAAGGTGATCATCGTCAGCTTCCAACTGGACAATGGCAAGACCGGGATCAAACAGAGCTGGGCGCCGAAGCTCTTCACCAACCTCGACTATGGATCGTCGGGACAGCCCAGAGCGCCCGGTGAGGCCCAAGGTTCGGACATGCACGAGAAAATTGTGGACGTGGCGCTGCGTACCAGCGCGGCCCCGTTGGAATTGCCGATCTATCAGGGAATGGACGGAACCGGCCCGGGGTATGTCGATGGCGGCCTGGTGGCCAACAATCCGGCGATGATCGCGCTCTCGGCAATTCTCGGTACGCTGCGCCGCGCAGCTGGAGCGAAAGCGAAGCTGGACCTGGACGACGCTCTGAGCGAGATCAATCTGCTGTCGGTTGGAACCGGACGCAACCTCGTTGGAACGGCGCAATTTCTGGACCCGGAGTTTTCCGGCGGCTCCGCAGCGTGGGGCTACAAACAGTGGCTCTTCGATCCTTCCAATCTCGTCGTTCTGATCGATGCCTGGATTCAGGGCGGAAATATAGCCGTGTCGAAGCAGTGCGAACTCCTGATGGGGGATGAAAACTTTCACCGCCTGAATGTCCCGCTCCAGTTCATGATGGCGGAGAAGAGCCCCGCCACCGATGCTGTGGTGGCGGAAGCGGCTGCGTGGCTGCAAACCAAGAACTGGTTCAAACAACAGCCCAAGCTGGCGATTACCGCGCAGGTGCCGATGCTGCACGCCGGCAAACGGGCGCAGTTTCCGGCGACGCCTGGCGCCTGAGAACCGGGAAACGCCGAACCGTGATGAGCTTGAAGAACAACTACGAGCCGTTAGTCAGCGTGATCGCGTGTCCCCACGCGGACGCGCGGCTGGCTGTGGAATCGGTCGCCGCGCAGTCGTATCGCAATTGGGAATTGTGCGATGCGCCCGGCGCCGAAGCTTCGCGCGGCGAATTGCTGCTTTTTCTGCAACCCGGCTGCGCGCTGGAACGCGATCACCTGCGGCGCTCCGTGGAGGCGTTCGCCGAGACGGGGGACGGGCTCGATCTGGTCTATTGCGACGCGCATTTCAACTGCCCTTCCCGCACCGACCGGGAAGACCTCTTCCAGAGGGCGGTGGCCTTGCCGTATCATCTGCTCGGCGCGGTTTGCGGCGAAGAGTTCTCCGCCAACCTGCGAGACCGCGTGCCGCCGCCGGTTCCACTCGGGCCGTTATCGGGCGCCCCCTTCACCTGGCACAAGCCGGATTGGGGTGCTGATGGCCCCAAGACGCTGGCCCGCTGCAATTTCATCGGCCTGTCCGACGCGGTCATGACGCGCTCCGCGTATGAAGCCGCCGGCGGCCTCAAGGAATCGGCCGATTCCGGCTGGCGACTGTGGCTGGATATGCTCCGCGCCGGACACCGCGCCTTCCGCCGCATCCCCCACGTCGGAACGCGATACACCACCGCGGATCTCTTCCATCACCGGCAGTCCTATACGCGCAGCGTCTCGCGGCAAAACGGACAAACGGATCGCGCGGCTCCCTCGCCGCGGCCCGCCGCCGTGCATCGCGCGCGTCCGCGCGTCCTCTTTATCGGCGAGGCCCTGGCCATCTCGCACGTGGCCCGTCCCGCCCTGCTGGCGGCCCACCTGCATCGCGAAGGCTACGAGGTCTGCCTGGCGCGCGACCCCAGGTACAACGGCATTATTCCCTGCGACGGTTTCGCAACCGCCGACATCGTGTCTCTCTCAGGCGCCGTCGCGATGCAACGTCTGGCGCGCGCCGAGCCCGTCTACGATGCCGCGACCCTCGATGCCTATGTGCAGGACGATCTCAAGCTGCTCCGCGATTTCCAACCGGATATCGTGGTCGGCGACCAGCGTCATTCCCTGGCCGTCAGCAGCCGACTGGCGGACGTGCCCTACGTAAACATCGCCGACGCGCAGTGGTGCCCCGCCACCGCCGACGAGTACGAGGTCCCCGATTCTCCGTTATCCCGTCTCATTGGGGCGCCGCTCTCCAACCTGCTCTTCCAATTCGCGCGGCCGGCGGCCTTCGCGTTCCACACCATGCCGCTGAATGTGGTCCGCCTGAAATACGGCCTCTCCGGCATTGGCCCCGATATCAAATCGTTCTTCACTTACGGAGACTACACCGTCTATCCCAACGATCCGGCGCTCTTTCCACTGGCGAAACGCTTGCCCCCTGGCCACAGCTTCATCGGCCCCCTGGTGTGGTCGGCCGCGGCGGGGCTGCCCGAATGGTGGGCCGCTATTCCCGAGGACCGGCCCGTCGTTTATGTTTCGCTGGGAAGCACGGGGCCGGCCGGTCTGCTGGGCACTATCTTCGATGTTCTGGCGGACATGCCCGTCACCGCGGTTGTGGTGACGGCCGGCCGCGACAAGGCGGCGAAGGTTCCGGAAAACGTCCACGTCGCGGAGTTTCTGCCCGGCGGCGAAGCCGCGCGGCGCTCCCGGCTGGTGATCTGCAACGGGGGCAGCATGTCGGGACAGCAGGCGCTATCGGCGGGCGCTCCTTACCTCGGCATCGTTTCGAACCTCGATCAGATGCTCTTCACCAAGGCGGTGCATCGCGCCGGCGCCTGCGAATGGCTGCGCGCCGGCGAAACCACCGTTGGGAACCTGCGCCCGCTGGTGCAACATATGCTGACCCAGGACCGGTATCGATCCGTCGCCCGGAAGCTCGGATCGCGCGCCGCCGGGTGGGACTCCCGCGGAAATTTCGCCGCGCTCGTCGGCAACATTTGTGAGAGCCGAAACCAGGAAAGGTACCGCACCGCGTAAGAGGTTTCATCATGGCGACGCCACGCATGTCCGCTACTCCGGTCCCCGCCAATCGCGGCGCCACACTGCTGTTTCCCGCACGTCCGCGGCCCCAGGTGCGGCTCCAGGAGTTCGATGCCCGTGCGCTCCGCCGCCGGCGCCGCCGCATCGTCGCGTACTTTGTCCAGGTCGCCATCCACTTTATCTGGTGGGACTACATTCTCAAGCAACTGCGGCTGAGCCCGTTTCGCACACCGTGGGTGAAGCGCTGGCAGCATCTGACCGGGGAATACAAGCAGCTCGCGCTGGAGTTGCAGGGCCTCTGGGTGAAGCTCGGACAGTTTCTCAGCACCCGCGTGGACGTGCTGCCGCTGGAAATTACCCGGGAACTGGAATCGTTGCGCGATGAAGTGCCGCCCGAATCCTACGAGACCGTCATCGCACAGATCGAGAGCGATTTCAACTGCCCGTTCGATGAGATTTTCTCGTGGATCTCGCCCCAGCCGCTGGGGTCGGCGTCGCTTGCCCAGGTTCATCGTGCGCACACCGCCTCTGGTGAAACGGCGGTCGTCAAAGTGCTGCGTCCCGGCATTCGCCAGATCATTCGCGCCGACCTCAAACTGCTGCGGCAGGTGGGCCGCTGGTTGAAATGGATCAAGCCCATCGCCCGCCGCGCGAACATTCAGGCCATGGTGGACGAATTCGAAACCGTCACCAACAACGAGCTCGATCTCTGCCTGGAAGCGCGCCACGTGGAGCGCTTCGCGGCCGATTTCGCCGACGATCCGGGTGTGGCCGCGCCCCACATCCACGCCCGGCAAAGCACCGCCAGCACCCTCACCATGGAAGATGTCTCATTCATCCGGATCGACGACATCTCCGCGCTGGAAGAGGTGGGCATCAGCCCCAAAGCCGTCGCCAGCAAGGTGTACAACGTCTACCTCAAGCAGTTTTTCGTCACCTATCGCATCCACGCCGATCCTCACCCCGGCAACCTTTTTATCCGGCCCTTGCCCACCCGCCAGGAAACGGCCTTGCACGCCGTCGATTGGCCCGGCTATCTGCCCGGCGATCTGGTTCCCTATGCGCCCAACCGGCCCTTTCAACTGGTGTTGGTGGATTTTGGCATGTTCGTCGAGATGCCGCCGCGCCTGCGCGAAGCCCTGCGCGATTTCGCCATCGGCTTGGGATTGCGCGACGCCCGCCGCATCCTCGACTCCTACGCCAAATCGGGCGTGGTGCAGTCCAACGCCGATCTGGATCGCCTGGAAGAGATGATCCAGACGCAGCTCGACGAGTTGTGGGGAACCTTTCTCGGCCAGATGCGGCAGAGCGACCTCACCGGACCCGCGGCCAAGGCGTTCTTCGACAAGTACGAAGCGCTGATCTCGTCCACGCCGTTTCAGTTTCAGACCGAGATGCTGTTTATGATGCGTGCGATGGGGATGCTCTCCGGCGTCACCTCCAGCCTCGATCCGGAGTTCGATCCGTGGACGGAAACCGCGCCCTTCGCGCGCGGCCTGATTCAGGACGATCTCATCAACGCGGTGCGCGGGTCTTTCCAGGATCTGCTGGCCGGGCGCCTGCCGCCGCCGCTGGTCTCGCTGCTGCGCACGGCGCCGCGTGCGGCGGCAAAGCCGCGCCATGCCGCGGCGGCCGCCACGGTGGCGCCGGAAGAGGTTCGGCATCTGCGCACCAGCGTCAACCGGCTCACTGCCCTGGTGGTTGCCGGCGGTCTGTGCGCCACGGGGTTGATCCTGCAATCGCGCGGCGTGCAAGTCTCCGACGTTCCCGCGCTCTTGTGGCCGGGCAACAATCTGGGCAAGTGGTTCGTCGAAATCTCTGGTATTACGCTGGTTGCGGCGCTACTGCGGAGAGGCGCGTGATGGGGGCCGCATACCGCCATGCCTGACCAATCCACCGCACTTGCGAACTTCGTCGCGCTGCTTCCGGAAGCGGTGCGTCCGCTGCTATTCACGGCGGCCATGGGCGGCCCGTTGGACACCGCCGAGGTGGAGCGGGCGATGGAAGGCTTCGAATGGGGCGCCAACCGCCGCGCGGTGGAGGAGTTGCTCGAAGCGCTGCTCCCCGTCGAAGAACTGGTGCCGGAGGTATATCGCAATTGGCGTCCCGTGGTGAGGGACGGCTTTGCCTTCATCGGCGCGCGCCTTTCGCCGGAGCGCCTCGTGCCGAAGCTGCTCGAGCAGATCGCGCTGCCCGAAGCTACGCCAGCGGAAGACCGCGTCGCCCAATTCATCCGGCGCATTCCGAGCCTGCAGAAAATCGGCCAGACCATCGCGCGCGACAGCAATCTCGACGCCGGTTTGCGCACCCGGCTCGCGGAATTGGAAGACGGCATCCGCGAGGTGGACGAGCCGGAGATCGTGGCGGAAATCGAGCGGCAGCTCGCCCGGACGCTCGCCCGGTACGAAGTGTCGCTCGAGCCGGGGATTTACGCCGAAGGCAGCGTCAGCGCGCTGGTGCGCTTCCGCTGCGCCGCGCCGGATGCGCCCCCCGGCGTGTTCAAGGTACTCAAGCCGTTCATCGCGAAATATTTCCAGGAAGACCTCGCCTTGCTTTCCGCGCTGGCCGATTATTTCGACGCCAACCAGGGCCGCTACGAGCTGGGCCATTTGAACCTGCGCGCCATATTGGACGACGTTCGCGGGCTATACGAGCGCGAAACCGATTTTGTCAACGAGCGGGCCAGCATGGCCGCCGCGGCCCGCCGTTACCAGGATGTATCCGGCCTCCGCGTGCCGACACCCATGCCGTGGCTCTCCACCGACACCATCACGGCGATGACCTTGGAGCCCAGCGTCAAGGTGACCGATGCGCTCCCGGCCGATCCCCAGACTGCACGCAAACTCATCGAATTGCTGGTGGCCGTTCCGTTGTTCTCCGCCGATGCCTCGTCTCCCTTTCACGCCGACCCGCACGCCGGCAACCTCCGCATCGACCCCAGTACCGGCGATCTCGTGCTCTTGGACTGGGCGCTCACCGGGAACCTTTCCATTGAGGATCGCCGCAACCTGATCCTGCTCTACGTCACGCTTCCCTTGCGCGACGAAGGGCAACTGGTGGAGGTTCTTTCGCGGCTCAGCCAGTCCGACGGCGCGGCGGCCCTGGAGTTTATCCGTCGCGACGTGGAGTCCTTCATGGACCGGTTGCCGCTTGGCTCCGTGCCCGGTCCCGACGGCATCGGCAATCTGGTGGAGCGGTTGCTGAAAGCCGGCGCGCGTTTTTCCAGCGCGTTTCTCGTCTTTCGAAAAATGCTGACCACGCTGGAAGACGTTGCCGTGCAACTCTCTCCCGGCATCACCCTCGGCGGCGTAGTGGGGGACTATGCGTTGCGCAGCGGCCTGCGGAATGCTTTCTGCAAGCAAATGCCGGTGAGGGAATTCAACGTGCCCCTGCAAACTCCCGATCTGTTGCGGCTCGGCCTCAGCGCCCAATCGTTTCCTCTGCGGGTATGGGCGCAGAGCCTGCGCAGCGTGGCGCGAAACCTCGCCACGCGGAGAAAAGCGGAGGGGGTAGAGCCGTCGTGAATACTTTTCGGCACAGCGGAAAACTCGGCGACATTGTCTACAGCCTGCCCGCCGTCAGGGCGCTCGGCGGCGGTTTGATGTATCTCGATTACCGCACTGCGTATTTCGAGAAGCCGCCGTTGGGCAAAGAGTCCGCATCGATGATGATCGATTTGCTGCGAACCCAGCCGTATATCCAACAGGCGGAGCTCTATGAAGGGGAACCGGTGACGTACGATTTCGACCGGTTCCGCGACAAGGCCGTCGCCATACACGCCTTCAACTGCATCAAGGCTGAGACCGATACCATCGCCGGCGCCGTGCTGGGCAGCTTCGTCAAAGAGTTGCGCCGGCAACTGATGCCGCAGTTAGAAGTGGACTTACCGCAGCTTCACTGGGAAGCGGCCGGATTACCCGGCAAAGTCGATCTCGCTACGCCGTGGATCACCGGCATTCCCCCGAGACCGCTGGCGGAAATCATCGTATCCAGAACCGGCCGCCATCCGGGGAATCTCGACTGGCCGCTCTTAAAGGATTACGCCACCCGGGCCGTCTTCGTCGGTCTGGAATCGGAGTGGCGACAGTATTGCAGGGACTATTTCCGGATTGCCTTCCACCAAGTGAAGGATCTGTCGGAATTCGCACAAGTAGTTGCCGGAGCTAGGCTCTATGTCGGTAACCAATCGTTCGGTATGGCGTTGGCCGAAGCCATGCTGATTCCCAGGGTAGTGCAGTTATGGGAAGCCAGCCCTAACCGGATGCCTCCCATCAACGGACACCGCGTCCTGACGCGGGATATCGTGGAAACTTACATTAACTTATGATGCCTGCCGCCTTGCCGTTCCTTTCGGAGATCTCGAAACTTCAGGAGCAGATGCTTCTGCCGGTTATCCTCCGCCTGTCCCGTGGCCAGGATGAACACTGGATCAAGGCCGGCTCCGGACCCGGCGGGGACGTCGAGCCCGGGTTCTTCCCGATCTACGAGAGATGCCGGGATTATACGCTCACGCCGATCGAGGCGATGCACACCATGTACGATGCCGCCGCCTACGTGGCCAAGGCGAAGATTCCCGGCGACGTGGTGGAGTGTGGAGTCTGGAAAGGCGGCAGCGCCATGATTGCGGCCATGGCGTTGCTGGAGCACCGTTCCCCGGAGCGGCGCCTATACCTCTATGACACCTATGAGGGCACGCCGCAGATGGAAACGCGCGATGAAAACGTGGGGAACGGACCGTTTGAGCTGATGATGCAGATCACTTCGTTCATGCGCGGCGGCAATTCGGGAGTGTTCTACGTCCCCGAGCAGCAAGTGCGCGCCAACATGCAGCTCACGGGATACCCGGCGGACAAGGTAATTCTGGTAAAGGGAATGGTCGAAAACACCCTGCCCGCCCAGGCTCCCGGGCAAATCTCGCTGCTGCACATGGATTCCGACTTATACCGCTCCACTTACCACGAACTGACTCACTTATACCCCAGGCTGTCGGTGGGTGGAGTATTAGTCATCGACGATTACGGCACCTGGAAGGGTAGCCGGGAAGCAACCGATCAGTATTTCAAGGAGAAGGGTGTCCTGATGTATTTGCAGCGGGTGGGCGATTCCGGAGCCAGGATTGGGATCAAAGCTGCGCCAACTCAATAATTCGAGAACTTAGGATGACGTTATGACGAAAGCCAGTGTT